>ERZ507065.448-NODE-448-length-28991-cov-6.319429_pt1 | contig 28991 bp, 26 predicted proteins | sample MGYA00513785_ERZ507065 | MGnify/ENA metagenome assembly ERZ507065
GGGTGCCGCCGATGAGCAGCATATCCGCGGCGGCGATGGCCTCCACCGCCGCCGTGAGGGTGGCAGGGTCCAGGCCCTCACCGTAAAGGACCACATCCGGCTTGATGATGCCGCCGCAGGTGCAGCGGGGCACGCCGTCCGCCTCCACCGGCCAGCTTTTGCCGCACTCCATGCAGTGATTGCGGTACACGCTGCCGTGCAGTTCCAGCACGTTGCGGCTGCCCGCCCGCTGGTGCAGCTCGTCGATATTCTGGGTGATGACCGCCGTCAGCTTGCCCTGCTGTTCCAGGCGCGCCAGCGCGTAGTGCGCCGGATTGGGCTTTGCCTCCGGGCGGATGAGATATTTGCGGAAGTAATCGAAAAACACGTCTGGGTGACGCACAAAAAAGCCGTGGCTGAGCAGTTCCTCCGGCGGCCTTCCGTACGCCTTCAATGCCGCATAAACGCCGTTGCTGCTGCGGAAGTCGGGAATGCCGCTTTCGGTGGAAAGCCCCGCTCCGCCCAGGAACGCCATGCGCCGGGCTCGTACGATCATCTGCGAAAGCTGCTGCAGTTGTTCGTCCATCTTTTTCGCCTCCCGGCCTTATCATACCACATCCGCCGCTTTGCCGCCACCGGGAATACCGTGTTGGGGCCATGGCCGCCTCCTGAACGGCAACAAAAAAGCCGCAAGCATTTTGCTTGCGGCGATGATGGTGGACCTGGAGGGATTCGAACCCTTGACCTCTGCGATGCGAACGCAGCGCTCTCCCAACTGAGCTACAGGCCCATGTGTGACTGCTTTATCTAATTTAAAGCATTTGGGCCAAAAAGTCAAGGTTTTTTTCGTCATTGACGAGGATTTTTTTGTGCGCGCAAAAAAGGCAGGCGGCCGCCTCAAAAGAGACAGCCGTCTGCCTTCAACAGAAAGGAGTGGATCGCTTATTTGCCGTAGTAAGCCTGGAGGTAGATCTCCTTGATCTCGCTCACCAGAGGATACACGGGGTTGGCGGTGGTGCACTGGTCCTCGAACGCCTTGTAGGACAGTTCGTCCACCTTGGCCAGGAATTCCTCTTCGCTCACACCGCAGGCCTTGATGGTCAGGGGGCGCTCGGTATCCATCATCAGCTTCTGGATGGCCGCGATGAGGCAGTCCACCGCTTCGTAGGTGTCGGTGCCCACGTTGCACAGCCCGCAGCGCTGGGCCAGCTTGGCATAACGCTTGTCGGCCACATACTCCTTGTATTTGGGGAAGGCCGCGAACTTGGTGGGCTTCTTCGCGTTGTAGGCGATGACGTAGGGCAGCAGGATGGCGTTGGCGCGGCCGTGGGGGATGTGGAACTCGCCGCCCAGCTTGTGGGCCATGGAGTGGTTGAGACCCAGAAAGGCGTTGGTGAAGGCCATGCCCGCGATGCAGCTGGCGTTGTGCATCTTCTCGCGGGCCAGCTGGTCGCCGTTGTAGGAAGCTTTCAGATAGGTGAACACCATCTCGGTGGCGTGCAGGGCCAGACCGTCGGTGTAGTCGCTGGCCATCACGGACACATAGGCCTCGATGGCATGGGTCAGCACGTCCAGACCGGTGTCGGCCACGATGCTGCGGGGCATGGTGCGGGTGAACTGGGGATCGATGATGGCCACGTCCGGGGTCAGGCTGTAATCCGCCAGGGGGTACTTGATGTTGCCGTTGGATTTGTCGGTGATGACCGAGAAGCTGGTCACCTCGCTGCCGGTGCCGGAAGTGGTGGGGATGGCCACCAGCTTGGTCTTGGTGCCAAGCTTCGGGAACTTGAAGGCGCGCTTGCGGATGTCCATGAAGCGCTGGCGCAGGCCGTCAAAGCTGGTCTCGGGATGCTCGTAGAACAGCCACATGCCCTTGGCCGCGTCGATGGCGCTGCCGCCGCCGATGGCGATGATCACGTCCGGCTGGAAGGCGCGCATGGCCTCCACGCCGCGCATGATGCACTCCACGCTGGGGTCGCTCTCCACGTCGGAGTAGATCTCGCTGTGGCAGTACTGCTCCCGCTTGCGCAGGTAGTACAACACCTTGTCCACGTTACCCAGCTGCACCATCACCGGGTCGGTGACGATGAAGGCGCGGCTGATGCCCTCCATCTTCTCCAGGTACTGGATGGAGTCCTCCTCAAAGTAGATCTTGGGCGGGACCTTGAACCACTGCATGTTCACCCTCCGTTTGGCGATGCGCTTTTTGTTGATGAGGTTGACGGTGGTCACGTTCTGGCTCACCGAGTTCTTGCCATAGCTGCCGCAGCCAAGGGTCAGGGACGGGGTGTTGGTGTTGTAGATGTCGCCGATGGCGCCCTGGGAGGAGGGGCTGTTCACAATGATGCGCCCCACCTTCATGGCAACGCCGTACTCATCGGCGATCTTCTTGTCGCCGGTGTGGATGACGGCGGAGTGGCCAAGGCCCCCCAGCTCCAGCATCTTGTTGGCGTAGGCAAAGCCCTGCTCCTTGTCCTTGCAGACAAAGTAGGCCAGCACCGGGCTGAGTTTTTCCTTGCTCAGGGGGAACTCCTCGCCGGGATGAGGCAGCGGGGCGATGAGGATCTTGGTCTTTTCCGGCACATTGATGCCCGCCTGTTCGGCGATCCAGTTGGCGCTCTTGCCCACCACGGGGGCGAACACGCCCTTGGCGGGGTCCGGGAACATGTATTTGGTCAGGGTCTCGGTCTCCTCCGGGGTGAGGAAGTAGCAGTTGTTGGCCTTCATGTAAGCCTCAAAATCCTTGGCGATGGGCTTTTCCAAGATGACCGCCTGCTCGGAGGCGCAGATCATGCCGTTGTCGAAGGTCTTGGACATCATCAGGTCGGTGCAGGCTTGGTGCAGGTCGGCGCTCTTCTCGATAAAGCAGGGCACATTGCCCGCGCCTACGCCCAGCGCCGGCTTGCCGCAGGAGTAAGCCGCCTTGACCATGCCGGGGCCGCCGGTGGCCAGGATGGTGGCAACACCCGGATGGTTCATCAGGGCGCCGGTGGCCTCGATGCTGGGTTTGTCGATCCACTGGATGCAGTTTTTGGGCGCGCCTGCCTTCACCGCCGCTTCATAGACGATGCGGGCCGCCTCGGCGCTGCACTTCTGGGCCGAAGGGTGGAACCCGAAAATGATGGGGTTGCGGGTCTTTACCGCGATGAGGCACTTGAACAGCGTGGTGGAGGTGGGGTTGGTGGTGGGGGTCACGCCGCAGATCACGCCCACGGGCTCGGCCACTTCCACATAGCCCTCCATATCGTTCTCTTCCAGAACGCCCACCGTGCGCTCCTTTTTGATATCGTGCCAGATATATTCGGTGGCGAACATATTCTTGATGACCTTGTCTTCATACACGCCGCGGCCGGTCTCCTCCACCGCCATGCGGGCCAGTTCCTGGTGTTTGTCCAGGCCGGCCAGCGCCATCGCGTGCACGATGTTGTCCACAGCTTCCTGATCCAGCGCCATGAACTCCTTCAGCGCCACTTGGGCCTTTTCCACCAGAGCGTCGATCATGGTCTGCACATCGGTCTTCACTGTTTCAACCACAGGTTTCTTTTCTGCCATTGCGATCTTCCGTCCTTTCAGGCGTGTTGCGCATGGTGCGAAAGCCCTCTGCCTTCGCCTGCAGCTTGTTGCCTTGGCATTATGATACCACATCGTTAATCAAATAACAATGTCCTGTGTGGCCAAAGATTGTTAATAAAATAACACGCTTTTGTGCAGGATGTACAGCACAAAAAAAAGAGCGCGGAACGAGGTGCGTTCCGCGCTCTTTTCTTCAATTGTCAGGCTTTGGTCATGTTGCGGCGCTTGATGAACAGCAGCGTGCCCAGCATCATCACGATGCCGACCGGCAGCGCCAGGACGCCCGGCGCGCCGAAGTGCACCAGCAGGCCCGCCACAAGGTAGGTGATGCCGGAGATCACCGCGCAGGTGATGGCATAGGGCAGCTGGGTGGACACATGGTTCACATGGTCGCACTGAGCGCCCGCGGAGGCCATGATGGTGGTGTCGGAAATGGGCGAGCAGTGGTCGCCGCAGACAGCGCCGGCCATGCAGGCGGAGATGCAGATGATGGCCATGGGGTCGTCCATGGAGAACACGCCCTGCACGATGGGGATGAGAATGCCGAAGGTGCCCCAGCTGGTGCCGGTGGAGAAGGCCAGCAGGCAGCCCACCACGAACACGATCACGGGCAGCACCATCTGCATGCCGGTAGCGCTCTGCTGCACGAGGTCACGCACAAAGTACTTGGCGCCCAGGGAGTCGGTCATGGCCTTCAGGCTCCAGGCGAAGGTGAGGATCATGATGGCGGGCACCATGGCCTTGAAGCCTTCAGGCACGCAGCTCATCATTTCCTTGAAGGACATGGCGCGGCGCACCTGATAGTAAATGAACGCGACGATCAGCGCAAAGGCGGAGCCGAGCATCAGGCCCACCGAAGCGTCGGAAGCGGAAAAAGCCTCCACGAAGCCCACGCCGGAGAAGAAGCCGCCGGAATAGAGCATGCCGATAACGCAGAACACCACCAGCACCAGCACCGGCAGCACCAGGTCCAGAACGGAGCCCTTGCTGTCGTCCACGCTGTCGTCAGCGTCGGCATAGGGGTTGGAACCGCTGAACAAGTCGCCCTTTTCGATGGCGTTTTTCTCGAACCTGGCCATGGGGCCGTAGTCCACACGCAGCAGCGCCAGGCTCACCATCATCACGATCGTGAGCAGCGCATAGTAGTTGTAAGGAATGGCGCGCAGGAACAGGCTGAAGCCCTGGCCGTCCTCCGCGAAGGCGGACACCGCCGCCGCCCAGGAGGACACCGGCGCGATGATGCACACGGGCGCGGCGGTGGCGTCGATGATGTAGGCCAGCTTTGCCCGGGAAATGTTCTGCTTGTCGGTGATGGGGCGCATCACGCTGCCCACCGTCAGGCAGTTGAAGTAGTCGTCGATGAAGATGAGCACGCCCAGAAGGATGGAGACAAGCTGCACGCCCGCCCGGGATTTGATATGGGCCTTGGCCCAGCGGCCGAAGGCGGCGGAACCGCCCGCCTTGTTCATCAGGCAGACCATGGCGCCCAGAATGATGAGGAAGATCAGGATGCCCATGTTGTAGCTGTCGGTCACCGAAGCGACGATGCCGCCGTCGAACACGTGGCGCACGGTGGTCTCGAACTGGAAGTTGGAGTAGAGCAGGCCGCCCGCCACGATGCCGATGAACAGAGAGCTGTAAACTTCCTTGGTGATGAGGGCCAGCGCGATGGCGATGACCGGGGGCAGCAGAGACCACGCGGTGTTGAAGAAGCGGCTGGGCGAGGTCACATACCCCGTGCCGCCGCAGGTGGCGCAAACGTTCGTGCCGCCGCACGCCTCACAGGCGGGGTCCAGCCCGTAGCATTCCATACAGGCACCCACGGTGCCGCAGTCAGGGCATTCGATCATCTTGGTGCCGGGTTCTTCGGTAGGGTCGCCGGCAGCAAAGGCTGTGGCGCTGAGCATTACCAGCAGCACCAGCATCATTGCCAGAAGCGGCAGGATGCGGGTCAACGTCTTTCTCATGTCAGTTCCTCCTGCATAAATAAAAAATGAAGCCATGACAGTGTCATGACTTCATACCGATGCACAAGTGCCATAGTGCCCGCAGTGCGGCGGTCGAACTCACGACAGCGCTCCGCCCGGCATCTCTGCACGGGCGACAGTCCGGGGGATGTTCTCCCACGGCCCGGCGCGGCGGCCCCCTCAGGCGGGGCAGACCGAACCTCGGCAAACGCCCCTTCCCCGCCCCGCGTGCCTGTGTTTGAATGGGGGCCGTACTCTTGACGTTCGCACCTCTATCATGCTAAGTACGTCTTAATGATAAGTCCTTTTTCACAAAAGTCAACCGCTAAAGCGAAAGAATTTGCAATTTTTTGTAAATCTATTCCGTTCTATGCTATACTGGAGTTGATCAACACACGAGGGAACGCACGCCGAATGTGCTGTTCCCACAGGAGGGAAAGTTTTATGTATTGGTCGCGTGGTTTACTCAAGCAGAATGCGAAGCAGGTTTTGAGAGAAAGTTACTGGCGGGTGTTTCTGGCGTGGTTGCTGATCACGCTGGGCGTGGGCGCTGCTTCCAGCGTTCTGAGCTATATCATCGTCTTTGTGCCCACCATCATTTTGTCCTTTGTGGCCGCCACATCGCCGGAAGCCTACATCGCCGGTGTAATCATCCTCTATATCCTGATGCTGGTGTTCATCCTGGTGTTCAACGCCCTGGTCACTCAGCCCGTGAACATCGGCGGCATTCGGTACACCATGGAGAACCGGGCCGGCTATCCGCCGCTGGACACGGTGCTCTCCCCGTTCCGGGACAAGGTGCAGTATCTCAACGTGGTAAAAGTAATGTTCTTTTACACGCTGGAGATCATGGCCTTCTCTTTTCTGTTCATCATTCCCGGCGTCGTGCGCGGCTACCAGCTGCGGTATGTCCCCTATCTGATGGCGGAAAACCCCTACATGAGCTATAAACGCGCCAAGGAACTGAGCAAGACTCTGACCGACGGCGAAAAGATGGAGATCTTCGTTCTGGACCTCTCCTTCATCGGATGGTATCTGCTGGGCTATCTCACCTGCAGCCTGGGCATTTACTTCCTGATCCCTTATGTTCAGGCCACCATGGCGGAGCTCTACTCTGCCGCCCGAGCCAAGGCCTTTGCCATGGGGATCTCCGGCGAAGAGGAGCTTTCCGGCTTCACCGTGTATCCCCGGCGCTGAACCGCGTTTCAAAACCTGACAAAAAAACTCCCGACTGCCAAAACAGGCGCCGGGAGTTTTTTACAGAAATCGAACGGCCAGCACAAGCAGGGCCAGCTGCACGACCAGAATGAGGCGCACGCCCACATAAAATTTCGGTTTGCGGGTCTTGTGGCGGAACAAGGCCATGCCCAGCAGAAAAGCCGGGCTGCCGCCCAGCGCGCAAAAAAGCAGAAGCCTGCGCTCCGGCACGCGACGCGCGCCGCGCTTCGCGGCCCATTTGTCCCACCCGCAAACGGCGAAAGCCAGCAGGTTCACCGCCGCAAAATAAATGAGGAGAAATTCCCGAAGCAAGTCCATTCCGCCTTTCGTCAGCCGGGCCGCCCGGCGGAAAAGCGCCGGCGCAGCCGCTCTCTGCGGGCGGCAGTTGCGGCGGCGTCCACCCGCCAGTGCCCGTCCTCACAGAGAAGGATGTCCCCTTCCCGGGTCTCGGGCGGGAGGAGGGCGCGGGCGATTTTTTCGGTGCGGATCGGCCCCTGGGCCGGTTCCAGCACCGCCGTGTCCCCTTCAAAGCGGTCCACAGTATATTCCATCAGGCGGCCTCCTTTTCCCCGGCGGCGCTGGACGTGTAGCTTTGCAGGCCGTTTTCGGTCGCCGCAATAACCACGCTGCCGTCCTGGTCGGTGCGCAGCACCTGTGCGCCCACCTGTTCAAACCGCTCCAGCGGCTCGGCGTGAGGATGCCCGTAGCTGTTGCCCAACCCGCAGCTGATGGCCACATATCGGGGCCGGATGGCCTGCAGGAATTCCATCGTGTTGGAGGTGTCGGACCCGTGGTGGGCCGCCTTGAACACGTCCGCCTGCGGTACGACCCCCGCCTCCAGCGCCGCCTGCTCCACCGGCTTTTCGCCGTCGCCGCTGAGCAGCACCGTGAGCTCGCCGCTCTCGAACAAAAGCACCTGGGAAAGGTCGTTGTAATTGTCGGTCTCCACGCCCGCGGCCAGCACCTGCAGGCTGCCGCTTCCCACAGAAAAGCTCTGCCCCGGTGCGGCGGTGGTCACCACCGCGCCGCTGGCCTCGATGGCATCCATCACCTTTTCAAACAGACGGGTGGTGGGATAGGGCGCTTTGTCAAAGTCCGGCAGGAGCACCTGCTCCACCTCTATCTTTTCCAGCACGGCGGCCATGCTGCCGATGTGGTCCGCGTGGGGATGGCTCATCACCAACAGCTTGAGGTGGGTGACGCCCCGCTCCTCCAGATACGCCATCAGCTTCTGCTCGCTGTCGGTGTCGCCCGCATCCACAAGGCAGTACTCGCCCCCGCTCTGCAGCAGGGTGGCGTCCGCCTGGCCCACGTCGATGAAGTGCACGGCGTCGGTGTTTTCCGGCAGATCGTCCGCGGGCAGCGGCTCGGCAAGGCCCACGGCGGCGTATATCTCGTCCCAGGTGGGCGCAGTGCCCACCCCGCTGCCCACACTGACATACAGCCCCAGCGCAAGGCAGAGGCCCACCAGCGTGAACACGACGGTCTGAAAGGGCGTGAGTTGTATTTTCCGCCTGCGGCGGCGGGATGTTTTTCGCTTTGCCATGAAACAGTTTTACTTTCTGCCCTTGCGGGGCGGCTTGGAATTGGGTGTAAAGCGCCTCTGCTGTACACTTCTCCCCTGCCGGTCGTTCCAGCCGCGGGGCGCGGGCGCAGAGGTGCTTTTCTCTCGCCGGGGCTTCCAGGTGGGAGCCAGCAGCGGGATAAGGTCCTCCCGCCCGGTCTTGCGCAGGGCTTTGACCACCTTTTCGGCGTTGCGGGGTTCGTAATACTGCAGCAGCGCCCGCTGGAGCGCCTTGCCTTCCGGCGTTTTTTCCACAAACACCGGCTTCATGGTGTAGGGGTCAAGGCCGGTGTAGAACATGCAGGTGGACACGGTGCCCGGTGTGGGATAAAAATCCTGCACCTGCTCCGGGCGGATTTTGTGCTTATTGAGATACTCCGCCAGGATCACCGCGTCGTTCAGGGTGCTGCCAGGGTGGCTGCTCATCAGGTAGGGCACCAGATACTGCTTTTTGCCCGCCTTTTTGGTGAGCTCATAGAACTTGGCGGAGAATTTGTTGAACACCTCCACCGGGGGCTTGCCCATATACTTCAGGGTGTTGGGGGCGCAGTGCTCGGGAGCCACCTTCAGCTGACCGGAGACATGGTGCTCCACCAGCTCCTTGAAGAACTCGTCGTTTTTGTCCCAGATGAGATAGTCGTAGCGGATGCCGCTGCGGATGAACACCTTTTTCACTCCGGGCAAGGCCCGCAGCCTGCGCAGCATGGAGAGATACTCGGTGTGGTCCACCAGCAGGTGAGGGCAGGGGCTGGGGGCGAGGCACTTTTTGCCGCCCTGGCACATGCCTTTGGTCATCTGCTCCTTGCAGCTGGGCAGGCGGAAGTTGGCGGTGGGGCCGCCCACGTCGTGGATGTAGCCCTTGAAGCCGGGCTGACGGGTGAGCAGTTCTCCCTCTTCCACCACGCTTTCCACGCTGCGGCTGGTGACCCGCCGCCCCTGGTGCAGGGTGATGGCGCAGAAATTGCAGCCGCCGTAGCAGCCCCGGTTGTGAATGATGGAGAATTCCACCTCTTCAATGGCGGGCACGCCGCCCACCGCGTCGTAGCTGGGGTGCCAGCGGCGGGTGAAAGGCAGCGCCGCCACCTTGTCCAGCTCCTTGCGGTTGAGGGGCTTTGCGGGCGGGTTCTGCACCAGATATTTTTCGCTCTGTTTCTGCACGATGATCTGGCCGGTCACCGAGTCCTGGTTGTCCATCTGGATGCGGCAGGCGCGGGCATAGGCGGCCTTGTCGGTGCTCACCTTGGCAAAGCCCGCGCATTCCACATAGCGGTCCGGCAGGCCGGCAAAATCGGTCATATAGCAGGTGCCGGGCACATCCCGGATGGTCTGGGCCTTCTCCCCCGCCGCCAGACGCCGGGCGATGGCCACCGTCTGCCGCTCGCCCATGCCGAAGCTGATGATGTCCGCCCCGGAGGTCTCGGCGATGCTGGGCAGCACGGTGTCCATCCAGTAATCGTAATGGGCAAAGCGGCGCAGGCTGGCCTCCAGGCCGCCCAGAATCATCGGCAGGTCGGGATAGGCCTGCTTTGCCAGCTGAGTGTATACGGTGGCGCTGCGGTCCGGGCGCTTGCCCGCCACGCCGCCGGGGGTGTATTCGTCCACGTTTCGGCGGATCTTCGCCACGGAATAGTGGGCCACCATGCTGTCCACATTGCCGCCGCCGATGAAAAAGCCATAGCGGGGCTTCCCCAGAGCCTTGAAGCTCTCGGGCGTGGTGTAATCCGGCTGGCTGAGCACGCCCACGCGGTACCCTTCCGCCTCCAGCACCCGGCCGATGATGGCCGAGCCGAAACTGGGATGGTCCACATAGGCGTCGCCGGTGACCAGGACGAAGTCCAGTTCGTCCCAGCCACGCGCCGCCATCTCCTGGCGGCTGACCGGCAGAAATTCCGTGCCCTGCTGCATGGGGCAGCCTCCTCTCGCTGCTTAAATCTCGTCGGGCACCGGGCCGGCCTCGGCCCGCATGCTCTTTTCGATCCACTGCTGGCGGGTGATGAGCACCTCCCGGGGCTTTGCGCCCTGGTAAGGCCCAATGACCCCCAGCTGCTCCATCTCGTCCATGATGCGGGCGGCCCGGGCATAGCCCAGCTTGCACCGGCGCTGCAAAAGGCTGGTGCTGGCCTGCCCCGCGTCGATGACCACTTCCACCGCCTGATCCAGCATGGGGTCGTGGCCGCCGTCGCCCTCTTCGCCGCCGCTGCCGGAGCCTTTCTCCGCCGCGGCCAGCTTGTCCATCTGGGCGATCATTTCTTCGTCGTACTGGCTGGTGTTGTCCTGCTTGATGAAGTCCAGCACCGCGCTGATCTCTTCGTCCTTTACATAGGTGCCCTGGATGCGCACGGGCTTGGCCGCGCCCACCGGCATGAACAGCATATCGCCCATGCCCAGCAGCTTTTCGGCGCCGCCGGCATCCAGAATGGTGCGGCTGTCCACCTGGCTGGACACAGCGAAGGCGATGCGGCTGGGGATGTTGGCCTTGATGAGGCCGGTGATGACGTCCACGCTGGGGCGCTGGGTGGCCACGATCAGGTGCATGCCCGCCGCGCGGGCCTTCTGGGCGATGCGGCAGATGTAGTCCTCCACCTCTTTGCCCGCAACCATCATCAGATCGGCCAGCTCGTCGATGATGATGGCGATGTAGGGCAGCTTTTCCAGGCCGTCGGTCTCGGCGGCAAGACGGTTGAAGCTCTTGATGTCACGCACGTTGTTCTCCGCGAACAGATGGTAGCGGCGCTCCATCTCTGCCACGGCACTGCCCAGCGCGCCCGCCGCCTTGCGGGGCTCGGTGACCACCGGCATGAGCAGATGGGGGATGCCATTGTACTCCGCCAGTTCCACCACCTTGGGGTCGATGAGGATGAGGCGCACGTCCTCGGGGCTGGCCTTGTACAAAAAGCTGATGATGATGCTGTTGACGCACACCGACTTACCGCTGCCGGTGGAGCCGGCGATGAGCAGGTGGGGCATCTTGCACAGGTCCGCGATCTGGGCGTTGCCCGCGATGTCCTTGCCGAGGGCCAGGGTCAGGGGCGAGGCGCTCTTGGAATAGACCGGGGACTCGAAGATGCTGCGGATGCCCACCGGGCTCTTTTTGCGGTTGGGCACCTCCACGCCCACGGCGGGCTTGCCGGGGATGGGTGCCTCGATGCGCACGCCGCCGGCGGCCAGATTCAGGGCGATGTCGTCCGCAAGGCCGGTGATGCGGCTGATCTTCACGCCCGCCAGAGGCTGCAGCTCGTAGCGGGTGACCGACGGGCCGCGGCAGATGTCCAGCACGCGGGTGCGCACGCCAAAGCTCTCCAGCGTGCTCACCAGCAGCTCGGCGTTCTTTTTCAGTTCTTCCTCCATGCCCGGGTCCTCTGCGGTGCCGGTGCGTTCGAAGAGGCTCAGGGGCGGATAGTGATAGACCTGCTGTTCCGCGGCGGCGGGCGCGATCATCATCTGGTCGTTTTTGCCCGGCACCACGGCGGCGGGGGTCATCTGAGCGGCGGAGGCCGCCCCCATGGCCCGCTGGACCAGATCGTCCAGGTTGCTGCCGCCCACCGTTTCGGGCAGGGGCTCCTCCCCGCCAGTCACTTCAGGGGCCGGTTCCTCATCGCCTTCCAGCAGGATGGGGGTCTCGAACTCGGAATCCTCCTGCGCCGGGGCGTTCACCGTTTTGGGGGCGTCCTGCGGCGGGTACATGCCAAAGGTGCCGCCCGGCCCCACCAGGGGCTCTTCCGGCTCGGGGGCAAGGTCGGTCTCCTGCACCGGGTCGGGCCCGAGGTCGATGTCCACCTGCGCCGCGCGGCGGCGCACCTTGGGCGCGGGCGCAGGCGCGGGGCGCTCTCTGCGCCGGGGCTGAGGCGGAGCCGGTTCCTCTTCCCGCTCTTCCTCCCGGCGGGCGGCCCGCTCGGCGCGGTCCTCCTGCCACAGAGCGAAACGCCCGGCCACGAGGTTCCACAGATCGCCCGGGGTGACGCCGGCGAACCACATGATGCCCGCCGCCAGCAGCACCAGCAACAGGATGTTGGCCGCCGGCCGGCCGCACAGCACCAGCAGGGTGCCGCCGACCACACCGCCCAGCACGCCGCCGCCCAGTGCGCCCTGGCCCTGTTCATACAGGGCCTTGACGACCTGGACGAAATCCATGCCGGAAAGATTGACCCGGGAGAACACCACAGCGGTGCCGCACAGGAACATCATCAGGCACAGGGCCTTGGCGCACTTGGACCAGATGGGCAGGCCCAGCGCCACCAGCACCGCCACATACAGCACCAGCAGCCCCAGCACATACATGCCCAGGCCGAACACGCCGAACAGCGCGGCACGCATCCAGGCCCAGGCGGATTCGCCTTCCACGAAAATCATGGCCACCAGAACGGCGCCCAAGCCAAAAAGCAGGATGCTCCAGCTTTGGGCAATGTCCGGCTGGGGCCTGCGCCGCCGGCTGCCGGAGCCGTTTTTTCGGGTCGAAGTTTTCTTTGTCGCCATAGTGTTTTTGTATCCTCTTTCGCCTTGCGTTGGTATCGTTCGCCGCGGGGCGTCTGCCCACGCGGCGCGGAATGCTTAACTTAATTATTTTACCATCAACCGGGCGAATTGTAAAACCCAAATTTGGCGAACGGGGGCGCCCGAAAATGGAAGCGCCGGGGCGTTTTGCCACGGGCAAAGCTCGTTTATCGCCGCAGGTTCAGCACAAGTTCCACTTCATCTTCAAACACCGCCCCGGTCGACACAAAGCCTTTGTTCCTGTAAAGGCCCAGCGCCCGGGCATTGTCTTTGCTGCAGGTCAAAGCCACCCGGTCCGAAGTTCCGAAAGGCTTCGTTTTGATATAAGCAAGCACCCGGTCCAGGGCGGCGCTTCCATACCCCAGCCCTTGGTGCGACGCATCGATCATCATGTGCCATATATCGTATTCCGGGACATCATAGTCGTAGATCACCATCACATAGCCAACCATCGTGTCATTTTCATAGATGCCGAAAGGCTGGCATTGCTGCCTGTAAACATACGCCTGGGCAAGGCTGCGGATCGGGTGTGAAACGAAGCGCTCCTGTTCGGGCGCAAGTTTCAAATTGAACGCTTCCACAAAATTTTCTTCGGTGATTTTTTCAAGATGGGTCATAAATACCTCCACAAATCGTTCCTGGTTCATCTGCAAACTGATTTTGCGCGAACATCTTGTGAAGGGCAGCAGACCGCATAAAAAAAGCCGCGGCAAACAAGCCGCGGCAAAGCCTATGAAACGCTTACAATGCGACCGGGGCCCTCAAAAGATATTCAGCTCGTGCATTCGTTCCGCTGTTTTTCATAGTTGAGCACCCCACTTTCTATCTGGATTTATTTCATCATAAACCCCGTTCTCAAAAATGTCAACAATGGAAAGCGCCGAGGCGTTCAGCCCCGGCGTTCGATCTCGCCATACAGGTAATTCAGCGCGTCGTTCAAACTGCCCAGCTGGTCGATCAGGCCCTCGTGCACCGCCTGCTGGCCGGTGAGCACCGTGCCCACATCCATCACCAGCTCGCCGGTGTGCATCATCAGTTCCACAAAGCGTTCCTTGCTGATCTTCGAGTGGCTCTCCACAAAACCGGCGATGCGCTCCTGCATCTGCTCGAAATAGCGCATGGTCTGGGGCACACCCAGCACCAGCCCGGAATGGCGCACCGGGTGGATGGTCATGGTGGCGGTGGGCACGATGAAGCTGCGCCGGCCGCTGACCGCCAGCGGGATGCCGATGGAGTGGCCGCCGCCCAGCACCAGCGTGGCGCTGGGCTTGCTGACCCCGCTGATGAGTTCTGAGAGGGCCAGGCCCGCCTCCACGTCGCCGCCCACCGTATTCAGGATGACCAGCAGCGCCTCGATGTCCGGGTCCTCCTCGATGGCCACCAGCTGGGGGATCACATGCTCATATTTGGTCACCTTCTGGCTCTGGTCCGCGCTGACGTGGCCCTCGATCAGGCCCACCACCGTCAGGCAGTGGATGGCATGGCGGCCCTTGGTGCGGATCACCGAGCCGGTGTCCATCATATATTCCTGTTCCAGTTTTTCCTGCTCCACCTGCGCGTCGGTGGGCGGCTGCTTGTTCTCGTTCGGTTCCATGGCTTTGTGCGCCTCCTTTTCGGTCTTCCCTGACAGTGTTCCCCCCTTCGGGCCTCAGTTATACAAAAAGACGCAGTGTGTTCAAAAACTTTGTATTCTGTTTGACAAAGCCGCTTCAAAGATTATACTATATAAAAAGGGCGTCTGTTTTCGGCGCTTTGCCCCGGTCTGTGGTCCGCAGCACAGCCGGGCCGGGGAATAAAAAGCGGCCTGCTGCTGCTGCTTTGCCTTTTGCAAGCCACGCTTGAAGAATCTGATAAAAGATGGTGAAACGAATGAACAACTCTCAGGGCAAGGTATCACTGCCGGTCATCAAACGGCTGCCGAAGTACTACCGCTACATCGCGCAGCTGCACAAATCCGGCGTGGCGACAATTTCTTCCAGCGAACTGGCCCGCATGATGGGCACCACCGCCAGCCAGGTCCGGCAGGACTTCAACTGCTTCGGCGGCTTCGGGCAGCAGGGCATCGGCTACAATGTGGAAGTGCTGGAAAAAGAGATCGGCCATCTTCTGTTCGGCCACGGCGAAAAGCTGCCCACCATCCTGCTGGGCGCCGGCCGCCTGGGCACCGCCGTGTCCCGCTTTCTGACCACCGACACCAACGGCTACAACCTGCTGGCGGTGTTCGACATCCGTCAGGAGCTGGTGGGGCACGATTTGGACGGTGTGCCCATTCATCACATCGACGAACTGGACGAGTTCTGCAAGGCCAACCACCCCACCGTTGCGGTGCTGTGCCTGCCCCGGGAGAGCGCGAAGGAAGTTTCCGGCCAGCTGGTAGAGCTGGGCATCAAGGGCTTCTGGAACTTCAGCCACTATGACCTCTCCGTCGCCTACCCCAACGTCACTGTGGAGAACGCCCACCTGGGCGACAGCCTGATGAGCCTGGGGTACCGGCTGCGCAACAAATAAACACCACAACGAAAGTGAGCGTCCCTCGTTTATGGCTAAACTTTATTTCCGCTACGGCGCGATGAACAGCGGCAAAAGCACCGCTCTGATGCAGGTGGCATTCAACTACGAAGAGCGGGGCATGCGGGTGTTCATCCTCAAGCCCAGCATCGACACAAAGGGCGGAGAATGCCTGCTCAGCCGCCTGGGCGTGAGCCGCCCGGTGGACAAGGCCGTCACCCCCGACATGGACGTGTTCGAGCTGGTAAAACAGGAGGCGGCCCGCGGCGACAAGCCCCTGGCCTGCGTGCTCACCGACGAGAGCCAGTTTTTCACCCCCCAGCAGGCGGAACAGCTGTTCATGGTGACCGTGAAGCTGAACATCCCCGTCATCGCCTACGGTCTGCGCACCGACTTCTCCATGCAGGGGTTCCCCGGCTCCACCCGCCTTCTGGAACTGGCCCACGCCATTGAGGAGATGAAGACCATCTGCACCTGCGGGCGCAAAGCCACCTGCAACGGGCGCAAGGTGAACGGCGAATTCGTGTTCGAGGGCGACCAGGTGGCCATCGACCAGGAGAACAACGTGGAATACCAGAGCCTTTGCGCGCAATGCTATTTTGCCGAGCGGGAAAAGTTCTATCAGCGGCATCCCAAAGTCCGCGTTTGACCTGCCTCCAGTTTTGTTGCAGACACCAGCCGGGAACCGAAGTTCCCGGCTGGTTTTTCTTGTGTTTTTTCCGTCCTCATGCTACAATAAAAACAAATCCGCAATTTGTGTTTTTATCATAAGGGAGGTGCCGGCATGCCGAAGGTGGCCTATTCCGAGGCGCAGCGGGAACAGATCCGCAGGGATCTTGTGGCCGTGGGCCTGGAACTGATGACAAAGCAGGGCATCCAGCACACCACGGTGGAGCAGATCTATCAGAAGGTGGGCATCTCCCGTTCCTTTTTCTACACCTTCTTCCCCACCAAGGAGGACCTGGTGGTGGAGATGCTCTATCTCCAGCAGCCCAGGGTGGTGGCGTATGCCCGGCAGCTGCTGGCCGACCCCAAGCTGGACTGGCGGCAGGCCGTCACCAGATTTCTTCGCATCTGCTGCTACGGTGAGCGCAACGGCATCGCGGTGCTCACGGTGGAAGAGCAGCAGAAGATTTTCCACCGCCTGTCTCCCGAGAGCTATCAGTCTTTCCGGGAAAAACAGCAGCGGCTGTTCGGACAGCTGATGGAAATTTTCGGTGTGCGCCCCACTCCCGAGCGCATCAGCCTGTTCACCAATCTCTGTCTTGCGGTGATGGTCATCCAGCGGGCCATCCCCGGCAGCCTTCCCCTGCTTGTCCCCGAGGCGGCGGAGGCCACCATCGATGTGCAGATAAACTCGATCGTGGACTGGCTGGCTTCCCTGCGCGCCCAGGACGCCCAAAACCAATAACTTTGCGGCCCGTTTGGCCCCTTTTTGCGGTGTTTTTCAAACGGGTCATTCTTCAACTCACAATAAAGACAAATTTAAGATTTTATCTTTATACAGAATTTTCTCCGTCTTGCGGCGGAGAGATAATAAACACTCAGGAGGATTTTGAAATGGGAATTTTCAGCAAGCTGTTCAAGGGCCCGGAGATCGACATGGAAAAGAGCGCCGCCAACGCCAAAAAGATGCGGGCGCTGTTTGACCATGTGGTAGAGGGCGGCAGTGAATACCGGCTCATTTTCGGCTACACCGAGGATGTGAGCCGCTTCAACTACGGCTTTGTCCACGGCAGCAAGACCAAGATCGGCAATCTCATCGTTGGCTGGAACGAGGCACAGGAAACCATCGTGGTGGTGCCCACCGTGCCTGACCTTTCCGGCTGCGGCGACCCCACTTTCTACCGCCGCGCCGACATTTTGAAGGCCTATCGGAACAAATACCCCACCGATGCTTTTGTCATTTACCCGGACAAGCGGGGCTACATCGCCATCAACGCCTACGACTGGCTGGAGGATGAGAGCCTGTACGTCTATGTGTCCCAGGACGAGGAACTGGCCGCCTTCACCGAGTTCTTTATGAACCGCTTTGCGAAGAAGTGAGGCTGTGATGCCCTGGGACGAGCTTTTATGGATGTTTATCCTGCTCACGGTGGTGGCAATTTTCGGGCAGCTGTGGTTCCATTCTGTGGATTCACTGCTGGAGCGGGCAAAGCGCCTGCTGTTCCGCCGCGGGCAGCCGCCGGTCTGGCACACGCTGCCCGGCGAAAAGGAGGATGACGATGGACATCAATGAAATCATGAACCGCGCGAAGGCCGCGCAGGCGCAGGCTCTGGCAAGTCTGCATGAAACGGAGGAAAAAGCCGAAGCGCTGGCCAGCGCTTCTTCCCCTGAACCGGCCGCACCGCCGGAGGAAGCCGCCGCCCGGGAGGCGGAACAGATGGCCGCGAACGCCCAGCGACAGGTGGAGATCCTCGGGCAGGTGTTCGACGGCCAGACGATGGCACAGATGGCGGCGGATCAGGAACAGCTGCAGCGGATGATGGAGCAGCGGGTGGCCGAAGCCGCTTCTGCCAGCACCGAAGCCGTGATGAACCAGCTGTTTGGCGAGGACATGGGCGTGCTGGCCGCCGCGCTGGAGACCCTTGCCATGGACGACGACTGTGAAGGAGAAGACCTTGACGAAGAAGAGACCGATGATGCTCTCTACGCACTGCTGGACGAGACCATGGCGCGGCTGGAGGCTCTGCCCGAGCCCGCTCCCGTGGAATACGGCAGAGACCCGGCACTTTGGGGCCGGTTCGGCATCCTGCTCTCGGGTATCGTGTCCACCCTCAACGACCACAGCCTGGACGGGCTGGACGTGGAGGAGCACATCCCCGTGCTGGAGCAGCAGGTCCTGTCGGTGGTGCGCCGCTCCTGGGGCATCGACGGGCGGGGTGGCCTTCTGGAAACTCTCCGCTACCTGAGCCAGGGCGGATACACCGAGCGCTATCGCTTTTACTGTGAGGCGGAAGCGCCGGAGGAGCTGATGACCGGCGACGAGGACGAGGACGACCGGGAGGGCGTCATCCGCGCCTGGGCCTTTGCCCAACACTACAAGGAACGGTACTCCCCTGCCTTCATGGCCGGCTGGGACGTGGGCCGCGCCGCCATGCTGGCCCGCTGGGGCAGCTACCTGGGCTGGATCACCCCGGAAGAGGCTCAGGGCATCCTGTGGGACCTGGCACAGCGGGCCGCCCAGGACCTGGGCGGCTGGCGGGAATTCGCCCAGTCCTACCTCTTCGGCGGCCTGATGTGGAAGCTGCTCTGCAACAGCCCCGCGGCGGGATACCTGGGCTATCTGGCCGACGCGGCCACCACCCTGCTGGTGGGCAAGGCCGATGGCTCCGGCGGCCAGTGGCGCGACTTTGCCTGGCCCGCCCGGCGCAGGCTGGGATTCACCCTGTAACATAAAAGCAAACAAAAAGCCCCTTTGCGGAAGTTCCGCAAAGGGGCTTTGCTTTACAGCTTTGCAGCGGTGGTTCAGCCGTCCCGCTGCTTTTTGATGACCTTCAGGCGGGAGAAATCCTCCCGTTCCTTTTCCTCCAGCACCTCGGTGATGTACTTGATGGTGGCGGTGAACTGGGGGATCATGATGTTGTTCAGGGCGTTGGCCCGCTTCTGGGTCTTCTGGATGGCCACAGCCAGGCGGTAGACACTGCTCTCCACCTCGGCCAGCTCCACGGTGAGGCGCTTGACCTCGCAGAATTTCAGATACACATCATCCAACTGGCTGTTGGTGGAATCCAGCCCGTAATAAAGGCCGGGGGCGCTCTCCTCCATCTTGACGATGGGCAGCTCCACGCCCATGACGCTGCGGTAGTCCAGCTTGAGGCCGGTCTCCACCGGCACCGTCTTGGCGAACTCGCCCACCACGCCAAGGGTGATGTTGGCGCGCTGCAGGGCCTTGTAGGCCGAGGAGTAGGCGGTGGCGATCTCGTCCTGGATGACCGCCGCCCGGTCGATCAGCTGCATCATTTCCCGCACGAGGATGTTCCGCTTGCGGTCCATCAGGTCATAGCCCTGGCTGGCGAGCGCAAGGCTGCGCTTTTGCGCCATCAGGTTCGATTTTGTGGGGAAAACCTGTGCCATACGGCAGCCTCCTCTCTTTTAGAAATCACTTGCTGCCTTTCAGCACCGCAGAGAGGTCCCGATGGGCGGCGTTCACCTGCGGCTTGTAGTAGTGGTCCAGCATGACCTGGTCCACACGGTCCAGCTCCTCGCGGGGCAGCATGGACAGCAGCTCCCAGCCCAGGTCCAGCGTCTCCTCGATGGTGCGGTTGGTGTTGCCCTGGCCCACGAACTTCTGCTCGAAGGCACGGCCGAACTCCATGACCCGCTTGTCGCTGGCGGACAGCTCTTCCTCGCCGATAACGCTGGCCAGAGCCTTGGCATCCTGCACGCGGGCGTAGGTGGCGAAGAGCTGGTTGGCCAGGGGGTTGTGGTCCTCACGGGTATAGCCCGCGCCGATGCCGTCCTTCATCAGACGGGACAGGCTGGGCAGCACGCTCACCGGCGGATAGACGCCGGTGGCGTCCATGCCGCGGTCCAGCACGATCTGGCCCTCGGTGATGTAACCGGTCAGGTCGGGGATGGGGTGAGTGATGTCGTCGCCGGGCATGGTGAGGATGGGGATCTGGGTCACAGAGCCCTTGCGGCCCTCGATGATGCCGGCGCGCTCGTACAGAGACGCCAGATCGGAGTAGAGGTAGCCGGGGTAGCCCTTACGGCCGGGGATCTCGCCCTTGGAGGAGGAGAACTCACGCAGAGCCTCGCAGTAGCTGGTCATATCGGTGAGGATGACCAGGATGTTCTTGCCCAGGTCAAAGGCCAGATACTCGGCGATGGTCAGCGCCGCACGGGGGGTGATGATACGCTCGACGATGGGGTCGTTGGCCAGGTTCAGCAGCATGACCACGCGGTCCATGACGTTGGCGGCCTCAAAGCTCTTTTTGAAGTAGTCGGCAACGTCGTTCTTCACGCCCATGGCGGCGAACACGATGGCGAAGTCCTCGCCATCGGAAACGTCCGCCTGCTTGACGATCTGCACCGCCAGCTCGTTGTGCTTCATGCCGGAGCCGGAGAAGATGGGCAGCTTCTGGCCGCGGATAAGGGTGGCCAGCGCGTCGATGGAAGAAATGCCGGTGCGGATGTAGTTACGGGGATAGACGCGGCTCACCGGGTTGATGGGAGAGCCGTTCACGTCGCGCCGGAACTCGGGGTAAATTTCACCCAGGCCGTCGATGGGGCGGCCCAGGCCGTCCAGGGTGCGGCCCAGAATTTCGGGGCTCAGGTCCACCATCATGGGGTGGCCGGACAGGGTGGTGCGGGTGTTGTCCAGCGAGAAGCCGGTGGTGCCTTCAAACACCTGGATGACGCACTTCTCACCCTCGATCATAACGATACGGCCCACGCGCTGGGTGCCGTCGGTGAGCTTCATCACCACCATCTCGTCGTAGGAAGCGTTCTGCACGCCGTCCAGGACCACCAGCGAGCCGTTGATCTGGCTTAAGCCAACATGTTCAAGGATCATATGTCTCTCTTTCGCTCCTTTCCCTTGTTAAGCGCGCAGCAGCTCGCCGATCTTCTGGTCGATCTCGGCGGTGTACTCGTCGAACATTTCCAGCTTGTCGTTGGGGATGTCATACTTCATCTTGACCAGCTTGTCGAACAGGCCCAGACGCAGCAGCTTGCTGATGGGGATCTGACGGGCCACCAGCGCCTGGCTCTTCTCGTAGAGATGCAGGATGACCTTCATCATCTTCAACTGCTTCTCCAGGCTCACATACGTATCCTGGTCATGGAAGAAGTTCTGCTGCAAAAAGCCCACGCGGATGACACGGGCGATCTCGATGACCAGCTTCTGGTCGTCGGGCAGCACGTCGGAGCCGATCAGCTTGACGATCTCCATCAGGCTGGTCTCCTGCAGCAGCAGGCTTGCGATCTGCTCGCGGCAGGACAGGAAATCCGGGCCCACATTGTCGTAGTACCAGGGGGCCAGGTCGGTGAGGTACTCGGTGTAGCTGGTGTTCCAGTTGATGGCCGGGTAGTGGCGGGCATAGGCCAGGGCCTTGTCCAGCGCCCAGAAGCAGCGGGTGAAACGCTTGGTGTTCTGGGTGACGGGCTCGGAGAAGTCAGCGCCCGGAGGGCTGACGGCGCCGATAACAGTGACGGAGCCCTCTTCCCCGTTCAGGGCGCGCACGTAGCCGGCGCGCTCGTAGAACTCGGCCAGACGGCTGGGCAGGTAGGCGGGATAGCCTTCGTCGGCGGGCATCTCTTCCAGACGGCCGCTGATCTCGCGCAGGGCTTCGGCCCAGCGGCTGGTGGAGTCGGCCATCATGGCGGTGTGATAGCCCATGTCGCGGTAGTACTCCGCCAGGGTGATGCCGGTGTAGATAGACGCCTCACGGGCGGCCACAGGCATGTTGGAAGTGTTGGCGATGAGCACCGTGCGGTCGGTCAGGGGCCGGCCGGTCTTGGGGTCGATCAGTTCGCCGAACTCGGTCAGCGCCTGGGTCATCTCGTTGCCGCGTTCGCCGCAGCCGACGTAGATGATGATATCGGCGTCGCACCATTTGGCCAGCTGATGCTGGGTCATGGTCTTGCCGGTGCCGAAACCGCCGGGGATGGCGGCGGCGCCGCCCTTGGCGATGGGGAACATGGTGTCCACCACGCGCATGCCGGTGATCAGCGGGCGCTGGGCGGGCATGCGGGCCTGCACGGGACGGGGACGGCGGATGGGCCACTTCTGGCACAGGGTCAGCTCCCGCTCGCTGCCGTTTTTATCGGTGATGCGCACGACGGTGTCGTTCACGGTGTAGCTGCCGTTCTCCGCCACCCAGGTCACGGTGCCCTCCACGCCGGGGGCAGCCATGCACTTGTGCAGGATGACCGGGGTCTCGGGGCAGGTGGCGTACACCTGGCCGGGAACGATCTTGTCCCCCACCTTCACGGTCACGGTCACATCCCACTTGGCGTCGGGGTCAAGGCTGGGGATGTTGCAGCCGCGGGCGATGAAGGGGCCGCTCTCCTTTTCCAGGGCGGGCAGCGGCCGCTGGATGCCGTCGTAGATGTTGCGCAGGATGCCGGGGCCCAGGGTAACGCACAGGGGGCCGCCGGTGGTGGTCACAGGCTCGCCGGGCGCAAGGCCGCTGGTCTCCTCGTAGACCTGAATGGTGGTGAGTTCCTCATCCATACGGATGACTTCGCCCACCAGATGGTCGTTGCCGACATGGACCATTTCCATCATGGAAAGGCCAGTCTTGCCTTTGATGGTGACCACCGGGCCGTTGATGCTGTAAATGAGATTTTGAGCCAATTCGGTTCACCTCGGTTTTAGAAATTAAAGGGCGATGGACATGCCGGAGTTCTGCAGGAACCAGTCTTTCTGGGCTTCCAGCTTCATGTCCAGCGTGTCGTCCGCCTCCACCGCGCCGCTCTTGGCGCGCAGGCCGCCCAGGCGGATGGTGGCGTCGGCGGTCACCTCGCAGCCGGCGGGAACAGCCGACTTGGCAGCCTCCACATCCTGCGGGCGGGCGTAGAACACGGCCTTGTCCGCGTGGAGCAGCGTCAGAAGCGCCTCGGCGCTCTTTTTCAGATAATCGGCATAGTCCGCCTTGGCGGTGAAGGCGGCAAGCTTCTCTTCGCAGGCGTCGAACACCTGCTGGGCGATCTCGCTGCGGCGGGCGGCCAGCTCGGCGCCGGTCTCCACCACGCTGTGAGACAGCTTGCGGTTGGTCTCTTCCTGCAGGCGGACCTTCTCATAATCGCCCATCTGCCGCGCTTTGGCTTCGGCGGCAGTCTTCACTTTTTCCAGCTCGGCGGCGATCTCCTCGTCGATGGACTGGATGATGGCGGTGCGGCGCTTTTCGCCGTCCCGCTGGATGGCTTGCATGAATTTTGCCGCGCGCTCGTTTTCTTCAATCATTTATGCTGCACCTCAAATCTTAACGCCGATGGCTTCGCGCACATAGCGGGTGATGCGGTCACGGCCAAGGGCCGAACCGTGCCGGTCCGGGATGGCCAGCACCAGCGGGCCCTCCTGGTCCTTCTTCGCGTCGTTGACGATCACGGTGAAATCGTCGGCGATTTTTTCCGTCACCAGGATCATGCCGATGTCCGGCTGAGAGAGGGCCAGCTCAAAGGCGTTGGTCACTTCCTCGGCGGTGTGGGCCACCACGCCTTCGATGCCCGCCAGCCGCATGCCGGTCTGGGTGTCGGTGTTGTCGCTGATCAGAAAGAAACGCATTGCTGCGCCTCCTTTATACCAGTTTGTTCAGGATCAGGATGGAGATAACGACGCCGTACAGAGCGATGGACTCGCCCAGAGCAACGAAGATCAGGCTCTTACCGAAGCTCTTGGGGTCCTCGGAAGCGGCGGCGATAGCGGCAGGAGCGCCGGCGGCAACAGCCATACCGCCGCCGATGCCGGCGAGACCGGTGACCAGAGCGGCAGCGATCAGGCCCAGGCCCATGCTCTCGTTGCTGGCAGCGCGCTCGGCAGCGGTCATGACAGCGGTGGTGGTCTCGCCCTCAGCGCTTACGGCGAAGGCAAAGCAGGCGGCCAGCAGCAGAACGACCACGAAGGCGGTGATGTTCAGGCTCAGGGTGCGCTTGACGGGCATGCCCTTGGCAGACTGACGAGCCAGATAGGCGGCGAAGCCCATGAGCAGGCTCAGGGGCAGAGCGATCAGGCAGATGGTCAGAAAAGTATTCATGGTTAGGTCCTCCAAATCAATTTAATGTCTTGTTGTATTAAAAACAGGCAGTCACGGCGCAAATCTCCGGCGGCCTGTTCTGACAAAAGAAGGCTTACTCGGCCTTGTCGGTGAGGCTCACACCCTTGAAGGGGTGGCCGCCGCCCTCATAGCAGCGGCTGAACATCTCGTAGAACTCAAGACGCAGGCCCTGGATGCCGGAGAGCAGGCCCTCCAGCGCGATGATGAGGGCGTTGCCCAGGATCACGACGACGGGGTTCACCGGGTCGCCGGCCAGGCTGAAGATGGCCATCATCATAGCCGCGTGGACGAACACGAAAGCGCCCACACGCAGGAAAGAGACGGTGTTGCTGAAGTAGCTCAGCACGTACTCCAGCAGCTCGAAGATGTTCTGCATGCAGTAGTCCGCCCAGCTTTCGGGCTTCCAGTTGGGGTGATGGTCCACAAGGCCGATCAGGATCTCCTTGAAGAACAGCAGCACCAGACCGCCGCCGATCAGGGCAAAGGCAACGCCCGAGGGCAGGAAGTGGGGACCGCTCATGAAATCGCTGACGAAGGAAACGCCGCCGCAGTAGACCAGGATGCCCACCAGGCCGTTGTTGGAGAAGATCGCTTCGCCCCACTGGCCCTTGCGCACAGAGGCGATGATGTGCAGCACCATGGCGGCCAACACCAGCGCCACGCCGATGAAGATGGCGCAGACCAGGATGGGGTTGATGGCGGCGGTGTCCAGCACCGTGGTGGGGGCGCCGGGCCAGTTGCTGATGGGCTTGCCGGACATGCCCAGAGCCTCGTAGACGGGCTCCAGCGCTTCCTCAAAGCCGAACACGGAGCCGAACATGAAGCCGAACACCATGCTGGAAATGCCGCAGGGAACGATGAGCCGGGCAAGGGCCATCTTCTTCCACTTCCACAGGATGAAGCCGCCCACGGCCAGCACAGCGCCCTGGCCCAGGTCGCCGAACATGATGCCGAACAGCACCGTGAAGGTGATGGCCACAAAGGCGGTGATGTCCATCTCGCCATAGCTGGGCAGGCCGTACATGTCCACGAAGAACTCGAAGGGCTTGACGAACCAGGGGTTCTTCAGCTTGGTGGGCGGGGTGGCGTTCTCCACCTCTTCCGGGTCGGAGATGGTCACCCGCATGTGGCGGATCTGCTTGACCTTTTCGGCAAAGGCGTCCGCCTGGGCGGCGGGCACCCAGCCCACCAGGAAGAAGTAATTGTCGCGGTAGGCGGCGTAATGGCGCAGGTCAAAGGCCTGCTCGTGCCATTTCAGCTGCTGATAGATCTCGCTGCAGGTCTCTTTCTGCTCAGCCCAGCAGCGGGTGATCTCCGCTTCCTTCTCCTCAATTTTCTTCTGGCACTCGTCGATCTCCTGGCCCAGCTGCTTCACGATGGACTCCGGCGTGCCGGAAGCCTCGGGCAGGTGCAGGCGCTCGAAGAACAGGGTGGCGAAGATGCCGTCGATCTCGTCGGCATTGCGCAGCGGAGTGAAGTAGATGCCCCAGTAACCGCCCTTGTCCTCGCTGCAGGTGACGAACAGCACATGGGGGTTCTCGGCGTATGCCACCATCATGCGGGCGTAGCTGGCTTTGGGCAGAAAGCCGAAGCGCACCTTGATGTATTCGCCCTTGATGATCTCGTCAAAGGGCATGTCCAGACCGGTGAAGTGGCTGAACTGGGTCTTCTTTTCTTCCAGTTCGCTCTTCTGTTTTTCCAGGTCCGCCTTTTCATTCTGCATCTGAGCCAGCCGCTCGGCCAGCTCCTGGATCTTTTCCTTGTCTTCCGGCTGAATGTCCCGGGCGGTCTGGGCGCTCAGCGCAGGGGCGCTCTCCCCCACCAGCTGGAACAGCTCCTCCATCTTCTGTACATGGGAGGTGTAGGGGTTGTCCTCGCTGAGGGTGATATAGCCCAGGGAGCCGGACATGTGCTGGATCGCCGGTTCGGGATGGAAGTTGCCATCCAGGCAGCAGTTGTAGATAACGCTGTCCAGATTTTTGAGCAGGCCGTCCACCCGCACCAGTTTCATTTTTTCAATGGCCAATGTATCCTCATCTTCCTTTCGGGTCATACCGACCTTCGATCACGTTGACCGCCGCCGCGCTGGCGGCTTTGGGCGGTCCTCATCACTGCTCGGGGTTCTCCTGCTTCCAGCGGCGCATCGGCAGCACCATGTCCTGGGCGATGTTCAGCCCGCCCACGCCGGTGCAGCTTTCGGTGAATGCCGGAATGTCCGGCTGCGCCACCCACACGCAGTAGAAGAAGTGCGCGCCCCGCACCGCCGCGCAGCGGCGGAGCTCAAACAGCCGGGCAAGGCTGCACACCGAGGCATAGATGCCGGCGACCTTCCATTTTTCCTCGTTCCAAAGCCGGGCCATCTGCCCGTTGACCTCGGCGATCTCGCTGTTCAGAAGCTCGATGTTCTTCTGCAGGTTCGCCACGATCTGCTCGGGAGTGCCCGCCGCGCCGGGCAGGCGGATGCGCTCGAAGAACGCCTCGGAGAAGATGCCGTCCACCCGGGCGGCATCCTTCTGCGGTGCGAAGTAGACGCCCCAGAGGGCCTTGTCATCCTCGCTGCAGGGCACGAACAGGATGTAGGGGTCGGAGGTGAAGTCCTTCTGGAGCATCGCATACCCGCGCTTGGGCAGGCGGCCGAAACGGATCTTCACATACTCGCACTGCTGGGTCAGTTCCACCGGAACGTCCAGCGAGGAGAAATGTGCAAAGGACTCGGCGCCCTTCGTGCAGATCTCCAGCTGCTTTTCCAGCAGCTCCCGGTCCTTGCGGCGGGCTTCCAGCCGCTCCTGCAGGCCGGCCAGGTAGTCCTTTGTGCCCTGGGCACGTCCGTCGGCAAGGGTGGGTTCCACCACCGGGATCTCAAAGCCCTTGGCCAGAGCCTCGATCTGCTCCACCATCGGGCCCCAGGGGTTGTCCTCGTTCAGCGCGGCATAGCCCGCGGAGGCGCTCATGTGGTCCAGCGCCCGGGCGGGATGCACCCGCTTGCCGTCCACACAGCAGTTTTCGATGAATGCGTCCAGCTTTTCCAGGGGGCCGTCCACCCAGACAAGCTGCATCTTGGGGTCAAAAAACATTGCAGCACCCCCTTAATCGCCCACGCCTACCAGCAGCGTGGCAATATCGTCCGGGGCAAGGCCGTAGCGCACGCCCTCGATGATATGTACGATGTTGGTAAGCTCGTTTTCGGCCAAAAAGATGTAGCAGAACAGCACCACGCTGGGGTTGGTGGAAAAACGCAGCTTTTTCAGATGCCAGCGGTAGTCGATCTTGCGCACGCCCTCTTCGATATAATCGAAGCTCGCACCGTAGAACTCGGAGGCGTAGGGCGTGTTCACCAGCCGGTGGATCACATCCTGGGCATCCTGCGCGTCCATGAGGCTGTCCAGCTGACGCGGGGTCATGTTGGAAACGCTCAGGCTGACCCGCTTCTTGATGAAGGCCCGGTCGGCGTGAAGCACGCTCTTGAGGCGGTAGATGTCTGCGATGGCCCGCAGATCGCTCTGCCGGCGCAGCAGATACAGCATCTCGTCTTTGCTCTTGCCCGAAAGCTTGGTGGAAGCGATCTGCTCCACCTGACTGTTCACAAAGCTGTCCAGCGCCGCCTCCAGTTCCAGCAGGCCGCTGTTCTCCAGCGCAAAGTCCGGGTCGTCGGCAAAGGGCTGCAGCACCTTGGCGTAGGGCGTGCCCTCCAGCGCCAACACCAGCATCTTGAAGCTGGTGGCCATGGACATGGCATTCAGATTCAGGCAGGAATGCTTTTTGATGAAGTCCGGCATGGTGTAGATGGACACATCCCCGTCCGGCGCATGGAGCTCCTGAAGGCGGGTGGTGATGGCCTGCACCTCGCTGCGGATGATGAAGTAACGGTAAAAGTCGTGGCCGATGTTCATTTCGTACCGGCACAGAGAAGCATACTGTTCAAACAGATTGAGCCGCAAAAGCGTCTCCAGCTGGGCACGGTGGGTGGTGGCCGGGTTCGCCGCCTGCAGAGCCTCGGAGTAAGAGGTCCGGGTCTTGAGGTAGCTGATCAGGTCCGGCAGATCGCGGCAGTTCAGCAGCTCCTGATAGTTGCGTGCCGTGAGCCGGCGGCCGTACATCGCCCTCGCCTTTGCCAGAATGGCGTTGGACGCCTGGGTGTTGCCCATGTTACTGCCCCCCGCCCAACACCCGGGTCAGGATGGTGTCGACCCAGGCGTCTTTGTTTTTCTGCAGCTGCTGGTCCAGCTGGTCCAGGATCTGCTGTTTGCGCTTTGCCTGGGCGGCCAGCTCGCCTTCGGCGCGGGCTTTCTCGGCCTGGGCGAACTCGTCCACATCACGGCGCATGTCTTCCATGGCCTGCTCTTCCATCTGCTTTGCCTTAGCGGCCTTATCGGCCTGCGCTTTTTGGCGATACTCCTCGGTGGCCTGGGTGCGTGCCCGCTCCTCCTCGTCGATCTTTAAAATGGCGCGCAGCAGTTCATTGGTGCCATTCATAGTTAAACATCTCCTTCCAAAAAACACAGGAACAACGCCTGCCATTGCGGATTGCTGTTTGGCGCTTCTTATACTTATATATAATACATAAGTGACCGAAGGCCAAATCAGCTTCATTATAAACCTAATTGAAGGGTGAAACAAGTGCTTTGAATTTTTTCGTCAACTTATACATTTCCATTTTCTTTTCAACAACACTTGACAAGAAAATTGTTGTTTGCTATAATAGCGAAGCAGCCTTGAGACGGCGGCACAAAATCTGGGGGTATAGCTCAGCTGGGAGCCCGGTTGAAGCGGTTACACACCCCTCAAAAAATTGAATAAGAAATACTCAGCACACCCTTTTATTTGGGGGTATAGCTCAGCTGGGAGCCCGGTTGAAGCGGTTACACATCCCTCAGAAAAATTGAATAAGAAATACTCAGCACACACTTTTATTTGGGGGTATAGCTCAGCTGGGAGAGCGCTTGAATGGCATTCAAGAGGTCAGCGGT
>ERZ507065.476-NODE-476-length-27430-cov-7.489169_pt1 | contig 27430 bp, 25 predicted proteins | sample MGYA00513785_ERZ507065 | MGnify/ENA metagenome assembly ERZ507065
ACGCTGCACTCGCACCGTGCAGCGTGTTCGCTCCGAGGCGCACTACGCGGCGGCAATGCCGCGGCTGGCTCGGTCTGCATCGGGCGGCGAGCCGTGCAAAACAGGGGAGCGCGCCGGCCTGTTTCTGCTTTACCCGCGCCGCCGCCCCCTTGCCCCCTCGGCGGCGCTGTGCTAAAATAAATCGGATATACCCAAAAATGCGGCTTTGCAGAAGGAGGCGTTTTTCATGGCCGAGACCATCGTGGCGCTGGCCACTCCCCCGGGGGAGGGCGGCATCGCCGTGGTGCGCCTGTCCGGCGAGGAGGCGCTGGCGGTGGCGGCAAAGGTGTTTTTTCCACACAACGCCGCCAAAAAAGTGGAAAACGCGAAGGGCTACACCGCCCTCTACGGCAGCTTCATGGCCGACGGCCGCCAGCTGGACGACGGGGTGGCCTTGTTCTTCCGCGCGCCCCACAGCTACACCGGCGAGGACGTGGTGGAATTGAGCTGCCACGGCGGGCCTGTGGTGGCCCAGAGCCTCATCGACGCCTGCATCGCGGCGGGGGCCCGCCCTGCGGGGCCGGGGGAGTACACCCGGCGCGCCTTTGTGAACGGGCGCATCGACCTGACCCAGGCGGAGGCAGTGATGAGCCTCATCGGCGCGGCGGGGCGGCAGGGTGCGGCTCTGGCCCGCACGGCGCTGGACGGCGCGCTGGCAAAGCGCATCGACGGATTCAAACAGCAGCTGGTGGCCCTGGCGGGGCACATCGCCGCCTGGGTGGATTTCCCCGAGGAGGACGTGCCCGCTCTGGAGCCGGAGGCCCTTTCCGCAACTTTGGCCGAGGTGAAGGCCGGTCTTTCCGACCTCATCAAAAATTTCGGCGCGGGCGCTGTTCTGCGCCAGGGCGTGGACGCGGCCATCGTGGGCAGCCCCAACGTGGGCAAGAGCACCCTGCTCAACCTTCTGGCGGGCTTCGACCGGGCCATCGTCACCCCCATCGCCGGCACCACCCGGGACGTGGTGGAGCAGGCGGTGATGCTGGGCGGCGTGCGCGTCACCCTGCGGGACACCGCCGGCCTGCGGGACACCGGCGACGTGGTGGAGGCGGAGGGCATCCGCCGCAGCCGCCGCGCCATGGAGGAGGCGGGCCTCATCCTGGCCGTGTTCGACGGCTCGGCCCCCCTCACCGAGGAGGACAAACAGCTGGCGGCGGACTGCGCCGGGCGGCCGGCCATCGCCATCGTGAACAAGAGCGACCTGCCTCAGCAGTTCGACCCGGCGGCCATTGCGGCCAGCTTTGCGGAGGTCGTCACTCTGGCCGCGGGCCGGGGCGAGGGCGCCCAGGCTTTGGGCGAAGCGGTGCGCCGGGTGCTGGGCGTGGCGAATCTCGACCCCAGCGCCCCCTGCCTTGTGAGCCAGCGGCAGTACGCCGCCGCCTGCGAGGGCCGCGCCGCGCTGGAAGAGGCGGAGAACGCCCTGGCCGGCGGCTTCGGGCTGGACGCGGTGAGTGTCTGTGTGGACGACGCCCTCTCCGCCCTCTGCCGCCTCACCGGCGAGGACGCCTCCGAGGCGGTGGTGGAGGAAGTGTTCTCCACCTTCTGCGTCGGCAAATAGTTTTATCGACACACGTTCCTACCTCGGAGTGAAACAAAGCTTACCCGTAGGTTCATCCCTCGGAGGTTTTGGGCAGTTTTATCGGTTCACGTTCATGCCTTAGAGAGGAACAAAGCTTACCCGCAGGTTCATCCCTCGGAGGTTTTGGGCAGTTTTATCGGCCCACGTTCCTACCTCGGAGTGAAACAAAGCTTACCCGCAGGTTCATCCCTTGGAGGTTTTGGGCAGTTTTATCGGTTCACGTTCATACCCCGGAGAAGAACAATCGGAATTTGAATATCAGTAAATTATGACCTCTCAACAGAGGTTACAGTGTTTTAATAAAATCCTCCAAAAGCCTTGAAAATAAAGGATTTATCGCAATGTGTCTGCCTTATCTCTTTATACGGTTACACACAAGTTTACTCTTTCCCTCATTGCTCATAAGGGCAAATACAAGGGCAAGAAAATCTCATAACAAGATATAACAAAGTGTGGCAATCGGAGAACTGTGATGTATGTGCGAATATATTATAACGGAGGATTTTTCAATGGACAAGTACATTTACGATGATAAAAATGGTCTGTGGTATGAACTGCAAGGAGATTATTATATCCCATGTCTTATCTTACCAGCCGAAAAAGAACAGCCTATTGGTTTGTGGGGACAGCGGCACTTGCGGTATCTGAAAGAATACCGCCGAGCCACCTACATAACCTTGTTCACAAGCGGCAGACTGAACAATTACCTTGCTGACATCGACAGGCAGGCGCAGGAACGCATGGAAAGGCTCACAGAGCAGATGAAACGGGTGCAGGGTATTACGGAGCAGTTAAAGGCGGAAAACGCTTTGGAATGGACACAGAGAATGAATAACATACGGGCGTGTGCAAAGGAGATTGTGGAAAAAGAAATCATCTTTGCATAAGAAGACAGCGGTAGGATTTAGTTTTCCTACCGCTGTTTCACTTAAATCAAAAAAATATATTGACATTTTTCTATGTGTTGCATATAATAACACATAGACATTTATCTATAGGAGGTGATTGAGAGAGATGGATGAAAAAAGAATTGCGGCAATTTTCAAAGCGTTTTGTGATGAAAACCGCATTAGGATTATAAAACTGCTGCGTTCAGGTGAAAAATGTGCTTGCAAGTTGCTAGAAGAAATCAATGTCACGCAGCCTACGCTTTCCCACCATATGAAAATTCTTTGTGACGCTGAAATAGTTGTCGGGCGCAAAGAGGGAAAATGGACACACTATTCTATTTCAGAAAAAGGTGTGGAGCAGGCAAAAGAATGTTTGCGGCAGTTGACAACACTTGATGTTGAAAGCGAAAACAAGTCGTGCTGTGAAAAGTGAGGAAGTTTATTGATTGCTTTTCCGCACGGCTTATATTCGGGACGATAAATCGACATATTTCAATATAACTATATGAAAGGGGCTTTTTATGGAGACACTAAAAACAATTTGGGACTTTTTTCAAAATGAAGTCCTTGGTATGAACTGGCTGAATCGCCTCATTGAAACATTTTTGAACGCTTGCGGTTTAGATACCACGGGCAAAATAGGAGGAAGTGTTCAGTTTTTCATCTATGATACTGTAAAAATTATGGTACTGCTCGGCGTTTTGATTTTGATTATCTCGTATATTCAAAGTTATTTCCCGCCCGAAAGAGCTAAAAAGATACTCGGCAGATTTCACGGAATATGGGCGAATATCATCGCCGCTCTGCTCGGTACGGTAACACCGTTTTGCTCGTGTTCTTCCATTCCGTTGTTTATCGGGTTTACAAGCGCAGGTTTGCCGCTTGGCGTTACATTCTCCTTTTTGATTTCTTCGCCGATGGTTGACCTCGGAAGCCTTGTCTTACTGATGAGTATTTTCGGCTGGAAAGTTGCTGTTTTATATGTAATATTCGGTTTGGTAATCGCTGTGGCTGGCGGAACGCTAATTGAAAAGTTGCACCTCGATAATCAAGTGGAAGAATATATCCGAAACGGTCACTCGATTGATGTTCCGCAGGAGGAACTGCATTTCAAAGACCGTATGAAATTTGCGTGGGAACAGGTTGTTGAAACCGCTAAAAAGGTTGCTCCTTATGTTCTGATCGGCGTGGGCATTGGTGCTTTCATTCACAACTGGATTCCTGAAGAATTTATTGTCAAAGCACTTGGCGAAAATAATCCGTTTGGCGTAATTCTTGCTACGATAGTCGGTATTCCGATGTATGCGGATATTTTCGGTACAATTCCGATTGCAGAAGCCCTGCTTGCAAAAGGTGCTTTGCTCGGCGTTGTCCTTTCCTTTATGATGGGCGTTACTACGCTTTCGCTCCCTTCAATGATTATGCTTCGCAAGGCGGTCAAACCGAAACTGCTTGGTATTTTCATTGGAATATGTGCTGCTGGTATTATTATTGTAGGCTATCTTTTCAACGCAATACAATATTTAATTGTTTAATTTTAGGAGGTTATTATTATGGCATTATTTAACTTTGGAAAGAAAAAGGAAGAAGAAAAGAAAACACCTGCTTGCGCTTGTAGCTGCGGTTGTGCTGCCAGCGAAGCAGAAAGCATTACAAACGATTGCTGTCCTGATTTGAAAGAGGGAGAAATCTGCTGTATCAAAGTGTTAGGGGCAGGTTGTAAATCCTGTCACGAACAATTTGAATACACAAAGCAGGCAGTAAAGGATATGGGACTTTCCGTAGAGGTCGAATACATTACCGATATGCAGAAAGTAATGGAATACGGTGTTATGAGTATGCCTGCCCTTGTTGTCAACGAAAAGGTTGTTGCTATGGGTAAGGTTTTGAAAGCTGCTGATGTGGTTGCTCTGCTGCACAAGCTGGGGTTTTAACGATGGATAAGAAAAAGGTAGCCTTTATTTGTGTGCATAACTCCTGCCGCAGTCAGATTGCAGAAGCACTTGGAAAACATTTGGCGGGAGATAAGTTTGATTTCTATTCTGCCGGAACAGAAACAAAATCACAAATCAATCAGGACGCTGTGCGGCTTATGAAACAGCTTTATGGGATAGATATGGAGCAAAGCCAGTATAGCAAGACGATTGATAAAATCCCTACGCCCGATATTGCGATTTCAATGGGGTGTGATGTCGGTTGTCCCTATATCGGTAGAGCGTTTGATGATAATTGGGGACTTCCCGATCCGACGGGCAAAAGTGATGAATGTTTTATACAGGTCATTGAGAGAATATCTCAAAAAATAAAAGACTTGAAATTAGAAAAGTAACATGAAAGCCACAGAATGGATATATTGCCCTATCTGCGGCAATAAAACTCGCACAATGATACGGGAAGATACAGAATTAAGAAACTTCCCTCTCTACTGTCCGAAGTGCAAAAAGGAAACAAGCATCAATGCTCAGGATATGAAAGTCACGCTTGCAGAACACAAATAAGATTTTTATGTATGCCGCCGCATGGGTGATACCATAGCGGCGGTTTTTCGTGCCTATCGGCTGTCTCTGTCAAAGGATTTCTTTCTCTGTCTCGGCTGGTTTCTCTGCTTACCCTCCGCCTGAAGCTGACGCAGGCGTTTCAGCACGCTCTCTCGTTCAGGCGGCTTTGCCTGCTCTTTTTTGGCGGGTTTCTGTTTTTCCCTGACCTGTTGCTCCCATGCGGCAAGGTCACGATTGAACTGCTCCACAACAGCCTCCGCCTTACGGTAGGTTGCCATGTACGCCTGCACATCGGGATAACCGTCCTCTTTCAGAACATCGGGCAGTTTATCCAGCTTTTCAGCGATTTCCTTTTCTGTCCGCTGTATCTGCTCTGTGAGCGCCTTGCGCTCCTTACCCTTGAAAATCCCTTTTGTATCGGCAAGCTGTTGTTTCAGCTTCGGAAGTACCGTATCCTGCAAATGCCGGATTTCTTTCGCCTTATCCTGCGCCTTTATCATCAGCTTTTGCATGGTACGGAACTCTGCCATATCTATTTCAAGGACAGGCTTCGGCGGCATATCGTGTTCACGGATTAAGTTTTGCAGGAAGTCCTTAGCCTTGTTTACGATACTGCGGAACAGACCCGGCAGCCAGCCCTTGCTTTTGATAGACTGGCTCGCCTTTTCGTGTATCTCTGTCTGCTTGACTTCTAAAATCTTTGCTTCGGAGATACCTGATAATAACGCCATATCCGCTGTCCTGTTCCATTCCTGCCTTGCGGCATTATCGGCTTTGATTTCGTCCTCTTTGGGATTATTTTTGCCGATTTTCTTGGCCGGAAGATAGACGCTGTTTTTATCAAATACCTTTAAGTGCTGCTCAGGATCGGAGATATGGCAGTTAATAAGTTCTGTATACACTTCCTTTATCTCTCGGAGAAAAGGCTCTCCCTTAAAGCGTGTATCTTTGGTAGTAAACAGATGGCTTTCGTATACCTCGCCTTTTTTGATGACGGTACAGCCTTTCCGTATCTGCCCGTCCTCCCCCGTGATTTCCTTTTTGGTGCGGACACGCTTTCCAGTCTCGTCAAAGAACACGCTGCGGGAAGCAACCTTTACATCAGGTTCGGGGAGCAACCTCCTCTCGCTGAAAATCAGATGGATATGATAATTTGTCTTGCGCTTGTTGTGGTGGAGGGCGGACACGCACTCCACACCGTACCGCCTGCGGAACTCCTCTGTAAAGTCCGTGAGTACCTGCTGCGGCTCGTATTGCGTATAGATTTCGGGCAAGGCGATAATCAGTTCCCTTGCTTCGATACATTTGCCCTCTGTGCCGCTGCGCTGAAACTCCTGCTGGCTTTCCCTTGCAAGGTTGCTCCAAAAGGTGCTGTCGGCGGTGCGGTAGGTGGCATAGAGATTTTCCTGCCTTGCATGGCTTGTAATATACGATATTCGCCCTTTGACATTGGGCAGTTTTGACATCTGGATAAAACTGTGTCTCGGCATACATCATCTCCGTTTTCTGTTGTCAAGGTGCGTCCTTTTTTTGCAACCGTTTACGGTTGTGGCTGTCGCTGCGGCAGCGGTGACAGCCCCGTATCATACGCCGCAGGCGGTTGATACGGAAGCCCCCTGCAAGGGCGAAATACCCGGAGTACAAATCGAAGATTTGTGCGAGGGGTGTATTTCGCTCTCAAACGCCGAGGGCTTAGGGTTACTTTCCGAAAAGAGAATGGATGGTCATTCCACTCTGCGGACATCATCGGGCTTCAGAAGATTTCTTCCCTGATTGACCGTCAGAAACCGTTCCAGCGTGTCCCTGCGGATAATGGTCTTGCGCCCCACTTTGAGGACGGGCAGCTTTCCCCATTCCACCAGCTTCCGCATGGTGTTCCTGCCGATACCCGTACATTCTGCGGCTTCCTCTATGGTAAGTCCCATTTTGACTGCGCTCATTCTATCAACCTCCTTTTAGAATACTCATTTTGCAACTACTGTTTTATCATTATACTTATTCTGCCATCTCTTGTCAACCTATTTTGCAACCATTCATAGTTTATTTACAACTTTCATTGAGATAAAGGTTGCAAAATAAGTATCGGCGTGTTATACTGATACCAGTCAGGAGGTGAACACCTTGAAAAAAGAAACCACATTCACCGCAAAACAGGTCGGTAGGAGGATTAAGGAACGCCGCACAGAGTTAAACATTACCATGCCGGAACTTGGCAGGCGTGTAGGCGTGAACAAATCCACCATTCAGCGGTATGAAGCGGACGGAGTTGATCCGAAGCGCACAATGGTTATCAACGGTCTTGCGGAAGCGTTGCTCACAACTCCCGAATGGCTGACAGGTCTTTCCGATGATAAGGAATATGACACCTATACTCTTTGCCAGCGGGATATTGAGGAACACATCAAGAAGTATCTGGACACACTTTCCCATACAGTAAAGGGCGAGCCGCACCAGCAGCTTCTCACGACATTTCTCGGCAAGATGGTTGACCTGTATACGGTTATGACCTGCTACTTTGCTGATGCTATGGAGGAAGTTGACCGTGTGGCGGAGGACAAAGGGCTGAAAGAGTCTCTTGGACGGTACGCCATAGAGTCCGGGGCAATCATGGAACAGGTATACCGCAAGAAGATGGAAGTACCGATTGAGGATATGAAACGGTTTTTAGACGGGATTTTACATATCCACGATGAGGGGCGCACAAGAATGTCGATGGGCGCACTTTTCGGGATAGTGGAGGAAGCCGAAGAAAGGCTTTCCGAAAAAGAAAATTCCGTGGCACCTTGACAAGTAAAGACGCCAGTTGACTTTCACTGGCGGAAGTGACACAATTACTTTACGCACACCATATGTCACAGTCCCGATTGCCACGGATAGAAAGGAGTTTTTTATCTATGGCAAAAGGTTCTGTAAGAAAGAAAGGCAAAAAGTGGTACGGACGCTTTTATATTGAAGATGAAAGCGGCAGAAAAGTGCAGAAAGAGTTTGCAGGCACAGAGAGCAAGGCGGAAACAGAAGCCATGCTCCGCAAAGCGATAGCGGACTATGAGGAAAAGCAGTTTGTCGGGAAAGCGGAAAACATCACGGTAGGCGATATGCTGGATATGTGGGTAGAGGAAGAACTGAAACCCGGCAACTTAAGCAACGGGACGGTCATGTCCTATCAGGGAACGGTCAACCGTATCAAGCAATATCCCATTGGCAAACGCAAGCTGAAAACCGTGACCGCCGACCATTTGCAGGCGTTCATTGATTTTCTGAGCTACGGTGGGACAAACCCGGACGGGACAACTTCAAAGCCCATGAGCAAAGGATATATGCTCCTGTTCTCGGCGGTGTTGCAAAATTCCTTCCGCTTTGCGGTTTTCCCGAAAAAACTGATTACCTTTAACCCTATGCAGTATGTGAAGCTGAGGGGCAGGAAGCAGGAAACGGATATTTTCTCGGACAGTGAGGAAGATACTTCCAGTATTCCTACTATCACCCATGAACAGTTCCAAAAGCTGGAGGAATTTCTCAAGGCAAAAGATAATCCCGCCTTGCTGCCTGTGCAGATAGCGTACTACACGGGGCTTCGTATCGGGGAAGTATGCGGCTTGACTTGGCAGGATATTAACCTTGAGGAACAATATCTCACGGTACGCCGAAGCATGCGCTATAACGGAACAAGGCACACAACCGAAGTGGGAACGACAAAACGGAGCAAAGTCCGCACCGTTGATTTCTGCGACACGCTGGCGGCAATCCTGCGGGCGGCGAGAACAGAACAGCGCAAAAACCGTTTCCGCTACGGGGAGTTTTATCACCTGAACTACTACAAAGAAGTAAAGGAAAAAGGGCGCACCTATTATGAGGTTTACAGCCTGCAAAGGACAGAGGAAGTCCCGGAGGATTACAAGGAAATCTCCTTTGTCTGCCTGAGAGCAGACGGGGCGTATGAAGCGCCGAGTACGGTAGGGATTATGTGCAGGGCGGCAAAGAAGAAAGTGAAAGGGCTTGAAGATTTCCATTTCCACACGCTCCGTCACACCTACACAAGCAATCTGCTTTCCGGCGGCGCAAAGCCGAAAGATGTGCAGGAACTTCTCGGACACTCCGATGTCAGTACCACAATGAACATCTACGCTCACTCTACAAGGGAAGCGAAGCGCACTTCCGCAAGGCTGCTGGATAAGGTGGTCGGCGGGGAATAAAAAGTTGCCCTTGTTTCGGCTCGTAAGGGCAAAAACAAGGGCAAACAGATAAGGTTTGAATGAAAAACAGGCGTGAAGCCTTGAAAAATCAATGGTTTTTGAGGATTAGATAGTTAAATCGGAATTTGCAGGTTCATTCCTCGGCGGGTGTGAAAAGTTTTATCGGCACACGTTCATACTGCGGGGATGAACAAAACCTGTTCGCGGGTTCCTTCCCCGGCGGTATGATTTCGATTTTCTGAAAGGGGGGCCGCTGATGGCTTCCGACACAAAAGGTCTCGTCCATCTGGGCGATTTTGACGTTATCGTGGTGGGCGCGGGCCACGCGGGCATCGAGGCGGCGGCCGCCTCCGCCCGGCTGGGGGCCCGCACCGGCCTGTTCACCCTGGGGCTGGACGGCATTGGCAACATGCCCTGCAACCCCAGCATCGGCGGCACCGCCAAGGGCCACTTGGTGAGGGAGATAGACGCGCTGGGCGGCGTGATGGCCCTGGCCGCCGACGCAACCACCCTCCAAAGCCGGATGCTCAACCGGGGCAAGGGCCCTGCGGTGCACTCCCTGCGGGCGCAGATCGACCGGCAGGCCTACCACCGCTTCACAAAGGAATATCTGGAGCACATCCCCGGCCTTTCCATCAGGCAGGCCGAGGTGGTGGACATTCTTATTGAAAACGGCCGGGTGAAGGGCGTCTGCACCCGCCTCCACGGCTTCTACGGTGCCAAGGCGGTGGTGCTCTGCACCGGCACCAATCTCGCCGGCAAGATTTTCGTGGGCGACGCTTCGGTGCCCAGCGGCCCCGACGGCCAGCACGCCGCCACCCTCCTGGCCGAGAGCCTGCGGGCGGCGGGCCTGCCCATGCGCCGCTTCAAGACCGGCACCCCCGCCCGGGTGCACCGCCGCAGCATCGACTTTTCGGTGCTGGAGCGCCAGCCGGGGGAGGAGCCGCCGGAGCCCTTCAGCTTTCTCACCCCGCCCGGCGGCGTGAAGAATCAGGTGGACTGCTTCATCGCCTGGACCAACCCCGAGACCCACAGCGTCATCCGGGCCAACCTACACCGCTCGCCTCTCTACGGCGGGGCCATCGAGGGCATCGGCCCCCGCTACTGCCCCAGCATCGAGGACAAGGTGGTGCGCTTTGCCGACAAGGACCGCCACCAGATCTTCGTGGAGCCCTGCGGCCCGGACACGGAGGAGATGTACCTCCAGGGCATGAGCAGCAGCCTGCCCGAGGACGTGCAGATCGCCATGTACCGCACCATCCGGGGCTTTGAGCATCTTGAGATCATGCGCCCGGCCTACGCCATCGAGTACGACTGCATCGACCCCCAGGCCCTGCGCCACACCCTGGAAAGCCGGGCGGTGGCGGGGCTGTACGGCGCGGGCCAGTTCAACGGCACCAGCGGCTACGAGGAGGCGGCGGCCCAGGGCCTGCTGGCGGGCGCGAACGCCGCCCTGGCGGTGCTGGGCAAAGAGCCCATGACCCTGCCCCGCTACACCTCCTATCTGGGCACCCTGGTGGACGACCTGGTCACCAAGGGCGTGATGGACCCCTACCGCATGATGACCAGCCGCAGCGAGTACCGGCTGACCCTGCGGCAGGACAACGCCGACGAGCGCCTCACCCCCATCGGCCGCAAGTTCGGGCTGGTGGACGACGAGCGCTGGGCCGCCTTTGAAAAGGCCATGGAGGTGAAGGCCGCCGAGGAAAAGCGGCTGGCCTCCACCACCGTGCGGGCCGCCGACCTGAACGCCGTCACCGAAAAAGAGGGCCTGCCCCCGGTGGAAAAGGGAGGCACGGCGGCCCAGCTGCTGCGCCGCCCGGAGCTGACCTACGATCACATCGCGGCGGTCATCGGCCCCGGCGAGGGCGTGGACAGCCGCATGGCCGGCCGCATCGTCACCGAGATAAAATACGAGGGCTACATCGCCCGGCAGCGGCGGGTCATCCGGGAGACAAAGCGGCTGGAGAGCCAGCCCATCCCGGTGGATTTTGACTATGCCCCGCTGGAGGGCCTGCGGCTGGAGGCCCGGGAAAAACTGCAGAAGCTACGCCCGGCGGACATCGCCGCGGCGGGCCGCATCCCCGGCGTGTCGCCGGCGGACATCGCGGTGCTCTCGGTGGCCGTGGCCGCCGCCAACGCCAAAGCAAAAAGGGAAGGGGAGACCGACCAATGATCGACAAACAGCGCCTTGCGGCCAAGTGCGCCGCCGAAGGTGTGAGCCTCACCGGCGAAATGCTGGACAAGCTGGATAAATACGCCCAGTGCCTGGTGGACTACAACCAGAAGGTGAACCTCACCGCCATCACCGACCCGGAGGGCATCGAGGACAAGCACTTTGTGGACAGCCTGCTCTTTGCCGCCCGGCCCGAAGTGGCGGGCAAGCTGGTGGACGTGGGCACCGGCGCGGGCTTCCCCGGCGTGGTGGCCAAAATCTACAAGCCCGACCTGGAGCTCACCCTGATGGAGCCCACCGGCAAGCGGGTGGATTTTCTGCGCTGGGTCTGCGGCGAGCTGGGCCTTACCGGCGTGGAGTTCGCCAAGGAGCGGGCGGAGGAAGCAGCCCGCAAGCAGTGGCGGGAGGCCTTCGACGTGGCCTGCGCCCGCGCGGTGGCCGCCCTGCCGGTCCTCAGCGAATACTGCCTGCCCCTGGTGAAGGTGGGGGGCGTGTTCATCGCCCTCAAGGGCGCTTCCGGCGAGGAAGAGCTGGCCGCCGCGAAGAACGCCATCGCCAAGCTGGGCGGCGCCTGGAAGGAGACCGCCCGGCTGCACCTGCCCGGCGGCGACGAGCGGTGCCTGATTTTGTGCGAAAAGATTTCGCACACTTCGACCGTTTACCCCAGGGGCGGCGGAAAGATCGCAAAAGCCCCCTTGAAGTGACGGGCCAAAGCGCGGATGCCGTCGCTTGGTGTAAATGGAAAATACTGGAAAATATCGGATGCACGTGGTATACTTCTTTCTGCAGAGAGGAAAGGGCGATGAGGCCCTCTTTCTCAAGGCAGGAGAGGAAAAATGCCGCGGGCGTCCGATTTTTTTGCAACAAAACCGGACAAGCCCCGCCGACGGGAAGGAGAAATGACCCATGCTGACCCCGAGACCGAAGGTGCAGGGAAAGGTGCTGCTGCTGCCGGTGGACAAGATCGTGCCCTCGGCCCATCAGGCCCGCACCCATTTTGACGAGCAGGAAATTGCCCGCCTTGCGCTGAGCATTGCCCAGAACGGCCTGCTGCAGCCGGTGAGCGTGCGCCCCGGCAAGGAAAAGGGCGAGTACGAGCTGGTGGCGGGGGAGCGTCGGCTGCGGGCCTGCAAGCTGGCAGGCCTTGCCGAGATACCGGCCATCCTGGCCCAGCGGGACGAGAGCCAGTCGGCGGCGCTGGGCCTTTTGGAAAACATCCAGCGCCAGGGCCTGGACCCCTTTGAGCAGGCCCGGGGCATCCGGGAGGTCATCACCCTATGGGGCTGCACCCAGGAGGAGGCGGCCAAGCGGCTGGGCATCGCCCAGCCCACCCTGAACAACAAGCTGCGCCTGCTGGCGCTGAACGAGGAGCAGCAGGCCTACTGCATCGCCAACGGCCTCACCGAGCGCCATGCCCGGGCGGTGCTCCGCCTGCCGGAGAGAGAACAGCGCAGCCGCGCCCTGGCCCAGTTCGTGAAGAAGAAAATGAACGCCCGACAGGCGGACGAGTATGTGGAGCAGTGCCTTCAGCAGAAAAAGCCGCCCCGCCGCCGCCCGGTGCCCATGGTGCGGGATGTGCGCATCTTCGTGAACACCATCAACAAGGCGGTGCGCCTGATGGTGGACGCGGGCGTGCCCGCCCACACCACCAAGCGGGAGGGGGAGGGCTTTGTGGAATACACGGTACATATCCCCACCGAGCCCGCCAAAAAGACCGCCGCCTCCGGCGCGGGCTGCTCGGCCTGAGAAAAAGACCGCCGCCCAAAGCTGGGCGGGCACAGGTCGGCGGGCAGCCTGGGGCACATCTTCAAACCGCGTTGCCGCACCAGTCAGCCCGCCCGCTTGCCCGCGCTCTCATCACGCCCTTAACATCCCGGAGCCCTTGTCCGCACATCGCGGCGGGGGCTCCGGGTTTTTGTGCGGCTCAATGTTCCACGTGGAACATTTTTCGGCGGCCTCCCCGCATTGTTCCACGTGGAACAATGAAAAAGCCCCGGAGGAAACTCCGGGGCAAACGTCACAGGAAAAAGGTCAGACCTGCCGCCGCCCAAAGGGGACGAACAGCAGAGGCGCAAACTGGGCGATGATGGCCGCGGCGGGCAGGGGGAGGGAGCACCGCATCAAGAGGGAGGAAAGGCTGCCGCTCCAATTGTAAAACGGAGACAAGAAGACACTGACTTTCAGCGGAAAGCCGGGGACCCAAAGCTGCGCCAGAACGATGGCCAGCATGGGCAAAATCAGCAGCGCCGCCGAACAAGCGATCTCCCGCCGCGTCATGGAGCGGAAGGCCCACAGCCCGCCCAGCAGGAGCACCAAAAGGAACAGTGCGATTTTAAACAGCGTACCGCGCAGCGGGTCGACGGAGACCTCGATGGAGCCATCGGCGTTTGCTACCCGATTCACATAAAACAGCGGGCCGGCAAAAACCGTCAGCCAATAGGAGAGCAGGCTTGCCAAAAGGCAGAACACGGGAACACGCCACAGGGTACGGACACGCATTTCAGAAGGCCTCCTTTTGCTGTGAATTTGATTCCAGTATAGCACCGCGAAGAAGAGAAGGAAAGGGACAAGCTGAAGCAATGCGGAAAGGCAGGGCGTTAATGACGGCTCGATTTACCCGACCTGTCACCTGATGCGGAGCGGGCCAGACACGTTGAGCGAAACCGACACCGTTCCGGCGGGGTAGGGAAGGTAGAAGAAAAGCGGGGCGGCGAACTGTCCAATTTCGCCCTGCCTGCCGCACGATGCAGGCCGAGCCAGACGCGGCACTGCCGCCGCGTAGTGCGCCTCGGAGCGAACACGCTGCACGGTGCGAGTGCAGCGTGTCCGAAACGCCGCGTGCGGCGGCGGACAGTGACGCGGCCATCCCGCGCAAAACTGCCCGCACCACAGCGCCGCCCGGGCAAAGGAAAGGGCAGCTTTGAATAAAGCGCTTCGCCCGGCCCATCCCCACCGCACGCGGCATTGTCGTTTCTTTCGCGTCCGCCCGGGGACACGCACCCTCGCACGCGGCATCTCGGACACTTTTCACGACGAAGAAAAGTGTCCGTTCTGATGCGCACTAAGGGTGGTGTCCCCGTGCTGCCGGGCCGGGTGAGCGCGGTCAGCACGGCGAGCCTTTTGCCCGCCCGCTGAAAGCCGAACCGCCACCCCACCGCCCGCATTTATAAAAAACCTTTCCAAATCTTAAGGCAGGGCAAAGGCAGGGGAAAGAATGGGGCGGTATACTCACTTCTCGAAAGGAGGCGGACGCCATGCAAGACCCTTCGCCGCGCAAACGGCCCATCGTGGAAGTGCGGGGCCTGCGCAAAGAGTACCCCCTGGGGGACGAGACGGTGGTGGCCCTCAAACACATCGACCTTTCCATCATGCGGGGGGAGATATGCTGCATCTTCGGCACCTCCGGCTCCGGCAAGAGCACCCTGCTCAACCAGCTGGCGGGCATGGAAAAGCCCACCCGGGGCGAAGTCCGCATCGGCGGCGCGCCCATCTCCCGCATGAGCGAGGAACAGCTGGCGGCCTTCCGCCAGCGGCACCTGGGCTTCGTGTTTCAGTCCTACAATCTTCTGCCCAGCCTCACCGCCGCCGAGAACGTGGCCATGCCCCTGTTGTTCCGGGGGGTGCCTCCCGCCCAGCGGGACGCCGCCGCCCGGGCCATGCTCAAGCGGGTGGGCCTGGGCCACCGGATGGACCACTACCCCGCCCAGATGTCCGGCGGCCAGCAGCAGCGGGCGGGCATTGCCCGCGCCTTCCTGGCCCGGCCGGACGTGGTGTTCGCCGACGAACCCACCGGCAACCTGGATTCCAAGACCACCGTGGAAGTCATGGAGATGATCTGCGGCTTCGCGCGGGATTTCCACCAGACCATCATCCTGGTCACCCACGACCCGGAGATGGCCCATTATGCCGACCGCATCGTGACCCTCATCGACGGCCAGATCGTGCGGGAGGAAGTGAAACAAAGGAGCGTGCAGTAACATGAAACAGTTCTATTTCCGCCGGGGCGTCGCCTCGCTGATGGCGCTGCTGGCGTTGAGCCTTTTGAGCCTGCGTGCGCTGGCGGACGAAGGCACCGTGCCCCTCGCCCCGCCCGCCGCCGCCTCCGGGAGCAGCTCTTCCGACCCCGCGCCTGCCCCCGCCCCCGTGCCGGGCGTGCTCATCAGCCGCAGCGACATGGCCGACCTGCCCGCCGGCAGCGAGGCGGACGTCACCGTCTACTTCCGCAACCTGGGCGACGTGACCCTCAAGGGCCCGGTGGCCGCCTTCTCGCCCGCCGACGGCGTGAGCATCGCGGGCGGCGCGTCCAGCTTTCTTCTGGACGACATCCCCGCCGGCGGCACCGGCAGCGTGACCCTGAAGCTGCGCGCGGCGGACACCGCCGCCGGCGCCCAGAGCCTGCCGGTGGAGCTGCGCTTCACCTATGGCGAGGACGCCCCCGCCTCCGGCACCGCCACCGACCGGCTGACCATCCCGGTGAAGGCAAAGCCCGCGGCTGCTCAGCCGCTGGTGCTCATCAGCCGCTCGGACATCTCCAGCCCCATCTCCCCCGGCGAGGTGTTCGACCTGGTTCTCACCTTCAAGAACACCGGCGACGTGACGGTGAAGAACGCGGCGGCCACGGTGGCCCCCTCCGAGGGCCTGAGTCTTCTGAACGTCGCCTCCACCTTCCCGGTGTCGGACATCGCCCCCGGCAAGACCGCCTCCATCACCGTGAAGCTGCAGGGGGCAAGTCAGATCTCCTCCTCCGCCCAGAGCCTCTCGGTGGACCTGCGCTACACCTACGGCAGCGCCGCCTCCGCCGGCACCGCCTCCGACCGGCTGAACATCCCCGCCAAGGCGGCCTCTTCCGCCTCCAGCGTGGAAAAGCCGGTGCCCAACATCGTGGTGCAGAAGTTCGACTACGGCGGAAAGCCGGTGGCCGCCGGCGGGCGGTTCCCCCTCTCCTTCACCTTTGAGAACACCGGCACCACCAAGGTGGAAAACATCGTGGTCACGGTGGACGGCGGCGAGTGCTTCACGGTGGACGGCGGCTCCAACACCGCCCACTACGACGCGCTGAGCGCCGGCAAGACCCTCACCCAGGAGCTGCCCCTGCAGGCGGTGCCCACCTGCAAAAGCGGGGCCCAGGCCATCACGGTGAGCTTCAAATACGAATATGTGGACGCGGGCAAGCGCAGCGCCGTCACCTCGGACATCCGTCTGTCGGTGCCGGTGAGCCAGCCGGACCGCTTCCAGCTGAACCAGCCCGCGGCGGCCTCTTTCACCGCCGGCGTGGAGGGCGAAGTGACCCTGGCCTATGTGAACAAGGGCCGGGCGGACATCGGCAACCTGGAGGCCCAGCTGGTGGGCGAGGGCTTTGAGTCCCCCGCGAAGGTGCAGTACCTGGGCAACGTGGCGGCGGGCACGTCGGGCAGCATCGGCTTTGCCCTGACCCCCGAGGCCGCCGGCAAGCTGGACCTGACCATCAAGGTGACCTACGAGGACGCCGACCTGCAGACCCAGACCAAGGAGTTCCCCCTCTCGCTGACGGTGGGGGAGGGCGCGCCCGAGCCGGACTTTGCGCTGGACGACGCGGACCTGGCCCCCGCCCGGCCCGCCTGGCTGCCGATCATCCCCGCCACGGCGGCGCTGGCAGTTGCCGCCGGCACGGTGTTCTTTCTGGTGAAGCGGCTGCGCCGCAAGGCCGCGGGCGAGGACCCGGCGGCCGACGCGTGGAGCTGGGCCGAGGCCCCCGGCGAGGATGAGCCGGAGCAGCCGAAGGAGGAATGACCCATGCGCAAACAGGACCTGTTTCGCCTGTGCCTGCAAAACCTCCTGCGCAAGCGCTCCCGCACCTTTCTCACGGTGCTGGGGGTGGTCATCGGCGGATGCTCCATCGTCATCATGGTGTCGCTGGGCATCGGCATGAAGGAGGCCCAGGACAAGCTTCTGGCAGAGCTGGGCGATCTGACCATCATCACCGTCACCGCGCCCCAGGGCGGGCGCGGCAAGGTGAAGCTGGACGACGCAATGGTAGCCCGGCTGAAAAAGCTGGACGGCGCGGTGGCAGTGATGCCCCGGCAGACCATCGATCTGCCGGACATGCACCTTTACGCCGGCAGCGCAAGGCGCTATGTGGCGGACTGGGTGACGGTGACCGGGCTGGACACCGCCGGCATGGAGGCCATGGGCTTCAAGCTGGAAAAGGGCGAGCGGCCCCTGAAGCCCGGCGAGGTGGTGCTGGGCCAGTACGCGGCCTACAACTTCCGGGACACCCTGCGCCCCGAGGGCTCCAACACGGTGGACCGCTGGTCCGCCGGTTGGAACGAGGACACCGGCAAGCTGAACGACCCGCCCCCCGCCTACTTTGACCCGCTGAAGGAGCCGCTGGTGCTGGAGGCGGAGAACGGCGAATACAAGACCAGCCTCACCCTCAAGCCGGTGGCCCTTGCCAAGGAGGACTACTCCAAGGGCATGGAGACCGGCGAGGGGGTGCTGATGGACCTGAAGGACCTGAAAGTCCTCACCGAAAAGCTGCATCTGGTCAAAAAGGGCGCGTCGCCCTACCAGTCGGTGCTGGTGAAGGCGAACAGCATCTCCCAGGTGGCGGCGCTGGAAAAGCGCATCCGCGCCCTGGGCTGCGCCACCGAATCCATGGAGAGCATCCGCGAGCCCATGGAAAAAGAGGCCCGGCAAAAGCAGATGATGCTGGGCGGTCTTGGAGCCATCAGCCTTGTGGTGGCGGCCATCGGCATCACCAACACCATGGTCATGTCCATCTCCGAGCGCACCAAGGAGATCGGTGTGATGAAGGCCCTGGGCTGCTATGTGCGGGACATCCGCGCCCTCTTCCTCGCCGAGGCGGGCTGCATCGGCCTGATGGGCGGCATCGTGAGCTGCGTCATCAGCTTTGTGGCCGCCTTCATCGCCAACATCGTGACCTTGGGCGGGCCGAACGCCGAAAACCTGCGCATCGCCCTTCTGGGCGGCGACGGCCCCGCCCGGGTCTGCGTGACACCCCCGTGGCTTTTGCTCTTCGCCATCGCCTTCTCGGTGCTCATCGGTCTGGGTTCCGGCTACTACCCCGCCAACAAGGCGGTGCGCATCCCGGCCCTGGAAGCCATCAAGAGCGACTGACCCATTCCCTTTGCCAGAAGGCCGCGGGCCCCGTGTTTCCTCCCCCATTTGCACGGCAGGCCCGGCGCGGGAGGCGTTCCTCCGCCCCGCGCCGGTGGGCCCCGGTCTTTCTCTCCCATAGTCCCGGCCATGCCGGGAAAAACGGCAGCGCCGCGCACGCCCCGGACAGGGGGCATGCGCGGCGCTGCCTGATTGTTTTATTCTTCCGCCCGGGGCAGGGTGAGCAGAAACTCGGTGGCGCGGCCGGGGGCGGGCTTTTCGTTCAGCCGGATGGAACCGCCGTGCTTTTCCAGGATGCGGCGGGTGATGGCAAGGCCCAGCCCGCTGCCCGCGCCGGTGCGGGCGGCGCTGCCGGTGACGAAGGGCTCGAAGATGGTCTTGCGCCGCTCGGGGGGGATGCCCGCGCCGTTGTCCGCGATGCGCACCGTCACCTTCTGCGGCCCCGGCTCCACCTCCACAAAGAGCATGGTGCCCAGCCGGTTGTGGCGCAGGGCGTTGGAGAGGAGGTTATCCAGCGCCCGGCGCAGCTGCAACTCGTCCACCATGCAGAAGGCGGGCGCTTCGGGGATGGAGGGCTCCAGCGAAAAGCCCGCCAGGTCGATCTCGTCGTAGCGCGCCGCCAGCCAGGCCCGGAAAAACTCGCACACATCCACCCGCCGGGTGTGCAGCTCAAAGCGGGGGTGCTGGGTCTTGCTGTACTCGTGGAACGCGTCGGTGAGGCGGGCCAGATCCGCCGCCTTGCTCTGTATCATCCGCAGGGTGCGCTGGCGTTCTTCCTCGGGCACCTTGCCGTCGCAGAGGGCGTCCGCCGCGCCGCAGATGACCGTGACCGGGGTCTTGATGTCGTGGGAGATGTCCGCGATGAGCTTCTGGCGGCCCTCGTCCAGCCGCTTTCGCTCGGCCTCGCTCTCGGCCAGCCGGGCGGCAAAGTTGTCAAAGCTCTCGCCGATGCGGCGTATCTCCCTTGGGCCGCCGCAGTTGCCCACCCGCAGGTCCTCGCCCCGGCTCTGGGCGTCCACCGCGGCGTTCAGCGCCGCCAGGGGCCGGGCGATGCGCCGCCGCAGCCGCCAGATGAACAGCCCCGCCGTGGCCAGAAACAGCGGCAGGAACAGCGCCGCCACCCACACGCTGCTCCCCAGCACCTGACGGTACTGGGCGTCGGTGGGGTAGGTCTCCCGCAAAAGCAGGGCATAGCGCCCGCCCTGCGGGCCGGTGGCCTCCGCCCGGGCGAGGTAGCTGTTCTCGAACCGGGCCCCGGTGAGATAGCGGTATTCTTCGGGAGTGTAGGCGGCGCGGCCTTCCTCCAGCCCCCCCAGCAGCACCCGGTAGTTTTCGTCCAGCACGGCGGTGCGGGTGGCCTCGCCCCCTTCGCCGTCCGGCGTGTGGGCCACCACCAGATGGCGGGCCGCTCCGTCGCCGCTCAGTTCATAGGCGTCGATCTGCACCCCTTCGTTCCAGGCGGGCACGCAGGCCAGCTCCCCTTCGGTGAGGGCAGGGTCGAAGCCCTCGCCGGCGGCGAACACCAGCGCGCCCTTTTCGTCGTAGACCGCAAAGCCGCTGCCGGGGGTCAGGTGACGGCGCAGCGTATCCCACTTTCCCTCGGCCAGGGCCGGGTCCGCCAGGAGGCTGTCCCAGTCGGGCACGCGGTAGAGCCGGGCGGTGTAGAGCGCCCACAGGGCGAGCACCGCCGCCGCGATGGTCAGCAGCGCCAGGGTGAACAGCAGATACTGCCTTGCCAGCAGGCCGAACAGGCCGCCGGCGCTCTTTTCACGCTTCAAAACGGTACCCCAGCCCCCTTATCGTGCGGATGTAGCGGGGAGAGCGGGGGTCGTCCTCGATTTTGTCCCGCAGCTTGGAGATGTGCACCATCATGGCGTTCTCGTCCCCTTCAAAATAGTCGCCGGCGGCCCCCTCGTAGAGCTGGGCCTTGGTGAACACCCGCCCCGGCGAGCGCATCAGAATGGCCAGTATCTTCGCCTCCATGGGGGTGAGGGGCACCGGGCGGCCCGCCTTTTCCAGCCGCATGCTGGCCAGGTCCAGCGCCAGCTCGCCGCCCCGCAGCACCTCGCCCCCCGCACGGGCGGCCCGGCGCAGCTGAGCCTTCACCCGCGCCACCACCTCCACCGGGTTGAAGGGCTTGGTGACATAGTCGTCCGCCCCCAGATTCAGGCCGAGGATTTTGTCGTTGTCCTCGCTTTTGGCCGAGAGGATGAGGATGGGCATCTCGCTGAAGCGCCGCAGGGCCCGCGTCACCTCATAGCCCGAGAGCCCGGGCATCATCACGTCCAGAATGGCCAGGTCCGGGGTTTCGGCGCGGGCCTTGGCCAGGGCCTCGTCGCCGTTTTCCGCCTCCAGCACCCGCAGGCCCTCTCCTTCCAGATAAAGGCGCAAAAGGCCGCGTATCTCAGGGTTGTCCTCGGCGATCAGGATCAGTGGCGCCATGTTCGTTCCCTCCTTGCGGGGCGTTCTTTTACCTTATTATACCAGAACCGCCCCCGCCCCGAAAAGGACGGCGGGGGACCGGCGCTTGTATAATTTGCCTGCACTGGCAGATACTAAGAAACACAGAGCACAAGCGGCGGCATTTTTGCCGCCTTCACAGGAGGTACACGCCATGAAAGCAACCGGCATCGTGCGCCGCATCGACGAACTGGGGCGGGTGGTCATCCCCAAGGAGATACGCCGCACCCAGCGCATCCGCCAGGGGGACCCGCTGGAAATTTTCACCACCGGCGACGGCGAGGTCATCTTCAAAAAGTATTCGCCCATCGGGGAGATGGCCGCCTTCGCCGCCCAGTACGCCGAGGTGCTGCAGAAAAACCTTTCCCGCACCGCCATCGTCTGCGACCGGGACAGCGTCATCGCCGCCGCCGGCGCCGCCCGCAAGGAGTGCCTGGAAAAGCGGGTGAGCATCCCGCTGGAAAAGCTGATGCACGCCCGCCGCGTCTATCTGCACACCGGCCGCGCCGAGGACTGCCAGTTTCCCTGCGAGGGCGCGGCGCGCCACATCCACATCGCCGCGCCCATCATCGCCGCCGGCGACGTGGCGGGGGCGGTGGCCCTTCTGAGCGACGAAAAGACCGCCGTCCCCACCCCCGAAGAGCAGAAGGCCCTGGCCATTGCCGCCGCCTTTCTTGCAAAGCAGATGGAGAGCTGAAGCGCTGTTCCGCCCCGCCCGCGCCGCCCCGAAAGAGCAGACGCGGGCCCTTTTTGTGCCCCGAAAGGCAGCGGCATTGTGAACGTTCCATGAAACTTTTAAATTTTTCACACCACCCCCTTGACAGACGAATAAAATGGAGTACAATAAATTTAGCACTCGGAGGTAATGAGTGCTAAAATCACAGAAAAGAGGTGGGGCGCATGGCCATGGACGACAGAAAGCAGCGGGTGCTGGAGGCCATTGTGGCCCTTTACACCCAGGGCGGCGAGCCGGTGGGCTCGGGGCTTCTTTGCCAGTATTTCGACATGGCTGTGTCCAGCGCGACCCTGCGCAACGAGATGGCCGCACTGACAAAGCTGGGCCTTCTGGAGCAGCCACACACCAGCGCGGGCCGGGTGCCCAGCGCCAAGGGTTACCGCTATTATCTGGATAACCTGATGCGCCCCGCGCCGGGCCTTTCCGCCCGGCAGAAGACCGAGATCGACCGCATCTTCGCCGGCCTCGACTACGAGCCGGAACGATTGGCGGCGGGGGCGGCCAAGGCCCTGGCGGATTATTCCGGCTACATGGTGGCGGCCACCACCCCCCGGGCGGACGACCTTTGCATCGCCCACTACGAGGTGGTGCAGGTGGGCCGCTGCACCGCGGCGGTGCTGGCAGTGACCAGCGCCGGCGGCGTGCGCACCCGCGTGGCCCGGCTGGACACCGACCTCACCGCGGAGGACGCGGCGCTGCTGGCCGGAGTGCTGAACCGGGGGCTGACCTTCGTGGCCCCGGCGGACCTGACGGGCGCCGTGCTGGCGAACCTGGCCGCCGAGCTGGGCGGGCGGGGGAACGACCTCTACCCGGTGCTGAACGCGGCGGCGGCGCTGCTGCGGCAGGCAGCCCAGGCCCGCACCTATCCCCAGGGCCTGCAGTACCTGATGCGCTGGCCGGAGCTGACCGGCCTTCTGCCCAGGGTGCTGGAACTTTTCACCGACGACGAACGGGCCGGCAGGCTCATCACTCCCCGCACCGGCCGCACCACCGTGCTGCTGGGCGAGGACCTGCAGCGCCCGCTGCCGGGGCTTTGCTTCATGAGCAAGCGGTATCTGGCCGGCGGCGGCCTCACCGGGGCCATCGCCCTGCTGGGGCCCACCCGGATGCCCTTTGAGCAGCTGGTGCCCGTTCTTGACTATTTTGCCTTGAAGCTCGGCGAGTGCATGGCCGGCAAGGCGCAGGAGGACCCGCAATGATGGACGAGACCAACATCCGGCCCGAAGAGGCCGCAGCCGAAACGGCCCCCAAGGCCGAAGCGGCGCAGGAGGCCGCCGCCCCCGAGGCTGAACAGCCCGCGGCGGAAAAAGCCCCCGAAAAAGAAAAGAAAGGGACCAAAAAGGAACTGGAGAGCCAGCTGGCCGCCGCCAGGGCCGAGGCCGAAAAGGCCCGCGCCGAGGCGGACGCCGCCAAGGACCGGCTGCTGCGCACCGCCGCCGAGTACGACAACTTCCGCAAGCGCTCGGCCCGGGAGCAGGACGCCGCCTTCGGCAACGGCGTGGCCCACGCGGTGAGCCAGATCCTTTCCATCCTGGACACGCTGGAGATGGCCGAAGCCGCCCCCACCGCCGACGAGAACTTCAAAAAGGGCGTGACCCTGACGCTGGAAAAAGCCAAGGCCGCCTTTGAAGCCCTCAAGGTGGAGGAGATCCCCGCTCTGGGCCAGCCCTTCGACCCCGCGGTGCACAACGCCGTGATGCAGAAGGCTGCCGAGAACGGTGAGGAGAGCGGCACCGTTCTGCAGGTGTTCCAGAAGGGATACAAACTGGGTGACAAGGTCATCCGCCACGCCACGGTCATCGTGGCCGAATAGTTCGCTGAAAGGGTTTTAAAGCCCCTTCCCATATCAAAACATTCCATTCCATTTGAGTAAAATTTAGGAGAGATATACTATGAGTAAAATCATTGGCATCGACCTTGGCACTACCAACAGCTGTGTTTCCGTGATGGAGGGCGGCGAGCCCGTCGTCATCGCCAACGCCGAAGGCGCCCGCACCACCCCCAGCGTGGTGGGCTTCACCAAGACCGGCGAGCGCCTGGTGGGTCAGGTGGCAAAGCGTCAGGCCATCACCAACCCCGACCGCACCGTGAGCAGCATCAAGCGCCACATGGGCACCGACTACAAGGTGACCATCGACGGCAAGGACTATAACCCCCAGCAGATCAGCGCCATGATCCTGGCCAAGCTGAAGGCGGACGCCGAGGCTTATCTGGGCGAGAAGGTCACCGACGCGGTCATCACCGTGCCCGCCTACTTCAACGACAGCCAGCGTCAGGCCACCAAGGACGCCGGCACCATCGCCGGCCTGAACGTGCGCCGCATCATCAACGAGCCCACTGCCGCGGCTCTGGCCTACGGTGCGGACAAGGACGCCGACCAGAAGATCATGGTCTACGACCTGGGCGGCGGCACCTTCGATGTGTCCATCATCGAGATGGGCGACGGCGTGACCGAAGTTCTGGCCACCAACGGCGACACCCACCTGGGCGGCGACGACTTTGACCAGCGCATCATCGACTGGCTGGCGGACAACTTCCAGAAGGAGAACGGCATCGACCTGCGTCAGGACAAGATGGCCGCCCAGCGCCTGAAGGAAGCCGCCGAGAAGGCGAAGATCGAGCTGTCCGGCGTGACCAGCACCGCCATCAACCTGCCCTTCATCACCGCCGACGCCACCGGCCCCAAGCACCTGGACACCACCCTCACCCGCGCCCAGTTCGACGCTCTGACCGCCGACCTGGTGGAGCGCACCATGGGCCCCGTCCGCAAGGCCATGGCCGATATCTCGCTGGAGCCGCTGCGGACATATCTCAACAGCATCGGTGACAGTCTGGTGATCGGCGAGGACGACGAGGCCTTTAAGGTCCACGTCCACACCAACATCCCCGGCAACGCCCTGAACGAGGCCCAGAAATACGGTACCCTGGAGCTGGCCAAGATCGAGAACATGCGGACCCAGGCGGACGACCTGGCCGCGGGCAAGCACGTCCAGAGCACCGATGACCTGGACGCGGTGGAGGCGGAGCTGGAGTCCGTCCCCGTGGAAGAAACGCCCGCCGTGGCGGCGCCGGAGAAGCCCTACGGCTTTCTGGCGGTGTGTGCTGGGGACGGCCTGGCCGCCGTGTTCCGGGACCTGGGGGCCGACGGTGTGGTGTCCGGTGGGCAGACCATGAACCCCTCCACCGACGATATTTTGAACGCCATTATGGCCACCCCCGCCAAGACGGTATTTGTGTTGCCCAACAATAAAAACATTATTATGGCTGCCGAACAGGCCATTCCGCTGGCCAAGGACCGCCAGGTGCGGGTGCTGCAAACCAAAACCATTCCCCAGGGGATCAGCGCCATGCTGGTGTTTGACGAAACCCAGTCTGTAGACGACAATCAGATGGCCATGATGGACGCCGCCGCCCATGTGAAAAGCGGTGCGGTCACCTTTGCCGCCAGAGACAGCGAGCTGGACGGCCGCCCCATTAAACAGGGCGAAATTATGGGTATGTGTGGCAGCAAGATCAATTTCCTGGGCGATGACATTGTGGACATTGCCTTTAAGACCGTTGACAAGCTGTTTAAGCGGGGTGAGCATGCCCTGGTGACCCTGATCTACGGTGCAGACGCCACCGAAGAACAGGCGCAGGCGCTGGAAAACCGCCTAAGCGAGAAATACGGCAGCGATATGGAAATCAGCATTGTAGACGGCGGACAGCCCATCTACTACTTCCTGCTTTCTGTTGAGTGATATGGACCAGTTTTTAGAACGCGATATTCAATACCTGAAAGGTGTTGGCGACAAAAGAGCCCGGCTTTTTCATAAGCTGGGCATATTTGTCGTGGGGGACCTGGTGCGCTATTATCCTCGCACCTATGAGGACTGGAGCGTGACCACCCCTGCCGCCCAGGCGCCGGAGGGCACAACTGTGTGCGTGCAGGCCACCATGGTGACCCCCATGCGCACCCACCTGATCCGCAAGGGCATGACCCTCTACAAAGCGGATTTTACCGATGGGGAGACCCTGATCCATGTAACCCTGTTCAACACCAAATTCCTGGCAGAAAAGTTGCGTATGTACCAGGACTACCTGCTGCTGGGCAAGGTAGAGCGCAACTTCACCACCGTGCAGATGAATGCACCCAAGATTGAACCGCTCACCGCTCGGCGGATCCACCCTATTTACACCCAAACCGGCAGCCTGAATGCAAACCTGATCGCCAAGGCGGTAGACTACGCCTTGGCACACATGGCGCCGCTACCGGACACCCTGTCCCCCGCCCTGCGGGAAAAATACGGTCTGGAAGACCTGGACACGGCCGTGCGCAACATTCACTTTCCGTCCAATGCAAAAGCGCTGGAAGCGGCCCGGCACAGGCTAATCTTTGAAGAACTGCTGACTCTGACTGTCGGATTGAAAAAACTTAAGGGGCGCAAGCGCACCCCCACCACCCGGGTCATTGAAAAAGACTGCACCGCTGCCTTTGCGGCCCGTCTGCCCTTTACCCTGACCGGCGCCCAGAGCCGGGCAGTGGCCCAGTGCATTGCCGACCTGCAAAGCGGCTATCCCATGAACCGACTGCTCCAAGGGGATGTGGGCAGCGGCAAAACCGCTGTGGCTGCCGCTCTGCTGGACACCATGGTGCAAAACGGCTACCAGTGTGCCCTGATGGCACCCACGGAGATTTTAGCCACCCAGCACTATGCCACACTGCAAAAATTCTTTGCAGGCACAAACACCCGCCTATGCCTGCTCACCGGCGCCTGCACCGCCAAGGAGAAGCGGCAAATTAAGGCAGATCTGCTGGAGGGCAATATACACATTGCGGTAGGCACCCACGCGCTGATTCAAAATGATGTGGAATTCGCCAACCTGGGGCTGGTCATCACCGATGAGCAGCACCGCTTTGGGGTGCAGCAGCGAGCGGATCTGGCCATGAAAGGTGAAGAAGTGCACACCCTGGTAATGAGTGCCACGCCCATCCCCCGCACCCTGGCCATGATGATCTACGGCGATCTGGACATATCCGTGCTGGACGAGCTGCCCCCCGGGCGGCAGGAGATCCGCACCGATGTGGTCACCTCCGCCTACCACGCCCGGATCTTTCGTTTTCTGCGTGCGGCGCTGGATCGGGGCGAGCAGGGCTATATCGTCTGCCCGCTGGTAGACGAGGGCGAAAGCGAGATGAAAGCCGCCACCGCCTACGCCGCCCAACTCAGCGAAACGGAGCTGTTTGGCTACAACTTAGGGCTGCTCCACGGCAAAATGACCCCCAAACAAAAGGACGCCGTAATGCAGGCCTTTTCCCGGGGCGATGTGCAGGTACTGGTAGCCACCACAGTGGTGGAAGTGGGCGTAGATGTACCCAACGCCACAGTGATGATCGTGGAGAACGCCGAGCGGTTCGGCCTGGCCCAGCTTCACCAGCTGAGGGGCCGTGTGGGCCGGGGCGGGGACCAGTCCTACTGCATCATGGTCAACGCCTCCGGGGATAAGGGAAAAAACCAGAGGCTGGAGGTCTTAAATAAATCCAACGACGGCTTTTTCATCGCATCTGAGGATCTGAGGCTCAGGGGGCCGGGAGATATTTTCGGGATCCGCCAGAGCGGGGACCTGGAATTTAAGCTGGCAGATATTTATACGGACGCTGTGACCTTACAGAAGGTCTCCGAGGATGTGGAACAGCTCCTTAAGACTGATCCGGAGCTTTCCGCTCCAGAGCATGCGGAACTGAAAAAGCGGCTGGACCTTCATT
>ERZ507065.484-NODE-484-length-26796-cov-8.094649_pt1 | contig 26796 bp, 18 predicted proteins | sample MGYA00513785_ERZ507065 | MGnify/ENA metagenome assembly ERZ507065
GGCGCAAATCCTATCGGATTTAAATAAAAGGCTTTACATTAGGTCTTACGAGAACCCGTTCTCGACAACCTAATGTAAAGCCTTTTATTTGTGCATAGCACGCGCCCATAAGCGGAAAAAACAAGCTGTCAAAGCCCTGCCTATCAATTTCTAACTCCTAATTGCGCTTTGCGCACTCGCGCATCACGCGTAGCCAGTTGCCGCCCCATATTCTTGCCATATCCTCTTCCGAGAATCGGCGACGCAGCAACTCCTTAGTGAAATTTATCAGTTCTGAAGCATCGGCAAGTCCCGGTACGCCGCCGTCGCCGTCGAAGTCCGTGCCCAGACCGACGTGTTCTATGCCCATTATGCTGATGGCATGCTCCAGGTGGCGCATGGCATCGAGGATGGAAGCCTTGCCTTCTGCTTGCAGGAATCCGGCGTAGAGCGTTATCTGACATACGCCACCCTTCTTAGCCATTGCCCTCATCTGGTCGTCCGTAAGGTTGCGTGGTACGTCGCACAGCGCCTTGGCGTTGGAGTGAGAGCATACGATTGGCGTCTTTGATATTTCCAGCGCATCATAGAACGACTTCTCTCCCGCATGACTAAGGTCGACCATCAGTCCCAAGCGGTTCATCTCGCCAATGACCTTCGCTCCGAATTCTGACACGCCGCCGTGAGTATTGGCGGAACGTTTGGCGGAGTCGCATATTTGGTTGTCACCATTGTGACACAATGTTATATATACAATGCCGCGTCGAGCGAAATGCTCCACGTTGCGTATGTTGTCCTCAATGGCAAGTCCGTTCTCTATGCCAATCATGAGCGACTTCTTCCCGGCACGCTTGTTCTTCCAAAGATCTTCCTCCGTTCGTGCCAGAGCTATCAGCCTTTTCTCTCTCAACACCGTTTCGTCTATCTTGTCAAAGATAAGGTCAGCATACGCTTTCGGTCCGCTTACGGGGAACGGAGCTATCTCTGCGAACGTCTCTCCCGGCTTCGGTTGCGGCAGATATGCCACCATTGTCACGGCGTCCGTTCCGCCTTCCGTCATCTTGTGGAGGTCGTAGAGGATGCGTGGGTCGCGCTGCTCGAAAGCTATTCCTTCGGGGAAGAACATCGGCGTGTCGCAATGCGAGTCGAGTGTGAGGTGGCGTTCCTGGAAGCGTCGTGCCTCACGGTAGAGGCTTGCCTCCTTAGTAAGCCACTTGAAGAGCGGCTGTCCGTCGTCGCCGAGCCACTCAGGATGCCACTGAACGCCCATTACAGCCTTGTGTTCGCTGCTCTCCACAGCCTCGATGATGCCGTCCGGCGACGTTGCCACCACACGCAAATGAGGTCCTGCCACAGCCACCGCCTGATGATGGAACGAGTTGACGAAGAGGCTCTCCGTCCCGTAGATGTCGTGCAGCACAGAGTCCTTGTCTATATCCACGCTGTGTGTAGGTTCCGACTGGTCAGCGTCCTGCGAGTGCTGGAAGTTTGTGGCGATGTGCGAGATGTCCTGATGGACGCGTCCTTCGAGCGCCATTGCAAGCACTTGCACGCCGCGACAGATGCCGAGAATGGGTATCTGACGGTTGAATGCCAGACGAGTTATCATCAGTTCGGGCAGGTCGCGAACGGCGTTGATGTGATGCAGCTTGGTGGAAGGCTGTTCGCCAGCCCACAGCGGGTTGACGTCCGCTCCGCCCGTCAGTATTATTGCGTCCACGCGTTCCAGCGTTGACTGGATGACATCCGCTTCGTCTATTGGCGGAATGAGTAGTGGAGTGCCGCCCGCCTTGACTATCTGGTTATGGTAGAGTTCGCGTACGGTGACGTCAATGCCGCTATGATTGGTGGTAATGCCGATTACGGGGCGCTTCGATTCTTTCGGTGCCTGACCGTAAACGGCTTTCAGATGTTGTTCTAAGGAGAATGTCTTCATATTATAATATGTGTGTATATAAATGCCAAAGCGCCCTGTAAGCGCAAAAGTGAGCGGCACGTCAGTGTGTCACGCCTTTACTTTTGCCCTTACAGGGCGCGTCTTTTGGATGTCTTGTTGTTTACGCCTCATTAGTCCTCGTCCAGCATATCTTCCAGATGTACTGGAATTTCGCGTTTGATGCTTTGGTCGAGCGAGATGAGAGTCTCGGTAGAAACCACTCCCGGAATCATCTGCATCTTGCTGTTGAGGAGGTCCATGAGCTGTTCGTTGTCACGGGCATAGAGCTTGATAAGCATAGTGTAGGGGCCTGTGGTGAAGTGACACTCCACGATTTCGGGGATGTCCATCAGACGTTCCACCACGGTCTTGTACATGCTTGCACGTTCGAGGTTGAGACCTACGTAGGTGCATGTAGTGTATCCGATGCTTTTCGGATTGACGTCGAAACCGCTACCAGTGATTACGCCGCCCTGGATGAGGTGTTGCACACGCTGGTGAATAGCAGCGCGCGATACTCCGCACTCAGCCGCTACGTCCTTGAACGGAATGCGTGCGTTCTTGGAGAGGATGCTGAGGATTTTCTTGTCAAGATTGTCTATCTTATCCATTCCTTTTTGTTTTTATGTTTATCCTTTACAATTTGTCAGCAAAATTAGCCATTATTATTGAGATATACAACAATGTGAACAACGATTTTTGAATTATTGTGCAAAATGACAGCGGAATGGTTGAATATTATCAATTATTGAGGTAACGCGAATCGTCATAAAAACAAATATTGTCACTAACATACGCACACAGCGGAATAACTCAAAATTCCTAATTCGTGCAGCAGCATGCTGCTATCCTTTTCTTCCGAAATCCGCCGGCACTTCTCCCCATTTCCTTGTCTCCCACTTCACGATGGAGTTCTTTATCTGGTGTGTTCGGAGCCAGTTCTCGGCGCGTGCAATTATCTGATAGAGCTGTTCGGTCTGCGGTGTGCGCAGCAGCTTGGTCTTGCATTGGCGCTTCTGCACCCATAGAATGGCGTTGTGCGAGTCGGAATAGATGGTCTTTCCGGTGACACCCTGGCGGTCAAGAAGGGCGAGGGCGTGAACTATGGCGAGAAATTCCCCTATGTTATTGGTGCCGTGAACGGGTCCGAAATGGAAGACCTGCGCTCCGGTGGCGAGGTCAATGGCTTGATATTCCATCGGTCCGGGATTGCCGGAGCAGGCTGCGTCCACCGCCCACGCGTTGGCTGTCACCTCCATAGGAAGCGGCAGAACGGTGTCGTGGCGATAGTCAGGGGGATTGATGATATTGTCTGTCATGCGATGTCTTTAATGTTTATGCGTCAGCAAACCAACGTCATGATGATGATTTGCGCTATTACCACACGGATGAACATGCCGAGCGGATAAACCGATGTGTAGGCTACGGCGGCGCGGTCGCCCTTGATGGTCTCGTTGGCGTAGCTGAGTGCCATAGGATTGGCCATGGCTCCGCAGAGCAATCCGCAGATGGTTCCGAAGTCGAACTTCTTGGTCTTCAATGCCACGGCGCCGATGATGAGCAGCGGCAGCATGGTAAGCACCAGACCGATGCCCACCCACATGAGTCCTTCGGGACGTACCACGGTGGAGAGGAAGTCCTTACCGGCTGAGAGACCGAGGCAGGCAAGATAGAGCGAGAGTCCGAGCTTGCGAAGCATCAGCGATGCGGAACGTGTGGTATAGGTGATGATGCGCAGACGCGAACCGAGAGCACCAACGATGATACCCATGATGATAGGACCTCCGGCGATGCCGAGCTTCACCGGCGAACTCATTCCCGGCAGGCTGATTGGTATCATTCCGAGAGCCAGACCCATGAGCAGTCCGAAGAAGATGGCGCCGAGGTTAGGCTCGTTCAGTCTGCCCATAGCATTGCCGAGGAACGCCTCTGCATGGTCGATGTCCTCCGGTGTGCCCACCACGGTAAGGCGATCGCCATACTGGAGGTGGAGCGAGTCGGTGGCAAGGAGCTTGATGTCGCCTCGCATTATGCGGCTTACGTTTACGCCGTAGGTCTCGCGCATGTGCAGCGAGCCGAGCGTTTTCGAGTTGAGCTTGGTGCGTGTCATGACGATGACGCGGCTCTCGACGGTGGAGTCGATGGCGTTCCAGTCAATCTTGTCGCGGTTCCAGTCCTTCTCCACGTGTTTTCCGAAGAGGATGTCCATTACCGGCACCTCGTCACGTGTGGTGACTACGAGGATGTTGTCGTTCTCCATCATGACAGTCTGCGCCATCGGCACGATAACCTTGCCGTTTCGCCAGATGCGCGAGATGATGAAGTGGCGCTGTGATGTCTGCGCTATTTCGGCGATGGTCAGTCCCACAATGGCAGGATTTACCACCACGAACTGTCCGATATACGTATTGTCCTCGTCGCTGTGGCTGTGCGGAATGAGGTCGTCGGGCTTCACAAGGGTCTTGCGAAGCAATATCATGGCGAAGATGACGCCAACTACACCGAGCGGATAAGTGACGGCACAGCCGAGTGCGGCGCCGCTGCTCGATACGTGTGCGGAGATAAGAGCCTGCTGTGCGGCACCGAGGGCAGGCGTATTGGTGGTGGCACCGCAGAGGATGCCGACCATATCGGGGATGGTTATGCCCGTAACAAGACAGAGCACCAAAGCCATAACCGTTCCGAGGAGGATGATGGCGAAGCCCCATAGGTTGAGCGCTATGCCCTCATCGCGCATCAGTCCCACGAAGTTGGGTCCGACGTGCAGTCCGAGTGCATACACGAAAATGGATAGTCCGAATGTTTCGGCGAAGCTTGTCATCCCGGGGTCGGCTTCGAGGTGGAAACTACCAGCGACGATGCCCATGAAGAAGACGAAGGCCACACCAAGCGAAATACCTTTTATTCGAACTTTTCCCATGAAGACGCCTATCGAAACTATCAACGAAAGGAGGAAACAAGTCTGCACGGGGGTGTGATCGATGAAGAGGGAGTTTATCCAGTCCATATCTTCTTTGTTTTACTTTCTTTTTACTTTCTTGTGTTTTTAGCTATTGAGTGCCGTACACAACGGCTTTGCAAAGTTACTGATAAAAAACGAGATACGGACCTGTAATAAAAACTAACTTCGCAAAATGCCGTAACAGATAATTTATGTCCGGTCAGATACAGACTTATATCTGACCTGCTTCCACTTGTCTTACAATGCGTTCCGTGTATTTGTCCACTCCCTCCGGATCGTACTTCTTCGTCAGCGAAGCGCCGAAGAGCGAGGCGAAAGCCTGATAGAAGCCGGCGCGGATCGGTCCTAAGAATGCCTGGATGAGCTGGTATGACGACGAGTTGCACTCACGATATACCAGCTTGATGAGCAGTTTGCCCTGCGAATAGGTCAGCTTCTTCATGCGCGGCGTATATTCCTTGCGTATGCCTTTTTCCACGCGCTTCATGTGTTCGTCCTTCGACTTCTTGTCAGGCAGCGTCTGAAGGTATTCGTATGTCTCCACAATGATGGAGTTGACCTCCTTGGCGATGGGCAATACCTTCTTGATGTTAGCCACCAGTCGGTTGTATGCCTGTCGCTGTCTCTCGTCCTTGAACGTCAGTTTGGGGTAGACATAGAGCGTGTTAAGCTCCACGTACTGTATGCTGTCATTATCGACAAGCGCCTTGCCCACCTTCACCATCGGCACGAAAGCAGGCGAGTCTGAGCCCACCTCGCTGTCGTCTGAGGTGACATCGTCCTGTGCAGCCGCCGTCAGACATGCCGTGAAGAGCAGCATGACGGTCATCATAAGTATGGTATTTATTCGTTTGAGCATAGCTTTTATTGTTTTAATTGACGTGCTGAATTAGCTTAGAACACCATTGCAACGTTCACTCCGGCTGCCTTGTCCTGATAATACGGCATGCCGAAGAATGCTGTGCGCTTCATGCGATTCTCTCTTTTCTTCTCGCGGAAAATCTTAGGATAGAGCCAGTAAGCGAACTTTGTGGAGAGCATGCCCACGGCAGCGCCAGCCAATACGTCGTTTGCCCAGTGGCGGTCGTTGTGCATACGCAGGTAAGCCACGGCTGCAGAGAGTCCGTAAGCCGTGTATCCTATCCACGGATGGGTGGTGCGATACTCCTGATAGAGCATCTCTGCGCCCACGAAAGCCGTGGCTGTATGTCCTGACGGAAACGAGTTGCGCGATGACGAATCGGGTCGTTTCTCCTTAAAGGTATATTTAGCCACATTCACCACCGCTGCCATCGTTGCGTAAGACATCATCATTATGATGGCGCGATCCTTGAAGGCGTGCTGTCCTTTCACGCCGCAGAGTCCCAGTCCGAGCGTCAGCGCAGCCGGGGCGTACTGCATGTAGTTGTCGATGGATGTCTTGTTCAGTCCCTTCTGCGAGAATGTATTATGCAGATTCTTGCGCAGATTCTTTCCCCATGAAGCGTTCACGCAGATTGCGCCGAAGACTGCCACGCCTCCCGGAATCAGCCATTCTGCTGCGCGGAAGTGGTGTGTAGGGTCTTCTTTGTCTTTGTAAGGGTCGTAACTGAATGCGCTGTCCAGATTGTCGGCAGCCCCGCCGTAAGGATATGTAGCCACGGCAGCCGTGTCCGCAGCTACTGTCTTCTCGTTGATAACGGAGTCAGCGACGCTGAAAAGCGAGTCGCCCTCATAGTCAAAACCGTCTGCTGCTGTGCTGACCGTGTCGGCAGCGAAGCCCTCGTCGTAGGATTTGGCGTTGGCGTTAAGTGAGAGGAGTGTCATGACAAGGCTCAAAGCCATCGTCATTATAGTGTTGTTCTTGTTCATAATCTGTTGGTTATAAAGTTGCAAAGTTAGCAAAAAAGTCTCAGACAGCGCAAATACAACAAAGGATATTCACAAACAGGCAGAACAAACAAAATAATTACGCTCAGACGCGGAAGCAACGAATAAAATATTGCCTTAGACGGCGAAACAAAGAATCTTTGTCTCGCCGTCTAAGGCAATATATACTTTGTTAATTCGTCTCGCAGATAACTTCCTGTTTAGAAGTGGATGCCGAAATTGGCGAGTAATGCTCTTACAGCAAAGAACACCATTGGCATGAAGAGTGCGGGGAGAAGGTTGATGGTCTTGCAGTCCTTGATGTGAAGGATGCCCAAGCCCGAAGCGGCGATGAGGATACCTCCCACTACCGACACCTCGCAGATGAGTTCTTCAGAGATGAGGTCGCGCGAGAGGAGTGCCAAGCCGTAGATGGATGACATCCATATAAAGACAACCACACCGACGAGCGCGATGCCGAAACCGTAGGACGACGCCAGCACGAGGACGGTAACGAAGTTGAGCGTGGCGGCGGTCATAAGATATGTGTTATCATTGTAAAGCGCACTCATCACGGGACCCATCATGGCAAGCGTTCCGACGCAGCAGAGCAGCACACCGGTGGTGATGCCCTCTCCAAGGTTAGATCCCGAGATGCTTCGTGTGGCGTTTTCCATGCGCTGGTCCATCTTCAGAAGAGTTCCGATGAGTCCGCCAATGGACAGACAGAAGATGAAGAGCACTGGATACTGTGTTTTCTGCATACTTTCTATGGCGACGTTCATACCTAAGGTGATGGCACAAAGTCCCATAGCGGTGTTAAGCACATTTACGTACTTCTCGCTGATGCCTCGCTGAAACAAGGCTCCAAGGGCGCTACCAATAAAGATGGCTACTGCATTAAGAATGATTGCGAACATGTGGGGTAAGTAATAGATTTTTCGTTAAACGTTAAAAAAACTTATGCAAAGGTAAAATGAATGCCACAAACCACCAAATTTTAACAAACAAAAAACAGATATGTAACGAAAAAAGTCCTGCAAGTACCGTTGTCAGTACTTGCAGGACTTTTATATTATCCGAATTGTCCGAACGAATGGTCGTCAGTCAGGATGTCTTACTCCTGCGGCAACATTGTCACGGTGATGTGGTTGTTGGCCTTGTTAAACTCCTTCATAAAGTTGCAGATATCCTGCGGTGTGAGAGCCTCTACAATCTTCTTGTAGTCTGAATGGCTGTCGAAGTTGCGGAAGTAGCTGTCAGCGATAACGCCCATCCAGTAGCCGTTGGTCTTCACCTGGTCGTCAATCTGCTTGAGGACATACTCCTTGCACTTCTGGAACTTGGCAGCGTCGCAAGTGTTGGCAAGCTTCTGCTCCTCTTCGTTCATGATCTTGATGGCGATTTCCTTCTTCTCAGGCTTCATCGGGCAGTAAGCGAAGATCTGGAACATGCGGTAGTTGTCCTCAGAGAATGTTGAGCTTCCTGATGCGCCTACAGAGTAAGCAGCGCTTTCCTTCTCACGGATCTTGTCGAGATATTCCATAGAGAGCACCTGACCTGCGATGTCGGCGCAGATAGAGTTCTTCAGAGTGTAAGGCATTGTGGTGTTGTGCCAGAGCATGTATGAAGTGGCCTTCGGAGTCTCCTGCTTGCGTGTGAAGGTGTTGTCGATAACACCAGGAGCGATGTCCATTTCGCGCTTGCTCTTAACCACCTTGCCCTTTGCAGGCAGAGCGCCGAGATACTGGCAGATGAGGTTCTTGATAGTGGCCTCGTCGTAGTTACCTACGATAGTGAATGTCCATCCGTTAGCGTTAGCTGTGCGCTCCTTAGCAATCTGGAGGATGCGGTCATAGCTGACGTTCTTGAGGCTGTTCACTGTGAGCGGAGCCACGCGCTTGTTGTGAGCGTAGATAGTGGCTGTGAGCGAGTCAGAGAGAGCCACCTCAGGATTGAGGTCGCGGTCCTTGAGCTGCACCTCGTACTGGTTCATCAAGTTGTCGAACGACTTCTGGTCCTTGTTGATGCTAGTGAAGTAGAGGTAAACCATCTGGAGCATTGTCTCAACGTCCTTCGGTGTTGAGTTGCCAGAGATAGAGGTATACTGCTGGCTTGTGAGCGAGAGGTTGGCGTTGGCAATCTTGCCTGCGAGAGCCTTTTGCAGCTCTGTTGCAGAGAATGCGCCGAGTCCGCTTGCGCCGATTACGTCGTCAAACATCTGGAGGTTAGTGTAGTCCTTCTCGCCGTAGAGAGTCTGACCGCCGAATCCGCGACCGCTGAGGACCACCTGGTCCTTCTTATAGTCAGTCTTCTTGAGGTTAACGGTCACGCCGTTAGAGAGAGTAAGAGTGGTGTAGCCGAGTGTGGCGTTCTTTGTCTCCTTCTTCACCTTACCTGCCTTGGGGAGGTTTGTGATGAGCGGTTCGTTCTTCACGTTGTCCACGTAAGCCTGGATGTCAGCTGTGCGTGCAGAGTGGATGGCGTCAATGAGCTGCTCCTTTGTGGGATATACGTTGCCCTCAGCCTCGTTGCAGAATGCGAGCATCACCATGTTAGAGTCGTTCTCAGGAACGTACTGCTTCATCATCTCGTTGATAACCTCAACGGGAATGTTGGGTACAATCTGCTGCATAAGACCGTACTCTACATCGAGAGACGGCATCGGGTCGCCGTCGAGGAAGTTGTCCTTCAACGGAGCGTAGAGAGCGTCGTTGGTGCGCTTGTCCTTGTTGCTGTATACCTTGTCGAGCATGCTCTTGTATGTCTCCTGGAAGCGTGCATACTCTGTGGCTGTGAATCCGAACTTGGCAGCGCGGAGAGCCTCAATGTAAGCAGCCTTGAGAGCATCAGCCGACTTGGCGAGCTCCTTCGGAGTAACGCTGAGGCTGAAAGCGTCCTTTGTCTTTGCGAAGATGTAGTTGCCGTCGCTTGCAGAAGCGCCTACGTACGGGCAGTCAGCCTCAAGGCTCTTCTCCTGAAGACGGGTGCTGAGCATGTGCATGGCAGCGTTCTGGGCGTACTGATAAACGAGGTAGTTGGCTGTGTTCTTCATCTCCTCAGGGAAGACGTCGTGCTTGATCATGAGGTCAACAGAGTTGGTGGCCTGCTCCTTGTCCTTGTCAATGATGATGATAGGCTCGGCATTGTCGGGCACCTGCTCTGCTACGATGGGAGCGGGGTTCTCAGGATTCTTGAACGATCCGAAGAGCTCCTTTATCTTCTTCTCTGTGTGGTCAACGTCAACGTTACCTACGACGATGATGGCCTGGTTTGTGGGATGATACCACTTCTCATAGTAGTCGCGGAGTTCCTTCGGCTTGAAGTAGTCGATAACCGACATAAGTCCGATAGGATAACGCAGACCATACTTCGATCCGGGATAGAGAGCCGGGAGGTTGCGCTCGAACATACGGCTTGATGGGCTGGTACGCAAACGCCACTCCTCGTGGATAACGCCGCGCTCCTCGTCGATTTCCTTAGGGTCGAGTGTGAGACTGTTCGACCAGTCGCTCAGGATGAGCAGGCAAGAGTCGAGAGCCGACTGACGTTCTGTCGGTACGTTAGAGATATTGTATACGGTTTCGTCTATGGAAGTGTAAGCATTGAGGTCGCGTCCGAACTGCACACCGATGCTCTCGCAATAGCGGATGACACCGTTGCCGGGGAAGTGCTCTGTGCCGTTGAAGCACATGTGCTCAAGGAAGTGAGCCAGACCACGCTGTGCTTCTTCCTCCTGGATGGAACCCACCTTCTGCGCAATGTAGAAGTTGGCGCGGTTCTCCGGCCAGTTGTTGTGACGGATGTAGTAAGTAAGCCCGTTGTCGAGCTTTCCGATACGCACGTCTGGATCGACGGGTAACGTAGGCATCTGCTGTGCCTGTGCCAGCCCAGCAAAGAAGAGAAGGGCTGCAACCATCAGTTTTCTTAATTTCATATTGTTGGTTTATTTGGTTGATATTTCTTGTTTAAGGTTTAGTAGTCAGATTGCGGATTATACGGATGCAAAGTTATATTATATTTTCGAAATTAAAAGAATTATAGATATTATTTCGGCGAAAAATCTACTATTTATAAACAAAATAGAAATTTATTAACATATCACTTAATCCTAACTCCTGATTTCTATATCTGAGAATTTGTCCACTATCATGTCTGCCCCTGCTTCTTCGAGGCTTTCTCTTGTGCCGTTGCCGTAAGTGACGCCGACGGTGGTGCATCCGGCGTTGCGTCCCATGAGTATGTCGAAATGTGTGTCGCCGATGACGATGGCGTCTTCAGGCTTGAGATTAAAGTGACGGAGTGTCTTGATGACGGGTTCGGCATCGGGCTTGGCGTGTGTGACGTCTTCGGCGGCGATGATGTAGGTTATGATGTCGTCAAGGCGGAATGAGCGGATGAAGTCGATGACTGACTGTCTGCCGCGGCTGGTGGCAATGGTAAGAATCATGCCGCTCTTATGCATTCTGCGAAGCGTGTCTGCCACTCCGGGAAACATCTTCACGCCTATTCTGTCGTTCACTTCGAAGAAGAGACGGCGGTAGCAGGCTGTGCATTCCGCTGCCTTCTCTGCGTCCATCGGTTCAAGTACGGGGAAGGCTTCCACGAGGGGCAGTCCTATCGTGGCGGCTATCTCTTCGTCTGTGTGCTGCGCCATGTGCATGGCGTCGAATGTGCGATGGAATGTGGCAAGTATGACGGGGCGTGTGTCGGCGATGGTGCCGTCAAAGTCGAGTATTGCGATTTTCTTCATTTTATGCTTATATTCTTAAAACTATTCTCTTATGCGTTTTATCGTCTGCAAAGTTAATTATTCTGCCTCAAACCGACAAACCTCATAAACACAAAAAAGGGAGCGAACCCCGAAAGGTTCGCCCCCATATTATTATAAGAATGTGAGATATGTCATTCTCTTACTTCTTGTCCCACCATACGCGGGTGTCGTTGAAGTCGTCCTCTGTCTGCAGGCCAAGACGCTGGAGAGCCTCCTTGTAGTTTGCAGTGTTGATCTGAACCTCGTCAGAAGGATAAGGCATACGACGAACGATGCCAGGACCCCACATACCCAGTGAGCTGAAGTTTTCGTGCTTAGAGCACATCTCCTGCAGTTCAGGATAGCCTGAACGACGCCAGTTGGCGTACGACTCATACTCGTCGCAGAAGCAGGTGATCCAGTACTGAGTGTTGATCTGCTTCAGAGCATCAGCCTCCTTGAACGGGTTGGCAGCGAGGTAAGCGTTGATGGCATCGTCAGTGAGGTACTTGCCACAGAGAGCCTTGGCGTTGGCACTCGGATAAGTGTTGAACTGCTTCATAGCGCAGCGAACACCTGCCTCATAGAATGTCTTTGCGTCACCGTTGATCCAGCCACGGTATGCAGCCTCTGCGAGCAGGAGGTTGGTCTGAGCGGCTGTACATACGAATGTAGGACCGGTTGGGTCGCCGTATGTTGAGCGGTTAGGCTGTGAGTAAACCTTCTTGTAGTACTTGTCGCTGCTCTCGTTAGAAAGAACCTCCTCAGTGAACTCCTCAGGATAGTACTTCGTTACAGAGTAGCTTGAAGATGCAGACATGCTGTAGAAGCCCTTCAGAGGCTTCTGCTTCTCAGGAGCAGAGTTGTCCATCTTGGCAGGATCGACGTCCTTTGTCATGTAGTCTGTAGGATAAACACACATGATCAGAGGGATACGCGGGTCGTTGGTGCTGCTGAGAACATTATAGAATGTCTCGTTGATGAAAGCCACACCCGGATCCTCGTGAACGAGAATCTTTGCGTAAGGCTCAGAAGAGTCGTTGGTTGTCACACCGCCAGTGTGCATGAGGTAGCAGTCGTCGTCGTTGGTTGTGATTACGCCGTTGGCATAAGCCTTGGCAGCGTACGTCTTGGCTGTATTAGGATCCACCTTTGTCAGACGCATAGCAGTACGGAGCATCAGAGAGTTAGCCAACTTCTTGAGCTTGGCAACGTCACCGTTGTAGAAAAGCTCCTGTGTGCCGAGTGATGCTGTACCAGAGCCGAGGTTAGCCTGAGCCTCGTCCAGCTCCTTGAGAAGGTCCTTATAGATGTCTTCCTGCTTGTCATACTTCGGATAAGCATACTCTTCCGGCTGACCAGCCTCTGAATAAGGGATGTCACCGTGAAGGTCAGTAAGACGCTGGAAGGTGTAAGCGCGGATGATACGTGCAATCTGATAGTTCTGCTGGTTGGCAGGATCGTCCTTCCACTTGCGGATTACTGTCTGGATGTCGCGGATAACGCCACGGCCGCCAGAACCAAGGGCTGATCCCCAGTAAGCGGCAGCATAACCGTTTGAGTAGCTGTTGATGCCGTAGCTCCACCACCAACCGCCGGCAGCGATGTGCTGATTCCACTGTGAGAGGTAGATCAGTCCGTCACGCCATACGTCCCAGTCAGAGCCGAGCGACTGGTGCTGTGCGTTTGTGAATACCATCTGGTAGTTCACGTTTCCGGAGTTGGAGTGCTCCGGATCTACGTTGAGGTCACCGAAGTCACCGCAGCTTGAAGCCAGGGCGACAATGGAGAGCGCAGCGAGTGTATTTTTAATATATCTTTTCATAATCTTTATGATCTTATATTATGTTAGAATTTGAGGTTAACATTGAAACCGATGTTGCGAGTGTACGGATAACCGTTGAGCTCCAGACCCTGACCGTTGCTGTTGTTGTAAGCAGCCTCCGGATCGATGTTGTCTGTGTGCTTCATGATTGTCCACAAGTTACGTCCGATGACAGAGAGTGTCAAGCCCTTCACGTACTTTGTCTTTGCGAGAAGGCTCTTCGGGAATGTGTAGCTCAGCGAAACCTCACGCAGCTTGATGAAGCTTGCGTTGTATGTGAACTCCTCAGCGATGTTGTTGTCACAGATCTTACCGTAGTAGTTCTGTGCAGTAACAGCCACTTGGTTCGGCTTGCCAGTAGCCTCGTCGATACCCGGGAATACATAAGTCTGGTTCGGATTCTCCTTTGTACGGCCTACGAGAGTGTTCTTGTGGAGACCGTTGCTGTAAGCCTGGTAGTTAGAACCAGAGAAGAGCTTAGCACCGAACTTGTAGTCGATGAGGAATGAGAGAGCGAAGTCGCGATACTTGAGTGTGTTGCTCCAACCGCCGGTGTACTTGTATACGCCGCAGCCGAGGCTAACCTGCTCGCCGTTGTTCTGTGGGAGACCGTCCTTCAGGAGCAGACGACCCTGAGCGTCACGCTTGTACTTGTAGCCGATGAGCTGACCGTAAGCAGAGCCTACTACGTTGTAGACACCTACCGAGCCCATACGTGATGTGGCACCCTCGATGGCAAGACGCTCAACGCCCTCACCAAGGTACTTAACCTCAGAGTTGTTTACAGAGAAGTTGAATGTGGTGTTCCACATGAAGCTCTTTGTCTTCACCGGTGTAGCGTCAACCATAAACTCGAAACCACGGTTCTCAATCTCACCTACGTTTACAACGCGTGAAGAGAAACCTGAAGCTGAAGAGTTAGAGATCATGGCGATATCGTCCTTCGTGTTCTTGATATAGTAAGCAAGGTCGAAGTTCAAGCGGTTCTGGAAGAATGCGAGGTTCAAACCTACTTCCTTCTCAGTAATGCGTACCGGCTTGAGGTTTTCGTTAGGATACTGTGATGTGTTCACTGTAGCAGCCTGAACGCCGTTGATCTTATAGTTCTGCACCTTATAAGAGAGGAGGTTCTGGTAAGCTGATGTACCGTTAGATGCGAAAGCATAGCCAACACGAACCTTACCGAAGTCGAACCACTGCGGCAGAGCCTCGCGGAATGAGTCGGTGAACACCCATGATGCAGTTACTGACGGATAGAAGTAGCTGTTGTTGTCCGGAGACAGTGTTGAGAACCAGTCGTTACGTCCGGTTACGTTCAAGAACACCTGATTCTTCCATCCGAAGTCAGCTGTGAAGTAGAGCGAGTTAACGCGATACTTGGCGTATGTGATCTTGGCACGTGTGTCTGTCGGGTCAAGGTTGTTTACTGACCAGAGACCGTTCACGATGAACGGACGACCGCCGTCTGTCGGGTAGTAGCCCTTAACGGTGTTGTCCTGCTTGTTACCACCGAATGTAGCTCCAACGCTCCAGTCCTCAGCGAATGTCTTGCTGAATCCGAGGAGGAAGTTGTAGTTCATCTCGTAGTAGTTCTTCATATACTCAGACATGAAGCCGTACGGGTCGGCAGCAGCGCCGGTGGGCTGTACGTTCTTGTTCTCGTATGTATAACCGTCACGCTGGATTGATCCCTGGAGATAGAGCCAGTCTGTGATGTCCCACTTGAGGTTGATGGCGCCGGTGAAACGGTTACGTCTTGCCTCGTTGGTCTTGCGATACTGCAGCCAGTACGGGTTGTTGAAGTAAACGTTGGTACCGCCGATCATCTCCTTGCCGTCTACTGTAGTACCCCATGGGCTGTCAGCAGAGCCGCGCTCCATCCAACGGATGTCGAATGAGTTGGCGTGCCAGAGCAGAGAAGCGTTGGTATTGCCGTTGCCGTCTGAAAGTGAAGAACGTCCGTTAAACTTCTCGAAGATGTAGTTGGCAGTTACAGTGGCTGTCAAGTTCTTGAAGAGGTTGTAAGTGGTGTTCATGTTGAAGCCCACCTGACGGTTGTTGGCGTTAGGCAGGATGCCCTTCTCCTTGTTATATGTAGCGCCGAGACGGTATGTAACCTTCTGGTCAGAACCAGAGATAGCCACAGATGCGTTCTCAGTTACACCAGTGCGATAGAAGTTGTCGAAGTTGTCAACGTAAGAATACTTATACTTGTTGCCGAGGAAATTAACAGCCTCGCCACCGTCAAGTGCCTCACCCCAGTTGCTTGTCTCAGACTCCTGAGCGGCAACGATGTCCATAGGACGCTTGCCGTCCTTACCCTGACCGAATACCTTCTGGAAGTCGCGCTGGTCGTAGATGGTGTTGAATGTGAGGTTGTTGTTCACCTCGATGCTTACGGGCTGACCCTTCTTACCACTCTTTGTTGTGATAAGCACGGCACCGTTACCACCGCGGTAACCATAAAGTGCAGAGGCAGCAGCACCCTTAAGCACCTGGATGCTCTCGATATCGTCGGCAGAGATGTTGCTCAGACCGTCACCCATATCGGTACCACCCCATGTGCCACCGCTACCCTGGCTACTGTTATCGAACGGAACGCCGTCAATAACGTAGAGAGGCATGTTGTTACCCGTCATAGAAGCGTTACCACGGATAACGACGCGAGAAGAACCACCACCAGTGGCACCACCTGCTACAGACACACCGGCAATCTTACCTGAGAGGGCGTTACCGAGGTTCGGGTCACGTGCGAGCTGGAACTCGTCGCCACCCACCTTTGTTGTAGAGTAGCCGAGCGAACGAGCCTGACGCTTGATACCGAGGGCTGTAACAACAACCTCGTCGATGGCCTGGCTCTCGTCCTGGAGAGTGATGTTGATATTGTTCTTTCCGTCTACGGAAACTACCTGTGTCTGCGATCCCAAATATGAAATCTCGATCTTAGATTTTGGCGATGGTACTGTGATCTCATAGTTACCGTCGATGTCCGTGATGGCACCGCTCTTAGTGTCACCCTGAACCTTAATGGAGGCACCGATAACGGGTTCTCCAGTAGCATCCTTTACGGTACCTTTAACCACGGTACTCTGGGCGCTTGCAGCAGCAGCTGTCAGCACCAACGCACCGGTAAGGCACGCTCTCCTTAGAGAGTGCACATAGAAATTCTTTTTCTTCATTGTTCTAGGATTGTTGTTTATAATAAGGTTGTAATATTTTCGGTTTAGAATACTTATTATTACAAAACTCTTTTGACTTGTTCTCTTATGTTTTAATTACTATTTATCGTGGTTTGGGGTCAATTGTTATGACTCAATCGCAAAGTTATTAAAATAGATGTGAAAATGACATAACAAATGGTTAAATAAATGTTAACAAGCCTTACTTTTTACAAGTAAAGACGATAAATATCCTTTTTGTCTATGTGTTTACCCCAACAACACGAAGCAAAACTGTGCTTTCTATGTGTTGGGGCAAACCCTTAACGTGTGCTTACATATTGATGTTTTTCACCACTAAAGCCACAGTCTTCATTCTTACATAATCTTCCGAGAGATACATAAGACCTCCGTAGGGATTGGCTGTGCCCCAGGAGTTCTTGGCTATGTAGTAGCGTTGTCCGTTCTGGTCGTGCGCTATGCCGATGAGGCACATGCAGTGGTCGTCGGTGGTCTGACGTGTCTCGAAGGCTTTCTGTCGCTGCTGCTGCGAGCAGGGTGTCGAGTTGTCGCCTAACGTGGCTATGCCGTCCTTGAATGAGAATCCCGTCTCGCTCGTGTCGCCTTCCCAGCATACGGGGTGTCCTGCACGCAGCGAGCGTTCTATGCGCTTCATGAGCACGTCTATGGGGACGTTATAGAACAGTTCGTCGCTGTAATTGTCGGGCACTTCCAGTGCAAACGACTCGCCGAAAGGATGGTGCGAGAAGCTGGTGAGCGCTGTGTATTCGCCTTGCATATACACGCTGTGGGCAAACTCTTCGGGTGTGTATTCGGCTCCGAGCATATACACCTTCTTCGGCAATGCTCCTATGCGTTCGTCGAAGACGCGCTGGCATTGCTCCTCCAGCTTGCTCATGTCGGTGGATGCGTTGGAGAGCATCACCACGCGCTTGGCGAGTGCGTCGTAGTTTAGTCCGGGATGATTATACGAGTCGTACGGCATTACGCCGTATTCATTCAGCAGACGGAGCAGCTGCGGCGCTGTGCCGTGGAGCGTCACGCGGTCATAGCCGCTCGAGAGGAAGTGGCATCGTGCCTGCTCGGAGAGGAAGTTTCGTGCCACGTAGTCGGCAGAGAGGTTCACGGAGTCGCCCATCATGATGTGCTCAGTCTCTATGGTGGCAAGCATGGCGTACATCCAGCAGAGCGGGCTGATGCCTTGGTCTTTCACGGGCGAATAGCGCAGCATCACCTCATTGGTGAACTTCTTCTTCTGACCAGCCTTGCCGTTTGCTCCGAACGGCAGATTGTCGCACGAAGTTATGGCTGCCATTACAGCCACAGCAATCATCGCTAAGACAAGCCTACGGTATATTATATGGTGACTTTGCTTTTGCATATAATATATATAATATATATAATAATGTATAAAGAATTACTTACTTCACGATGGACGTAATCGGACCTTTCACTCCCTTCATTCCCACGAGGAAAGCCTTGGCTGATCCGAAGCGCAGGAACATATCCAGACGTACTGGCACGTGATTGGCGTCGTCGGTGACGTAGAAGCGCACGATTTCCTTATACTTGCCGTTCTCCTTCTCCATGTAGGAGAGCTGGAGGCAGCGGTATTTGTGTCCGTTGTCCGCCTTCACCGTGGTCTTTCCCTTATATTCGAGCACGGCAGGTATAACCTTTGTGCCGTCGGTGATGGGGAAATGGATGCGGTTGCCCTTCTTCCATCCTTCGGGATTGAAGGAGCGTGCTCTGAGGAAGATGCTCAGCATGTCGAAGGTACACTCCGTGGGCTTCGACTCGTGCCAAACGTGTGTGCCGTTATTCTTCTGCTGATGCTGCTTGAGGTGTGTCTTTCCTCCGGGATATGAGAAGAAAGCCTCGTCCACGGTGTATCGGTCGCCCTCGCGTGCTCCCTTACGGAAGTAGAGCGGCTCCATCTGCAACGAGTTGTAGCAGAGCAGCGTGTCGCGCATAACGAAGAACTTGTCGGCGTTGGCTGATGAGCGTGTGATGAGCGAGGAGCGGTATGCGGGCTTGCCGTGATACTTGCTCTCCACTGTCGACATCGACGCGTTGCCCACCTTCATCCATACGAACTTCCAGTTGAAGTAGAGGTTGTATGATAGGTATTCGCCCGACTTGAAAGCCGTGTTCCTGAACTTGCATTGTGCAGCAGACTGTGTCACGCCTGCCGCGAGGAGCAGGATGACGGCGATAATTACGTTTCTGAGTCTTTTCATAGCTTTAGTTGTTTTTCTTGTTTATATTTGGGTTAGAAGGGATAAACGATGCCCATCTTCTTCGCCCTTTCCATATTGCGTTTGGCAATCTTCTTCTGCTGTTCCGCCTTCTGCTTGGTTATGGCAGCTGGTTTCTGCTCGTTAAGCGGACGTGCGGTGGGGTCCCATTCGAGCGTGATGTCCCACTTCGCCTTGCATTCCATCTCTTCCGGATAGTAATACATCTCCTCCGGCTGCTGATTCAGGCTGTAGTTGCCGGTGTCCCAGATGCCGTTACGGTTGGCGTCCACGAAGAGACGTGCGTAATACTTGCCCGGCTTGATGTAGAAGAACTGTGCCGTGCCGTCTTCGGTGACCACTCTCTTCAACGGTGCGCCTTGCGACGAGAGCAGCTCCACCACCGCCCTCTTGCCCTGCATGCCACGAAGGTTGAGCAGCAGCGTGCCGTATTCGTCAAGCTGTCTTACCTTTATGCCGCGCTTTATGCTGCGCGACACGGTGCCGTAGATGTCGGTAAAGGCGGCAGAATCAACCTCTAAGCTGTATTCGATGCCGGGTCGCCATTCCGCGCGGAACATATAGCTGCGCAGCGAAGGCACGGGTACGGAGTCGGTTGACAGCTTCTGCATGACAGGCTCGAAGCGAAGGTTGGCTGTATACCACAGCGTGTCGTGCTTGGCGTAGAGGTGAATCTTGGACGTATCGACGCTTGCCAGCGGCGTATCAAAGTCGAAGCGTATGTTGCGGTCGGGGTCGAGCGACGACTCTGCCGAGAGCTTCGGCTCGAGGCACGGCATCGGCATTATGGAGTCGTAAGGCTCGCCTTTCTTCTTTTTCTTGTCCTCCTGCTTCTTCCATTCCTCATAGTCTTTCTGCGCCTGCTTCATGCGCTTGGCGTAAGGCTGCTTTGAGAGTATCTGCAGCGTGTCGTGCTGAGTCTGCAGCACGCCGAGCGTGTCGGTGGCAAGGTACGTAAGGGCCACGTCCAGCGTGTCCTGATTGACGAGTGTGGTGTCGCGAAGCCAGTAGGTTATGGTGTCGCCCTTCTCTGACGGTTCAATGATAAAGGCGTCTTTCTCGTTGAAGTTCAGTCCTTTAAGTACGGGCAACTGGTCAGACCCGTAGCTATAAAAGAGCGAGAAGCGGTTGGCTTCGCTTCTTTCTGCCTTGAGGAACATACGGTCTGTCAGAGTTTCGTTGAACGCTCTCAGCACGATGTCGTCCGGCGTGAAGCGGGTGTATCCCTGACGCGTGATGTCCTTGATGTGGAGCGAGTCCAGCCATACGGTGTCCTGTCTTACGGCGTCCGTGAACGAGGGACGTATGGTGTCGTGCGAGAAAGCTATCTGTTCGCTCTTCTGCGAGAAGCAGTAGTTGCCGTCCATGTCGTTGAGGGCGTATATGCGATACGTGCCCGGCGCCACGCCACGTATGACGAAGTGTCCGCGCGAGTCGGCTCGTGCCACGCGCAGCATCGGCATCTTGAGGAACGCCGAGTCTGCCATTTCAGCGTACAGACCCACGAGTATTCCCTTCACGGGTTCAAGGTTTTCTGCCTGCACCACGTATCCCGACACCTCCAGCGTGTCAATCTCCTCTCCTGTGGAGAAACTGTATGTATAGTTTCCGAGCGGATTGCCCTCGTTGTTGTCGCTGATGGCGTCTGAGAAGTCCACGGTGTACGTGGTGTTGGCCTTCAGCGAGTCCTTCAGTTCCACGCTGATGCGCTTTCCTGTCGCCTTTATCTCAGGCTGCTCCAGCTGCGGCGGCGACACCACCACCTTCTCCGACGCGTTCTCCAGCTTGATGAACTCGTCGAAGAAGATGTTTATCTTCTTTGCCTTGGCGTTCACGCTGCCGTCGCCGGGTGTGGCTCCGATGACGCTCGGTGGCGTCTCGTCATACCATCCTCCGTCAGGTCGTCCCATTCGTGCGCAGGAAGCGACGAGGAGGGCGAGGAGCAATACGAAGACATGTGATATAATCTTGAATATATTCATATAACTGTGATATATGTCTCTTACTGTGCGTTCATCTCCAGCATTTCGTCAATGTTGGTGCGGTTGTTGGAGAGACGTGGAATCTTGTGCTGTCCTCCAAGCTTGCCCTTTGAGCGGAGCCAGTCGTCGAAGAGTCCCTGACGTGCCTTTACTATTTCGAGGTGCTGCAAGGTGATGTCGTGGAATCGCTTTGCCTCGTAGTCGGAGTTTATCTCCTGCAGGCGCTTGTCGAGGATGTCGGCGAAGGCGTTGAGGTCGGCAGGTTCCTTGGCGAACTCGATGAGCCACTGGTGGCGGCACTTCGCGTTCTGGTCCATAAACACCGGTGCGGCTGTATATTCCTTCACCTCTGCTCCTGTCTGCTGACAGGCGTAAGCCAGTCCCTTCTCGGCGTTGTCCTGAATAAGTTCCTCGCCGAAGGCGTTGATGAAGTATTTGGTGCGTCCTGTGATGACAAACTTGTATGGCTTGACGGACGTGAACTTCACGGTATCGCCGATCATGTAGCGCCAGAGTCCGCATGAGGTGGAGATGAGCATAGCGTAGTTCTTGCCCACTTCCACTCCCTCAAGTGGTACGACGGTGGGATTGTCCGTGCCGAACTCGTCCATCGGCATAAACTCATAGAAGACGCCGTAGTCGAGCATGAGCAGCATGGACGGGTCGGTTGGGTCGTTCTGAATGCCGAAGAATCCTTCTGAGGCGTTATACGTCTCCATGTAGTGCATCTTGTCGCTCGTTATGATGCGCTCATACTGAGAGCGATACGGCGTGAAGGCGATACCTCCGTGGAAGAACACTTCCAGGTTGGGCCATACGTCGTTGATGTGTTCCTTGCCCGAAATCTCGAGTACGCGCACCAGCACGCTGAGCATCCACGAAGGGACGCCGGAGAGGTTGGTGACATTCTTCTTGAGGCATTCGTGCGCTATGCGGTCGCGCTTCACCTCGAAGTCGGAGAGCAGGGCTGTCTGCTTCTTCGGCACACGGACAAGATTGACGAGCGGATTGATGTTCTCGATGAGGATGGCGCTGAGGTCGCCGACGAGCGACTCCGCCACGTTGTAGTTGGGCGAATGCGATCCGCCCAGTATCAGTCCCTTTCCGTCGAACATTCGGCTCTTGGGATTGTTCTGCAGGTAGAGCGCCACGACGTCCGTGCCGCCCTTGTAGTGTATGTCCTTCAGACCTTCCTGCGACACGGGAATGAACTTACTCTTGTCGTTGGTGGTGCCTGACGACTTGGCGTACCATCTTACCACGCCGGGCCACAGCACGTCAGGCTCGCCGTGGCGCATACGGTCGATGTCGGCCTTCAGCTCCTCGTAGGTGTTGACGGGTACGTTTCGCACGAAGTCGTCGTATGTCTTCGTTGTGCCGAAGAGATGGTTTCTGCCATACTCGGTGTCGGCTGCGGCGTCGAGCAGATGCTGCAGCACATCGTGTTGCAGTTGCTCGGGTTGTGTGAAATGGCGTTCCAGCTTATGCTGTCGTGGTATGAACGCTCCTCTTATTATACTTGTCAGACTCATTGCTGTCTTGTTTGTTCACAATATTTATAGTAAACTGCAAAATTACCTAAAACAAGTGAGAGACAAGCCTTTTTTGTCACTATTTTTCTAAATTATGTCGTAAACCGACGTAATATAGACGGTTGGACGGGGATGTTTTTTGACAAGAAGACACAAACGGGTGTGCAACACCCGAATTAGGAATTAGGAATTTTGAGTTTTGAATTGGAAGTTTTGACAAGAAGACATGAAGACAGGATTTTTTAGACATGAAGACAGGATTTAGGGACAAACCGAGGAGGCTATGGCGTCTCGCCGTAGCCACGCAGCCTTCCATAGCAGATTATCAATCTGCGCTGTGTAATACATATGAATCGGCTGTACCTCTTTATAGTGGTCGGTGTTGGAAAAGCTTCATCATTGTGATGTTTTTTCGTTATGATTGTCTTTGAATTTCACATACCTTTCAATACAATCTTCAATCATTCTTATATAATAGGAAGAGTCATGGTCTGATTGATCGTCAATTGCGATATTAAATCCTTCGCCATACTTTTTGTAGTATAAATCGAATAACTTATTCCAATTATTATCATACATATCAATGTATCCCCATGTTTGCCAAGCAAAGTGGTAATTTTCGTCTTTGTATTTATACACGAAGAACATAGGTACAGCAAAATAGTAGTTTACACCTTTTATTTCCATGTACCGTCTTTCATCTTCGGCTTCAAATATAATGTTAACATTGTTAATGAATGAGTCTAAGATGTCCTCACGATTATTGCGCATCAATTTCACCGTTAAATATAGATACCTGTTTAACCATAACGATGGAGAGTTGGCCTTCCATTCAAGTTCATATCCAGGAGTATCCTTTATGAGATTCTTCCATATTGCATCATCAATTAAAATCTGTATAATACCATTATGATTATCTACAATTTCATTCGGTGATAAAAGCAGACCATTAACACATTCTGAAAGCGAAGAGTCTGTTAGAACTTGCTTCCAGCTCTCTTTTTTTGCATCAAATACCGGCTTCCTTCTGATATTATCCCATTCTTTGCAATGAGAAATAAGCACTTGGTTTGCTTTCACCTTCTTCTCCTCAGAAAGACCATCTTTGGTAAAGAGGTCCATGCAATTACTGAGTTTGGTAGCGAAATTCTCCCAAGTGTTTTCTCCATTACCATTTCTGTATAGGAAACGGATGGAACCATGAAAGAAAGCATATTCTTCAGCTTTCTCTATTGCATCGTTCCAATTACTCCATGAACCAAGTTTTTCCTCATTCCAATCATTTGGCATGGATTTGTCATTACAATGCATTTGTTTTGCCTTTTCTGCTTCCTCTTTCGCTTGCTCTGGAGCTTTTTCTATTTCTTTTTCTATTTCTTTGATTTGGGGAGAGTACAATGTTTGGTCCCCTAAGTCAATGAATTTTTTGACAAGTTCAACCCTATTGTTTGGATTCTCGTATTGTTTATCTACATTTTCGAGAATGTTCCACATTAAGCGCAGAGCTTTCAAGAAATGGGTGGTATCCACATCCTCATTGACGAATTTCTTAAAATATTCATAGCAACATAGTGTGAAGTCGAGTTCATTTCCGTTTTGGGGATGAAAGAATGTATCAAATAATTTAACGTCTCCAAAATAGGGCACTTCGTTTTGGTCGTTGTCCAAAACAGTCTTTATCATCTTGACACATGTGTCAGCAACAGTTGAAGCGATGGATTCGTTATTAGTGATACCTGAAAAATCAGAATAGGGAACAAATGGAAGTTCTATCTGACTCCAGGTATTATGATTGTGGGTGTATGCTGCAAGTTCCTTGATGCCATTACCGCAATCCACGCCAGATTCTCTCGCTTCGTAGGCCATGATTCGTGCATACAAAGCGAAGAAAGCATTATCCGGCAATTCGTGTTGTTCGTCTGAACAAGTGAAAAAACGATTGGAAAGCTCTTCCATCTCTTTATCCCAGCTCTCTTTTTTATCTTCGCATAAGTCTTCCGAGAATTTGGCTTTGAAGTTCTCCCATTGTGTCAATTGCAATCCACGGGCATTCATCTTCATGTAGATATCATCACCAAAGGCATCTATCTTCAGTTCAAATCTGATTTTTGAGGCTATGGCCTCCAAGACATCCTCTGTCGTGATGGTGTCTTGGTGTTTATTCCATTCTTCATGAATAGTGGAAAGCATTCTTATCATAGAAGCTACGGTTTCGTCCTCTTTCCAATAATCCAAAAACCAATCTTGACAAAGTATATCAGGATTAGGGTCTTGGGTAATGTCCCATCTTGAGTCTTCACATGTCAATGCCTGGCAGAATCGTTTAGCATTGATTCTGTCTTCATAGGTAAAACGAGAAAGTAAGCGCAGTAGATCCTTACGATTTGAGGGTTCTGCCTTTTCCACTGCGTATCTTGCAATTAGCCATAAGGTGGTCAGGCGTTGCTGACCATCTACGGGTACGAATGAATCTTCACCGTCTGTGTTGATGGGGCCATAGATGAAATGCAGATTGAATTCATTCTGCTTTTTTTCTATTGAAGTGAAGATTTCTTTTATAAACTGTTTACGTACGCTTTCAGCCTTGGGATTATTGGCTCCCTGGACATAGTGGCGTTGAATGCCAGGAATAACCACACGATACCTGGACAATAGTGCAAACAAATTGTCAGGTACTTCTATATACTGCTTTAAAATATCATTTTTCATATTTTTACAGGATTCTTTAATTTGTCAATAAAACTATCGATGTCCTTGCTCATAGAATTTCGATAAGCTTTTTTATCTTCTTCTGACCAATATGGATCTGTCATCTTTAATCCAGGGAGTGATTTCATAAACACGGCTTCTGTGACAGGAGGTGCCCAATACTCAGTCCAACTATTACGTGCCCATTCAGAAACAGCTTCCCGTTTTCCTTCAAACAACTTGTTATTTAACGAGGAGTTTGCATCTTTTGGCAACAATGCAAGATTCCCGATAGAATTATCTTCTGTTGTTGGGTATCTACTGCCTAGTTTTTTAGCTAGCCAATCATCTCCTTTTCCTTCTTTGCATTCTTTTTGATACTCGTCAAACACACTTTTAGAATAATCATTGCCTAACCACTCTTCTAGTTCTTTTTCATCCAAAACTTTTTGGTTTCTGGCAAATATATGCTCAATCGACCAAGCTTCTACTTGTCGATGCATTTCAAAGCTATAGCGATAGGGCCATCTTTTCCAACAGAAAGCGACATTGCTGAGCAACAGATAATTAAATAAATCTTCTCCCCAGTTGGAGTAAGCATCTTTGTCTTCTTGGTGCTCGTATTTTGCCATATTTTCTATGGCACCCAATATCTCCTTTCTTGTCTTCGGCTTGATATCTTTATTATTCCTTTGATGAACAATAGCTCCAAAAGCATGATACATGAGAGGGTCGTTGTACCATTCTAATAAACGATATAACGCTGAGTATATCATTTTCCAAATCGTGATACGCGACTTTGTCTTCAGTTCGTCAAGGATTCTTGTAAGAAAAGGAAAAACCTCTTCTCTTTGTTCTTGCGGTGTTGGAGTCAGTCCTGCATAGCGCAACAACACGGTCATTCTATCATCTTCTCTCCAACTACCTCTGGGTGTGAAAAAAGAAAAGAAACTGTCATTATTAAGTTTATGCTCAATTTCATCCCATTCGTTTGCACGTGCATTGGTTATATCTGAGGACTCGTCATTCCCTAAAGTCAGCATGACGCATTTCACCAATTCAGAATCCTTTGCTGGGATTTTTCCACTATTAAGTTGGTAGAAGGTTGACAATTCCTTATCTTTGTCAACTTCATAGTAGAGGAATCTGCAACACTCTTTTATCTTTTTGCAGAATTCTGTTCTTCTTTCGGTTCCAATCTTACCCAATTTTTCCTTAATAACGTCTTCGGCCATATTCATAAAATGATGATCAAGAGCATTGTTTGCCTCACGGGCATAATCAATTGGCAATTCGCTACTTTTATCACCAAGTATCAGATTTAACGTGGTAAGTCGCTGTTGTCCATCCACTACATTGACTCTATCTTTCTCTATATCTTTAGCAACAGCTAATGCCTGGAGAAAATAGAAAGGAGTGGATTCTGTAGGAGTAAAAGCGTTGATATCATCTATCAGCTGACTGACTTGTCGGCTTTTCCACCTATACCCTCGCTGATAGCTGGGAATAAAGAAGTTGATATTGTCGTTTTTAAAATCAACTATTGATTTAAGTGAAATATTCTTACTCATAAGTTTTCTTGTTTAGCTCATTTTCTTTATTTGTCATTATAGCAACCTCTTCAGCTTAGCAAAGAGATTCAGATAGAGTATCTAATATAACTTGTCTATCTCCATTAGCAATAATGATATCATATCTAACATCATTCCTTATACTTGTTCCACATTCTCTTTACTTTTCCTGCAATCTCCTTACGTAGCCATAGCGGCTCGAGTACTTCAAGGTTTTCACCATTCCATAGCAGTTCCTGTTGGAAGTCGAATGTCGGGCGGACATGCAATTCAAAGATGCTGT
>ERZ507065.518-NODE-518-length-25511-cov-4.410198_pt1 | contig 25511 bp, 23 predicted proteins | sample MGYA00513785_ERZ507065 | MGnify/ENA metagenome assembly ERZ507065
TCGACGAGTATTTCGGTCTCGAGACCCTGAAGATGGTCGTCCGTCAGCCCCTCGCCGCTACGGAGGAGCTCGGCAAGGTCGACATCGTTGCCACCGTCGAGGGCGGCGGCGTGTCCGGTCAGGCCGGCGCTCTGCGTCACGGCGTGGCCCGCGCCCTGCTGCTGGTCAACCCCGAGTACCGCACCGTCCTGAAGAAGGCCGGCTTCCTCACGCGCGATCCTCGTATGAAGGAGCGCAAGAAGTACGGTCTCAAAGCAGCTCGTCGCGCTCCGCAGTTCTCTAAGCGCTAATTTGCTGAAAATCCCCGAAACTCGATGGTCTCGGGGATTTTTTCTTTGTGAGGATATGCCTCTTTTTGCCGCTGAAGGCCGTAAAGGTTTGGGGTTACTTAGAGGTTTTTTGAGGTTACCGAGTTGCTTTCAGGTTACTAATGAGGTTACTAGGAGAGTATTTAGTAAATCGAAGATGCAGCATAAAGAAGGACGCATTCTTTCGAATGCGTTCTTCTTTATGCCAGAATAGAAAGGGAAAGGCCGTCAGCCTTTCCCTTTTTTTGCTTTAACGGCAATATTTTTCAATATAAGCGTTCTGGCACTTGATGATGATCTTGATGGCTTCCTCGCGGCCGAGGACGTCGCTGACGACGGTCTCCTTGCCCTCCAGGCTCTTGTAGACGCGGAAGAAGTGGCGGATTTCGCTTGCCACATGGTTCGGCAGCTCCGAGATGTCCTGATAGGTGTTGTAGGTCGGATCCTGGAAGGGAATGGCAATGATCTTTTCATCGAGACTGCCGCTGTCCTCCATCGAAATAACGCCGATGGGGTAGCACTCCACGAGGCTCAGCGGGCGGATGCATTCAGAGCAGAGAACCAGAACGTCCAGCGGGTCGCCGTCGTCCGCCCAGGTGCGGGGGATGAAGCCGTAGTTGGCGGGATAGTGAGTCGAGGTGTAGAGAATTCGGTCGAGACGCAGCGCGCCGGTCTCTTTATCCATCTCGTACTTGTTTTTCGAGCCCTTCTCGATCTCGATGACCGCGAAAAAGTCCTCAGGGCGCACGCGCGCCGGTGCAATATCATGCCAAAGATTCATAATAGTTCTCCCTTCGTGAGAAATGGTATTGAGAAAACGCGCAGAAGTACGCTTCTGCGCGCTTTCGCTGACGAAAATTATTTGCTCAGTGCCTCGTCGATGCTCTTCGCGCCGAGCTTGCCGGCGCCCATGGCGAGGATGACGGTGGCAGCGCCCGTGACGGCGTCGCCGCCGGCGTAGACGTTCTGATGAGAGGTGAGACCGGCCTCGTTCACGACGATGCCGCCCTTGCGGTTGACCTCAAGACCCGGGGTGGTGTTCTTGATGAGCGGGTTCGGCGTGGTGCCAAGCGACATGATGACGCAGTCGACCGGCAGATCGTGTTCGCTGCCGACCTTTTCGATCGGGCGGCGGCGGCCGGAGGCGTCAGGCTCGCCCAGCTCCATCTCCACGCAGGTCATGGAGGAGACATAGCCCTTCTCGTCGCCGTTGATCTTGACGGGGTTATTGAGCGTCTTGAAGACGATGCCCTCTTCGATGGCATGCTCGACCTCTTCGTGACGGGCGGGGAGCTCTTCCATGCCGCGGCGATAGACGACGTATACGTCCGCGCCCAGGCGCTTGGAGCAGCGCGCGGCGTCCATGGCGACGTTGCCGCCGCCGACGACGGCGACTTTCTTGCCCTGAAGCGGCATGATGGGCGTGTCGGAGCCGTCCTTATAAGCCTTCATCAGGTTGATACGGGTCAGAAACTCGTTGGCGGAGTAAACGCCGCAGAGGTTCTCGCCGGGGATGTGCATGAACATCGGAAGACCCGCGCCGGAGCCGATGAACACGGCCTCGAAGCCGTACTCGCTCATCAACTCGTCGATGGACACGACGCGGCCGATGACCATGTTCGTCTCGACCTTGACACCGAGGGCCTTCAGGCCGTCGACTTCCTTCTGCACGATGGCCTTGGGAAGTCTGAACTCGGGGATGCCGTAGACCAGCACGCCGCCGGCAAGGTGGAGCGCTTCAAACACGGTGACATCGTAGCCCTTCTTGGCAAGGTCGCCCGCGCAGGTGAGGCCGCTGGGGCCGGAGCCGATGACCGCGACCTTGTGGCCGTTGGGCGCGGGCTTGGCGGGCGCTTCCTGGACATTGGCATTGTGCCAGTCGGCGACAAAGCGCTCGAGGCGGCCGATGCCGACAGGCTCGCCCTTGATGCCGCGGATGCACTTCGATTCGCACTGCGTCTCCTGCGGGCAGACGCGGCCGCAGACGGCGGGCAGGGAAGAGGTCTCATGAATGACCTGATAGGCGCCCTCGTAGTCCTTTTCGGTGATTTTCTTGATGAATTCGGGGATCTTGACCTGCACCGGGCAGCCGGAGACGCAGGGATGGTTCTTGCAGTTTAAGCAGCGGGCCGCTTCGTCGAGCGCCTGCTCCTCGGTATAGCCGAGGGCAACCTCCAGAAAGTTCTTGTTGCGGACGTTGGGCTCCTGCGAGGGCATTTCGTTCTTCTTCAGACTCATGTTAGGCATATTACTGAACCTCCTTGCTGAACAGGTTGCAGGTCTCTTCGTATTTGTGGCGCTCCCAGTCGAAGTACATCTTGCCGCGCTTGAGACTCTCGTCCCAGTCGACCTTGTGACCGTCGAAGTCCGGGCCGTCGACGCAGGCGAACTTCGTCTCGCCGCCGACGGTGAGGCGGCAGCCGCCGCACATGCCGGTGCCGTCGACCATGATCGGGCTCATGGAAACGGTGGTGGGGATGCCGTAGGGCTCGGTGGTCTTGGACACGAATTTCATCATGATGGCAGGGCCGATGGCGAAGATCTCGTCATACTGGTTGCCCGCGTCGATGAGCTCCTTGAGCGCATCGGTGACAAGACCCTTCTCGCCGTAAGAGCCGTCGTCCGTCATCAGCTTCAAAACGCTGGACGCCGCGCGGAACTTGTCCTCAAGAATGACGAGGTCCTTATTCTTGAAGCCGACGACCGCGTGGACTTCCGCGCCGCAGTCGTGGAACTTCTTCAAAACGGGGTAAGCGATGGCGCAGCCGACGCCGCCGCCCACGACGCAGACCTTCTTCTTGCCTTCGGTCTCGGTCGGGCGGCCCAGCGGGCCGACAAAGTCCTGAATGTACTCGCCCTCGGCTTTATGTCTGAGCTTTTCGGTGGTGGCGCCGATCGTCTGCACGATGATGGTGACGGTGCCCTTCTCACGGTCGAAGTCGTGGATGGTGATGGGGATGCGTTCACCGTTTTCATCGACGCGCAGGATGATGAACTGGCCGGGCTCGGCCTTCTTTGCCACCATCGGCGCCTCGATCTCGTAGAGGGTCACGGTGGGCTTGAGCGCTTCTTTCTTCACGATGCGATACATGAATGATTCTCCTTTTTGTTGAGATTCAGCGCCGTGCCGTCCGGGGAGAACGGCAGGCGGGATTCCTGGACGCAGCGCCGGGAATATGGAATGATGCTATATTTATATCATGAAAGTTTTCTTGCGTCAATGAATATCAAAATTCTGACGATGCAGGAAAACTTGCATTTACGAAAAATACTTGCAAAAAACTAAAGCAGCGTCACGCTGCGGCCCTCGGTGCTGATGAGGTCCTCCTCGCGCATCTTGCGCATCTCGCGCATCATGGCGCTGCGGTCGGCGCTGATGTAGTCGGCAAGCATGCTGAGGGAAAACGGCAGGGGGAACGTCCGGCTGCCGTGCTCGTCGGCAAGCTGCTCGAAAAAGCACAGCAGCTTTTCGCGGATGGAGCGGCAGGCGAGCACCTCGATCCGGCGGCTCAGATGCAGGGACTTTTTCGAGAGCAGTTGGAAGAGGTTCGTTACGACCTGACTGTGGCAGGCGCAGGCGTTTTCGCAGCGCTTTGTGATCTGGTCATAGCGCATGAAGATGACGCGGCAGTCCTCGCGGCACTCGATGAGCGCGCTGCCGTCGCGAAAGCCGGTGAACGCCAGCTCCTCGCCAAAGACGCTGCCCTCGTCCATGCTTTCAAGCACGGTGCGGTTGCCGTCGGCGTGCAGGCGCAGAAGCGCCGCGCTGCCCGAGAGCAGCACGCCGATCATATCCTGCTGCTGCCCGCAGGTGAGGATGGTCTGTCCTGCGCTGAAGCGCTGCTCGTAAGCGCTGAAGCAGCGCAGCATATTTTCGCACGATACTTCGTCCACACCTGTAAACAGTGCGGAATCGCGGCAGTCCATCGCTCTCCCTCCCGTAAGGCTTGCTGCCCTACCGGTGCAACATCGCCGTTTGCCTATTGCATTATCATATACCAGAGAGGGAAAAAAGTAAATGACAATTTCGCGAAAAAATCGGACAAAAAAGCGTGCGATCCCTGTAAAAAAGCATCCGCCTTATTTGGCGGATGCTTTGTCCTTTACCTTGCGCGCATAGTCGTAAAACACCTGCGCAATGGGCGATAAAATGCTGTTTTTGTGCTTGACGATATAGAGCTGGCGGCGGAAGCGCGAGTCGGGGAAGGGGAAGGCGAGAAGCTTTCCGAACTGAACATAGTCCTGCGCGGCGCTCTGCGCGATGAGACCGACGCCGAGACCCTCGCTGACCATCTGCTTGACGCTCTCGGTCGAGCGGATCTCGACCGCAGTGCGCAGCTGGGCGATGTCGATGCCGAGCTCATTTAAGAGTTCCTTGCCCGCCTGATACGTGCCGCTGCCCTTTTCGCGGCTGATGAACGTCTCTTCCTTGAGCTGCTCGATGGGGAAGGGCTTGCCCGCAAAGGCCTGATACTTTTCGGTGTTCGGCGTGATGAGCACCATCGGGTCGTTGGCAAAATCCTGATAGACGCATTTGTGGCTCGCCACCATCGTGCCGCAGAAGCCGATCTCCACGCTGCGCGTGGCGACGAGCTCCACGACCTTGGGACTGTCCTCCATCTGGATATTGAAGGTGATGTCCGGATAGCGGGCGCGGAAGTCCTGCAAAAGGTGCGGCAGATAATACTGGCTCGGCACTGTGGAGGCCGCGATGGAGATCGTACCCTTCATCTCCTGCGAGAAGTTGCGCAGCGCGATGGCCGCATTCTCGCGCACCTGCAGGATCTCCTTGGCATATTTGTAGAGGAGCTTGCCCGCGTCGGAGGGGTAGGTCTCCTTCGTGGTGCGGACGATGAGCTTGATATTCAGTTTTCTCTCCAGTGCGGAGACGTGCGAGCTGATGGTCGGCTGCGTCAGGTGCAGCAGCTCCGCGGCGCGGGAAAAGCTGCAGTTTTCCACCACGTAGACGAACGCTTCGAGCTCTTTGATATCCATATCAATGTCCATGAAGTTCCCCCGTCAGACAGGCAAAAGCAAAATGTTTTGCGTTGATAGTGCGTTGAATGCTTATTTTTAACAGTATACACAGTTTAGCGCCGTTTGTCCAGAGAGGGAAACGGCATTTTGCAGGATTTTATGCATTTTTGCCCGTGCGATGCACCGCGCGGGCAAAAAATGACGACTTACTGCTTGTCCTGCGCCAGCGCCTCGCCCAGCGCGATGGCGAGCTGATCGGGGCAGGAGGTATTCTTGAAGCCGCAGCGGATGCCGCGCATGCGCGCGATGGCATCCTCGGCCTTCATGCCTTCGACCAGGCGCGAAATGCCCTGAAGGTTGCCGTTGCAGCCGCCGATGACCTCCACGCTCTTGATGGTGTGGTCATCGTTCAGCTCAATGTGCATTTCCTTGGAGCAAACGCCCTTGGTGCGGTAGTTATAGGTCATTTCTATCTCTCCTTTTCTGATAGTCCGCGCCAATCATAGCACATTTGCCCCGCGTTCGCAAGGGATGCACCGAAAAAGGAAAGAAAAAGAAGATGCGGCAATTCGGGGTGGTATTCCGCGAACAAGCGTGCTATAATTATCCTGTTAGAATATTGCCATTACAGAACAAAACGCAAAAGGAGTTGTTTTTTATGTCAGTTTTGACCGCCGTTATCCTTGGCCTTGTGCAGGGGATCGCGGAATTTTTACCGATCTCGTCCTCCGGCCATCTCGCCATCGCGGAGCACCTGCTGAACATGCAGGGCGCGAGCAACGTGCCCAACTTTTTCGACGTGCTGCTCCACCTCGGCACGCTCGTGGCGGTGTTTGCCGCTTACTGGGATGATATCCGCGATATGATCGTGGAGTTTTTCACCGGCATCGGCGACCTTGCCCATCACCGCACGCCGAACCCCGTGCCGCCTGCGCGCCGTCTCATCCTGCTCATCATCGTGGGCACGCTGCCGCTTTTCGTCATGGTGCCGTTTCGCCGTTTTTTCACGGGACTGAGTGATAATATGTACTTTATCGGCGGCGCACTGATCGTCACGGGCATTCTGCTCTTTGCGAGCGACCGTGTGCGCCATGGCCGCAAGACGGAAAAGACCGCCACGCTGCTCGACGCGCTGCTTGTCGGCATCGGTCAGGCCATCGCGCTGTGCCCGGGCATCTCCCGCTCCGGCATGACGATCACGGCGGGCTGCTTCACGGGCTTTGAGCGCAAGTTTGCCGTGCGCTTTGCATTCCTGCTCTCCATCCCCGCGGTGTTGGGGGCGAACATCCTGACACTCAAAGACGCGATCGAAGCGGGCATCGACTTCTCCAGCGTGCCCGTGTACCTCGTCGGTGTCGTCGTCGCGGCGGTGTCGGGCTATGCGAGCATCCGCCTGCTGCGCTATGTTGCCGACAAGGGCCGTTTCGGCGCGTTTGCCTATTACTGCTGGGCCGCCGGCGTGCTGACGCTGGTGCTCACGATCCTGCACTAATTTTTGATTCTGAGGTGAATCATGGCACAACAGAAGAAAAAAACCACCACAACGAAAAAGAAAACGACGGGTTCGTCCCGCTCCTCGTCTTCCGGCAAGCGCACGGCGAAGAAGAATCAAAAGCGCCCCATCCGCCGCGAGGTCGCGGGCGCAATCCTGCTGGTGCTGGCGCTGTGCCTGGGCTTTAGCTATTTCCAGTCGGGCGCGTGGCTGCTCGATCAGCCGGCGAAGCTGTGCCGGTCGCTCTTTGGCTGGGGCTATTACCTCGTCGCGCCCGCACTGCTGCTGGGGAGCTACATTCTGCTCTTCCACCGTGGGCGGAACGTCGCGTCCTGCCTTGTCGGCACGGCGCTGCTGCCGGTCGTGTTCGGCGCGATCATGCACATCGCCCTCTGCAAAGAGAAGTATGTCAACATGGATGGCATCTTGAAGCTTCTGTGGACGAGCGGCAACGCGCTCGAGTCCGGCGGCGCGGTGTCTGCATCGCTTGCGATCATGCTGGTGCTGCTGGTGAAAAAGGTGCTGGCGATGGTCCTGCTCGTTGTGCTGTTCGTCGCGTTTTTGATGATGGCGTTCCGCTTGACGCCTGCCGCCGTGATCGAGGCCGTGCGCTCGCACGAGCGCGTGCCCTATGAGCCAGTGGAGGAAGAGGACCTTCCGCCGCAGCGCACCCATGCACCGCGCCGCAGTGCGCCAGTCCACACGCCGGACGCCGCCATCGACATTCCGCTCGACGGCGAGGAGCGCGTCATCAGGAAAAATCCCACGGGCGGCTTCTTCCGCAAGAAGTCCGATAATATCAAGAGCCCCGACGAGCTGTTAGCGGGCGGAAGTGCCGCGGAGACAAAGATCGCTGCACCCGTTTCGCCTGCCGCCGCGCCGTCCGCACCCGTTAAGCCTGTGACGGTGGAGGCCGACGACTTCGACCTGCCGCCGTTTGATACAGCGCCGAGCGCGCCCGCGCCGGTCGTCCCGGCACCCGCACCTGTGATGCACACGCCGTTTGCCGCGCCCACGCCGAGCGTGCAGAGCGCACCCGTCGCCGCAGCCGCAGCAGCAACGACGGTTCCCGCCGTGCTGACCGACAAGCAGGAGGACAAGCTCCGCCGCGCCGAGGTCGATGCCGCGCGCGAGGAGGTCACGCGCGAGATCGAGGGCAGCGACGCGCAGCCCCAGCCGCCTGCATATCAGTATCCGCCCATCACGCTCTTAAAAGAGGGCAGCGTGACGAACGCCGCTGAGGCGGGCGCGGAGCTGCGCAACAACTCCCGCCGCTTGGCGCAGACGCTCACGAGCTTCGGCGTGGACGCCCAGCCGGGCGATGTGGTGCGCGGCCCGTCGGTCACGCGCTATGAGTTCACGCTCAGTCAGGGCGTGAAGCTCTCGAAGATCACAAATTTGCAGGACGATATCGCCCTTGCGCTGGGCGCGAGCGGCGTGCGCATCGCGCCCATCCCCGACAAGATCTCCGTCGTGGGTGTCGAGGTGCCGAACAAGCTTGTTTCGCCCGTCAGCATCCGCACGGTGCTCGAATCCACGGAGTTCACCACCCATCCTTCCACCACGGCCTTCGCCGTCGGCAAGGACATCAGCGGCAAGAACATCGTCGGGAATATCTCGAAGCTTCCGCACGTGCTCATCGCCGGTACGACAGGCTCCGGTAAGTCCGTGTGCACGAACTCGCTGATCGTCTCGATGCTCTATAAGTCGACGCCCGAAGAGGTGCGCTTTATCATGGTCGACCCGAAGATGGTCGAGCTTGCGCCCTACAACGGTATCCCGCACCTGCTCATCCCCGTCGTCACCGACCCGAAAAAGGCTGCGGGCGCGCTGCAATGGGCCGTGTACGAGATGATGAAGCGCTACAAGATGTTCTCCGAGCACAACGTCAAGGACCTTGCCTCCTACAATAAGGTGGCGGAGACGGACGAAACGCTCAAAAAGCTGCCGAGCGTCGTCGTCGTCATCGACGAGCTGGCCGACTTGATGCTCGTCGCGGCGAAGGAGGTCGAAGAGTCGATCTGCCGCGTAGCGCAGATGGGCCGCGCCGCGGGTATGCACCTGGTTATCGCGACGCAGCGTCCGTCCGCGGATGTCATCACGGGCCTGATGAAGGCCAACATCCCGAGCCGCATCGCGTTCGCGGTCGCTTCCGCGATGGAATCGCGCATCATCCTCGACACCGCGGGCGCGGAAAAGCTCGTGGGCCGCGGCGATATGCTCTATGCCCCGCTGGGCGAAGGCAAGCCCAAGCGCGTGCAGGGCTGCTTCATCTCGAGCGAGGAGATCGAGCGCGTGGTCAACTTCGTCAAGGAAAACGGCGAGACGGACTACGACGAATCCGTCATCGACAAGATCAACGCCGCCGTCGCCGAAAAGGAGAAGGGCAACGCCAAGGGAGGCGGCAATGCCGCGCCTGATCAGAACGCCGCCGACGATGTGGATGAGCTGCTCCCCGCCGCGATCGACGTGGTCATGGAGACGGGTCAGGCGTCCGTCTCGATGCTTCAGAGAAGACTAAAGCTCGGCTATTCGCGCGCGGCGCGCATCGTCGACGAGATGGAGACGCGCGGCATCGTGGGCCCGTTCGAGGGCTCGAAGCCCCGCCAGCTGCTTATCACGAAAGAGCAGTGGCAGGAGCTCAAGATGAAGGGCGCCTACGGCGCAGCGCCGCCGGAAGCGGAAGAGCTTCCGCCGCCGGACGAGGAAAACTGAACAAAGCGAAAGCACCGAAAGCAAAACGGCTTTCGGTGCTTTTTTTTGCGTGTCTCGGTTTCCATGCGCACGGGAAGCGCATAGACTGTCGGGGAAGAAGAAATGGGGGAGGAGATCGACATGGCCTATTCCGACAGGGAGCTGCTCGCGCGCCTCATCGAGTGCGAGGCGGGCGGCGAGGGCGAGAATGGGATGAAAGCCGTGGCGAGCGTCGTGATGAACCGCGTGCGCTCGACGGGCGGAGAATACGCGCGCGTGGGGCAGGGCAGCATCCGCAATATCATCTTTCAGCCGGGGCAGTTCGTCTGCGCGAGCGAGACCGAGCGCGGCAGCTACAACCCGCAGAACATCTACAACATGCGCCCGACCGATATCCATTACGAGATCGCGGACTGGGCCATCGCGGGCAACCGATTGAACGGCCTTGGAACGGCGCTGTGGTTCTTTAACCCGTTTTCGCCGTCCTGCCGCGCGAATTTTCCTTCAAATGTGGGGACGTTCGTCATGCGTATCGGCGACCACTGTTTTTATAACCCCACCGCCGCGTATTACGACACCTGAGAAAAGCAAATCAGCAGCAACGGGAAAGGGAGAGGACGTTTTTATGATCCAGATGGGAAAAAGCATGCCGTGCCTTTATGAGCAGATGGCTGCCGTGCCCGCCATGGCGAGCGCGCAGCAGAGCGGCAACAGCAATAATAGCAGCAATAATAACAGTAACAACAACGCGAGCCAGAGCTATGAGGAAATGCTTGGAGGATCGTCGGGGGCGGGGGGCATGTCGCTCGTGCCGCAGGGCGGCGCGAGCGGGCAGTTCCAGCCCACGCCCGACAAGATCGAAGAGTCGCAGACCGTCGACAAGATGGCCTACAATTCGTGGAAGGGGATGCTCGCGCGCAACATCGGCCGCGCAGTCATCGTGAGCTTCCTCGTCGGTTCGCAGAACACGGTCGTGGCGGTCGGCACGCTGCAGGAGGTCGGAAACGACTATATCACGCTGTTCCACCCCGGCCGCAGCGCCTACATCACCGCCGACATCTACTCCATCCGCTTCGTGGAGTTCCCGCAGGGGAACAACGTGATCACACTCAACTAAAAAGGGACGCTTTCGCGTCCCTTCATTTTTGTTTTTGCGTTCGCAGACGCAAAGAATTTTGATCGTCGATCGCCGCGACCAGCGCGTGGCGATCGACACCTCTCGCTCCGCGCGTGTCGCAGCCGCCAGCGGCGGCAAGGCACAAAGCGGAGTGTGGCCTTTCTCAAAAAAGCGGCTTTACCGCTTTTTTGAAGTACTTAGAATCTTCTTCTCCGCCCGCGGTAGCCGCCGTGTGCCGCGCCGCGGCGGCGGTGGCCGTAGCGACGGCGGCGGGAGAACATCGTTACATAGACGACGAGCGCGACGATCAGCAGTACGACCGCGATCAACAGAATGCGGACGAGCGGCTTTGCGAAAAAGTCAGACACCATGCGCTGCGCCGTCAGGAACCACGAGGCCGATACATCGTTCAGCGCTAAGAGGTCCGTCTCGGCGTAGACCTTACCATTGTAGGAGAGCGTCAGCTTGCCGAGCACGTCGCCCGCGGAAACGGGCGCGTCGACCGTGTCGTTCGTGAGCGTCACGGTGCGCTCAAGCATGTCGGGCTCGACATTGTCGGGCAGCAGGCAGGCGATATCCTCCGCCGCGTGGGTCGAAACGTAGCTCGCCTCGCTCGAAAGCGCGACGGGCACCTCCTGCACAAGGTCAGAGGAGGAGAGAATGTCGCGGAGGACAAAGTTGTCAAAGCCCCAGTCGAACATGCGCGACGTTTCGGAGAAGCTGCGCGTCTGGATGGTCACACCGTCCTCAAGCGTCACGCGCTCTGCGCCCAGCACCACGCTGATCATGTGGCGGCTGCCGCGCAGGGCGGACGAAATGAGGCAGTAGCCCGCCTCGGGTGTCGAGCCGGTCTTGATGCCCTGCGCGTCGCGGTACACATAACCGCGGGCGCGCCAGTTGGAGATGAGAAAGTTCGTCGAATGCAGCTCACGCGGCTTGTCGGTCATGTTCGTGGCGGGCACGGTGTAGCTCTTGGAGTTGCAGATCTCCATGAATTTGTCATGCTTCAGCGCCTCGCGCGTGATGAGGTAGAGGTCCCACGCGGTCGTGTAGTGCTGGGAGTTGTGAAGACCCGTGGCGTTGGCGAAGTGCGTGTGCTCGCAGCCAAGCTCCGCCGCGCGCTCGTTCATGCGCGCGACAAAGGCGTCGACCGAGCCGTAGAGTGTTTCGCCCAAAATGTTGCACGCCTCGTTCGCCGAGACGATGAGCATGCAGTTGAGCAGCTGCTCGACCGTCATCGTTTCGCCGGGGACGATGTTAGCCGTGCTGCCGTCGCTCGACAGCCCCTCGAACGCCGATTCCGTCGCAGTGACGGAGTCGGTCAGCGCGATCTTGCCCTCGTCGATGGCCTCAAACACCAGCAGCGCGACCATCACCTTTGTGAGCGACGCGGGGAAGTTCTCCTGATGGGCGTTTTTCTCATAGAGAATTTCGCCCGTGTCGGCCTCAATGAGAAGGCCGGCCTTCGCGTCGAGTGAGAAGTCCTCATAGGCGTCAGCGCTCGTGAGCGAAAAGAGCGGGAGCAGGAGCGCAAAAGATAAAAAAAGTGAAAACAAGCGGCGTTTTTTCATGGAAATATACCTCGTTGTATGATACAATCAAATAGAATACAGTGAAGAGGAGCGCGCCGTTCGGCACGCTTCGACATCAGTATAGCAAAAAAGGCAGGCGAGCGCAACCGTGGAAAAGCAAGAAAAGAAAACCAAAGTCAGCGGCGTCTACCTTGTGCTCGCCGCGCTGACGGTGCTGTTCGCCGTTTCGCTCGTTTTTCTGCACAAAACGGCCTACGAGGGTGCCTCGCACGGGAATTACACCGTGACGACGCAGGACAAGACCGACGAGATCACCGCGCCCACGCGCGTTGTGACGCTCGTGAACGTCAACACCGCGACGGCGGAGGAGCTTGAAACGCTGACGGGCATCGGCCCGTCGCTCGCGCAGGCGATCATCGACTACCGCGCAGAGCACGGCGATTTTACGGCGGCGGAGGATCTTTTGAACGTCAAGGGCATCGGAGAGGCGAAGCTCGAGGGATTCCGCGCGGAGATCACATTCACGGAGGAGGATGGCGATGAAAATTCTGGTGGTTGACGACGAGCAGCTTCTCGTCAAGGGCATGAAATTCAATCTGGAAAACGAGGGCTACACGGTCGAGACCGCCTACGACGGCGCGACCGCCATCGACATGGCGAAAAGCGGCGGGTTCGACCTCATCATCCTCGATCTGATGATGCCGCAGGTGGACGGGCTGACGGCCTGCATGCGCATCCGCGAATTTTCCAATGTGCCCATCATCATGCTGACCGCCCGCAGCGAGGATGCCGACAAGATCATCGGCCTTGAGTCCGGCGCGGACGACTATATCACAAAGCCGTTCAACATCCTAGAGCTCAAAGCGCGCATCCGCGCGCTGCTGCGCCGCGCGAACGCCGCACCGCAGCAAAAGCAGCCTGAAACGCTCCTGTTGACCGCGGGCGGCATCACGCTTGACCCCGAGCAGCGCGTCGCCGTCAAAAACGGCGAGATCGTCGAGCTCACGGCCAAGGAATACGACCTCATCGAGCTTCTTGTCAAGAATCCGCGCCGCGTTTACTCGCGCGAAAATCTGATGGACCTCGTCTGGGGCTACACCTACGCAGGCGACTACCGCACAGTGGATGTGCACATCCGGCGGCTTCGCGAAAAGCTCGAGGAAAACCCCGCCGCGCCGCAGCACATCCTGACCAAATGGGGCGTGGGGTACTACTTGAAGGACTGATTTCCCACTAAAAGAAAGAGAAAGGGGGCAGCGCCGTGCAGATGCATGCGAGCCTGCAGCGAAAATTCAGCTTCAGCTATATCGCCATCATTCTGGCGGTGCTGATCCTGCTGAACACGTATCCGCTCATCACGTCGGAAAACCTGACGTTCCGCTCTAAGCAGAGCTCGCTGCAGGGCAGCGTCTCGGTGATGGTGACGGCGCTCTCCGGCCTTGAGGAGCTGAGCGAGGAAAACGTCGCGGGTGCGATGACGCTCGTGGAGGAGACGGGCATCTCCCGCGTGCTTGTGACGGACGCCTCGGGCCGCGTGCTATATGACACGCGCGAAACCGACGGCGCGATCGGCCGCTACGCCTTTTATACAGAGCTTGTGCAGGCGCTTCGCGGAGAAGACGTCTTTTACACCGAATTTTCGGACAAGGCGTTCAAAAGCCGCGCGGCCTCGCCGGTCATCTACCACAGCCAGACCATCGGCGCGGTGTATGCCTACGAATACGACACCGAGCAAGCGGAGCTGCTGCTGTCCCTGCAGCGCAATCTCCTGACGATTTCGGCGGTCGTGCTGGTGTTCGCCGGCGGGATCAGCGTACTCTTATCCCGTGTGCTGACGCGGCGCTTCGGCGTACTGACCGACGCCATCCGCAAGATGCGCGAGGGCTCGTACAGCCACCGCGCCGAGGTCGGCGGGCACGACGAGATCAGCGAGCTCGCCGCCGAGTTCAACGACATGGCTGACCGGTTGCAAACGACGGAGGACGCTCGCCGCCGCTTCGTGTCGGACGCGAGCCACGAGCTCAAAACGCCGCTGGCGGGCATCAGGCTTCTGTCCGACTCCATTTTGCAGACGGAGAACATGGACGCGCAGACCGTGCGCGAATTCGTCGGCGATATCGAGCAGGAGTCCGAGCGCCTGGCGCGCATCACGGAAAATCTGCTGCGATTGACGCGTCTGGACAGCGGCATGCTGCCCGAGGCGCAGCGCGTCGACCTCTCGTCCGTGATGGCGCGCGTGGTGCGCATGCTGCGCCTTGTGGCCGAGGAAAAGCAGGTCGACCTCTCATATGAAATTCGCCGCGAGGGACAGACCCTTGCGAGCGAGGATGAAATTCACGAAATCATCTACAACCTGACGGAAAACGCCATCAAGTATAACCGCCCCGGCGGCTTTGTGAAGCTGCTGCTCGCGGGGGATGAAAAGGACTGCCTTCTCACTGTCAGCGACAATGGCATCGGCATTCCGGAGGGGGACATGCCCCGCATTTTCGACCGCTTCTACCGCGTGGACAAGATGCGCTCGCGCGCCGCGGGCGGTACAGGCCTTGGCCTTTCCATCGCCGCCGACACGGCGCGCCGCCGCGGCGGCAGCATCGAGGTCCGCGCCCGCGAGGGCGGCGGCACGGTGTTTACCGTGCGCCTGCCGCGCTGCGAAGAGGGAGGGGATGAGACATGAGAAGACGTCTTTCCCTGACTGCGGCATTAGTCCTCCTGCTTTCGCTTCTCTGCGCCTGCGCGGCCCAGCACGCGCAGGAAATGGACGAAAACGGCTACGAGCTCTATTTTCTCAGCGATCCCAACTCCGCGGGCGGCGGCGACGCCATCCGCACGCAGGAAAAGCGTCTGACGCTCGACGGCGCGATGGAGACCGAAGACTGTGTCCGCGCGCTGATGGAGGCGCTGCTCGCAGGGCCCGACGAGCCGTCGCTCTCGTCGCCCATCCCGGAGGGAACGGCGCTCAAGTCGCTCAAGGTGTCGGGCCGCCGCGCGCAGATCGACTTGAGTGCACAGTATGCGCGCCTGACGGGCATCGACCTGTCGCTCGCTGACTACTGCATCACGCTGACGCTGACGCAGCTGCCGAATGTGAACGCTGTGAGCATCACGGCGGACGGGCGCGAGCTGCCGTACCGCGAGACGCAAGTGCTGCTCTCGGCGGATACGCTGCTTTCCTCGCGTGAGAGTGGCCTGCGGCCGATCACCGTGTCGCTTTATTTCCTCGACAGCAAGACAGGCGAGCTGCGCGCCGAGCAGCAGACGCTCGCGCTCTACGAGGGCCAGACGCGCGTGAACGCGCTGCTCGAAGCGCTCGCGCAGGGGCCGGAGGACGATTCGCTCGTCTCGCTCCTGCCGGAGGACTTTGCGGTCATCTCCTCTCGCATCGAAAACGGCGTGTGCTATCTGAATCTCCCTGCGAGCGGCTCACTGCCGGAGAACGAGGCGGAGCGCGATTTGATGCTGAGCGCGCTCGAGCAGTCCATTTTGTCGCTCGGCGGCGTGGACGAGGTGCAGTTTTTGATCGAAGGCTCGGCCGAGCCCGACGGCTACCGGTAAAAAAGGCCCTCCGCAGAAATGCGGAGGGCCTCATCATATCTTGCGCTATTTTACGCTCACTCGCGCGCGAGCATCGCCGCGCCGATCACGCCCGCGCGGTAGCCGAGCGTGCAGAGCTCGATGCGCGTGTGCGAGACGGCATAGCGCGAGCCGAACGAACGCTCGCGCACCCTTTCGCGCAGCGGCAGGAGCAGCGCGTCGCCCTGATTTGCTACGCCGCCCGAGAGGGCCAGCACTTCGGGGAAGAAAATGTTGACAAGATTTGTGAGCCCGCAGGCCAGATGCTCGATGTAGTCCTCCACGACCTGCGCGCCCGCCTCGTCGCCGCGCTCTTTGGCGAGAAACGCTGTGCGGCCGTCGACACCGCCCTGCTCCGCGGCAATCGCGTGCAGCAGGCTCTCGGGGTGCGCGGCCATGGTGCGCTTCGTGTCGCGGATCAGCGCCGTGGCGGAGGAGTAGGCCTCGAAGCATCCGCGGCTGCCGCAGGTGCACTCTTCGCCGTTTTCCGCGATGACCATGTGGCCGATCTCGCTCGCCGCGCCCGTGTAGCCTGTCAGGAGCTTGCCGCCGAGCACCACGCCGCCGCCGACGCCCGTGCCGAGCGTGACGACGATGGTGCTCTCCGCGCCGCGGCCGCAGCCGAACAGCGCCTCACCCAGCGCCGCGGCGTTTGCGTCGTTGCCGAGGTGGATGGGAAGCGCAGTGTGCGCGCGCAGCGCGCTTCGCAGGTCGAAGTTCACAAAATTCAGGTTCGCCGCAAAGCGCACGATGCCGCTCGCGTCGTCCACCGTGCCGGGGCAGCCGACGCCCACGCCGCCGACGGTGTCCTCGCCGATAGAGAGCTGCGCGATGACCTGACCGATGCGTCCCGCGACCGCCCCGGGGCCGAGATCGACGCACGTCGGGATAGAATGCTCCTTTAAGATCTCGCCCTTCGCGCTCACGAGTGCGCCCTTGATGTTCGTGCCGCCGAGATCGATGCCGATATAGTTCATAAAAACGCCCTCCCGGGTGAAATGTGTCCTCATTGTATGCCGCGTCGGCGGAAAATGCAAGAGCTCGCACGGGAAAGAAAAAAGTTTCTTAAAAAAATCATAAGGGGGAAACTTTTTGAGAAATTTCTCGTCTAAGAGAATGTACGGAACGAAAAAAGCTCCGCATAATCAAGATGGAAAGAAGACGATGAGAGGAGAAACAAAATAAACCGCTGGGGACTAATGAGTGCCCTCGCACTTGCCGCCGCGCTGCTGCTCATGGGCTGCAGAGAGGCGGAGAAACAGACCGATATGGCGGAAGAGCCTATGAAGACGTCTGTGAGCGGAACACGATCTCCGCGCTGCTTGAGCGGCACGAGGTGGTGACTATTGACACGGCCCATCGACGACACACAGGGCGTCGACACGAGCGGCGAGAGTGCAACGGTCTATATCGTGCCGCTGGAAGAAAACCGTTAAAAAGAATTTGAAACGCGGGCGTAAGTCCGCACCCAAATAAGGAGGAAACCAAGGTGAAAAACTGGAAGAAAGCAAGCATTGGCGCGCTTTGCGTCGTGAGCCTGCTCGCGGGCTGCGGCACGCAGGGCGGCGACACGAACAACAACGATAAAAACGCCGACGAGCCGAAGGAAATTTCGCTCGAGCAGGTGCGCGAGGTCAACGATCCGTGCATGCTGCTCGAAAAGTACGACGCCGTGACCGTGAACATTCAGGGCACCGACCGGGACGGCGAGGTGACCTATACCGCGAGATTGCAGTACACGGACGGGGGTGATGGATCGATCCTCATGTCCTCGCACTACAACTATACCGCCAACAGCGGCCTGGGCGAGGATGAGCTGTGGAGCGAGGGGTGTGGCAGCCTGTACGCCACGAGCATGACGAGCGACGACACCGCGAGCCTGAACATCTATCCCGTTCCGGGCGAGGGGACAGAGTATCTCCTTGACATACTGCCGCAGTGCGCTGATCCCGCCGCCAAGAATGCCGAGGAAACGCTCGACGAGCGCAGCGAGCAGGACGGCGCGGTGCTGCTCTCGACCACCACGCGCTTTGACGATCAGGACGACTACTACTATACCACCCTCTACTACGCCGATCCCGAGACGGGCGAGCTGCTTGCCATGTCCGTGACCGACTACATCGAGGACGGCGAGGGCGGCGCGACGGAGATGGGCACGACACTCTACAACTGGAGCTACGATGAACCCTACAAAACAGAACCCTACAAGTCAGGCCGCTACCTTCTGAACGATGTCGTGTATGCGACGGACGACACGAGACCCGCCTGCCTGCTGACGGTCTGCCTCCCCGCGAAAGAAGGGGGCGAAGACTGGTGGGTGAATGAATACCATGTGGCGAGGGGGACGTATGTCAACATCTGTTGCCGCAGCGGTTGCACGCTCTACGCGGACGCGGCGCTGACGCAGCCCGTCGACGACACTGTGTCCATCGACACAAATGGCGAAGAGATGACGGTCTACGTCGTGCCCGACGTGCCGCTGAACTAAAACGGCATGAACTTAAAAAAACGGCGGACTTCAAAAAAGTCTGCCGTTTTTTTCAAAAAGGATGAAACATTTTTCGATAAATTCCGTCTAAATAATACAGGGAAAGGCTCGGTGCGAGAATTAAGGAACTCTTAAATAATTTGTAACCAAATCGCGCCTGATTGTAACGACTTCCTCATAAGATGAGATTATAATGGACCCAAGATTAAAATTGAGGAGAAACTGCGATGGCAAATGACCAGAAGCCCGTCATTTCGGTGCGAAAGCTCCGAAAGGTGTACATGATGGGGCAGGAGCACGTGGTCGCACTGCACAATATTGACCTCGACATCCCGCGGGGCGAGGTGTGCTGTATTTTCGGCACGTCCGGCAGCGGCAAATCGACGCTGCTCAACCAGCTGGCGGGACTCGAAAAGCCCACGCGCGGCGTGGTGCGCATCGGCGGCGTGCCGATCTCACAGCTCAACGAAAACCAGCTCGCCGCCTTCCGGCAGAAGCACATCGGCTTCGTTTTCCAGTCCTACAACCTGCTGCCGGAGCTGACGGCGGCGGAAAACGTGGCCATGCCGCTGATGTTCAAGGGCATCGACCCGGATGTGCGGCTGCTGGAGGCGAAGAAAATGCTCTGCCGCGTGGGACTGAAGGACCGCATGGACCACTTTCCGAACCAGATGTCCGGCGGACAGCAGCAGCGCGTGGGCATCGCGCGCGCGTTCGTCACGCACCCCGAGGTCGTGTTCGCCGACGAACCGACCGGCAACCTCGACTCGAAGACGACGAAAGAGGTCATGCACATGATCCGCGGCTTTGCCAAGCGCTTCCACCAGACGATCGTGCTCGTCTCCCACGATCCGGAGATGACCGAGTATGCCGACCGCATCGTCACGCTCATCGACGGCAGGATCGTCAGCAACGTAGAAAATCAGGTCAAGGCGGAGATCGACGCCGCACCCTACATCGAATAACGGAGGAAATCGAACATGAAACGCATTTCAAGATCCCTGCTCTCGCTCTGCCTTGCCCTTGTGCTGTGCGCAGCGCTGCTGCCTGTGAATGTCGCCAAAGCGGCGGGCGAAGGCACGACGGCACGGGCGGGAACCAGCTTTCTGATCACCGGCTACCGGGCCAGCAGAAGCAGCATTTACACCGGCGATACGGTGGACATCACGGTCTACTTATCCCGCACGGACGGCAGCAACGATTCGATCCGCGTCGTGCGCGGCCTTGACAGCTTTCAGGACGGCACGGCGAGCGCTGTTGCAAGCGGACAGAACGGCGAATATACCGTTACGTTTACCGGCCTGACCTACACCGGCGACAGCGGCAAGCAGCTTGCCTTTACAATTTATTATGAAGGCAACGGCGGCGGCTATCAGGACGGCAACACCGTTCCGGTGCGCGAGTGCGTGCCCTACACCGAGCCGACGCCCGCCCCCGAGCCGACGCCGGAAGTGATTCCCGAGCCGCGCGCCGTCTTCAACTCCGACGGCACGAGCACGTCTATTGCCGCGGGCGAGACGAAGACCATCACCGTTTACATCCAGAACGCCGGCACGACCGCCATGCGCGACCCTATCCTGACGCTCAAATCCTCCGGATCGCTTCTCATCATGGGCAGCCAGGACTACATGCTCGACGATATCCGCGCGGGCCGCGACACGGCCGTCACTGTGACGGTCAAGGCGCCTGACAAGATCGAGGCCCAGATGCAGACGATCGACGCGAGCCTGTCGTTCTACTATGACAACGGCACGCAGCTCACCGGCGGCAGCGCCAGCGGCAGCGTGAGCGTTCTCTCCACCGTTACCAAGGATACGAAGGACGAGGAGACCATTGCGAGCCCCACGCCCATCGTCATTCTCTCGAAGTACAACTACGGCGGTTCGTCCGTTGCGGCAGGCTCAAGCACGAACCTGAGCTTCTCGTTCACGAACACCAGCAAGACCATCAAGATCGAAAACGTCATGGTCACCGTCACCGGCGGTCAGGACCTGATGCTCAACGGCTCGACGAACACGTTCTACTTTGAATCTGTCGCCGCGAGCGGCAGCAAGACCGTCACCGTGCCGATGAAGGCCGCGCAGCTCATCAGCGCCAGCGCGCAGGACGTCAAGATCGACGTGACCTATGAATATGTTGACCAGAACGCAAGAAAGTCGGGCAACGCCACGCTGTCGCTGAGCGTTCCTCTTTACCAGCCCGACCGCTTTGAAATGAGCGAGCCTACAAGCTCCTACACCGGCTATGTCGGCGAGGAAACGAGCCTGACCATCGACTATGTCAACAAGGGAAAGAGCGCCATCAACAACGTTGAGGCGACCATCTCCGGCGATATCGACACGCCGACGGCCTATCAGCGCGTCGGCACGATCGACGGCGGCAAGAACGGCACCATCGCTTTTGCCGTGACCCCGCAGCTGGAGGGCGAGAATCAGGTCAAGATCGTCATCACCTACGAGGATTCCAACGGCAACACGAAAGAGCGCGTCTTTGAAGCGACGGTCGAGGCCATGGCCTACGAGCCGGCCGACCCCGGCATGGACGACCCCGGCATGATCGACCCCGAGCCGGCGCACACCTTCCCGTGGAAGTACGTCATCATCGCGCTCGTCGTTATTGCCATCATCGCCCTGATCGTGCTCCGCGCCCGCAAGAAGAAAGCCAAGCAGAAGGCCGAGCAGGCGCTCTGGGACAAGTGGGACGAAGAGGAGCTCGCCGAGGAGAAGCAGGAGGCAGCGGAAGCCGCGGCGGCTGAAAACAAGGAGACTGCGGCCACGGGTGCTGAGGAGCAGAAAAAATGAGATTCGCAGACATCCTGAAAATGTGCTTTGACAGCCTGTCACGGCGCAAAGGACGCACGATCCTGACGGTGCTGGGCGTGTTCATCGGCTGCACGTCCATCATCGTGATGGTCTCCATCGGCGCGGGCATGCAGGAGTCCTACGACCAGATGCTCAAAAATATGGGCGACCTCTCCATCATCGAGGTCTACCGCGGCTACAACCAGAGCACCGGCACGCAGACGGAGAGCAAGCTTGACGACAAGGCGGTCGAGAGCTTCCACGAGATCGCGGGCGTCAAGGCCGTCATGCCCAAGGCAAGTCTCGACGGATATAATGTAGGCTTCAAAGCGGGCATCAACGGCCGCTACACAGCCGACTATGTCAATTTTGTCGGCATTGACTCGAGCGCCCTTGAGGACATGGGCTTTGAGCTGATGGACGGGCGGTATCCCGAAAACAGCGACGAGGTGGTCGTGGGCCAGTATTTTGCCTATAACTTTACCGATACGCTGATGCCGGACGGGCGAAACTATGTGAACCGTTACGTCTGGGATGAGAACGGAAATATTGATACCGAAAATGTTCCCGACCCGTTTTTCGACCCGCTCAAGACGAGCATCACCATGGTACTCACACCGTATGACGACGGTACGGGCACCGAACCTACCCCCTATGAGGTTGAGCTCAAGGTCGTCGGTGTGATGAAGGAGGATCAAGGCAAGGGCTATGAGACGAGCGACGGCGTGATGATGGACATCAATGCGCTCAAAGCTCTTATTCAGGACCTGACCGGCAAGACCGACACGAAGTTCGAGTATTCAAGCATCAACGTCAAGGCTGAGAGCCTCGACGCCGTGTCGGATGTGGAGCAGTCCATCAAGGACTTGGGCTACAGTACGTATTCCATGCAGAGCATGCGCGACGAGCTCAACAAGCAGACCCGCCAGATCGAGCTGATGCTCGGCGGCCTCGGTGCGATCTCGCTTCTGGTCGCGGCCATCGGCATCACGAACACGATGATCATGTCCATCTCCGAGCGCACGAAGGAGATCGGCATTATGAAGGCGCTCGGCTGCTATGTGCGCGATATCCGCGCGATGTTCCTCATGGAGGCGGGCAGCATCGGCCTTCTCGGCGGCATTTTGGGGCTTATTTTCAGCTTCATCATATCCGTCATCATCAATCTGTTCTCGTTCGGCGCGTTCGGCGGCGGGGGCGTCACGTGGGAGCTTATCAAGCAGGCGCTCATCGGCGGCGAAGGCGTGGTGCGCACGTCCGTCATCAAGCCGGAGCTCGTGATTTTCGCGCTGGTGTTCTCGGTGCTGGTCGGACTGGTGTCCGGCTATCAGCCCGCGAACAAGGCGGTCAAGATCTCGGCGCTCGAAGCCATCCGAAACGAATAAGAAAAACGCAGTATTTTGCAAGAAGGCGGCGTCCCGGACCGGACGCCGCCTTCTTTTGTAAAAAGTGCGATATTGCAATGTTTCAAGCGCTTGCTTTGCTTGACCGCGCTGATGCGATGTGATATCATATATCAGTCAAAATATTTATGAAAACAGGAGGGGATCGTCTTGGCAACTGTCAAACGCAGATCCACCGTACCCTATTACGCCGCGGCGGGAACATGGGTCATTTATGCGCTGCTGTTCCCGCTCTATCGCGTACCGCATTTCCTCTTTGTGGCGGTCGTGTCGGGGGTGGTGTTCTTCATTATGAACGCCGTGTGCGGCACGGTCGAAGTCACGGTGCCCGACCCGCCGAAAAAGGAAGAGAGCACCGGCAACCCCGAGCTCGACAAGATGATCAAGGACGGCAATCTTGCCATCTCCGAGATGAAGCGGCTCAACACGTCCATCAAGGATGAGAAGATCTCCGCCGACATTGACCGGCTCGAAGACCTGAGCGCGAAAATTTTCGCGCAGGTCAAATCCGACCCGTCGAAGCTGCCGCAGATCCGCAAGTTCATGGACTACTACCTGCCCACGACCCTTAAGCTCTTGAACGCCTATGACCGTATGGGCGCGCAGGGCGTGAGCGGTGAGAACATCGACGCGACCATGCAGCGCGTGGAGAGTATGATGGGCACGATCGTTACGGCTTTTGAAAAGCAGCTCGACATGCTCTTCGGCAGCGAGGCGATGGATATTTCCGCCGATATCACGGTGCTTGAGAACATGATGAAGCGCGAGGGCCTGAGCGAGGATACTGGCGAGCTGCATGCCGAGTCCGGCACGGCGACGGCCTCGCAGGACGACATCAAGCTCGAGCTATAAAGGAGTAAGCGATGCGAAAGAAAGTGATGGCGTTCAACGCCAAAGTCAATGCGTGGATCTTGAAACGGCTGAAGGGCGTGTGGCTCGACCCGATCTTCTGTGCAATCTTTGCCATCATGTGTGTGGCAAGCATCATCGGCGCGCTGCATCTGCACAGGGATACGCTTTACTATTCCGCGCTGATCTGGGCGTTGGCCACGCTGCTGTGCCTGCGCCGCATCCAGCGCATCAAAAAGCACGAAAAAGAACAAACTCAAAGCCAAAATACGGAGGAGAAATGATATGAGCGACAACATGATGCCCGAGCTGACCCTGAATCCCACCGAAGCGGCACAGGAAGCCGTTCCTGAACTGACGCTCACGCCCGAAGCGCCTGCCGCGCCCGAGGCGGAGAAAAAGGAAGTCGAGCCTGTCAAGGTCGATGAGAGCATGCTCACCGAGCAGGAGAAAAAGGCCGTCGACGATTTTGCGAAAAAGATCGACATTACGGATACGAACCTCGTGCTCAACTACGGCGTGGCCGCGCAGAAGAGCGTTGCGACGTTCTCGGAAAATGCACTGTCCTCCGTGCGCAACAAGGATCTTGGCGAGGTGGGCGAGACGCTCTCGAACCTCGTCGTCGAGGTCAAGGGCTTCGGTCAGGAGGAGAAGAAGGGCTTCGCGGGCCTTTTTCACAAGCAGAAGGATAAGCTCGAGCTGATGCGCGCGCAGTACGGCAAGGCCGAGACGAGCGTGAACCGCATTGTTTCTGAGCTTGAAAAGCATCAGGTCACGCTGATGAAGGACATCGCGATGCTCGACCAGATGTATGAGCTGAACCTCAAGTACTACAAAGAACTGACCATGTATATCATCGCGGGCAAAAAGCGTCTGGCCGAGGTCCGCTCTGGCGAGCTCGAGGAGCTGCGCAAGAAGGCGGAGGCGAGCGGCCTTGCCGAGGATGCGCAGGCCTACAACGACTACGCGCAGAAGTGCGAGCGCTTTGAAAAGAAGCTGCATGACCTGGAGCTCACACGCATGGTGTCGCTCCAGATGGGCCCGCAGACGAGACTTCTCCAGAACAACGACACGCTGATGGTCGAAAAGATCCAGTCCTCGCTCGTCAATACCATCCCCCTCTGGAAGAGCCAGATGGTGCTCGCGCTCGGCATGGAGCACAGCCGTCAGGCCACGGCCGCACAGAGCGCGGTGGCGCAGACGACGAACGAGCTCCTCAAGAAGAACGCCGACATGCTCAAGATGGGCACCATCGCCACGGCAAAGGAGGCCGAGCGCAGCATCGTCGATATCGAGACGCTGCAGCACACGAACGAGCAGCTCGTCTCCACGCTCGACGAGGTCGTGAACATCCAGCGCGAGGGCGCGCAGAAGCGCAAGGAAGCGGAGGTCGAGCTCGGCCGCATCGAAGGTGAGCTGAAGCAGAAGCTCATGGAGCTGAGAAGCTGAGACGCTCCGGATAGGAGAAGCATATGAAATTCTTTCAAAAACGCGGCGTCGCCATCGTCGTGCTGATTCTGGTGATCGTCGCATCCAGTGCGTGGGGGCTGCACAAAGCGCCCGTTGTCTCTACGCCGGAGGGCGGGGAAAAGCTCGATCCCTCGCTTTCCACGGCGGCGTTCGAGCAGTACGTGCGCGACGAGGCGAACGTCCTTTCGGACAAGACCGAAAAGGCGGTCAGCCTCTATAACGCTAACTGGGACAAGATGTTTGGCAGCATCATGGCCGTCGTGACGGTGCAGTCGTCGGATAATCTCGAGAATACGGCGTATGACTATGCGGACACGATGCAGCTTGGCTCAAATGACGCCATTCTTGTCATCGCCAAACAGCAGCAGGACTATTATCTGGTCGCCAGCGGCGATTTCTATGATCTGCTCAGCGGCCTTTCGCAGAGCTTTGTTGCCTCCTGCATGGCGGATAACGTGCAGAAGGGCGATTATGACGCGGCGGTGTGCTCGCTTTGCGCCGCGCTCCATGTGGAGCTGAGCCAGCAGTATCAGCAGAGCGAGGCGGCGCTGGACGAGGCGGCCAACGGTGTGATGTTCATCATGATCCTCATCATATTCTTTGTCCTCTGGATCATGCTTGACGGCATGCGTTATCGCCGCTATCGCCGCCGCTACATGATGCCCGGCATGGGCGTGCCGACGGTGATGTATCACCCCATCTTCTGGGGCCGCCGTCCCCCGCGCGGCCCGCGCCCGCCCCGTTCGGGCGGACCCAGACCGCCGCGCAGCGGCGGCTCCTCCGGCGGTAATCGCCGCCCGCCCCAGC
>ERZ507065.519-NODE-519-length-25508-cov-4.893686_pt1 | contig 25508 bp, 18 predicted proteins | sample MGYA00513785_ERZ507065 | MGnify/ENA metagenome assembly ERZ507065
CGACGGCAAGATCTCGGTAGGAGGCAAGAAATACCGCATGGAACGCTTCTGGAAGGAAGACCGCGTGTTCCTCGAAAAGCACTATCTCTTCCCGATCCCGACCGCAGAGCTGCAACGAGCTAACATCCAACAGAATCCGAATTGGTAAACAATCCTCAGACCAGATGTCCGGCGGACATCTGGTCTGAAACTAAAATGCAACTGCTATGAAAATGAATCCGATCTTCAATCTGCTGCGCCGCACGATGTTCGCAGCATTGGCCGCAACGACGATCGCCTGCGGCGGAGACGATCCGGTCGTCCCCCAACTGCCCGGCGGAGGCAATAACGGCCAGGACGGCACGGAAGAGGAGAAACCCGAGATCAAGCCCGACGAGGGCATCACCCTCTACGGGCTGGTGAGCGACAGCGAAGGCAATCCCCTCGAAGGCATCGTCGTCAGCGACGGTTACAGCGTCGTCGCCACCGATGCGAAAGGCGTCTACCAGATCGTGCGCAGCGCCAACGCCAAGTACGTCTTCATCTCCGCCCCGTCGGGTTATGAAATTCCCACGCAGGCGAATTACGGCTCCTACCAGGGAACCTACCAGGCGGCGAACTCGCTGACGGGCAGCAGCACGAAGCCCTACCGCGCCGACTTCACGCTGACGAAACTCTCCCAGAGCGACACCCGCTTCCTGCTCTTCGGACTGGGCGATCCCCAGCCCGACAACGACGAGCACATCAAGCGTTTCCGCACGGAGACCGTGCCCGACGTCAAGAAGATCAAGGCCGACTACACGATCCCGACCGTCGGCATCGCGCTGGGAGACATCCTGGGCAAGGGCGACGCACAGACCTTCACCTCGATGAAGCGTGCGCTGGGCGAGACGGGCGTCCCCTTCTTCACCACCATCGGCAACCACGACAAGAGCTCGGTCGACTACACGGGCGACACCTATCGCGACGTGCTCGGCCCGCGGTGGTACTCGTTCAACCGCGGCGAAGTGCATTTCGTCGCGATGGACAACTGCCTCTTCTCGGGTCAGGACTACACCGGCGGCTTCACCGACGAGCAGGTGGCGTGGCTCGAAAAGGATCTGTCCTTCGTCCCCACGAGCAAGATGATCGTGCTCTACTACCACATCCCGCTGCGCGACACGAACTACCGCAACCGCCAGAAGGTGCTCGACCTGATTTCCAAATACCAGAACCCTACGCTGATGTGCGCCCACACGCACTATTTCCAGCCCTATCACATGCGCTCGCATAACCTCTTCGAACGTATCCACGGCGGTACGTGCGGCTATTTCTGGCGCTCGAACTGCGGCGGCGACGGCACGCCCAACGGCTTCATGGTCTACGAGATCGACGGAACGAAGATCGTCGACACCTATTTCAAGGCCTCGCAGCGTCCCGACGATCACCAGATACGCCTCTATCACGGCGACGCCGTCTTCGCGGGGCCTTACGCCACCTACAAATACGATCTGGGGGCGGACGTCGTCGTAGCCAACGTCTTCGCCGCCGGCATGGACGGCACGACGTGGAAAGTGGAGCTGTCCGAGGACGGCGGCAAAACGTGGAGCGACATGAGCCCGATCGAGCAAAACTACGGCGACCGCTGGATTCGGGGATACCACATCGGCGTCGAACACCACCCCACCGAAAGCGGTACGAGCCCCTGCTATCACCAGTATCAGTACAAACTGAAAGATGCGGCCGCCACCGCCATCGAGGTGCGTGCGACCGACAGCTTCGGCCATGTCTACACGCAGGATACCTTCACTGCGGACAACGACTTCACGGAGGCGGAAAAATACTGACCGCACCCCTCCCGCACAAACGGACGGACTGCCTTTTTCAGGCAGTCCGTCCGTGTTTCCGAAACCGGCCTTAGCCTGACCGGCGAAGCGTGCCGAAAAAGATTCGTACCCGCAGCCGCCGTATTTTCAAGAAAAAACAGTACCTTTCTCAACCGGAACCGGACACCCGCTCCCGACCGAATCGGAACGGCTTTTGCACCGGACGCGGACAAAACGAAAGGCATTATTTATGGAGAAAGTCATTCATCGGGCCGCCACGCGCGGTTACTGCGACCACGGCTGGTTACAGACGTTCCACACATTCAGCTTTGCGGATTACTACAACCCGCAACGGATTCATTTCGGTGCGCTGCGCGTGCTGAACGACGACACGGTGGCAGGCGGGGAAGGTTTCGGCTCGCACCCGCACGACAACATGGAGATCATCTCGATCCCCCTGTCGGGCGAGCTGCGCCACGAAGACAGCATGGGCCACGGCGAAGTGCTGCGGCCGGGCGAAATACAGGTGATGTCGGCCGGCACGGGAATCGTCCACAGCGAATTCAACAACCTGCCCGACCGGGAGGTGAAATTCCTGCAAATCTGGATTTTCCCCGACCGTGACGATTTGACGCCCCGCTACGAGCAGATCCGCCTCGCAAAGGCCGAACCCGACCGGCTGCGCCCGATCGTCGCACCGAAAGGAGAAGGCGGCGAGCACGTGGGGTGGATTCACCAGAAGGCATGGCTCTCGACGCTCGACCTGACGTCCGGCGCCGAAACGGATTACGAACTGCACGGCGCCAATCACGGCGTCTACCTCTTCGTGCTGGAAGGTGTCGTCGAAGCGGCCGGAGAGACGCTCCGCACGCGCGACGGCATGGGCATCCGCCGGACGGAACGTGTCGCGCTGCGAGGCATTGAGAATTCGCACCTCCTGTTGATCGAAGTACCGATGTAACGAAACGAAACTATAAATTCAATCATGCAAAACGAAACACCCGACTTCCCGACGCGCCTCGCCGCCTGCGCCCGACAACTCCGCCGCCACGGTTTCGAAGCCGTGTGCGTCGCCGACCTGGCCGAAGCGGGCCGGAGGCTGCGCGACGAGATCGCCCGCTGCGCACCGCGGTCGATCTCTTACGGCGATTCGATGACGCTGCGCGCCACAGGGATCGTCGAAGAGCTGCGCAACGGCAGCCGCTATGAATTCATCGACGGATTCGATCCCGCCCTGCCGCGACCCGAACAGCTCGAAGTACGGCGCAAAGGATTGCTCGCCGACTTTTTCATGACGGGCGTCAACGCCGTCACGCTCGGCGGATCGCTCTATTGGGTCGACATGGTGGGCAACCGCACCGCACCCGTGATCTTCGGGCCGCGCCGCGTAGTGCTGCTGGCCGGTCGCAACAAAATCGTCGATACACAGGCCGACGCCGAGCGGCGCGTCCAGCAGATCGCAGGGCCGAAGAACGTCGCACGCCACACGGGATTCCGCACCCCGTGCGCCGTGACGGGACTCTGCGCCGACTGCAACTCGCCGCAGCGCATCTGCAACTCGCGCGTATGGCTCGAACGGTGTTATCCCGCCGGACGAATTCTCGTGCTGCTGATCGACGAGGAGGCAGGACTTTAAGCCTCTTTCGCACGACGCAGCGACTCGGGCAACGCTAGCGAAATGCGGGTGCTGCTGGCCAACGCGCCGGCCAGTGCCAACGCCGCCGAGACATAGAGCGCCAGATGCGTACTGTTCGACGGAAAGAGGTGGAAAAAGAGCGCCATGAGCGCCGCGCCGGTCGTCTGACCGATGAGCCGCGCCGTGGCGAGCATCCCGCTGGCCGAACCGCTGCGGTAGGCGGGCGCCGAAGCGATGAGGATGCTGTTGTTGGGCGCTTGGAACAACCCGAAGCCCGCACCGCACACCACCAGCCGCCAGATGATCGCCCCGTCGGTCGGATGGTCGGGCAGCAGGGCCAGCAACAACAGTCCGGCAGCCATGACCGTCAGTCCCACGCCGCCCAACACACCCGCATGGACGCGCTCGACCAGCAGCCCCGCCACGGGGGCAACGACGACGATCACGGCTGGCCACGCCGTGAGCAGAAGTCCGGTCTGGACGTCGCTGTAACCCAGCTCCTTCTGTAAGAAGAACGGCAGTGCCACCAGAGCCAGCATCTGCGCGACGAAGGAGCAGATCGACGTGAAAACCGAGAGCGAAAAGATCGGAATGCGCAGCAGATCGAACGGCAGCAACGGATAGGGTTTCCGGAGCTGGCTGCGCACGAAGAGATAACCCACCACGCAGAACGCCGACGCGCCGCAGGCCACGATGCGCGGATCGAGCCCGTGCGAAAAACCCTCGACCGAAGCGATCAACAGCCCGAAGGTCAGGGCGTTCATTACGGCGTCGCGCCAGTCGAAACGGCGTGCGCTCACCCGCACGGGATTGTCCGGCAGGAAGCGGCGGCTCAGCCACAGCGCCACCAGCCCGATGGGGATGTTCACGGCGAAGAGCCACGGCCACTCGGCGACGGAGAGGATGCCCGCAGCCAGCGTAGGCCCGGCGACCGACGACACGGCGACGACCGTGGCGTTGATGCCCATGCCGCGTCCCAGTTGCGCCTTGGGGTAGATGATGCGGATAAGCGTGGTGTTGACCGATGTGACGGCCGCGGCGCCGAACCCCTGCATCACGCGCGCCAGCACCAGCGTCGGGAGTGATGTCGAAAGGGCGCAGCCCACCGAGGCCACGGTGAAGAGCATCAGGCCGCCGATATAGACTTTGCGGTAGCCCACCACGTCGCCCAATGCCGAAAACGACAGCAGCGAGATCATGATGGCCAGCTGGTAGGCGTTGACGATCCAGATCGAGTCGGCCGACGAGATCCCCAGTTCCAGCCCGATGGTGGGCAGGGCGACGTTGGCGATGGCGCTGTCGATCACCGACAGCGAGACGCCGAACGCTACGGCCAGGATGGCCCACAGGCGGCGGGGCATCGGAAGCCCGTCGTCAGGTTGTGCGATATGGGGTGCGGCGTTCATTGCAGGGACAAAGATAATGTAATCGCGGCTCAATTCAAATTCGGGGCGGCCCGAAGGCTGGTTGTAGCTGGATCGGCCGGGTTGCGGGAAAGGGCTCGCCGCCGGTTTCGGGGATGCTTCTGACTGCCCGCAGCGTGTCTGTCGTCGGATGCTGCCGCCGGACGCCTCTCTCAGCGCTTTGCGTTTTGGCGGCGCCCGCGCCTCCGGCTGCTGCCGTAGGTGAGGCTGTCCGTGCCCCCCCCCTTTCCTGTGCTGTAAAAAACGGAAGCCCGGGATTATCCGGGCCTCCGTCACACAACTATGAATTTGAACTTTTTATTTTAAAAATTGGCTGTGTTCGTTTTAGGGATTGGGTGTCGCATACGGTTTACCTTCGGCTGTCTTCGGGGACGATTTCGCCCTCGGGTTCGATGCCCTTGAGGTATTTGCCGAGGAATTTCTCCATCGTGCGGTAGAAATCGAAGCGGTTTTCCTCGTTGTGGAAGCCGTGTCCCTCGTTGTCCTTGACCATGTAGTCGACATGCACGCCGCGTTTGCGCAGGGCGTCGACCATCTGGTTGCTCTCGTTAATGTTCACACGGGGGTCGTTGGCGCCCTGTACCACCAGCAGCGGGGTTTTGATCCGTTCGGCGTTGAGTGCCGGGGAGTTTTCGCGCAGCATTTGGGCGTCCTTTTCGGGATTGCCGACCATCTCGTACATCATGTCGAGCATCGGTTTCCAGTAGGGAGGGATGGTTTGCAGGAACGAGAAGAGGTTCGATACGCCCACGTAGTCCACGGCGCAGGCATAGAGGTCGGGATCCTTGACGATACCCTGCAACGTGGCGTAACCGCCGTAGCTGCCGCCGTAGATGGCGATCTTCGCGGGATCGGCGATGCCTTTTTCGATCAGCCAGTTCACGCCGTCCGTAATGTCGTCCTGCATGGTCTGGCCCCACTTGCCGTAGGCGATTTCTGTGAATTTGCGTCCGAAGCCGGTCGAACCGCGGAAGTTCATCTGCAGTACGGCGTAACCGCGGTTGGCGAGGAACTGCACCTCGGGGTTGAATCCCCACGAGTCGCGGGCCCACGGGCCGCCATGCGGATTGACCACTACGGGCAGGTTCTTGGCGTTGTGAAGCGTTTTGCCGACGGGCAGCGTGAGGTAGCCCTCGATTTCGAGGCCGTCGCGCGAGGTATAGGTAACCGGTGTCATCTCGGCCATCTGCTGCTCCTCGATCCAGGGTGCGAGGTCGGCCAGTTTGGTCATCGTGTCGGCTTTCACGTCGTAGAGGTAGTAGGCGCCCATCGTGCGGTCGCCGCCCGCATAGACGATATATTTGTCTTCGGCCTTGTTCCAGCCGCTGATGCCGACTTCGTAACCGCGCAGGTGTTTCTCCATGCGGCCGAACATCTCGCCCGTCGCCTTGTCGAAGAAATGGCGCCTCACGCCTTTGTGGCCTTCGTACGAAACACCCTGCAATTTTTTCTGTGCATCGCTGTACCAGATGCCGCGCAGGTCGTATTTGTCGTTGGTGTAGAGTTGTTCCAGCTCCTCGCAGGTCGCCGGATCCATCAGCACGAGTGCCGATTTGTCGCGCCCGAGGTTGGTGATGGCGTAAACCAGCTTGTTGTCCGGGGTGAAAGTGGCGAACGAAACGCCTTCCTTGAAGTTGGTCGTCAGTACGGGACGGAAAGGTTCGGCTTCGGTTTCGCGGTAGCGGATCTGCGTGTTCACGCCGTCGACGATGGCATAGGCTACGCGCAGCTTGCCGTCATGGTCGGTCTGCCAGCCCTGGATGTCGCCGGGATTCTCGCACAGCATCGTCATCTCGCCCGTCGAGAGGTTCAGGCGGTAGGGGTCGAAGATCATCGGGTTGCGCTGGTTGGTGCCGATGATCATCAGCGAGTCGATCTCTTCGAGCGGGTCGATGATCTGTGTTCGTACGCCCGGGATGGCCGTATAGGCTTGCGGGTTGCTGCCGTCGATGTCCACGCCGTAGAGTTGGAAATTCTCGTCGCCGCCGGTGTCTTTCAGATAGAGGATGCGGTGGTCGTTGGCCCAGAAGTATCCGGCCAGGTCGCGTTCGGTTTCCGAGGTGATGCGCACGGCGTCCTTGCCGTCGACAGGTTGCACGAAGATGTTGCGGCGGCTTTCGTAAGGCGCCATGTAGGAGAAATATTTTCCGTCGGGCGATATTTGGTACCCGGTTTTTTCCGTATTGCGGAAGAAGGTTTCCAAAGGCAGCTCGGGGGCTGTCTTGGGTGTACAGGCGGCCAGTATGGCTGCCGTGGCGGCGAACATGAGGAGTTTTTTCATGGGGTTTATTCGTTTGGATTTTCGTTCTGCTTTTTCGTGCGCAAGGCGTCCCGCCAGATGCCGCAGACCGAGAGGGTCAGCAGGATCAGGATCGGGATGTCGCCGGTGTGCGACGCCCCGGGAAACATCAGGTGCGTGGCTACTTTGATTGCAAAGGCTGCCACGGCGATGAAAATGGCCAGGATGCGGATGACTTTTTCGATTTCCATACTGGGTGTCTTTTTGTTTTTGACACTGCAAACTTACAAAAGAAATTTTGAAAAACAAATAAAATTTATTGTTTTTCGATAAAATTTTTATGATAAGCAACTTTTTCCTGCCTGACCGCAGAGAAACCGTAACAAAAAAACGCCCGGAGGCGTTTCTTGTAATGAATATTGTCCTGACAGCCGGGTCTATTCCGCGTCGACGAATTTGTAGAGCTGGTCGCCGCGGTGGATCGGGGTGTCGGTGTGCACGGCGCAGAGGGTGCCTTGTGCCACGGATTGCACCGGGGTACCGTCGGTGTCGTGCAGCTCGGTGAGTGCCTGTTCGGCGATGCCGGTGGTGGCACCCATGAAGAAAATATCCTCGCCCACGGACAGCGGTGCGGCTTCGACCAGTACCTCGGCCACCGATATTCTCTTGTAGAAGTTTGTTACCTTGCCTACGTAAACCTTGCGCCGCGTGGCGGCCGAGCCGTAATGTTGGCTGTGTTCGGCCACGGGGCGCCCGGCGTAGTAGCCTTCCCAGAAGCCGCGGTTGAAGACCGTGGCGAGCCGCTCCTTCAGTCCGGCGGCCAGGGCGGGGGTGTAGGTGCCCGCTTCGATGGCGCGCAGCGCCTCGTCGTAACACGACACCACGCGCTTGACGTATTCCGCGCCGCGTGCACGCCCTTCGATCTTCAGCACCCGCACACCCGCACCGATGAACCTGTCGAGGAAATCGACCGTGCAGAGGTCTTTGGGCGAGAGGACGTAGCGCCCGTCGATGTCCAGCGCCGCACCGGTCTCGGTGTCCGTGACGGTGTATTTGCGGCGGCACAGCTGGCGGCAGGCGCCGCGGTTGGCCGAGCAGTTGGTTTCGTAGAGCGAGAGGTAGCATTTACCCGAAATCGACATGCATAATGCGCCGTGGGCGAACATTTCGATTTCGACCAGCTCGCCACGCGGGCCCCGGATGTCGTTCTCGACGATCTGGCGGTGTATTTGCGCCACCTGTTCGAGCGTCAGTTCGCGTGCCAGCACCACCGTGTCGGCCCACTGCGAGAAGAACTTCACGGTTTCGGAGTTCGAAATGTTGCTCTGGGTCGAAATATGCACCTCGACCCCGATGCGCCGGGCATAGAGTATCGCCGCGAAATCGGTGGCGATGATGGCGTCGATGCCTTCGGCCCTGGCGCGGTCGATTACCTCGTGGACGGTTTGCATCTCGTCCTCGTAGACGATGGTGTTGACCGTGAGGTAGGCCTTGACCCCTGCGGCGTGTGCCGTGGCGACGATCTTCGCCAGGTCGTCGAGCGTGAAATTCGCAGCCGACGCCGAGCGCATGTTGAGCTTCCCGACGCCGAAATATACCGAGTCCGCCCCGGCCTGTATGGCTGCGGCCAGTGCTTCGTAAGACCCTACGGGGGCCATGATTTCTATCTCGGAGCGTTGCATAGTGTCGTTTACGGGGGATGTTCCTGTGAGGGGTGTTTCCGGAATCAGTTTTTGCGTCCCATCAGGCTCAGGGCGTATTCGCGCATCCGTTCCGTGCGGGATTTTTCGACCGAAAGGGTGTCGAGGATGCCCAGCGCCCTTTCGAAGCGCAGCGAAATCTGCTGTTCGGTGAGGCGTGGTATGTCGAGACGGTCGTAGACGGCTTTTATCGTGGCGATTTTCTCGGCGTCGGGCATCTGTGAGCGGTGTGTCGAGCGGAGCACTTCGCGCGTAGGTTCGTCGGCGCGGCTTATGGCCGTGATCATCAGGTAGGTCTGTTTGCCTTCGAGGATGTCGCCGCCGATGGCCTTGCCCAGCCTCTCGTCGCCGTAGCTGTCCAGCAGGTCGTCCTGCAGCTGGAATGCCAGTCCCAGTTCGATGGCGAAGCGGCGCAGCTTGCGGCAGTCCTCCTCCGAAGCGCCGCCCAGCAGGGCGCCGATCGTGGTGGCCCCGGCCAGCAGCACCGAGGTCTTCAGTTCGATCATGTGCATGTATTCCACGACCGAAACCTTCGGCTTGCGTTCGAAATCCATGTCGTACTGCTGTCCTTCGCACACTTCGAGCGCCATGGTGTTGAACGTCGAGAGTATCTGCGGCAGCAGCTGCGCCGGCACCTCGCCCAGCAACCGGTAGGCGCAGATCAGCATGGCGTCACCCGAGAGGATCGCCACGTTCTGTCCCCACTTGGCGTAGACTGAGGGTTTGCCGCGCCGCACGGCTGCATTGTCCATGATGTCGTCGTGCAGCAGCGTGAAGTTATGGAACACCTCGACGGCCGCGGCGGCCGGCAGGGCATGTTGTATCTTGTCGGTGAAGATGCCGTTGGAGAGCATCAGCAGCATGGGGCGCAGGCGCTTGCCGCCGCCCGCGAGCGAATAGCCGATCGGGGCGTAAAGTAGCCCGGGTTCGGCCGGGAACTCGGTTTGGGCCAGGTAATTTTCGATGGCGGAGAGCAGTTGCTCGTTCGTTTGCATAGTCTGATAATACTTTTGGATCGGAATCTGTCCCAAAAGTAGGAAAAAAGTTTGGAGTAGCCGAATTTTGGATTAACTTTGACCTGATAAATTCTAACCTTTAACCAGAACACGATATGAAAAAACTCGCTATCGGCGTGGACATCGGCGGTATCAATACTGCGTTCGGCCTCGTCGACGAAAACGGCGACCTGTATGCCGAATCGGTCATTTCGACCAAGAAATACCCCAGTGTAGACGATTATCCGGCCTATGTCGAAGACCTCTGCCAGGCGATGCACGCACTGGCCGACAGCCTTTCGTTCGAGTACGAACTGACGGGTATCGGTATCGGTGCCCCCAATGCCAATTATCATAAAGGTACGGTCGAAAACCCCGCGAACCTCTGGAAATTCCGCGAGGGAGACCCCAATCCCGATGAAAGCCGCCGCGTTTTCCCGCTGGCGGACGACATCCGGAACTGCTTCGGGGGTGTGAAGGTGCTCGTGACGAACGACGCCAATGCCGCGACGATCGGCGAGATGATCTACGGCAATGCCAAGGGCATGCGCGACTTCATCATGATTACGCTCGGTACGGGCCTCGGATCGGGTTTCGTCGCCAACGGCGAGATGATCTACGGCCATGATGGCTTTGCCGGAGAGTTCGGCCATGTCATCGTCGAGCGCGACGGCCGCGAGTGCGGTTGCGGGCGGAAGGGCTGCCTGGAGACCTATGTTTCGGCTACGGGCATCAAGCGCACGGCATTCGAGCTGATGGCCAAAATGTCGGCTCCCAGCAAGCTGCGCGACATCGCTTTCGGCGATTTCGACGCTTCGATGATCTCCGCCGCTGCCGAGCAGGGCGATCCCATCGCACTCGAAGCCTTCCGTTTTACGGGCGAGATGCTCGGTCGTGCGTTGGCCGACGTGGTGACCGTCACGTCGCCCGAGGCGATTTTCCTCTTCGGCGGCCTGTCGAAGGCGGGCAAGCTGATCTTCGAGCCTACGCAGTGGTACATGGAGGAGAATATGCTCTTTGCATTCAAGAACAAGGTGAAGCTGCTTCCGAGCGGTATCCAGGGTAAGAATGCCGCGATTCTCGGCGCTTCGGCCCTGATCTGGCAGGAGGAGCATAAATAATCCGGCGGAAGGCCGGGCGACGGGCGTCGCTTCGGTTTGCCTGGCAGTGGATGAGCCGGGATTGTCTTGTCTTGCCGATGCCGTTTTCGGATTTGTCCGGATGAAAAGAATGCCGGCGGAGTTTGCGCTCCGCCGGCATTGCCGTTACATACCGGCTGCCCGGTGTTCCTGTAAGGGCTATTTGTTGTAGGCGGTCAGCATCCAGACCATCTTCTCCTGCTCCTTCAGGTAGTCGCTCATCAGCGCCACGGTAGCCTCGTCGCCGGCCTCCGAGGCCAGTTCGAGCAGCTTGCGCTCCTCGCCGATAAGGTAGCTGTACGTGGTGAGGATATGCCCGATGGCCTCATCGCCGCGTGTTACGCCCGAAACCTCCTTGACCTTGGCGACCCTGAGGTATTCGCTGAACCTGTTTTCGGGCTTGCCGCCCAGCATCAGGATGCGTTCAGCGATCTGATCGGCCTTTTCGGCAGTATCGTCGTACAGCTCTTCGAACTTGCCGTGCAGGACAAAGAACCCGTGCCCTTCGATATCCCAGTGGAAACCCCGCAGGTTGGTGTAAAATACTTGAAAGTCGGCCAGCAGCGAATGCAGCGCCGATACTACGCCCTGTACTTTCTTCTCGTCCAGGTGCAAATAATCCAGTGTTTTCATAATCGTTTTTTTTATAATAGTTTGCATATCATATGATTCCCTTGATCCGGTCTTCCGAGGCCGACAGGGCCGCCTTGGCCCCTTCGCCCATTGCGATCACGATCTGTTTGTAACGTATGTCCGTCACATCGCCCGCTGCATATACGCCGGGTACCGACGTGCGGCACTCCTTGTCGGTCAGGATTTCTCCCGCGCGGTTGGTGTCGAGGATGCCGGCGAACAGCTTGCTGTTGGCCGAGAGGCCGATCTGGACGAATACACCGTCGAGCGGCAGCCGTTTTTCCGCTCCCGTCGAGCGGTCTTTCGTGCGCAGGGCCGTCATGCGGCTGCCGTCGCCTTCGACCTCGAGCGTCTGCACGTTCGTATGTACCGCTACATTGGGGAGCGTGCGCAGCTTCTCCTGCAATACCTGGTCAGCCTTGAGAGTCTCCATGAATTCGAGAACCGTCACCGAAGCGCAGGTGCCCGCCAGGTCGATTGCGGCCTCGACCCCCGAATTGCCGCCGCCGATCACGGCCACGTGTCTGCCTGCGTAGAACGGCCCGTCGCAGTGGGGGCAGAAGGCTACGCCGCGGCCGATGTACTCCGCTTCGCCCGGCACCCCGAGCCTGCGCCACGAAGCTCCCGTGGCGACGACCAGTGCCGGGGCGCGGAAAACCTCCCCGCCTTTGGCATGCAGCTCCCGGATGCCGCCGTCCATGTCGAAACGTTCGATGCGGCGGTTGTCGCAGATGTCAATCCCGTAGGCCTCCATGTGTCTGCGCAGGTCGCCCGCGAGCTCTGCTCCGGTCGTGCGCGGCACCGAGACCAGGTTTTCAATGCCTACCGTTTCATTGACCTGCCCGCCGACCTTTTCTGCCACGACCGCCACGCGGAGCCCCTTGCGGGCTGCATAGATCGCGGCCGAAGCCCCGGCGGGGCCGCCCCCGGCGACCAGCAGGTCGTATTCGCGCACGACGGGCGTGATGCCTGTGTCCGAAGTGCCGAAGCGCTCCTCGAGTTTGTCCAGCAGTTCGGCCAGCGAGCCGCGGCCGACGTGGATCAGCTCTTCGCCGTGGAAAACCGCCGGCACGGCCTGGATATTCAGCCGTGCAACCTCCTCGGGGAACAGGGCTCCGTCCACGGCCGTATGGGTGATCCGGGGGTTGGAGAGCGCCAGCAGGTTGAGCGCCTGTACCACATCGGGGCAGTTGGTGCAGGTGAGCGACATGTAGGTCGTCAGCGCGATCTGCCCGCCGAGCGCCCCGATCCGTCGGCGCGTCGCTTCGTCGGGCAGGTTTTTGCCCTTGCCGTCGGCGTTCAGCACGGCCAGTATCAGCGAGCTGAATTCATGGCCGTTGGGCACCGCCCGGAAGTGGATGCCGGTGTCCTTGTCGTTGCGCAGAAGCCGGAACTCCAGTCCCTGCCCGTCGGTGATCCGACAGCCGATCTTCGCGGAACAGGCGGCCGTCTCTTCGAGCAGCCCGAGCAGCTCTCCGCGCGACGCATGGCCGGGGTCGGCCGTGACGTCGAACACGTAGGAGGCTTCCAGCCCCTCGAACAAGCGGAGCAACTGCTCCCTGAGTGCATGATCCAGCATGGCCCTTAGATTTTACCTACCAGGTCGATACTCGGTTTGAGCGTCTCGGCGCCCTGCTGCCATTTGGCGGGGCATACTTCGCCCGGGTGTGCCTCGACGAACTGTGCCGCGGCGACTTTGCGCAGCAACTCCTCTGCATTGCGGCCGATGCTGTTGTCCTGAATCTCCACCAGCTTGACCTTCCCCTCGGGGTTGACGACGAACGTGCCGCGGTAGGCTACGCCTTCTTCCTCGATCATGACGCCGAAGCCGCGCGAAAGTACACCCGTGGGGTCTGCGAGCATCGGGTAGTTGATTTTGCGGATGCTTTCCGAAGTGTCGTGCCAGGCTTTGTGCACGAAGTGGGTGTCGGTGCTTACCGAGTAGACCTCCACGCCCATGGCTTTGAACCGGTCGTATTTGTCGGCCATGTCCACCAGCTCGGTGGGACACACGAACGTGAAGTCGGCCGGGTAGAAAAAGAAGATCGCCCATTTGCCTTTGAGGTCTTCGTTCGTGACCGTTACGAATTTGCCGTTGTGGTAGGCCTGAACCTTGAATTCGGGTACCGTTGAATTGATGATTGATGTCATAGCTGTACTTGTTTTATTTATGTGAATATTTTTTGCTGCTTTAGTTTTCTTCCTCTTTGCTGATACAAAAATAGGGGAAATCTTTGTATAAATCAAATTGATAATATTTATATCATTATAGTTTTATGCTATAATTGTGCTGTGCTGTTGCCGGGGGCCGAAACCGCCTGCAAAACGAAAGCCCCGGAGCGTTAACTCCGGGGCTTGGGTTCTCCGCCCGCCTTGGGTGCGGGGTGTTCCTGTTTTATCGCATCGCGATCTGCGAGGTTCCGATCAGGCGGCCGTCGCAGAACAGTTGTACGGTGTAGGCACCAGCGGCAAAGCCTGTGCTGTTATAGTAGATACCCACTTCGAGATCCTGGTTCTGGTAGTCCACTTCGCGCATGGCCGAATAACTCAGGCGTTCGCCCTCGAAATCGAAAGTCGGCATGGCCTCGGTCGTCAGCACATAGCCGTCGGGCGAGGTGATACGGACGTAGACGGTCTTTTCGCCCGGTGTCGCCAGCTCGTTGGCCGTCAGTACGAAATCCACGCGCAGGCGCGCGGCATTCTTGATCCTCGATACGGGTTTGCTGTTGGCGTTGAGCGCCGAGAGACGGATGTCGCGGGCGCGGATCACGGCGCCGACACGTACCTTGTTGTCCAGTTCGGCAGCCTTCTCCTCGGCCATTTCGGCGCGCAGCTTCGCCGACGAGATCTCCTTGCGGTAGGTTACGTTCTCGTTGATGAGTTTTTTGTTGAGCGTATTGAGCGAGTCGATCTGGCGGATGTAGCTCTTCATGACCGTGCGCAGCGTACCCACCTCCTTTTCGTACTGTTTGATCTTGGCCAGGTTCCATGAACGCTCCTTTTTCAGGCGCGTCATCAGCGAGTCTGCGCGGTCGCGTTCCACGTTGAGGTTGGCCGAAATGCTGTCGTTGGTCACCTGCAGGTTGTCGTAGTCGGTCATCAGGCGTCCCAGGTCGTTCTGGATCGAGTCGCGGTCGGCCTGCAACAACTGGTTGTCGACCATCTGCTGGCGGTGTATGCTGAAATAAAGTACCGAAAGCGCCACCAGGATCACCGAGAGGATGATGATGACGATGCGGTAGCCGCGGATGGATTTTTCCGGGACGGGCTGCGACATCATGTAATCGTCGTCCTCGAACTCCGAGGGGTCGTACCCTTGCTTATTCTCTTCCATAAAAACAGTTTTTTCAGTGTCGAATTTACCTGATTGTTCGCCGGGTCAGGGTTATCCTGAGGCAAAGATAACAAAATTTTTATTTTATGAGGCTCGTCATCGGGTATTTAAGCCCCTTGTAGCCCGAAATATAGGCATTGATGCTGCCTACGCGGACGGGCGACTCGATGTAAAGCGGGATTTTGTTCTCGTCGTCCGAGATCCATAGCGTGAAGACCGTGCCGTCGGTGAAGGAGAACCCTTCGGAAGTGCCCAGCTGGCATTCGAACTTCAGGGTCTTGAAGCGTCCCATGTTGCGGATCTTCTTCGTTTCGCGGCTTATGTACCTGTAATTCAGGTGCCGGATCGTGTCCTGCAATACCATCTGGAGGGTTGCGGGCTCACCGGGTTTGAAATCCTCGGCATTGGCCGAGCGCATGGTGAAGAAAAGCGCGATGGCATCCATGCTCTCGGGAGTCAGGGGCATGGTTTTCTCCTCGAAAGGCCGTTGGCGCCGCCGCCACCGGGTATGCACCTGGTCGTTGTCCCAGTCGTAAGTGTAATAGCTCTGGAACGTGTAGTCGCCCTCCTTGAGGTCGCTTTCGAAACGTACCGGACGCAGCGTCTCGGGGCTGATCCACACCGTGTAGATATCTTCGAGGTTGAAGAACCAGCGGTAGGTGGGCAGTGTGCGGCCGATGCCCTCGACCTTGTAGAACTTGCGGTCGTCGAGCTGCACCTCGCTCGTCTTGACCTCGACCGCTCCCACTTCGGTGTTGGGGAACATCTTGGCCTTGTAGCTGACGCGGTAGAAAAGCTGCTCGCCCGGGTGGTAGAGCTGGGCTGCGGCAGGCAGTGCGGCGGTGAATAACAATATCGTGAATAACAGTCGTTTCATGGAAAAAGGGTTTTTAATGGATAAACGGTCGTGGGTATGAAATATTACGAAATCATCGAAAAATCAATCTCTTCGCGCCCCGAATAGCGCCTCCTTAACTCCCTGAGGCCGCGGTGCTCCGGCCGGGAGAGGGTGCGGTCGGCGGAGAGGATGCCGGCCGCCGCCTCGCGCGAAACGGTGAGTATTTGGACATCGAGCGTGGGGTTGGCGATCTTCAAATCAAACGCCATGCCGCTCTGGAGCGTCCCGTTGATGTCGCCCGCACCTCGCAGCTTGAGGTCGAGCTCTGCCAGGCGGAATCCGTCGTTGGTTTCGCACATGGCGTCGAGGCGTGCCCGCGACTCCTTCGAGAGCTTTTCGCCCGACATCAGGATGCAGTAGGATTGTTCGCCGCCCCGCCCTACGCGCCCGCGCAACTGGTGCAGCTGCGAGAGCCCGAACCGCTCGGCCGATTCGATGACCATGACCGTGGCGTTCGGCACGTCGACGCCTACTTCGATGACCGACGTGGCGACCATGATATCGGCCTCGCCCGACTTGAACTGGCGCATCGACTCCTCCTTGTCGGCGGGTTTCATCTTGCCGTGGCAGATCGTCGTGACGTAGTCCGGCAGCGGAAAATCGCGCGATATGGCTTCGTAGCCGTCGGTGAGGTCTTTGTAATCCATGGCCTCGGACTCCTTGATGAGCGGATATACGACATAGACCTGCCGTCCCTTGGCGATCTCCTGCTTCATGAAGCCGAACAGGCGCAGCCGCGCCGCATCGGTGTAATGTACGGTCTTGATCGGCCGTCGTCCCGGCGGAAGCTCGTCGATCACCGAGACGTCGAGGTCGCCGTAGAGGGTCATGGCCAGCGTGCGGGGAATCGGCGTGGCGGTCATCACGAGGATGTGCGGCGGCTGCTCGTTTTTGGTCCAGAGCCGGGCGCGCTGCTCCACGCCGAAGCGGTGCTGCTCGTCGATCACCACGAACCCCAGGTTGGCGAACTGCACCCGGTCTTCGATCAGGGCGTGCGTGCCGATCAGGATGTGCACCTCGCCCGAGGCGATCCCTTCGAGCGCCAGCCGGCGCTCCCTGGCCTTCGAGGCGCCGGTGAGGATGGCGACCTTCACCCCCATGCCGTCGAGCATACGCGTGATGGTGGCGAAATGCTGGCGGGCGAGGATCTCGGTGGGCGCCATCATGCAGGCCTGGTAGCCGTTGTCCACGGCCAGCAGCATCGACATCAGCGCCACGAGGGTCTTGCCGCTGCCGACGTCGCCCTGCAACAGGCGGTTCATCTGGTAGCCCGTGACGGTGTCCTGCCGGATCTCCCTGATGACCCGTTTCTGCGCTCCGGTGAGCGGGAACGGTAGCTTTTCGTTGTAGAAGGTGTTGAAGACGCCCCCGACCTTCATGAACAGGAAACCGTTGTTTTTGGCCAGGCGCTCCGTGCGGCGCGACTGGACGTTGAGCTGGATGCCCAGCAGTTCGTCGAATTTCAGCCTGTACTGTGCCTGCCGCAGCAGTTCGGGCGACTGCGGGAAATGGATGTTGTAGTAGGCGTCGCGCAGTGGGATCAGCCCGTAGCGGGTTCGCACCTCGTCGGGCATGTAGTCGGGGATATGGTCTTTGGCCAGCGCCCACGCATTGCAGATGATCTGGTACATGCCCTTGGCGCCGAGCACGTTCGAAAGTTTCTCGGTCGAGGGATAGATGCCCTGCATGCCGCTTTCGGCTTTGCGCGAGAGCGCCTGTTCCATGGTCTCCAGCTCGGGGTGCGCCATCGACAATTCGCCGCGGTAGAACGACGGCCGTCCGAAAATGAGGTATTCGCGTCCCACTTCGACCCGTTTTTCGATCCATTTGATACCTTGGAACCAGACCAGTTCGGCCGACCCCGTGGGGTCGGAGACATAGGCCGTGAAGCGGCGTTTGCGGCCCGTGCCGGCATAGGCTACGCCCGTCACGCGGGCGCGGAACTGGAGCAGGGTGGGCGCATCGTCGGTGATCTCGGCGATGCGGTAGACTTTCGTGCGGTCGATATAGCGGAACGGGTAGTGACGCAGCATGTCGCCCAGCGTACGGATGCCCAGCTCCTTGTCCAGAAGCCGGGCGCGGGCTTCGCCGACGCCGCCTACGAATTTTATGTCGTTGTCCAGGTAGTCCACACGACAAATATACGAAAAAACAGGAAATCCGTATCGCGCACAGGGCGTTATTCCTTTTGCCGGGTGTTGCCGCGGGCTATTCCGGGCTATTCCTGCGCGTCCTCCTCCAGCGTGACGTCGACACCGATGCGGGCGAAACTGCCCCCGCACCATCCCTCGGCTTCCGAGACGCGGTCGGCTTCGGTGAATTCGACCGGAACGGACTGTGCCGCGAACTCCCCGCCGTTGGACGGGCCGTCGGTGTCGGTAAACAGGATGTCCGCCGTCGTTTCAATGGAGAATAATTGTCCGGGAAGTTCGTAGCAACCGTCGTCCCCGGTCTGTGCCTTATAGGAGCTGTTTGGTTGGCGCACCTCGATCCCGGGTATCGGGGTGCCGGTTTTGTCGGTTACCTTGCCGCCGACCCAGATATTTACGTGCGGCGTTCCGTACATGGCGGTCGGTGGTTCTCCGTTTTTCTGTTTTTCGCAGGCCGTAGAGAACCCGAGCAGTGTCAGCAACAGGAAAGACAGGCGTTTTTTGATGCGTTTTTTCATGGCGGGAGCGGGATTGTGGTTGCTATCCGAAATATAGGGAATAAATCGGAATTCGCAAAATCGCGGATTATCTTTATCTTTGCATCACAATCGCAGAAGAGATGAATCTTTCGGAATACAGTCGCCGCCCGAGTTGCGAGGTGCGCATCGGGCGGGTCGTGATCGGCGGCGGGCACCCGGTCGCCGTGCAGTCGATGACCAACACCGACACCAACGATACCGAAGCCAGCGTGGCGCAGATCGAACGGATCGACCGCGCCGGGGGAAAGATCGTGCGCCTTACGGCACAGGGGCGGCGCGAGGGCGAGAACCTTGCCCGCATCGTCCGCCGTCTGCGCGACGAGGGCTTCGATACGGCCGTCGTGGCCGACATCCACTTCCTGCCCGAGGTGGCCGCCATTGCCGCGCAATATGTCGACAAGGTGCGCATCAACCCGGGCAATTACCGCACGGATCGCGGGGAGCTGGAGGAGTTGATCGCCCGCTGCCGCGAGCGGGGCGTCGCCCTGCGCATCGGCGTCAACCACGGGTCGCTCGCCAAACGTGTCTTCGACCAGTGGGGAGATACGCCGCAGGGCATGGTCGTCTCGGCCATGGAGTTCCTGCGTGTCTGCAAGGCGCACGGATTCGACCAGGTCGTCGTGTCGATGAAGTCGAGCAACACGCGCGTCATGGTCGCCGCTTACCGGCTGCTGGTCGCGGCGATGGATGCCGAGGATATGCACTATCCGATCCACTTGGGCGTCACCGAGGCCGGCAGCGGCATCGAGGGGCGTATCAAGAGCGCCGTAGGTATCGGGGCGCTGCTCTGCGACGGCATCGGCGACACGATCCGCGTATCGCTGACCGAGGCCCCGGAGCACGAAATTCCCGTGGCGGAACTGCTGGTAAGGCACTTCGCGGAGCGCCCCGGGATATTTCCCGTGCTGCATCCCGAGCGTTACTCCCCGACCGAGTACCGCCGCCGTACGAATATACAGGTGCCGGTCGTGCACAGCGAGCCGCTCGACGGCTTCCGCGTAATCGAGGCCGTGTCGGGCAATCCCACGGCCGAGCTGCGCGCCGCGATCCTGAACCTCGATACCCCCGAACCGGTCGTCGTGAAACGCCGTTACGAGGAGACCTCGCTGGAGACATTGGCCGTGAAGGCTGCCGCCGACCTGGGGGTGCTGCTGCTCGACGGGCTGGCCGACGGCATCTGGATCGACGCGCCGGGATTTGCCGAAGAGCAGGTGCGCGAAATCGAGCTGATGATCCTGCAGGCGGCGCGCGTGCGGTTCTCGCACACCGAGTACATCGCCTGCCCGAGTTGCGGTCGCACGCTTTACGACATCGAAAAGACCCTCGCCGACATCAAATCGCGCACGTCGCACCTTTCGAACCTCAAGATCGGCGTCATGGGATGCATCGTCAACGGCCCTGGCGAGATGGCCGATGCCGACTACGGGTACGTGGGTGCCGCACCCGGCCGCATCACGCTCTACAAGGGGCGCACGGTCGTCGCACGCAACATCCCGCAGGAAGAGGCGCTCGACCGCCTCGTGGAACTGATCAAGGCCGACGGCGAGTGGGTGGAGCCATGACGATCCTGCCGCTCGCATACCTGCCCTCGGTCGAGTACTTCGCGCACTTGTTGTGCGGCGGGTGCGTCGTCGACCTGGGCGAGCATTTCGTGAAGCGCTCGGAGCGCAACCGCGCCCGTATCCTCGCTACGGATGGGGTGATGGAGCTGACCGTCCACGTGTGTCATGCCAACCGTCCCCGCCAGCCCGTACGCGACGTGCGGATCGACTATTCGAAACGCTGGCAGCACCAGCACTGGGGGGCGTTGGTCGCCTCCTACAAAGGGTCGCCCTATTTCGATTTTTACGCTGAATATTTCGAACCTTTCTACCGCCGGGAATACGGATTCCTGGCCGATTACAATGCCGAACTGCTCGGTCGGCTCTGCTCCCTGCTGCGCGTTCCCATGCCGGAGTTCTCCCAGGCGTATGTCGCTGCCGCCGCGGGCGACACCGACCTGCGTCCCAAACGGCGCAATGAGGGCCCGGCGTTCATTGCCGAGCCCTATGTGCAGGTCTTCTCCGACCGTATGCCTTTCCAGCCTAATTTGTCGGTTGCGGATTTACTGTTCGCCGAGGGCCCTGAAGCCGTTTCGGTTTTAAGACGTTGCCGACTCTGAGCGTCACGCTGTCGCGCAACGGCCCGGCGATGGCCTTGATTTCGACCGTGCCCCGCAGCGACACCGAATCCGTGCGGTACTGGCACGTGGCGTATTCCGTCACGGCCAGCGTGTCGGCCCCTGCGAGCAGCGTGGGGGCACCGGCCGACGAATAGATATGGAATGCCTGCCGTTCGCCGTCGCGCAGCGTCCGCCGCTTGTCTGTGATGTGCAGTGTCGGTTCCTCCTTGTTCCACAGAGCCTTATAGAGGTAGAACGCATCCTTGCGCTCGCGGCGGTCGATGGTCACGAGACCGGCGCCGTTCACCCCGTAAGGCCGGCGTACCGAACCGTAGTCGAACATGTTGTTGATCCATGTCCCCCAGAAAAGCGAGTCGTTCTGGAGGTTTTTGGCATACTGCTCGTGGAAGTGAGTCTGACGCTCCTCGGGCATCCAGTTCGCGCGGGGTGCCGCCTGTGCCGTATAGCTTTTGTGTCCGATGAAGCCGCTGCCCCCGTAACAGATTCCCGAGCGGAGGTGTGACCACCCTTTCTGCAACTGGTCGCGCCATACGGTCACGTCGTCCGTCGTGCCTTTGCGCCAGCCTACGTCCTGTCGCCAGACGATCAGGTCGGTGATGAAGTTGATATTGCCGTCCTGGTCGCTGCAGGCCACCGTGGGACGCGAAGGGTCGAGGGCGTGTGCCGCCGCGTTGAGCTTGCCCAGGTAAGGCGTTACGTCGTTGCCGCGCGTCCAAAGCCGCGAAAAGATACCCCACATCACCACCGAGGGGTGGTTGTAGTTTTGGGCAATGATCTCCTGCAACTGTTGCAGGCCGTTCTGTTCGAACTGCGGGGTGGCGTAGTAGGCCACGTCGCCCAGGAACGAGGAGCGGTGGAACGGCGCATCGACCCACACCAGCATGCCCAGCTCGTCACAGCGGTCGTAGAGGTATTGCGCATGGGGCATCACGGCCGAACGCAGGGCGTTCGCCCCGAGGGTGCGGATCTGGCCGAGGTCAGCCTCATAGTCAGGCGCGATGAGTGCGCCGCCCGAGATGGCGTTGTCGTGGTAGAGCGTTACGCCGTGTATCGGGATGCGGTTGCCGTTGACCGCAAAGCCGCCCGCCGGGGTGGCTACGATGCTGCGGAAGCCCGTGCGCACGGCGACGCTGTCGGTGACGGTTGCGTCGCCGATGCTTACCGATACCCGGTAGAGGGCCGGGTTGGCGGGACTCCACAACTGCGGGGCGTCGACCGAGAAGGGAATCGTGACGGGTTTCCCGTCGATGCGCGTTTTCTGTCGTTTGGAAAATACGCGGCTGCCGTCGGGCGCCGTGATGTCGAGCGTCAGGACGCAACTGTTCTCCCCGCCGGTAACCAGATGGATCTCCGCTTCGCCTTCGACCCGCTCGTCGCCGACCGAGTTCTGGCGCACCAGTATGCCGTCCGAGCCTAAGTAGAGGGGTGATACGGCTGTTTTTTCCGTAAGGATCAGCTCCGCTTCACGGTAAATGCCTCCGTAGAGATTCATGTCCGTCGAGGTGGGAAGCACGTCGTCGCAGTAATTGTTGCTGACGACGACCAGCAGCGCATTGTCGGAACCGAACCGTATCTTGTCGGTGATTTCGAGCGCAAAAGCCGTACCTCCGCCCTTGTGCCCGCCGACATAGTAGCCGTTGACGAAGACGTCGGCCACGCTTTGCACGCCGTAGAATTTCACGAATAACCGTTTGGTCGCCCATTCGGCCGGGATATACATGTCGTTCTGGTAGTTGGCCGTTGTTTCGAGGAAATATCCGGTGCCTCCCGTATCTGTATTCCAGGTGTGGGGCAGCGTAACATGTCGGGCGTTGTCGCTGCTGTTCTCCGACTTGAAGAAGAAACGCCATCCCTCGTTCAGGGGGAATACCTCGCGGGCCTGTGTAGAGGCGCAGACGGCGAGGAGCAGGAGTGTCGCTATATATCGTTTCATTGTCTCGGATGGTTTTGGTGTCCTGATGCAAAGATAATACAACGTTGGCTCAAAATCAAATTTTCCGCTGCAGGCGCCGTTCCCGTGCGGTCGGTATCCGGAGTCGGCTGTCCGGCGTTATGCGGGGCGGAATGTATGTCGGAATATATGTATGGCGTGTTTGCCGGTTGGGTGGTGTACGTTCGTATCGGGCCGTTGCGTGGTTGTAGAAACACTGCCGGGTCGGGCGCGAGCGGATATTAGGGTAGGGGGCGGACATTGCGGGCCGCCTGCCGCGTGTGATGCCCGCGAGAGGAAGATCGGAAGAGTTCCGCGGAACTTCCGGGCACAAAAAAAGCGGCAGACCGCGCCTCTTCGGTCTGCCGCAGGCAGGAGTTTTACTTGAAAAGTGGGAGTTGTTGTTACCAAAAAACTTTGGGGATGTGCGACTCCTGCCTTGGGGTATGTTTCCGGGTTCCCGGCGCTGCTGTGAGGCAGCGCCGGATTCCGCGGGAAAGATGTCTTAGTCAAGAACAACCGGTTTGACCTTGACCTGAACGAGGGTCTTGGCGACGCCGTACTTGTGCTGAACCGATACGGGAATCAGTACCGATACCTCTTTGCCGAGGTCGTTGCCAAGCAGGCTGTGGAAATCAAGTTTCGTAGCATCCTGGGCATTCGTCTCAAAGCAGTTCTGACCCGAAGGCATCTTGAAGAACGAGTTGGCGCTATAAAGCTTTCTCTTGGCAACCTCGGTTGCGTAGTTGTCGGCAGTGATACCCTCGATGCTGACAGCCGAAATATTGCCCTGCGCGTCGACAGCCTGATTGACAACTGCTTCGGCAAAGTTCCATTGAGCGGTCTTGACATCGTAGTACTTGTAGCGTTCGGGAGCATATTCATCCTCACCTTGCGCTGCTACCGGGGCTTTTGCAGCTACGAGGTAGTTCTGGAAGTCTCGGATCGAAATAGCCTCTGCGCAATCGATAGTCTGTCCTTCAGCTGCATAGGGAAGCTCTACGACACCCAGGTCGTTCACGAACTTGAGCGGGGCAACGTAGGAAAGTTCGAACGTTTCGACCAGATAGATGTTCTTCGGGTTGATTGAGCCCCAAATCTTCGCGTTCGCACGCTGGCCGAGCAGTGCATAGCCGGCTGCATTTTCACCCACGAATACGGATATCTCGGATGCGACCGACTTGCCGTTGTCTATACCGAACCATGCATTCTGCGTCTGAGAGCCGTTGAACTGGATTCTCGAAGCATTACCGCTGAGGGTCTTCGATTGCAGCACATAGCCGTAATCGTCGTTGTTGTGCTCTACCTGGGGTTCGGCGGTTGCAGGGTTAAAGTTAACCTTGAAGTCCGTAACTGGCTGCGTTTTGGAGAACTGAATATCCCATACGGCGCAGTTGTTCATATTGGCGAGCGGCTTCTTGTCGGTAAATGCGCTTGCCAGGTCGAACTCATAGTTAACCAACTTATCGACAGTTCCGTTGCGGTATTCCGGGTTGGCCGTGTTAATGTGGATCGGCGTGACCTTGACACTCTTGTTCGCGTTGCCTGCGTAGTCGGAGTGCCACCATGCGGTATTCTTCGTAACCGTAGCCTTCAGCTCGACGGTGAAGTTTACACCGAAGGTGATCGTCAGACCGCCGTCTACGTTGCCGTCCTTGCGTACCAGATTGATCGTAACGAACATATCCTTACCGTCCTTGTACTTGCTGAGCAGCTTCCCGTCCAGGTCGATAATCTTACCGATCTGGTCGGCCGTCAGGTGCCATTCGAACGCGGGTGTCGACTCTGCGGCATTGGCATCGAGTCCATACCACATTTCGTAATTGCCGTTCTTGTAATCGTCGGAGGTCTTGTCCGTAACGACCTTGCCTAAACCGGTATTATTGTTGCGCTCCGTCCATTTGTCGGTCGTGCTGATACCTGCGACTTTATAAGTATTCACGAAATCGGCCTGCGACATGCCGCTCTCGCCCATCTTCTCGAGGATATGCTTGTTCATATCATCCCAAAGGAACTTATAGGTATAGCTGCAACCCAGTTTCGTATAGATCTTGTCGATCGGGAAGCTGAAGGTCTTTTGTGTCCATTTGAGCTGGAGCCATTTTACGTCTACGATCTCATTGCGTTTTGCATCCCACAATTCGACGCGTACAACGGGGGTTTTACCGATGGCTGCCTGGTTATTCTCGGTTCCTTCCGGGGTAACGGGGGTTGCAACCGAGCCGTTCAGTTTGATGTACTTCTGGTTGTCGGCCTCGTTTTCGCCGCGTTTGAACGGGACTGTCGGCACTGCGAAACGGAATTCCAAACCCGCAACAGCAAGAGCTGCCTTATTGATTTCACGGGCCTTAGCTCCCTCTGCATTGGTTGCACAACCGGTAACCAGGGTCAGCAGGTCGATCGTTTCGTCGTAATCGCAAGTCGCAGCCGGCTTCGATGCCACCAAGTCTGTTGCCTTCTTATACGTCTCGTAGAAATGATAATGTTTGCTGTCCGTATCGCTGTACTTGGCAATTCCTTCCCCGTCATCGCGCAGGGCTGCGATCTTAACATCATAGATATATTCGCTCAGTTTCGTATAGTCGGAATAAATGAACGTATCGTCGGCATCGTCTTCCAGCCATTTCTCCGCAATAGGCACCTTCAATGCTGCCGTATAGATATTATTTTCGGGAGCAGGCTTTACAAGACCATAACCGGCAACACGACGTGTGTTGACTGTCAGTTCGTTGCTCTTGATGTTCCATGCACTGCCGGCCTCGGTCGACCATGTGTTGGAAACGACGGACAGGAGCGTGCTGCCGACGGCGGAACGCGAAACAGCCTGTTCGAACACGAACGAAGGAGTCTCGATATCGCTGTTGGTAACGACCGAAGGCGAAACGTGGTAGCGAACGGGTGTAGCTTTTTCGCAAATATACCAAT
>ERZ507065.538-NODE-538-length-24755-cov-6.231457_pt1 | contig 24755 bp, 26 predicted proteins | sample MGYA00513785_ERZ507065 | MGnify/ENA metagenome assembly ERZ507065
TGTTTTTTGACAAGAAGACATGAAGAACATGTTTTTAGGCAAGAAGACATGTGCTAACAGTAGGAGGCAATGGCATGTTTTAAGCGTAAATATTTGTCTGTGAGAGAAATTATTGGTAAGTTTGCAATTACATATTATAAAAACTAATCATACAAACAACAAAAACAAGATGAAACGATTTCTATTTCTGATCAGCCTCTTACCTGCTCGGCAAGGGATATCAGAAATGGGCGGAGATAATAAAGCCCTACGTTGCTGAATAACTTATATAAGAGAGAGTCAAAACTAAAAAAAGTGAATAAATAAGCCACTTGACCATATAATCGGAAAAAAAGTAGTAAGTTTGCATCTTAAATGTAAGGACAATAACAAGCAAAGATGACAAAAATAGAAAGCTTTATGCAAGTGAAAGCGTTTGCCCGTCAGGACGGCATGTTAATGGCGTTGCTATGGACAGCGAGCTTCGCTTGCTACACCCTATTGAAGGCAGGCGCCATTGCCGACCTGCTGACAATATCAACGCCGATTTTTCTTGCATGGCGAATGAGCAAGTTTCGCGACTATGCGCTGGGCGGCTTCATCTCTTTCAGACGTGGACTGCTTCATGGCATCTACACGTTCTTCTATGCCTCGCTGGCCTTCGCACTGGTGCAGTTTGCCTATTTCCAGTTTCTCGACAATGGCGTCTTCGCACAGACTCTATGCAAAGCGCTTACCGAGGTAACTCCGTTGTACGAGCAGAGCGGCATCAACAAGGCACAGATTGACGATGCCATAAAAACAATAAACATGCTCACGCCTATACAATGGGCGTTTATGTTCATGATGCAGAACTTTGTGGTGGGCGTATTCATAAGTCTGCCAATAGCATTGGTTTGCCGACGCAAAGGCAACACACAGAACGCAGGAAAGATAAACGCATAAACAACAAAACTTTCGCAAGTTCAATATAAAAAGCAAACTGAAGATAATAAATACAGAATATGGACATAACAGTAATCGTACCGCTATATAACGAGGAGGAATCGCTGCCCGAACTCTACGCATGGATAGAGCGCGTGATGAACGCCAACGGTTTCTCTTACGAGGTGATATTCGTAAACGACGGATCAACTGACCGTTCTTGGCAGGTGATAGAGCAGCTGGCGGAGAAGTCGGACAAGGTGAAGGGCATAAAGTTTCGCCGCAACTACGGCAAGAGCCCTGCTCTCTACTGCGGCTTCAAGGCTGCCAAGGGCGACGTGGTCATCACGATGGACGCTGACCTGCAGGACTCGCCTGACGAGATACCGGGTCTCTATCACATGATCGTGGACGAAGGTTACGACCTCGTTTCGGGATATAAGCAGAACCGCAAGCAGGGCGACCCGCTCTCAAAGACCATTCCCACAAAGCTCTTCAACGCTACGGCTCGCAAGGTGAGCGGCATTCACAACCTGCACGACTTCAACTGCGGACTGAAGGCTTACCGCAAGGACGTGGTGAAGAACATCGAGGTGTACGGCGAGATGCACCGATACATTCCGTATCTCGCAAAGAACGCCGGCTTCGACAAGATTGGCGAGAAGCCCGTTCATCATCAGGCTCGCAAGTTCGGCAAGTCGAAGTTTATGGGATGGAACCGCTTCGTCAACGGCTATCTGGACCTTATCACGCTGTGGTTCCTGAGCAATTTCGGCAAGAAGCCGATGCACGTGTTCGGTTTCCTCGGCACGATGATGTTCTTCATAGGCTTCCTCTCCGTAGTGATTCTCGGAGCGGACAAGCTGTGGTGTCTCTCCAACGGCATACCGCAGCGCCTCATCACCGACTCGCCTTACTTCTTCATAGCGCTGACGATGATGATGATAGGCACGCAGCTGTTCCTCGCAGGATTCATCGGCGACCTCATCAGCCGCTCATCGCAGAACCGCAACGACTATCAGATAGAGAAGACATTGAGATGCGAAGAATAAGCCTATACACACTTGCCGCCGCAGCGGTGATGACGTTCGACGCCTGCACCACCTTCGACTGTCCGCTCTATAACAAGGTGTACGCCAAGGTGAAGCTGGCTGGCGATGTGAAGACGCTTGCCGACACGCTCAGCGTCAGCATTCCGCGCAACATGGACGACGACGGCAGCGACACGGTGGTGATAAACCGTCTGACAGCTACGGACAGCCTCTCGCTGCCCATGAGCTATCAGAGAGACGAGGACATCTATCTGTTCTGCATCTCACAGTACGAGACGGGCGTTAAGACCACGGACACGGTTTGGGTGGAGAAGCAGAATCTGCCTCACTTCGAGTCGGTGGACTGCAATCCGGCTATGTTCCATACCATCAAGGGCGTAAGGACCACACACCACGCCATCGACAGTATAAAGATAAACAATGACAAGGTTACATACAATGACACGAAGCCGCATTTCCTCCTTTATCTCAAAGAGCGCAACTATTAGTCTGCTCACGCTGACGCTGACAGCAGCTCCGGCGGCGGCGCAGAACCAGACTGACTCCATAGCTCTGATGCGTGGCGTAGCCGTGTCGGCAGACCTCATCGGACTGGCGCAGATAGCTTTCAGCGACTACGGACAGTACGAGGCGGCGGCGAGGGTGAACCTCAAGGACCGCTATTTCCCAGTCGTAGAGATTGGATACGGAAAGGCGGACGCTGACGACCCGAGCACAAAGCTCAGATACAAGACTTCAGCTCCTTACTGGCGCGTGGGACTGGACTTCAACATCGCCAAGAACAAGCATGACGACTATCGCATCTACGCCGGCTTCCGCTACGCCATGACTTACTATAAGTTTGACGTATCGAGCACAGACCTGAAAGATCCCGTCTGGGGAGACGACGTGCAGTTCGGCGCGGAAGGCGTCAAGGCCAATTATCACTGGCTGGAAGGCGTGTTCGGAGTGGACGCCAAGATAGCCGGTCCGTTACGTCTGGGATGGTCGTTCAGATACAGAAGACGCATCGCACATAACGACGGCACGATGGGAGGCACGTGGTATGTGCCGGGATACGGCAAGCAGGGCGGTTCGCGCATGGGTGGAACGTTCAACGTGATTTTCGAGATTTAAACGTACAAACAACTTCAATTATATTAATAGATGACAAAGCGCAAACTATACTTCAACCTCCCCTTCCTGCTGTTTCTGATTATCGGTACCATATACATCACTTACCAGCAGAAGAGCACCACATATCAGAAGAGTGAGGGAAAAATCTTCGGCACGTTCTATCATATCACTTACCAGCATAACAAGAAGCTGGACAAGGAGATTCTGGACGAGCTGAACAAGGTGGACATGGCGCTGTCGATGTTCAATAAGGAATCGATCATCTCACGCATAAACCGCAACAAGGATGTCCAGACGGACAGCATGTTCGAGACGGTATACAGCCTTGCGCAGAACGTGTCGGAGGAGACGGACGGAGCCTTTGACATCACGGTGGCGCCGCTCGTCAATGCGTGGGGATTCGGATTTAAGACCGGCAACCCTCCCACCCGACACTCCATCGACTCGCTGCGTGCCATCGTTGGTTACGGGAAGGTCAGCCTCAAGGGTCATAAGATTGTGAAGAAGGATCCGCGCGTGATGCTCGACTGCAGCGCCATAGCCAAGGGTTACGGTTGTGACGTCGTGGCTGCGATGCTGCGCCAAAAAGGTGTGGAGAACTACATGGTGGAGATTGGCGGAGAAGTGGTGGCTCACGGCATCAGCGACAAGCGTCTGCCGTGGAAGATCGGTGTGACGAAGCCTACGGACGACTCCATCAACGTCAACACGGAGATTCAGGCTGTGCTGAACGTCAAGGACATGGCAATGGCTACAAGCGGCAATTACCGCAACTTCTACTATAAGAACGGAAAGAAATATGCTCACACCATCGACCCCGCAACGGGTATGCCGGTGCAGCACAGCATACTCTCTGCCACAGTGCTCACACGCACCTGCGCAGAGGCTGACGCTTACGCCACGGCTTTCATGGTGATGGGAATGGAGAAGGCACAGAAGGTGCTCGAGGAGAAACCGGAGCTTATGGCTTACCTTATATATACGGATAAGGACGGCAAGCTGTGCACATGGCACTCGAAGTCGATGGAAGGAAAAATCCTCGACAAGGAGATGAAGAAGCCGACTGCAGGCAAACACTAACTCCCTACGCCATGCTCAACCTATACGAGAAGCTGCAGGCTTCACCTCTCTTCAATGGTCTGACAAGCGACAACCTGACACAGATAATCGGACAGACGCGATTCAGCTTCAGCAAGTATGAGCCTCAACAGATTATCAAGAAGGAGGGTGCGCCGTGTAGTGAGCTTACGCTGCTGATAAACGGCACGCTGACGAGGAAGACCGCTGCGGACGACCGCTCTTATTCTGTGGAGGAAACGGAGGAGGCTCCTTACGTGATGCAGCCGGAAAGATTCTTCGGTCTGACGCAGAGCTATTCGTCCGACTTCACGGCTATGACGGTCTGCGACACGCTCTCCATCAGCAAGGACGATGTCATGCGCCTCTCGGACGAGTTCATCATCTTCCGCCTTAATCTCGTCGGCATCGTGTCGACGGTGGCGCAAAAGGCACAACGAAACGCATGGCGCACATTCAAGGACGACACACACGGAAGGATTATCGGGTTTCTGAGATCGCACGTCATGAAGCCAAGCGGACCAAAGACCGTACGCATAAAGATGACAAGGCTGGCAAGTGAGACGGGCGAAAGCCGACTGAAGATATCGGAAGAGCTAAACCGCTTGCAGGACAACGGACTGCTGAGCTTCAGCCGAGGCATCATAACCATTCCGTCGTTTGAGAAACTGATGAGAGAATCATAGGCATAGCCAAATAAAAAAAGCGCCCTGTAAAGGAAAGAGCATTCCGATGCTTTCACCTTTACAGGGCGCTTTTGTATGTTGTAAATATCGTTAGTCGAGCAGCGTAGAGGCACGCACGCGTGACAATGTCTCAGGTGTCATCTGCAGATAGCTGGCAATATACACCAGCGGCGCACGCAGCACCACCTGCGGACAAAGCTTGCACAACTTCTTATAACGATCCTGTGCCGTCTCGAAGCGAACGAGGTCGGCATGTATCTGCGATGTGATAAGACTCTCCTCAAGGATTTTACGATACAGTATCTGAATGTTGACATTATGCATGGCAACACGCTCGAGATCCGCTTTAGGCAAAGCATAGACAGTAGTAGGCTCCAAAGCTTCCACCTGAAGCTTGGTAGGCTCCTCCTTAAAGAGGCTCTCAATGCACATAACTATGGTTTGTTCCTGACCAAGATGTTCAGTAACCTCCTTACCATGCTTGAAGTAGAACTGACGCACAAGACCCTTGTCGATATAGAGGAACTGACGGCATATCTCGCCTTCCTTAAGTATCATCTCACCCTTAGCATACTTCTGCGGAACGATAATACTCTCCAAGATGTCCAACTCGTCATGAGTCATTGTGCTGTAACGTCTTGCCAATTCTCGAGCGATGTCGCGCTTATTGGCACTGACTATCTCTTTCATAAGTCAATTTTCCTTTCTTCTCTACTTTATTAGGTTTTTTATTCCCGTTATTGTATTGTTCTTTTTTCTTTAGCTATTAGGTAGATATGGGTATTTCCTCGTGATACTGTCCTTAGATAGTTAGTCAAGTTTAAGTACAGCGAGGAATGCCTTCTGCGGCACTTCCACATTACCAATCTGCTTCATGCGCTTCTTACCCTTCTTCTGCTTCTCGAGCAACTTGCGCTTACGGCTGACGTCACCACCATAACACTTGGCGGTTACGTCCTTGCGGACACACTTGATGGTCTCGCGTGCCACAATCTTCGCACCGATGGCAGCCTGAATGGCGATGTCGAACTGCTGGCGTGGGATAAGATCCTTCAGCTTCTCACACATCTTGCGTCCCATAGAGACGGCGTTGTCCTGATGGGTAAGCGCAGAAAGCGCATCCACCGGCTCGCCGTTAAGCAGGATGTCCAGCTTGGCAAGACGCGAGGGACGGAAGCCGTCAATGTGATAATCGAAGGACGCATAGCCCTTGCTTATCGACTTGAGCTTGTCGTAGAAGTCGATGACTATCTCGCCAAGCGGAAGCATAAAGTGCAGTTCCACACGGTTACCGCTGATATATTCCTGATTGATCAGTTCACCACGCTTATCGAGACACAACGTCATGATGGGGCCGATGAAGTTGGCTGTAGTGATGATGGAAGCGCGGATGTACGGCTCTTCGATATGGTCGATGAGGGTCTGCTCGGGCAGACCGGACGGGTTATGCACCTCCTTCACCTCGCCATGCTTGTCATACACCAAGTAAGACACGTTAGGAACGGTGGTGATGACGTCCATATTGAACTCGCGGTCAAGACGTTCCTGCACAATCTCCATGTGGAGCAGACCAAGGAAGCCGCAACGGAATCCGAAGCCAAGGGCTACGGACGACTCGGGCGTAAAGGTCAGCGAAGCGTCGTTAAGCTGCAGTTTCTCCAGCGAAGCACGAAGGTTCTCATACTCGCTTGGGTCAATAGGATAGACACCGGCGAACACCATAGGCTTCACTTCCTGGAATCCGGAAATAGCTTTCTCACACGGACGGTTTACGTGAGTGATGGTATCGCCCACCTTCACCTCCGTAGCGTCCTTAATGCCGGAGATTATATAGCCCACCTCACCGGTGCCAAGCACCTGACGAGGCACCATATCCATCTTGAGCACACCAATCTCGTCGGCTTCATATTCCATGCCCGTATTGAAGAACTTCACCTTGTCGCCCTTGCGAATCTGTCCGCTCTCAATCTTGAAGTAGGCGATGATGCCACGGAAAGAGTTGAACACGGAGTCGAAGATAAGCGCCTGCAACGGAGCCTTCTCGTCGCCCGTGGGATGCGGAACACGCTCCACGATGGCACGCAGCACGTCCTCCACACCTTCGCCAGTCTTACCTGACGCACGCAGGATGTCCTCACGCTTGCAGCCCAAGAGGTCAACAATCTCGTCCTCCACCTCGTCCGGCATAGCGCTCGGCATGTCTATCTTGTTGAGGACAGGGATAATCTCCAAGTCGTGCTCAATGGCCATATAGAGATTGGAGATGGTCTGAGCCTGAACGCCCTGTGTGGCGTCGACAACGAGCAACGCACCCTCACAGGCAGCGATGCTTCGAGACACCTCGTAAGAGAAGTCGACGTGTCCCGGAGTGTCGATAAGGTTCAGAATGTATGTCTGACCATTATGCTTATACTCCATCTGGATGGCATGACTCTTGATGGTTATGCCTCGCTCTCGCTCCAGATCCATGTCGTCAAGCATTTGGCCCTCAGTTATCTTGATAGTTTGCGTATGCTCCAGCAATCGGTCGGCAAGCGTAGACTTGCCATGGTCGATGTGGGCAATAATACAGAAATTTCGTATATTATCCATTGATATATATCAGTTTTGAATGCAAAGTTACTTGTTTTTTCCGACAATTGGGTAACTTTGCATAATAAAAAACAAAGATATGAAGAACATTCTTTTACTTATGGCTTCTGCCATCCTGCTCTCATCTTGCCACGAGAGCCTTGAGAAACGCGCGCAGCGGGAAGCTCGCGAGTATACAGAGAAGTACTGCCCCACTCCAGTACGCGACTATGTGCGTACGGACAGCGTAAGTTTCGATATCAACACCAAGACATACCATTATTATTGCTCCATAGTCGGCGACCTCGACAACAAGACCATCTTCGACATCAATCGCGAAAAGATAGCCGAAGCGCTGCAGACACAAATCAACGAGGGCACAAACTTCAGAGCATACAAGAAAGCCGGCTTCTCCTTCCAGTGGACATTGCGCTCGGACAAGGACAAGAAGATGGTGTATTTCGACAAGAAATACACACCGAAGGACTATAACAAGTAAAACATAACTGAACATATCGCTATAATCGCAATAAGGGCTGGATTCCTAAGATTGGAATCCAGCCCTTATTCTATATATGTGATATATCGCTTACAGCTTGTTAGTTATCTCCTTGCCCATCTGCATTACGTAGGTGAGGTTGATGTCCTTATCGAAGACGATGATGTCGGCATCCTTGCCTTCCTCGATGGAGCCCTTACGGTCGAAGACGCCCATAATCTTTGCGGGTGTCTCGCTCGCCATGCGGAATACGTCAATCATCGGAATGTCTGCCTTCTTGATGCAGGTGCGGATGAGCACGTCCATGGTGGCTATTGATCCGGCAAGAACCGAACGGTCAGCCAACTTGCAGACGCCGTCTTCCATAATCACGCGAGCCTCAGCCAGCACGTCGCCTTCGCTTGCGGCATACGCCAAGGAGTCGGTGATAAGGGCTGTCTTCTCCACGCCCTTTATCTTGTAAGCCACCTTGAGCATCACTGGCGGCACGTGTATGCCGTCGGCAATCAGCTCTATGGTCATGTCCTGCAGCGCATACACGCTCTCCACAGTACCAGGCACCTTAAACTCCTGCTCCTTGTAAACAACGGGCATGCCGTTATAGAAGTGGGAAGCGTGGGTCATTCCAGCCTTGTAAGCGTCAGACACGTCCTCGTAAGTGGCGCGGGTGCAGGTCAATGCCGAGAGCACGCCATGCTTGCGAAGCTCCTTGACGAACCTTATCGTACCAGGCAACTCAGGTGCTTCGTCCCAACGCTTAATGCACTTATACTTGTTGAGCAGCGTCTCGTATTCGTAGATAATCGGCGCTTTAATCAGAACAGGGTTCTGCGCACCGGCCTCCTTACGGTTTATATACGAACCCTCAATATGCAGTCCGAGCACCGGGCTGTCCTTCTCAGCCATGAGCTTCTCGCATACATTGCAAGCTGCCTCCATAGTGGGGACAGTGGATGAAGACAATGTGGGGTATATGGAAGTGGTACCATGCTTCAGGTGCGCATTCACCGCTGCACGGAAAGCGTCTTCGCAGCCTTCTATGAAGTCGCGTCCGCCTCCGCCATGCGCGTGCATATCAATGCCGCCGGGAACGATATAGCCTCCCTTGGCATCGATGATTTCGGCTCCTACAACGTGGAGGTTGATGTTCGAGACAGCCCTGATCTTGTTGCCGTCCGTAACGATGGAGCCGCCATCAAGCCATCCTTTAGGTGTGAGGATGCGACCATTGACAAATTGTTTTAACATAACGTTTCGGTTTAGAGTTCGTTGGTAACCTCGTTACCCATCTGCATCACGTAAGTGAGCTTCAAATCCTTGTCAAACATCATGATGTCGGCGTCCTTGCCGTCCTCAAGCGATCCCTTGCGGTCGAATACGCCCATGATCTTTGCCGGAGTCTCGCTTGCCATGCGGCATGCGTCCTCCATCGGAATGCCAGCCATCTGAACGCAGGTGCGGATAAGGCGGTCCATGGTGGCTATTGATCCGGCGAGGGCTGAATGGTCAGCCAGCTTGCAGACGCCGTCCTCAAGGATGACGCGCGGGTCGAAAGCCACTCCTTCTTCGCTTGCTGCACAAGCCAGCGAGTCGGTGATAAGCGCGGTCTTCTCCACTCCCTTTATTTTGTAAGCCACCTTAAGCATCACTGGGGGCACGTGTATGCCGTCGGCAATCAGCTCGATGGTCATATCGGGAAGGGCGTAAACACTCTCCACTGTGCCAGGCACCTTAAACTCATGTTCCTTATATACTACGGGCATGGCGTTATAGAAGTGTGTGGCGTGCATCATACCAGCCTTATGACCGGCTACAACGTCTTCGTATGTGGCACGTGTATGACCGATGGATGCCACTACGCCGTGCTTGCGGCAGCACTGGATAAACTCCACCGAACCAGGAAGCTCAGGAGCCTCATCCCAACGCTTTATGCATGAATACTTGTCGAGCAGCGGCTCGTATTCCTCCGGCACAGGAGCCTTTATCCATTCAGGAATCTGTGCACCAGCCTGCTTGGGATTGAAATAAGGGCCCTCAAGGTGAAGTCCGAGCACGGGGCTGTTTTCTTCTGCCATGAGCTTCTCACAAGTTTCGCAAGCAGCCTCAATCATAGGCACCGTTGAAGAAGAAAGTGTCGGGAATATTGATGTGGTACCGTGCTTCATGTGCGCCTTGATGGCCACACGGAAAGCCTCTTCGCTGCCTTCCATAAAGTCGCGACCGCCACCACCATGTACGTGCATCTCCACTCCGCCAGGCACTACATAACATCCCTTAGCGTCAATGATTTCTGCGTCTACGATATGGAGATCACTGTTCGATACGGCCAATATCTTGTTGCCGTCGATAATAACAGAGCCGCCTTCCAGCCAGCCTTGTGGAGTAAGAACGCGACCGTTGATTATTTGTTTTAGCATAACTGTATGATTAGATTCAGACCTGTAATTGCTGCACTTTACGTCTTAATAGATTATGTATGCAGTGGTCTTTTGTTTATTAGTAGGTTTTACGTAAGCAAAGGTACACATATTTTTTTATTGTTGTCTATAAAATTTCAATTTTATTCGGACAACCGTACTGTATATCTTAGTAACCCATTTCTTCCAGCGCTTTTGCCAGCTGGTCAGGGCAGCTTGTCGGCTTCATGCCGCAGGTTATTCCCTTCAGCGTCTGCTTTATGTCCGAAGCCTTCTTTCCGATGGCAAGTGCGCAGATGCCTTTCAGGTTGCCGTTGCATCCTCCGAAGAACGAGAGGTCGCGGATGATGCCGTTCTCGTCCACGTCAATGGTGATGGAGCGGCTGCATGTGCCCTCCGTCATATAGTCCAAGTGGTTCATAATGATATTGTTTTTGGATGTTTATTAATGAATAAAGGGCGGCTATCGTTCTGACAACCGCCCCTTCTTATCTTGTTCTTTCAGAAAAGTCTGACCTTACTCAGCAGGAACCTCCTCCGGCTTCATGTTGGTGTAGACGTTCTGCACGTCGTCAAACTCCTCAAGACGCTCCACCATCTTGTCGATGGTTGCACGCTGCTCAGCGTCGATGTCCTTAAGGTCGTTAGGCACGTAAGTAAACTCACCGCCGATGTCCTCGAAGCCCTGGTCCTCAAGGAACTTCTGAATCTGAGCGTAAGCCTTTACGTCGTCGCCGTAGATGGTGATTGTGCCTTCTTCCTCGTCCTCATCAAACTCGTCCTCTACGTTGAAGTCGATAAGCTCAAGGATAAGCTCTTCCATGTCTACGCCTTCCTTCTTCTTGAAGGTGAACACGCACTTGTGGTCGAAGAGGTAAGCCAATGAGCCAGTGGTGCCGAGTGTTCCGTTAAACTTGTTGAAGACCGAGCGAACATCACCTACGGTACGTGTGGTGTTGTCAGTAAGAGTGTCCACAAAGACAGCGATGCCGTGAGGGCCATATCCCTCGTATGTCACTTCCTTGTATTCGCTCTGGTCCTTACCCATAGCGTTCTTGATGGCACGCTCGATGTTGTCCTTCGGCATGTTCTCACGCTTGCAGGTGGCGATGATAGAACGGAGTGAGGGATTGTTCTCAGGCTCCGGACCGCCAGCCTTAACAGCGATGGCAATCTGCTTGCCCAGACGAGTGAAAGTCTTGGCCATGTGGCCCCAACGCTTCAGCTTTGTAGCCTTGCGATATTCAAATGCTCTTCCCATTTTTTATTTATAATTTATTATTTTGTATTTTGTATTTTCCTTACTCGTTTCGCTTGCTGACCTCTTATCTCAGTTCTGCACCGAGCTTCTGCTTGAGGTTGTTGATAAGCTTGGTCATGATGGCATCAATCTGCTTGTCGGTGAGCGTCTTGCTCTCGTCCTGCAGGATGAAGTTCACGGCGTAGCTCTTCTTGCCAGCCGGCAGATTCTTGCCCTCGTAAACGTCAAACAGCTCCACGCTCTTGAGGAGCTTCTTCTCTGTCTGACGAGCAATCTGCTCAATCTGCTCGAACTGTACGCTCTTGTCGATGAGCAATGCGAGGTCGCGGCTTACTGACGGGAACTTGCTGATGTCGTGATAGAGAGTCTCGTTCTTCTTGATGGTACGCATGAGGTTGTCCCAGTTAAGGTCAGCATAGAAGACATCCTGAGCGATGTCCATCTTCTTCAGAATCTTATGACATACCGTACCCATCTCGCAGAGCACCTTTCCGGCACGTGTCTTCAATACGAGCGCCTTGCCGAAGACGTTATTGTCCGAGTGGTCGCAAACCATGATGCCGGGATTTACGCCCAGACGCTTTACGATGTTAAGCACATAACCCTTCAGCTCATAGAATGACGACTGCTCGTCGGGATGAGTCCACGAACCCTCCACGCGCTTACCCGTAATCCACATTCCGAGGTGCATTTCCTCCGTATAAGCCTTTATCGGATCCTCGTCGTTCTTCTTTTCCGGCGAATAGTGATAGCAATTGCCGAACTCGAAGAAGCGCAGGTTAGGCATCTTGTGGTTTACGTTGCGGCAGATGCTCTCCAGACCGCCGAACAGCAGCGACTGTCTCATGACGCCGAGGTCAGAGCTGAGCGGATTCATCACCTTGACGGTGGTCTCCTCGGTGTACTTGTTTAGCTCTGTATAATAAGATGTCTTAGTGAGCGAATTGTTCAGAATCTCACGGAATCCGCAACCCACGAGCTGCTCTCCGATAACATTCTGCAAGTGATAAGTCTTGTCCGCCTCGCCAAGGATGGTGAGCGAGCTCTTCAGCTGTGTGGGAATCTCCACATTATTATATCCGTAGATACGCAGGATGTCCTCCACTACGTCGCACGGACGCTGTACGTCCACACGGTATGAGGGAACGTCGAGGAGCAGTCCTTCGGCTGTCTCTTCCACAACCTTCATCTCAAGGCTCTCCACGATGGCCTTTATCATGTCGTGACCGAGGGCCTTACCGATAAGGCGGTCAACGTATTCATAGTCGAGCTGTACGCGGGCGTCAGCCATCGGGTTAGGATAAACGTCCTTTATCTCCATGCTCACCTTACCGCCTGCAAGCTGCTTGCAGAGGATGGCTGCCTGCTTGAGGGCATAGATGGTGCCGTTTGGATCGATGCCACGCTCGAAGCGATAACTGGCATCGGTGCTCAGACCGTGACGGCGTGCACTCTTGCGAATCCATGTGGGATGGAAGTAGGCGCTCTCCAGCACCACGTTTGTGGTGGTGTCGTACGTGCCGCTACCCTTGCCGCCGAAAATTCCGGCAATGCACATCGGCTCCTCTGCGTTGCAGATGCTGAGGTCGTGCTCGCCGAGAGTGTGCTCCTCGCCGTCGAGAGTGACAAACTTGGTGCCTTCCGGCTGGGTGCGAACCACAATCTTGTGGCCAGTCACCATGTCAGCGTCGAAGCAATGCATCGGCTGACCGTAAGCCATCATCACATAGTTGGTGATGTCCACGATGTTGTTGATAGGACGCAGACCGATGACCTTCAGCTTGTTCTGAAGCCACTCGGGGCTCTCCTTCACCTCACAACCCGTGATAGACACGCAGGCATAACGCTTGCAAGCCTCCGTATTCTCAATCTCCACGTCAATGGGGAGGTCGTTATTGTCTACTGTAAATTCCGTGCAGTCAGGACGATGCAGCGATGTCTCATGACCGTTGCGCTTGAGCCAAGCATAGAGGTCACGTGCCACACCCCAGTGTGACAATGCGTCAGAACGGTTGGCGGTGATGTCAATCTCAATCACCCAATCGCTCTCCAGATGATAATACTCGGCAGCGGGCTGTCCTACGGGAGCGTCCTCCGGCAGCACAATGATGCCGTCGTGGCTCTCTCCCACTCCAATCTCGTCCTCGGCACAAATCATGCCGTTCGACTCGACGCCGCGCAACTTCGATTTTTTGATAACAAACTCCTTGTCGCCGTCATAAAGCACGCAGCCCAGATCGGCTACGATAACCTTCTGACCAGCAGCCACGTTAGGAGCGCCACAGACAATCTGCTGCGGTTCGCCCTTACCAAGGTCGACGGTGGTTATATGCAAGTGGTCAGAATTGGGGTGCATTTCGCAAGTCAACACCTTGCCTACGAACAGTCCCTTAAGACCACCTTTTATTGTCTGTACTTCCTCAAGAGCATCTACTTCAAGTCCGCATGATGTCAGCGCATCAGCTGTTTCCTGCGGCGTAAGGTCGAAATCGACGTACTCCTTAAGCCATTTGTATGAAATCTCCATTATAATGATTTTTAAGTATACTCAAAACGTGATGCAAAATTAATAATTTTTGAGTAAGTAAACAAAATAATATGAAAATAAAACATAGCCGACAAGCGCATGATGGTCTTGTGGCTCCGTTTCCTCACGGAAATCAATTCCAATACGAAGGAGATTCCTTCCGACCTGCTCAATGATCCGGAGATTGGAAAAGCCGTAGAAGAGCTGGAGATTTCCGGTTTCTCGGATGCCGAGCTCAGAGCCTACGACAAGTTCTGGGATTCCGTAAGCGTTGAAAGAACCCTCATAGATGACAGCTACCAGAAAGGTATGGAAAAAGGCATAGAAGAAGGCATGAACCAGCGAAGCCTTGAGATTGGCAGGAAGATGCTGGCAAACGGAATGGATGAAGCATCGGTCATGGATATGACGGGGCTGACGGCAGAGGAGCTGAAGCTGCTGAAAGCGGAGATGTAGATTACAAATATCACCATATAATCAAGGGTCTATACGCCACCTGTTCATCGTGGCATATAGACCCTTGTCGTTTTTCCGTGAGGTACGGTAAAAGGCACTGTATTATAGACTTATAACACACCCTCTTCTTGTTCAGTAGCAAACGCCTGCATATAATTTATCTATTGGGAATATCAAATCCCAATTCTTTCCCCAAACGATATTGCCAAACTCTATCTTGAACTTTTTGAATTTGTTTTCATTCAAGTAAGAGTTGTATTGCGGATGTGGATGTTTTCTGATAAAAGCACCAACATCTACCGTCTTAATGATGCCATCATTGAAGTGCAACTCCACTTTTAATGGCGCCACATATTTTGCAGAAACAACCCCCATAATTTTATTAGAAAATCCACAAGCAATGTGGTCATTAAAATTCGATATGATCACTTGATGGATATCGAAAAGCGAACCATGTCTGATTGTCTTTGTTACTGATAACAAAATCTCCCAACGTAATAATATCCATACCTATAATCAAATCGTAATCACCGATATCACCAGACAATGCTTCTATAGACTTAAATTCCAAACATCCATCAACGTAAATATTTATCCTATATACAGAGGAATCGATGATACCACCAACACCTTCTATCTGCGTGTATGAAACAGGCTTAAGTCCTAAAGCTTCCACAACAGCGGGGGAGATAATTGTGTTTGTTGCTCCTGTGTCCCAAACAGAAGACTCTACTTCACAACCAGAGACCAGCATGCCATCCTTCTTCTCAAAACATGGCGTTACCACACAGTTTGTCTGTATGACATTTACCCTGCAGGAATATTTCTTGCTGAATTTTGCCATAAAAATCTCTTTCCCCCCAACTTAGCACGAACGTACTGACACTATTTTTGCCACATGTCCCTTTGGAATACCTGGAACGACAACTGAGTAGTCGACATGACATTTCTTTTCGAACTCCTCTATAGGCAAAGAGAAAACCTTGAGTTTTTTGCTACATTTTCCCATATATATATTTATTTATATCACTAACAATACTTGTCGCTGCAAATATAATTATTTTATTCCATAAAAACAAGTAATGTGATATTTAATGTATTTAATACATGCCATTATCTATCATGTATAACTATTCATCATTTCGGCTGAAAGCATAGATATAGATTAATAAATACTCAATTAGAGCAAGGGTCTATACGCCACCTGTTCATCGTGGCATATAGACCCTTGTCGTTTTTCCGTGAGGTGCGGGGGGATATGTTTGCTGGGCAACTTATACTCCTGCCCAGCTTAGGAGTTAAACAATCTACTTTATTATTCGACTGTATAACTACACGTTATGGACTTAAATTCACGTCCAAGGAAAGTAATCGACTCAACCCTCGAGAGGACGTGTACACGCAAGAAGGACGTTGCAGAAAGTCCCTCATAAAAGTGTATGGATAGATAGAAAAGTCCCTCATAAAAGTGCATGGATAGTTAGAAAAGTCCCTCATAAAAGTGTGCTAATCTTTCAAAAAGTTCCTCATAAAAATGTGATATATTTTGCTTTCTCGCTAATTTTCAGTATATTTGCACAAAAAACAATATATGGAAAGATTTATCATGCAAGACCTCATTGCTTGGAAAAACAGAAAGGATAGGAAACCCCTTATTCTGTTAGGAGCAAGACAGGTTGGCAAAACTTATATCTTGAAGGAATTTGGGCAACGGGAGTTTGAAAATGTGGCCTACATTAACTGTGACAATAATGCCATGGCTAAGGATTTGTTTGCTTCAGACTATAATATAGATCGCATCCTTCTCACCATCGGAGCCATTACTGGTGTTAATATAGAAGCCGGCAAGACCCTCATTATTATGGATGAAATACAGGAGTTGCATCGTGGACTTGCCTCGTTGAAGTATTTCTGTGAAAATGCACGGGAATATCATGTGGCAGTAGCCGGTTCCCTTCTCGGCTTGGCTCTTCATCAGGGAGAATCCTATCCAGTGGGAAAGGTTAATACCTTGGAAATGTATCCGATGACATTTGAGGAGTTTCTGTGGGCACGTGGTTTCAAACAGCGTATGGATTTGTTGCAGCATGGAATGTGGGATGTGGTAAAATCGCTCAGAACCCTCTATATTCAGCATCTTCGTGAATATTACCTTGTTGGCGGAATGCCCGAAGCTGTAAATAAGTTCATAGAGACCAATGATGCAAATGCCGTAAGAGAAGTGCAGGAAGAAATTATTCGGGCCTACGAAAAAGACATTTCCAAGCATGCGCCAAAAGAGCAGGTGGTAAGAATCAACCAGGTATGGAATTCTATCCCTTCCCAACTTGCCAAAGAGAATAAAAAGTTTATCTATGGTGTAGTAAAGCAAGGTGCAAGAGCCAAGGATTATGAGTTGGCTATCCAATGGCTCATAGATGCAGGGTTGGTATATAAAATCAGTAGGGTGAAGACTTTGGGGCTTCCTCTGAAGATTCATGAGGATATCAGTGCCTTCAAATTGTATCTCTTGGATTGTGGATTGCTGGGGGCTATGAGTAAAACTCCACCAGCCTTACTTCTTTTGCCTAACAATGACAATACCGGGAAGGGTGATTTTACGGAAAACTTCGTTTGCTGTCAGCTGGAATCGTTGCGCCAGATTCCTATATATTATTATAGTAAGGAAAACAGCCAGTTGGAACTTGACTTTGTTATTCAGGCAGGAATGCAGGTCATACCGGTAGAAGTGAAGGCAGAGGAGAATCTACAGTCAAAGTCTTTGAAAGCGACTATAGCCAAATATCCCGGCATGAAAGGCTTGCGTTTTTCTATGAGTGACTATCGGGAACAGGATGGCATTACGAATGTACCATTATATGGGGCAAGAGGGTATTGTTTGTTGTTTCTCTGTCATATCATCCACCCAACAGGTATCAAGACACGATGAAGGGTCTATACGCCCACCTCTCATCGTGGCATATAGACCCTTGTCGTTTCCCGTGAAGTGCGGGTGAATATGTTTGCTGGGCACCTTATACTCCTGCCCAGCTTAGGAGTTTATTAATCGTCTACACGATGAATTTGTGCAAATGTATAGCCAAGAAACTTTTTGTTAGTGTAGTCTTCTGTGTCCCAATAGCTTTGTCTAGTTGAACACCATTCATACGTTGCTTCCGCTGTAGTAAGAAGCTGCATCATAGATTGTCGTGAAGACAATGTCAGGTCAATAATTTCAGTTTTACAATTTTTAAATATACCATCTCTACCGTCTCTATCTATTTGTCCAACTGAACTTAGTGCCCCGAAACGGACCCTATCTAAGCGGCCACATTCTTCAAATGCCCTGTATTTTATCCTTGATGCCTTTCGCATATCTACAATTTCAAGCTGGTGGCATAGGTTGAAAGCACGATAATTAATCTCTTCGACTTTTGGAGCATATATTGCCGTCAAATTACTGCCTTGAAAAGCATAATCATCAATAATGGTAGCGTCTGGCAAGCAAACTACGTTAAACCATGGAGCAACGCCTTCTGGTAAATTACCAAAAGCTTTTTGAGGAATTCTCATAACACCTTTTAAGGTTATATCGACAGAACTTTCTGGAACACCTTTATCTTTTAAGGCAGTCTTTATGGCATCAAAAAGACCTAACGACACATTGGAAGGTAAAGTTAACTCCACATCATTGCCGTTTTCCAATTGCTTAGCGACCGATTCTCTTACACTCTCTTCCGTTACCAAAAAAGCCTCGCCACCAGGTACCGCCGTTCCTTCTTTCCAATCTGTCACTGTAACATTATCTATTATGGCTTTATCCTTACCAATCTTTAATTTATAGGTATAGCTCTTACCTCTTTCAAGATTTGGTATGCCTTTAATAGAGTATGCTTTAGCCATTCCGGTACCGTTTTCCTGTACACTTATGCATATAAAATCTTTGTTCGCGTCTTCTGCATTTGGAGCAACCAGAGCCACCCAAGAACTCTTTGGGTTAGAGTCATCCACCTTATATGCTTTTATAGCAGAAACATCTGCGCCTTGAGTTGCCGGTAGCTGTAATTGAGAATATATATTTATCCCAGCTACATATGGTTGGTCAAACTCATTCATGAAAGTCGAATTTTCTATATCGATAATGACACGTGCCGTCTGGCGCTCGAAATCCAAATCAAGCTGACGGTCTTCTGGAATGTTCGAATATACCTTTTTAGCTGTCATGTAGTCAGAAAGAGCTAATCCTTCCTTTGTGTTCTGTTCTATGCCGATTTTTCCCTTGTCGAAACTATTGCTGACATTATTATAAGAATACGGATAAAACGCCTTGAATTCTGTAGCTTCGGATTCCCATTTAATTGGAACTTCGGATTCGGCTACTCCCCAAACTCCATTTTTCATTTCATACTTATGAGCGGCACCACCATTCACGCTAATTCCAATTTGGTCAAAATCTTGAAATTCACTCTGTTCTTCTGTACTGCCAATGGGATTACTTCTGGTAAAAACGCTCTCGCCACCAATGGTTGCATTTACTTTTACCTCATCTCCAGCAAAGCGAACCTGCTCATCTTCTGTAGAGCAAGCAGCAAGCATTGCGAGAAAAGCAAAGGTTCCTAAATAGTTTAAAATTTTCATATTCTTCGCTTTTTATTCTGTTTCTAAAGTAGCACCAGTTCCTTCTACCCAAGGGCTTGCCTTCATGCTGCCAGCTTTTACGAAATCCTTACCTACAGTAAGGGTCAGGAGATGTTTTTTACCTGCTTCCAATCTCGCAAGCACACTTTCAGGAGCTCTCCACACATAAATCTTGCCGTTTATTTCAAACTCTACCCTAAATCCTTCAGTAATAGTTTGAGGTATAAGGATAGCTGAATAATTTGCTGTTGCATGGGCGTCATTGTTGGCTGCTGCTGTGAATTCCCCACGCTCAGGTTCTATCAAGACAGGAGCACAGGTTGCATCTACTGTCACAGTGATAGGATCTGCTGACAAATTTGCAAAACCCTGATTGATGCTTCCTCCGATATTTATTTTATTTATCGGATTAGATGCCAAAGGGGTCGTGTTATTGAAATCAGTGCCGAACTCAATTTTTATGTTCAGCAAACTGAGGGCATGAGTAAAAGTTATGTCAACTGCACCATTTGTCAAATCCTTTTCTGGCACAAACCCCGTTTTCTTATATACAAGAAAGTCAGACTCGTAAGTACCCGCCATCTGTTGCGTGCCAACAGAAACTGGATATTTTTTTACTTTAATCATTGTTTCCGTATTTCCTCTTGAGTCGAATGGGGCATAAGCCATTATATCGACAGGTTGAGTTGAGTTCTGCCAAAGCATCTGAACAGAAGGGTTCCATTTAGTTCCCTCTTTTGTCATCATGATGTTGTTATAGGAATACTTGCGACTGTTAGCATTGCCAATGCAAAAAGCGAATTTATCAAGAGTATTTGTGGTGTGAAATGCACGTGTAGTTATATCCTCTACATTTGTTGAAACTCGTACCACATTATCCGTAGGATAACTGCTCTGTGCCAAATCCTCATCGTTGGAGCAGCTGGCAAAAACTGCCGTTGCCAAAGCTGCCATTGCTAATATTTTAATTGCTTTCATATTCTATATGTATTTAACCGTTGTACTATGTTAGTTGAGAGCCTCGCCTTTGAATGTGCTGCCATCCTCCCAATCAGTAATTTTAACATCTCCAAGACTTATCTCGTTACGTCCAACCTCCAAATTGACAGTAGTAATCTTGCCACTCTCTAACTTGAAAGGTGTGCCGTTATCATAAACGAAATTCTTGCCACCGATGACGATGGTGAGTTGCTTGACTTCTTTCTGTGGAATAATGATAGAAACATACTTGGTGTTTTCAGTAATCTCAGGAAGCGAGAAATCTTCCTTTGCAGTAGTGGAAGGAGTAACAACCTTTGTCAGATAATTGATGGTTGCCTCTTTTGCCGCATTGCCCACAACCACTTTCTCTACAGTTGGTATGCCACCCCATTGATTCTTATAGGTAAGGTTCACAGCAAGTTTTGCCATTACACGGGTAAAGGTAAGAGGTACTGTCTGTTGGGCATCGGCATTATAGGACAGGCCATCTTTGTTGACTGCCACTAAGAGGTCGCTTTCTGTTTGCTTATTTACATCGAATGTATATTCTCCAGCAGAAAGGTCGGATATTGCTGCTATGGGATAGACACCGATGAAATAATGCTTCTCACGGTTGTTCTTCCAAAGCATCTGTGGAGTGGATACCCATGAACCGTTAGTCAACTTGTTGATAGCGTTGTTCACCACTCGTTCGCTTGTCTCAGGGGCTACAGTCGGGTCACCAGTCCAGGCGTACACGCTAATTTCATCACCCTCCTCAAAGGTTTGACCGCCTTTCGCATCTGTGGCTACACGTGTCATATTGTCGATACTGGTAGAAACGGTGATATACTTGGAGGTCTCGCTTCCGATACCATTCTCGTTGTCAGAACAACTGCCCAATGTCAAAGCCATTGCCATCAGGGCAAAGAGATAAGTCTTCTTTTTCATTGTCTTTTACTATCTTATATTTATATTCTTGTTTTGATTCTTGCTTAAATGAGAGGGGCGCTTAATCTTCAGGATTCAGGATTTCACCACGATAAATCCATCCCTCAGTCCAATCATCTATCTTCGTGCTCGTAAGATACATGTAAGGTTTCATCTCCCCGTATTCCAAGTTTATCTTGTACTTGCCACCAGACTTCATGATTGGGGCTTCGATGTCGTAGTTGCTAACAATTCCATTAGGAGCAATCAGCTGTATAAACAGCCGGGTGGTAAGAAAGCCATTGGCGGTCGGCATCAAGCGCAAGGTTTCTGTTATCAACCTCTTGTCTTGCGCTGCGATTCCAAAAGGGATGTCACATTCTTCCTTTGTATAGGTGGTAGTTCCGAATGTTCCATCCTCATTCTTTTACAGAGGTAGGAGTCCGGTAGCCACATTTAGCACCTTGCCACTTATTGCTGTATTTTCAGGTACACCTTCAATGATAAGGGTCAATTCTGCAAGCATACGGTGCATCGCGTCTTTTGTGACATAACTGACATTTTCTTTGTCTATAACTATGTCGGCAACACCATAATAGCCATGGTCGGGCGAGGCACTTGGATTGGACAATCCAAACATGAGTTGGTTCATATTGAGGGTTGCTCTTGTAGCCTCACCGATAAAAAATGGTTCTATAAGGTTAGTAGCAGCCAGAATCTGATAATGCCCTACAGGAAGAGCGAAGCGTTGGCTTGCCACCTCCTGCGCACTGCCATAATGTTTTTCCTCCACTAAGGAACCGTCATCGGCATTGAATATCCAGAGTTTCACGTCCTTCACATCCGTGCCTTGGTCGGCTTCATCTGCCCAGGTGAGCGATACTGACAAGCCACCCTCATCCTCAACGTCATGAACATTATGGTCGCAGCTTGCCAAGAGGCATGGGACGCATAACAGCACCCATAACCAAATATTAAATCTTCTTTTTGCTTTCATCTTCTATCCGTGTTTTATGGGTTACTTATTATTGTCTGTTGTCTCTACTCGGCGTGCTTTTCCGGCTTCCAGAGAGCCGTCGCTTCCGTTTCCTACGGCAGTAATGCGACTTGCCTCAATGCCTTTCCTCACAAGCCATGTCTTCAGCGCTTCTGCACGCTGGCAAGATATGCGCTTGTTGACAGCCACGCTGCCTTTCGTGTCGCACCAGCCGGTCACCGTCACCTTCATGTCCGGATTCTCCTTTAATGTACGTAGGATATCATTCAGCTTTGACAGCTCGCTCTGCTTGATAGCGATACTGTTGAATGCGAAGTAGACAACGGGGAATGTCACCTTGTGCTGTTCTGCCACGTCTTGCTCAGCAACCTTTGTCTCAGCCTTATCTGCCGTCTCCTTCTGGAGGTGTTCAGCCTGAGGAGTGGTCACCTGCTGCGGCGCTTCCGGTATTGTTGTCGGCACTTCCGGTTCTGTTGTCGGCGTTGTTTCCACAGCCATGTTCTTCTTCTTTGTCTTTGCGAGGCTTATTCCCAACCTTATGCCGCTTTCCCACACGAAGTTGTTCTTATGCAGATGCTCCGGCATTGCGTCCATACGTTCGCCAGTAAGACGAGTCAGTCCGGAATAGATGCCAAGTTTCAGGCATGAGGTAAGTTGGTAGCCCACCTGCAGATCCGCGCCATAACCAAGATGCCAGTCGATTGAGCCTTTCATCACCTTGGCATCATCGGCTATAGTCCGGATGTCAGCCTTGGTCGTTACAGCATATATATGAGGCGAGACAGCCAAATCCCATCGGCTGTCAGCTGTCTTATGGAACAGCCCAAGGAGATTAACGTTCACTCTTGCCCCATACTGTCCCATCCTGACATGGCTCTTCAGATCGGCATACTCCCAACTGTCCATGCCTAAGACACCTGCCTTGTAAAGCACACCGTCGCTACCAAGCCAATAGTTGCGTTCTGCGCAGCAGTCTTGTGCCGACAAGCTCATCTCTCCATACTTGGCGGACAGCTCTGCCGAGAAGACGGAACCGAAACGATAGCCGCCATATACGCCAGCAGCCCAACCGAGGTGCGTCTTGTCGTGTCCGAAACTTGAGAAAGTGGAGAAGCCGAAAGGCATCCCACCCTCTACTCCGACGTACCAGCCTTGCCAACGAGTCTTTCCGTCTTCTTTTACTTCTGCTTTCGCAAAAGCAAATGGAAGAACAAATGCAAGCATAGCGACCAGCAGCCGATGTTTTGTTGTCAAATGATTTACCATATTATTTCGTTTATTTTTTTTCATTCCAGGAAATACAAGAGGTTGGTCAGTAAGATAAATATGGATGCCAACAGCAGAAAGATATAAAAGCGTTCTCTCTTGATGAAGTCACGAAAGCTATAGCGAGCCTTCCAATGATTCTCAAGGTACATCCTGTACTCATGTATCATGGCATATCCGAAGATAAGGCATAATATGAGTACAAACACCCCGATGATAATCAGGGCTAATTCTATCCTTGGCATAGTATCTATTATTTCCTTCATGTTGCAAATATAGTGCATCGACACGAAAGAAGGTGCAGTTTTTCACTGTTCAGGTGTCGCATTCATACCAAAAAGGTGTCGCATTCGTAGGAATGCGACACCCTTTTGGCTGTTTTTCGATAAAATTTTTGCTTTTTCTTTGGTGTTTTTACAAAAAATGGATACGCTCAATTTGAACCTTTTTGTGCTGCATCTGTAGACTGGAAGGCTCTCCATTCTGTAGGAGAACAGCCTTCTTTTGTCTTGAAGATTCGGTAAAGATGAGTGCGACAAGAGAATCCACACTCGGCAGAAATGATCTTGCTTTTTTGGCAAGAACCTGACGATACCCCCACTTCTCATATATCTTGTTCTCAAAGAACCTTTATTTTCCTCTTCTTTATCCAGAAGTTCTTCGGTAGGGACATAACTGCTGCCGAGAGCGATAAACGTAAGATTGAAGAACAGCAGGGCAAGCAATACGGCAGGACCTACTATATATAATAAGGTGGTGGAAAAGATGGCAATCGGCATAGCGAGAACCGCGAGCCATAGAATGAAATGCCACTGCACATCAGTATCATCTTTCTGAGGTTGGAACGTGTGGTCTCTATGTTGTAGATTCCCATGGAGATAAGCGAAAAACAGGGCGTATAGACGAGAATGTTGATGACCGCCCCTAAATCATCATGCATGGCACGGAATCCGAAAACCATCTGCACCGCATATTGTATCGCCAGTCCTATCATGGTGACAACGATCATCCATCGTGAACGCTCATACCGCCTGTTCTCCCATCTTACATGCAGATGAGCGAGTGCCACGAAGAAGGCATTGACAAGCATGAATATAAAACATGCAAACTGAAGTAGAAATAATGAATCCATACGCTTGCAAAAGTACGAGAATAATTTCAGAAAAAGGTACAATATTCTCAAAATGTTTACGAAATATACAAATAAATCAAACTAAAAGACATGTTCTTCATGTCTTCTTGTCTACATGCAAATATCGTACAAAGAGTAAAAAGCTGTTACAAAATAAAAATTGATTCCAGAGAATCAAAAAGCTGTTTTTAGGGTGTTATGTTGTGCAAACAGCACCAATCCTTAACGATAGCGCCACTTTTACAGTACAATAGTGCCACTATTAGAGTGTAAAAGTGGCGCTATTGT
>ERZ507065.545-NODE-545-length-24421-cov-6.281170_pt1 | contig 24421 bp, 21 predicted proteins | sample MGYA00513785_ERZ507065 | MGnify/ENA metagenome assembly ERZ507065
CTGAGCGCCGCTACATTTTTCTCTCGCGCGGCGGCCTTGTACAACGAGCGCCGCTGCAGACGCAATCGGTGCATACCATTTTAACGGCAGCCTGTTTCTTGCGCAGGTGCAGCGCCGGGCCTGGCTGTCCCCGCCCCTGCAAAGTGCGCATGTTTCGAAAAATGCGGCGGGCGGGATGGGCCGCCCGCCGCGCTGCGGGTCTTACATCAGGGGCTCGAGGCCGAGGACCGGGTGGTTCTTCTCGGTCAGGAAGTCCATGAGGGCATCGCAGTCCTCGCAGATCGTCTCGTCGGCGATCATATCGGCGAAGTTGTCGATGCCGTACAGCTCCTTGGCGGTGCGGTTCAGGCGCTCGGCGACGTCGTCCTTCAGCTCCTTCGGCATCCAGACGATACGCTCGATGCCGCCCTCGGCGGCGATGAACTTCTTCGAGGAGATGAAGTGACGGCCGTGGCCCATATAGCCCGGCGTCTGCACGCCGCCGCCGGTGCAGGAGGCCAGCTCGCCGAACGTCATGCCGACGGGGGTCATGCCCTTATACTCACGGTTGACGACGATGAAGCCGTTCGAGACCGGCTCGATGCCGCAGATGCATTCGAAGCAGCCGCAGGAGGTCATCGGGTCCTCGAGGATGGAGTAGAGCGTGACGTTCTCGACCGCGCCGTGCGTGGCTTCCTGGATCATCTTGTTGACGGACTCATAGCGGCCGGTGCGCTCGTCGAGGCAGCCCTCCTTGAAGATCGGCTGGCACGGGCCCTGCGGGTTCAGCTCGTTCGTCGCCTTGGCATCGAGCCAGGAAACGGCGCCGCACAGGCCGAGACGCTCCGGGGTGACGACGCAGCAGTGCGCCGGGGCGAAGCTCTGGCAGAGGATGCAGGTGTAGAAGCGGTCGACGGACTCATCCGTCATGGACAGCAGGCGGTCGTCGCGCTCGTTGTAGCGCGGCATGGCGACCTCGTCGCGGAACTTCTCGGCAGCGGCCTCGTCCGTGATGAGCGTGACCTGGCACTTATCGACGACGGCGTCGAATTCGTCCATGATCATATGGTACAGGACCTCGCCGAAGTGCTTCAGGCGCAGACCCTTGGCGAAGGCGTCGTTCGAAACGCGCACGCGGACCTGATTGCGCTGGCCGGTGTGCATGACGCCCTCCATGTAGTTGAACCAGGCGTGGATCTTACGCTCGATGACGGACTCGAAATCGGCCTGCATCTTCGCGCCCGCGACCTCGATGAACGTGCACAGGGCGTAGTTCTTCTCGCCGCCGTCCATATCGTCGCCGAGGATGGTGATCTTGTGGTCCTCGATCTCGGACGGATCGCGCATGAGCACGAGCTCAGCCGTGGCGTTCTTGCCGGACCAGTATTCGGTGTGCATGTCGGCCTTGCGGATGATCTCGCCCTCAAAGGCGGCCGCGAAGGCGACAGGGATGGGCAGCTCCTTCGTCTTGATCTTGATGTTGCGCAGCTCGAGGGAGTGCTTGACGGTCAGGCTGTGGTCCAGCACGGATTCCAGCGCACCGGGGACCTGATTCTCGCCGAGGTCGATGTCGACGACGACCGGGAAGCCCAGGGCGATGGCGCCTGCGCCCGCGGAGACGACGACATTGTCGATCGCGCCGAACGTATTGACGAACGCGGGGACGCGCTCCTTCGTGTACTTCAGCAGGCCGGGCAGGTCGCCGGGCTGGACGTTGCCGAAGATCAGGGCCGCGCGGATGGCGACGGTGACGACGTGGATGACGGCGGTGACGTCATGGCCGAGCGGCACGACGCGCAGCTCGAGGCCCATCTTCACGCCGCCCTCGGCGCACTGGTCGATAACGCCGCCGATGAGGAACGTCAGGATGCCCTTCGACTGGTAGTCCTTGACGACGGACACGACGTCAGCGGCATTGTCGGCCTTGCCGAGCACGACGGCCACGCCGGGGATATCGCCCGTGACGAGCGGGACGCCCAGCGAGCGGATGACGGGATCGGGCACAAAGCCGATGCCGGTCTCGGCGGCATAGGGGTCCGCGCCGTCCAGATACTTCAGGCCCTCGATGATCTCCGCGCCGACGGCAGTGGCAAGGCCGGCGTTCAGCGCCTGGCCGAGGTCCTCCTGATCGGTGATGAGGCTCTTGAGCACGCCCACGCAGGCGGGCAGGTCGCCGAGCTTGGCCACCTTCACGCCCGTTGCGGCATAGATGGTGGGGAAGAAGTAGGCCGTGTCGGGGAAGGCAATGGCCTTGTCTGCGCCGTGCTTGGCGATTGCGTCGTTGACGGCGCCCTCAGTCAGACCGGCTACGGCATGCGAGCCGCCATAGATGAGATCGGTTAATACACTCATTTCGGTTTCCTCCTGATGAAAAATATCAAATTTGCGGGTGCAAATCAGATGTTACAATTTGTTAAATAATGCGTTTTATGTAGGGGCGGGGCATGCCCCGCCCGTCCGCGAAGCGGCAAACGTAAGGCCAATCCGGTGCAGCGCACCGTTTCCAGCGCAGCACCGCCTGATGTGTCATTGCGAGGAGCGAAGCGACGTGGCAATCTCGGGAAGGCAGTCACGATTTCGCCGATAGCTTCCCCGCGATCCTAGTGGGTACTGCGAGATTGCACCCCAAGGGCACTTCCTCGCGCTTCGCGCTCAGGGCGCCACGTCGGCCGTTGGCCTCCTCGCAATGACAAATCGGGACTGGTGCCGTTTTAACGATGGCTTGTACGGGCTGCCAGTGCGTCGCCGGGAGCGGCATGCCGCTCCCCTACAGGGTCGGTGCGGTCGGCGGAGTGCCACCAATGCTACCGCCTGCATGGCGCTCAGGGAACGCCGCTACATTTTTCTCTCGCGCGGTGGCCCCTTTGGGGCCTCGCAATGACAAGCTGCGATCTAGCGCGCAAATGACGGGACGCCGTCGCGGATGCGGATAGTGCAGGTCTCCCCTGCAGAGAATTCCATGGTATCCAGCGGCTCCTGCTGGTCCCGGTCCCGGAGCACGACGGTAAACGGGGCATCCTGCGCGGTGAAATATCCCTTTTTGCCGTCCCGCTCATAGCGGACGCGGCTCTCGCCGCTGCCCGTTACCTCCAGATAGGTTCTCGTGCCGGTCGAAATACCCACTTCATACTGCATATTTTCGCCGGTCGCCTCGACGGTGGAGCGGGTGTATTCCACGTTCTGAAGGCCGGGGCCCTCCACGGCGCGGAAATCGTCGCCGTCGAAGGAGAGGCAGATCGAGCGGTCTTTCGCCCGCTCCGGTTCAAACCGGACAGAGAACGACTCGCTGAAGCGGACCTGCACGGAAGTCGATCCCGGCACAAAGTCCACTGTGAAATGGCCGTCCAGCACCGGCATCGTACCGCTCCATACTTTGTCTGCAAAATGAAGCTCCTGTCCCTCCGCATTGACTATGGTGAGGCTGTCCTCGCTCACAAAGCTGAACCGCGTCTCTTTTGGTTTGGATTCGCTTCGGCAGGCCGTGCACAGGAGGAGGCAGAAAAGCAGGAGGCAAGCCCGGATCATGTGTTTTCTTTTCATTCGGTTTCCTCCTGATGAAAAATATCAAATTTGCGGGTGCAAATCAGATGTTATGATTGGATGGGTTTCTGTATAATTAAAATCCATATGTTCTGGATTTGTCGTTTATGAATCAACTTTTACCACTACGTCTTCCTGCGCGCCCCATGGGTTCCGGATCGTCAGTTCAGTCTGTGCGGGAACGGTATCTGCAAGAAATGTCTCGGTATAATCCTCGTTCAAAGCATATTGGAACGCCGCATCGCTTTCCGCCGTCAGACGCCTGCGCCCGGAGGAAACGGTCAGCTCCCCTGCGCCGTCCCCCTCCAGCACAAGCAGGCGATTTGCCGCATTGTCCCGGAAGAATCGCAGCTCATAGGTCATCTCCGTGCCGCAGATACTCGCCTCGTCCGGCGTCATCCGGACCGTTTCGATCCCGCTGCCGTACAGCTTCTGGAACCTGACGTCCCAATCCGCAAGGAAGGCCTCCCTGCCCGTATTGCTGCCGCAGGTCACGCGCAGCTCTCTGGCATACGGGACGCGGAAATAGTCCAGCGGCGACTCGGCGAGATAATCGCAGGTCGTCTCATAAACAGGCATATCGCCATTGCAGGCGCCGTCCTCATAGAGAAGGACCTGCCCCTTTTCGTTCCGGACCTGATACGAGCCGCCTGCATACACCGCGATCCACATGGTGTCCGCGTGACCAAAGGATAGGGGCACTTTTTCACACAAAAAGGCGAAAGCAACGAGCAGGCAGAGAAACAGTATCAGGGTTACTGGTATCATTTTCTTCATTGATTTGCCTCCACGCTGTCATCCCTCACCCGTTGTCTGACAAGGTGCCGCGCTCCAGCGAAATACGCGCCTCTGCACCGGCAGGATAGGTCTGCTCGGCAACAATATCGCCGTTCCCGTTTTTCAGAGTACAGGTATACTCGGCATCGCCGCGGAGAAGGTTCTCTTCCTTCTGCGTCAGCGTAAGATCTCCGGCAGTTGATACGATCAGCCGGTTTCCGTTGTCGCCCGGCATGCGGACCGTCAGGGTGTATGCCTCCCCGGCAGTCTCGACGGAAGTCGTCTTGTCGCTCAGGACGATCTTCCGGACGCTGCCTTCGATTTTGCGGAATTGGCTCTCGTCCTCCCACGAGGCCGAAAACAGGCTGCCGTCTGTGACTTCAACGGTAAGCGTCTCCGTCCGCGGCACGCAAAGCGACGCAGAGTATACAGCCTCCCCGCCGTTCAGGTGGGTCTTTTCCACCGGCATCGTGCCGTCATATTGCAGCAGATCGAAATAGCGGAGCGTCTGGCCCGCCGCGTTGGTCAGCGCATACTGTCCGTCCAGCGACAGCTCCACCCACATGGTTCCGCTGATCCCGGGGGCTGCGGTTTTGCAGGAGCAGAGAAGGGAGGCAAGCAGGAGCACGGTCAGTAAAATCAGAACAGCTTTTTTCATAACGGACACCTCCGTTCTCAGTGCCGCACTCCCTGAGGTGTCATTCCGAGGAGCGAAGCGACGTGGGAATCTCACAGTACAAGGATGGATAACAGGTAGACTATAGCGAAAACGCAGCTGCCTTCCCGAGATTGCACCCCAAGGGCACTTCCTCGCGCTGCGCGCTCAGGGCGCCACGTCGGCCTTCGGCCTCCTCGCAATGACAAGCTTGGGAGCCTTACACATTCGCCGGAAATACCTCCAGATTTGCAGCTGCCAAAGGCGGTCACTGACCGCCGCTACAGACGCAATTGGTGCATACCGTTTTCACGGCGGCCGGTACGAATCGGCAGCCTTGCGAAACTTTCCACTTTCCATTTTCCACTCGCCGCATGCCGTCCCCCTACAACGCTCCATCGATGCCCCCGCCATTCCCCTCCGCCAGCTCCCACACCTGCTTTGCAAGCAGCACGGCGAGAGGCAGGAGGATCATCCCCGCAAGACCGAACAGGCGATAGCCCGCGTAGAGCGACAGGAGCGTCAGCAGCGGCGGCAGGCCGATCTGCCGCCCGAGCAGGCGCGGCTCAAGGGCCGAGCGGGCAAAGGCCGCGGCGGCATAGGTGACGGTCAGGCCGAGGGCAAGGCCGCCGGACCCGCGCAGCAGGGAGACGGCCGCCCACGGCAGCAGCACCGTCCCGGAGCCGAGGACGGGCAGGGCATCGACCACGGCGATGAGCGCGCCCAAAAGCACGGCGTGCGGCCGCCGCAGCGCGGCGAGCAGGCCGAGCGAAACGACGCCGAACGTTACGAGCAGGAGCTTTCCCTGTGCGAGGACATAGCCCCGCAGGGCAGCGCGCAGACGCACAAGGAGTTGCCCGCCGCGCGCCCGCCATTCCTCCGGCACATGGCGCGCCGCAAGGGCGCGGAGCCTCGGCGCATCGCCCGCGAGGAAATAGGCGGACAGCAGGGCCGTCAGCCCGAAGAGCAGCAGCTGCGGCATCCAGCCGAGCACGCGCGTGACGCAGCCGAACACGCCCTGCGACACGGAGTCGGCCACGACACTCCCGCCCGCAAACAGCCGGTCGACCCACTGGGCTGCAGCCTCTCCCATCCCGTCCGGCAGGCGGCTGGCCAGGTGCAGGGCCGCGGCATGCAGGCGCTGCAGCGGCTCGGCCAGCGTGGAGAGCAGGCCGGGCAGACGGGCGCACAGGGCAGCGCAGCCCTGCCACAGCGCCCAGCCGAGGCCCGTGAGCGCGGCGGCCGCGGCGAGGCACACGGCCGTCACGCTGAGAAAAGCAGCCAGCCCGCGCGGCAGGCGGCGCAGGCGCGCGGCAAGCGGCCGGGCCAGCCGGGCAAGGCCGAGACCGAGCAGGAACGGCAGGCCGACGGGCAGGAGGATGCGCGCCGTGAGCCACAGGCCCGCCAGCACCCCGGCGGCGCAGGCGCACAGCTGCCAGAGCTTTTTCATTTCATCGACTCCTTTCGACCGCGCCGCGCGGATTGCGCTTGCATTTTCGGGGCGCTTATGTTAGAATGCACTTGTTCGGGAAACATCTGCACATCTCTTGTGAACAGGAGGAGCCATATATGGCACAGCTTCCGAAATACTATATCGTGGAGGCCAAGGCGCTGCCGGAGGTTTTTCTCAAGGTCGCCGAGGCAAAGTGGCTGCTGGAGACCGGTGAGGTCGCGACGGTGAATGACGCCGCGCGCGCCACGGGCATCAGCCGCAGTGCATTTTACAAGTATCGCGATTCCATCTCGCCGTTCCAGAACCTGATGGCTGGCCGCATTCTGACCTTCCAGTTGCTGCTGCGGGACATGACGGGCCTGCTTTCCAGCATACTCACCATTTTTGCCCAATTCGGCGCAAATATACTGACGATCAATCAGGCAATTCCGACAAACGGCTGTGCCTCCGTGACGATCTCGGCCGAGACCAGCGGCATCTCGCAGGGCGTTGAGGCGCTGATGCGCGCGCTTTCTCAGGTGGACGGCGTGCGGAAGGTCGAGGTCCTCGCGGGCTGAAAACAGCGCCCGATGCGCAGCGGAAATTTTTGCCGGTTTCCATGCGCTTGCCTCTTGCATTTCCCTGTTAGAGCCTGTATACTTGTAGCGGGCAATTCACAGGGGGGAGGTGTTATCCATGGTTTTTGAAACGATCCGCGAATTTCTTTGTGAGCAGCTGGCATGCGACGAGAGCCGCGTAACGCCAGACACCGTGATGCTGGAGGATCTGGAGATGGAGCCGTCGGATCTCGGTGATCTGATGCTTTCCCTGGAGCAGGAATTCGGCATCGAATGGACGGATGACGACCTGCAGGGGATCCGCACGGTGGGCGATCTGACTGCCTTTGTGGAAAATCAGGAATAAGCAAAGCCTGCGCAGGAAACGACCTGTGCAGGCTTTTTTATGGTGTATGTAGGGGAGGGGCATGCCCCTCCCGGCGCAGAGCTGCCGAAATGAACAGGCTGTCGTTAAAATGGCAGACGCCCCCGATTTGTCATTGCGAGGGCGCTTTGCGCCCGTTGCAATCTCAGGAAGGCAGTTGCGTTTTCGCCGAAGGTTTTCCAATGATTCAACCGGGCACTGCGAGATTGCCACGGCCACTTCGTGGCCTCGCAATGACAAATCTGGGGGCCTGCGATAATTACCGTAATTTTCTCACAAACGCGCAAATTGATACTTGACTTTTTCTCTGTATATGTTACGATATCAATGTGGAAACCCGCCGTCCATGGTTGATCCCGATTGACGGTGTACGGTTCAAAGACGGTTGCCTGTCATCCCGCAGGAGCGGAATGGAGGCAGACATGTATAGCCCCTGCGGGAAATATCCCGAAGGAGGTGATACATATAACACTTCAGGACCTGTTCTGGGTACTTTCGATCCTCTGGCTGATTTGCCAGATCATCGACTGGCTCCGAAATGGTAAAAAGTGAGCCGTCTGCGGCAACAGACGGCTCGTTGATTTGTGAATAGTAAACTTCACAAATCCAGAAGCACATATGTTGTGGCAACCGTCCGGGTTTCCACATCTTTATTATATCCACCCTTGCCAGAAATGTCAAATACATTTTGACAGAAACTGTCCCGGTGAAACGGTTTGCGTTTTCGCCGAAGGCTTTCCAATGATTCAACCGGGCACTGCGAGATTGCCACGGGCGCGAAGCGCCCTCGCAATGACAAACTTGTTAGCCTTGCGCCATCGAATTCGCACTGCAAAACCTACGGCCTGCATGGCGCTCACTGAGCGCCGCTACAGACGCAATCGGTTTGTGCGTTATTATCGACGCTCTGTACGAATCGGCAGTGTCTTCCCGAGATTGCCACGTCGGCCTGCGGCCTCCTCGCAATGACAAACCTTTGGCTTTCACCGTTTTATCGATAGCCTGCACTGGTCGGCAGCATTGCGCCGGGAGCGGCATGCCGCTCCCCTACATTGGCCGGTACCGTTTTAACGGCGGCCGGTACGGTTCGGCAGCATTGCGCCGGGAGCGGGCAGCCGGTCCCGACACCTCTTTTCATTATACGATATCAAAAGCGGAGAGCGCAGGCTCTCCGCTTGTGTTTTCTTCAGCTGAACAGGTTCAGATTCACGGCGCTGAGGTCAAGGTACCAGTGCCCGCCGGTTTGGTAGCACACGGCGCGGACATTGAGCTGGCCATCCAGCTCGCCCGTGAACGAAACGCGGAATTTGACGAGCCGCGCCTCGTCGACGGTCATGATCCAGTCGTACTGCTGGCGGAAATAATCCTCGAGCACGCGGCAGCCGCTCTCGGGGATGCGGCGGCTGTCCAGCTCCTTTGGCGTGATGTCATAGTCGTTGCTGCTGCCCTTGGCGAACGAATCGCGCACATTGGCCAGCTCCCCGGCATCGAAGCCGTCCGCATTGAGCACGGCGGGGGGGATGGCCTCCTGCAGGCGGGTGAAATCGTCGTCCTGCAGGGCGGCACAGTAGGTGCGGACCGGCTCCATATAGGGCGCGTCGGCCAGGCCGCAGGCGCCGAGCAGGAGGGCAGCCAGCAGGCAGAGGATGCAGATTCGCTTCATATCGGGCGCTCCCTTCGGCTCACTTTTTGAGCAGGTCGCGGATCTCCGTGAGCAGCTGCTCCTCCTTCGTCGGCTCGGGAGGCGCGGCAGGGGCCTCTGCCTCCTTCTTGCGGTGCTTTTCCCCGGCCTCACGCAGGCGATTGACGGTCTTGACGATCAGGAACACGACAAAAGCCATGATGACGAAGTTGATGAACGCGGACAGGAAGTCGCCGAAACGCAGGTAGTTTACGATGACCTCTCCGTTTTCGTCCAGCTTTTCGCCGAAGAACTGCGGCAGACGGATCTTCCACTCCTCAAAGCTGAGGCCGCCGAGGAACATGGACACGACCGGCATGATGACGCTATTCGTCAGGGCATCGACGACCGTCTTGAATGCACCGCCGACGATGACGCCGACTGCAAGGTCGAGCATATTGCCCTTCATGGCAAATTCCTTAAATTCCTTCAGAAATCCGCTCTTTTTCTTCCCCATAGTATCCTCTCTCCTTCTCAGAAGTTCTTCTTTTCGAGTACTTCCAGACCGCCGAGGTACTTGCGCAGGACCTCCGGCACAACGACGGAGCCGTCGGCACGCTGGTTCTGCTCGACCATGGCGGGGAAGATGCGGGACGTGGCCAGACCGGAGCCGTTGAGGGTGTGGACGAATTCCGTCTTGCCCGTGGCCTCGCGGCGGAAGCGGATGTTGCCGCGGCGCGCCTGATAGTCGCGCGCGTTCGAAACGGAGGAGACCTCCTTATAGCCGTTCATGGACGGGATCTGAATTTCAATGTCATACGTCCGCGCCATGGAGGCCGAGCAGTCGCCCGCGGCGAGCTTAACGGTGCGGAAGTGGAAGCCCAGGCCCTTGACCAGGCGCTCAGCCTTGCCGACCAGCTCCTCGAAGGCCTCGTCGGACTTCTCGGGCAGGGTGTACTGGAACATCTCGATCTTGTTGAACTGGTGACCGCGGACCATGCCGCGCTCATCGGCGCGGTGGGAGCCTGCCTCGCGGCGGAAGCACGGCGTATAGGCGAACAGCTTATGCGGCAGGTCGCTTTCGGCGAGAATTTCGCCGCGGTGCAGGGAGGCGAGGGCCGTCTCGGCCGTCGGGAGCATGAAGTGCATGCGGTCGTCCGTCGGATTCTCGATCTTATAGACCTCGTCGGCGAATTTGGGGAACTGTCCCGCGGTCTCGCCGCACTGGTACTCGAGCATCAGGGGCAGGCCGACCATCTCGTAGCCGTCCTTCAGGTGCTCGTCGATGAAATAGTTGAGCAGGGCCCACTCGAGGCGCGCGCCCATGCCGCGGTAGATCCAGAAGCCGGAGCCCGCCAGACGCGTGCCGCGCTCATAGTCGATGAGGCCGAGATCCGTGCACAGGTCCACATGGTGCTTCGGCTCGAAGTCGAAGTGATGCGGCTCGCCGTAGTAGCGCAGCGGCTCATTGTTCTCCTTGCCGCCCGGCTTGAGATCGGGGTCCGGCAGGTTCGGCAGAGACAGCATCAGCGTGCGGTACTCCGCCTCGACGTCCGTCAGCTTCTGGTCGTTCTGGGCGATCTGGGCCTTCAGCTCGGCCATGCGCGCGAAGATCGGTGCAACATCCTCGCCCGCCTTCTTGCGCTTCGGAATTTCCTTCGAGACGCGGTTCTGCTCGGCCTTATCCGTCTCCGTTGAGAGGATGAGGGCGCGGCGCTGAGCGTCCAGCTCCAGAATGCGGTCGACGGCAGCGTCGCAGTCGACCTCCTTGGCCCGCAGACCGGCCTTGACCGCCTCGGGATCGTCCTTGATTCGTTTGATATCCAGCATTATTCAGTCACCTCAATAAATCAGTTCAAAAATCAGTCAATGTAGGAACGCAGGATCTCATAGAGCGCGGCGCCGTCGTCCTTCAGGGCGTCGGCATAGGCCCCGAGCGCCTCGAGATGGCTGCGGAGGGCGGCATAATCGCCCTGCTCCAGCGCGGCCTGCGCCGAGACGAGCAGCTCATTGGCCTGCGCGCGGCGGGAGAGCGTGTCGTTTTCCTTCTGCGCACTCTCAAGCGTCTTCTCGAGCGTTTCGCGGGCCTTTTCGGCCTCGCTTAAGCGGGTCTCGGCCTCCGAGAGCTTGTCTGCTGCCTCGGAGGACGCGGCGTTGGCCTCGTCGAGCTTGGTCTGCAGCTCTGCGGACTCGGCGCGGGCGGCGTCCAGATCCTTCTGCAGCAGCGCGATGTTCTCTCGCGCGCCCGTGTTGGCCGCCTCCATCTCGCCCTTCATGTCAATGACCTTGATGAGCAGGGAGATCGCCACAAGCAGGAAGGCCGCCGCGAACATGATGGCCATGTATTCGAGCATGGCACGCTTTTTCTTTGTGGTCAGCGGCTGCTCCGTTGTTGTTTCTGCCGCTTCCTGCGGCTGCTTCAGTTCAGGCATTCAGGCTTTTCCTCCGTTTTTCCGAGAGCGAGGAGGGCGTCATACAGGCGCTGCAGGTCCTCCTGCCCATAAAATTCCAGTTCAAAGCGTCCCTTGCGCTTTCCGTTGACGATGCGGACCTTGCGGTCGAGACGGCGCGTGAGGGATTTTTCGCACTCGGCGACATAGTCGACCGTCAGGGGAGCGGGCTTCGGCTCCGGCTTTTCCTCCTCCTGCAGCATCCGCTTGCACATGGCCTCGGCCTGCCGCACGGACAGGCGCAGGGCGACGATCTTCTGCGCGGCCGCCTTCTGCAGGCGGGCCGCCGGGAGCGACAGGATGGCGCGGGCGTGCCCGGCCGAGATCGTGCCGTCCTCCACAAGAGAGCGGACCTCCTCCGGCAGGAGCAGCAGGCGCAGGGCGTTGGCCACGGCCGGGCGGGACTTGCCGACGCGCGCGGCGGCCTCCTCCTGCGTCAGGCCGTATTCCTTCATCAGGCGCTGATAGCCCTCGGCCTCCTCCATGGGGTTGAGATCCTGCCGCTGCAGGTTCTCAACAAGGGCCAGCTCCATGACGGTGCGGTCGTCGGCCTCGAGCACGACGACGGGCACCTCGCTCAGGCCCGCCATCCGGGCCGCGCGCCAACGGCGCTCGCCCGCGATGATCTGATAAAAGCCGCCGCCGCTTGCGCGGACGGCCAGCGGCTGCAGGATGCCGTGGGCGGCGATGGAATCCGCCAGAGCCTGCAGCTCCTCCTCGTCAAACGTGCGGCGGGGCTGATCCGGATTCGGCTCCACCTTCTGCAGAGGCAGCTTCGTCACCGCGCCGCTCTCGGGTTCTTCCTGAAAATCGCCGATCAGCGCGCCGAGCCCGCGGCCCAGCCCACGCTGCTTTGCACTCATAAGCTTCCGTCCTTTCTGCGAATCTCCTCGGCAACGGCGAGATAGGCCGCCGCACCGCGGGAGCTTCGGTCATAGGCAATGACCGGCAGGCCGTGGCTCGGGGCCTCGGCGAGGCGGACATTGCGGGGAATGGCGTTGGCATAGACCTTGCCGGGGAAGTGCCGCCGCACCTCCTGCGCCACCTGGTTGGAGAAGTTTGTTCTCCCGTCGTACATGGTCAGCAGCACGCCGAACACGGAAATTTTCGGGTTCAGCCGCCGCTTGATGGCCCGGAGCGTGCCCATCAGGTCGGACAGGCCCTCGAGGGCGTAATACTCGCACTGCACCGGAATGAGCACGCTGTCCGCCGCGCAGAGGGCGTTGAGCGTCAGCAGCTCCAGCGAGGGCGGGCAGTCGATGAAGATGTAGTCATAGGCCGCGCGCAGCGGCTCGAGCGCGTTTTTCAGCTGGTATTCCCGTTTTTCCACGCCGATGAGCTCGACGGTCGCACCGGCCAGCTCCGCGCCGGACGGGATGACGTCGCCGTAGTCCGTGTGGATGACGGCCTTCTCGGCGCTGATGCCGTCGAGAATGAGATCGTAGGATGCGTAGGGGGCCTTGCGCTTGTCCACGCCGAGGCCGGAGGTCGCGTTGGCCTGCGGATCGAAGTCACACAGCAGCACCCGCGCGCCGGTCGCGGCCAGCGCCGCCGTCAGGTTTACGGCAGTCGTCGTTTTTCCCACGCCGCCCTTCTGATTGACGATCGCGATGATCTGCGCCAAGCTGCCACCTCCTTTGGATGTCGATACGGTGCTATTCTAGCACATGCAGGGGAAGATTGCAACCGTGCAGGAGCGTTCTGTAAAAAATTCCTGTTTCACGTGAAACATTTGGAAAACGGTCCACCGTTTTGCGCCATACCGCGTCCAGGACACCGGTTCAGTTGGGCGCGCCGGCATTGTGAAGCTTCTGCGCTCCGCTTTCCATGTTTTATTCGTGTCTGCCTCATCCTGATCGATAGATTATTATAATAGTATATTGCCATGCGTTGGGCAGAAAAGCCTGTGTTTCACGTGAAACACAGAATTTGCGTCTCTGTTCCTTCTCAGCCGTCGAAAAGCGGTCTTTTGCCGCAGCTCATCAAAAAATCCGGCAGCGCTTGCAATTCCGGCCTCAGCGTGCTATGATACGCAGGTGTTAACAAGCTAAAGCAAAAAAGTTAGGAGCCTTGAACCATGCGAATTGTACTCAAGCTGGGGACGTCCACGCTCACGCACCCGACGGGGAATCTGAACGTTCGCCGCGTGGAGGAGCTGTGCAAGGTCTGCAGCGATCTCAAAAATGCAGGGCATGAGCTGGTGCTGGTATCGTCCGGTGCCGTCGCCATGGGTGTCGGCAAGTTGTCGCTGGCCGAGCGGCCGAAGGATATTCCCGGCAAGCAGGCGGCGGCTGCCGTCGGCCAGTGCGAGCTGATGTACATTTATGATAAGCTCTTCTCGCAGTACCACCACGTCGTGGCGCAGCTGCTCATCACGGCGGACGACATCGAGACGCCGGAACGCGCGAAAAACTTCCAGAACACCCTCACACGGCTGCTGCAGCTGCGCACGCTGCCGATCATCAACGAAAACGACACCGTCGCCACGCAGGAGCTGGGCATCGGTGACAACGACACGCTGGCCGCCATCGTCGCCCGGACGATCCGGGCAGACCTCCTCATCCTGTTTTCGGACATCGACGGTCTGTTCACGGCCGACCCGCACAGCGATCCCGCGGCGAAGCTCATCCCCGTCGTCGAGAGGCTCACGCCGGAGATCGAGCGGCTGGCCTGCGGCGCGGGCAGCAAATTCGGCACGGGCGGCATGCAGACGAAGCTCCACGCCGCGCACATCGCTACGGAGGCCGGTGTGCCCATGGTCATTGCCAACGGCGCGCAGCCCGCTGCGCTCTACGATCTGATGGACGGCAAGCCCGTCGGCACAAAATTTCTGGCACGGGAGGAGAAGGCATAATGGAATTCACCCCGACGGAGGTCATTCTGAAGCGCGCGAAGGCCGCGGCGGCCTGCCCGGCCCTGCGCGACACCGAGGCAAAAAACCGCGCCCTTGCCGCCATGGCGCAGGAGCTGCGCGCGGAGGCACCTGCCATTCTGGCGGAGAACGCCGCCGATCTCGAGGCCTCGCACGGCAAAGTCTCGGACGTCATGCTCGACCGCCTCGCGCTGAACGAGGCACGGCTCGAGGGCATGGCAGCCGGCATCGAGGCCGTTGCTGCCCTGCCGGACCCGGTCGGCCGGACGCTGGACGAATTCGTCCGCCCGGACGGCCTTCGCATCTGCAAGCGCAGCGTGCCGATGGGCGTCATCGCCATCATCTATGAGAGCCGCCCGAACGTCACGTCGGACGCCGCCGCGCTCGCGCTGAAGTCTGGCAATGTCTGCGTGCTGCGCTCCGGGCGCGAGGCCTACCGCTCCGCCGCCGCCATCACGGCCGCGCTGCGCCGTGGGCTGGAGCGGACCGGTCTGACGCCGGATCTCGTGAACCTTGTGGAGGACACGTCACACGCAGGGGCCGCCGCTCTCATGACAGCCACGGGCTATGTTGACCTGCTCATCCCGCGCGGCGGGGCAGGCCTTATCCGCGCGTGCGTCGAGCACGCGACCGTGCCGTGCATCCAGACCGGCACGGGCATCTGCCATGTCTATGTCGACGAGAGCGCCGATCTTGATATGGCGCTCGATATCATTGAAAACGCAAAAACGAGCCGCCCGTCCGTCTGCAATGCGGCCGAGGTCCTGCTCGTCCACCGCGCCGCCGCGCCGAGGTTCCTGCCCATGCTGCAAAAGCGCCTGTGCGGCCCCGGTGCAAAGCACCCTGTCCGCCTGCGCTGCGAAGAAGAAGCCGCAGCCATCCTGGGCATCGCGCCGGACCCGGAGTTCGACACGGAATTTTTGGACTATGTGCTGGCTGTCGGCGTCGTGGACGACGTGGAAGGGGCCATCCGCCATATTGCGCAGCATTCCACGCACCACAGCGAGGCCATTGTCACGCAAAGTGAGGAAAGCGCCGCCCGCTTCACGGCGGGGGTGGACAGCGCGGCCGTCTATGTCAACGCCTCGACGCGCTTCACGGACGGCGGCGAATTCGGCCTCGGCTGCGAGATGGGCATCTCGACGCAGAAGCTCCACGCGCGCGGGCCGATCGGCCTGAACGAGCTGACGACCTATCAGTATGTTATCACCGGAAACGGTCAGATCAGGAGGTAAGCGCATGAAGATCGGATTCATCGGGACCGGAAATATGGGCGGCGCGCTGGCGCGGGCCGCAGCGAAGGGCGGCCACACGCTGCTGCTTGCCAACCGCACCCCGGCCAAGGCCGCGGTGCTGGCAAAGGAGCTGGGCGGGACGGTCTGCCCGAACGCGGAGGCTGCGGAAACGGCCGAGCTGCTGTTTCTCGGCGTGAAGCCGCAGGGCCTGCCGGGTCTGGCAGAAGAGCTGGCTCCCGTGCTGCAGGCGCGGAAGGGGAATGCACCCGTCGTCGTCAGCATGGCGACGGCCGTGACGCTCCGGGAGCTGGACGCCATGCTCGGCGGGGGACTGCCGCTCATCCGCATCATGCCGAACACGCCCGCAGCCGTCGGCGCGGGCACGATCCTCTATGCCGCGCAGAACGTGACGGACGCGCAGCTGAACGCCTTCCGCGCCGTTCTGGCGCAGGCCGGGCTGCTGCTGCCCCTGCCGGAGGCGCAGATCGACGCCGCAAGCGCCATCTCGGGCTGCGGGCCGGCCTTTTGCTTCCAGTTTGCCGATGCGCTGGCCCTCGGCGGCGTGCGCGCGGGCCTGTCGTACCCGGACGCCTGCCGTCTGGCGGCGCAGACCATGCTCGGCGCGGCGGAGATGCTCCTGCAGGGTGGGGAAGCGCCGGACGTGCTGAAAATGCGCGTGTGCAGCCCGGCCGGAACGACCATCGAGGGCGTTCTGGCGCTCGAGCAGGGCGGATTTTCCTACACCGTGCAGAATGCCGTCACGGCCGCCTACCGCCGAACGGTCGAAATGACGAGGAAGGGGTGATTCGATGCAGCTCCTCCTGACCATTGTCGTCTGCCTGTTCGCGGGTGCGGGGGCCGGCCTCGGCACGGGCTTTGCCGGAATGAGTGCCGCTGCCGTCATCACACCCATGCTCGTCACATTCCTGCATATCGAGCCGTACACGGCCGTCGGCATCGCACTGGCATCCGATGTGCTGGCAAGCGCCGTCTCGGCCTATACCTACGGCCGCAACAGGAATCTGGACATCCGCAACGGCCTCATCATGATGATCACGGTGCTGGCATTCACCGTTGTCGGAAGCCTTGTCTCGAGTCTTGTGCCATCCGTTGCAATGGGCAATTTCTCCGTGCTCATGACACTGCTGCTCGGCATCAAGTTCATCGTCCGCCCGGTGATGACCACGAAGGAGGATATGCAGCAGATCCCGAAGCGCACGCGTATCATCAAGTCCATTGTCTGCGGCGCGATCGTCGGCTTTATCTGCGGCTTTATCGGTGCGGGCGGCGGCATGATGATGCTCCTGCTGCTCACGGGCGTCATGGGCTATGAGCTCAAGACCGCCGTCGGCACGAGCGTGTTCATCATGACGTTCACGGCCCTGACCGGCTCCGTTTCGCACTTCGCCATCGGCGGCGCGCCGCAGTGGCTGCCGTTTTTCCTGTGCATCATCTTTACGTTCGGCTTTGCCCAGCTGGCTGCACGCATCGCCAACCGTGCCAGCGCCAAAACACTCAACCGCGCCACGGGCGTTATTCTCGTCATTCTCGGCGTCGTGATTCTGGGCTTTTCGCTGCTGGAATAGTAGTTTATAAAAATAACACCGCGATCCGATCGCGGTGTTTTTTCCTTATTACGATTTACGATATCGCAATCTCAGAACGGTTTTCCTCGGGGCAGAGGGCGGGCAGGTGACCGGAGAGGCTGCAAATGTCGGCATTGACAACCCTACATGTCCGGGCGGCGAAATCGCACCGCAAACTCTTTTCTTCCCGATTCTTCCCTTTTCCCGGGAAATATGGTATGATAAATTATAATAAATTGGAATCAGGGCTGCGACGCACAATGCTGTGAGAGCCTTCGGTGAAGGCCGAGGGTGCGCTGCCGCCTTAGAATCTGGATCAGGAGCGAAAAAACTATGGACATCCATCTTCTGGAACGTTTGAAGGACATCGTCCGCTCGGCGGGCACGACGGTCCGTTCGGCGCAGGATGCCGCCATGGGCATCCGCGAAAAATCCTCGCATGTCGACCTCGTCACGCTGTATGACCCCATGGTGCAGGAATTCCTGCGCAGCCGCCTGCTGACGCTGCTGCCGGAGGCGGGCTTCCTCGGGGAGGAGGACGCGACGCATGACATCGCGGGCAGGCGCCAGCTGTTCATCGTCGACCCCATCGACGGCACGATGAACTTTATCCGTGGCCTGCACCACAGCTCCATCTCCGTCGCACTGGCGGTCGACGGCGTCGTGACGCACGCCGTGGTCTACAATCCCTATTACGACGAGATGTTCTCCGCCCAGCGCGGCAAGGGCGCGTGGCTCAACGGCCAGCGCCTGCACGTCACGCAGCACGCCGTCCACGACAGCCTCGTGCTGTTCGGCAGCGCCATCTATTACCGCGAGACCATCCCCGAGACGCTCCGCTTCGTCGAAGCGCTCTTGCCGAACTGCCTTGATTTCCGCCGCGGCGGCTCGGCCGCGCTGGACTGCTGCTATGTGGCCGCGGGCCGGGCGGACCTGTTTTTTGAGTGCAGACTGTGTCCGTGGGACTATGCCGCGGGCGGCCTGATCGTCACGGAGGCGGGCGGCATCGCCACCCAGCTCGACGGCAGCCCGCTGGCTCTGACGCAGCGCGGCTCCGTCGCCATGGGCAACGCCGTGAATCATCCGGAGCTGCTGGCCATTGCCCGCCGCATCCGGGAAGGAGGCGACGCATGAAAAAGCGCTGCTTTGCTCTGCTGCTGGCCCTGTCGCTGCTGCTGACGGGCTGCAGCCCCCTGTTTGACCTCTATTCCGCCTTCCGCGGCGAATATACCCGCCCGGATTATTCGGACGGCGCGATCTCGTACCGCGATTTTCAGCGGCCGTATCAGCCCCGCGTGAAATACACGGCCGAGCCGGACATCGAATACGTCCGTCCGGACGTCGACGGCCTCTGCAGCACGCTCAAGTCCATCGGCGCATCCGCGACCGGCGGCAAGGCCGCTGCGGCCGACATCATCAACCAGTTCGACGCGGCCTATGACGACTATGTGCTCTTCAACACCATGGGCGAGCTTGCCTACCTGCGCTACACCCGTGACCTGAGCGACAGCTACTACGAGGCGGAGTACACCTGGTGCACGGACCAGACGACGCGCGTGGAAAAGGCCATGGAGGACTGCTACACGACCATGGCCAAAAGCAGCCTGCGCAGCGCGCTCGAGGAGCAGTATTTCGGCGAGGACTTCTTTGCGTCCTACGACTCGGACGGCGTGTATTCCGACGCCCGGACCGTCGCCCTCCTGCAGCAGGAATCCGAACTGCAGGCGCAGTATGTCGCCCTGCAGAACGACCCGTCGATCGAGTGGAACGGCGCAGTGCGCTCCGTCTCGGAGCTGCTGGAAAACGCCGTGACGGCCGACCTCTATTACGAAGTTCTCGGTGCGTATTACGACGCCTATGGCGCGCAGGCGGGCGAGATCTACATCAAGCTCATCCAGACGCGCCGCGAGCTTGCCGGGCGGCTGGGCTACGGCAGCTACGCCGACTATGCCTATGACGCGCTCTATTACCGCGACTACACCCCGGCGCAGGCCGAGCGCTATGTTGAGCGCGTGCGCACGGAGCTGGCCCCCGTCTACACGGAGGCGGCCGAGCCGATGCAGCTTTCCGCCCTTTCCGCCGACGAGACGATGCGGCACCTGCATGAGGCGGCCGACACGCTCGGCGGCGAGGTGCAGACGGCCATGGGCTTCCTCGATGCCTACGAGCTTTATGACATCACGAGCTCCGCGAATAAAATGCCCGGCTCGTACACAACGTACCTTGAGTCCTACGAGATGCCCTACATCTATATCTCGCCCGAGGGGACGCTGGCGGACCTGCTGACGGCCGCGCATGAGTTCGGCCACTTTGTCGACGGCTATGTGAACTGCAACCAGACGTTCTCCATCGACTGCTCCGAGGTCTTCTCGCAGGCGCTGGAGTACCTGACGCTCGGCAGCACGTCGCTGGGCTTTTCCCGCGCGGCAGAGCTGCGGCAGTACAAGCTCTATGACTCGCTCGAGACCTTCCTCACGCAGGCGTGCTACTATGCCTTTGAGTGCAAGGCCTATGCCCTGCCGGACAGTGAGCTGACGGTCGGGAAGCTCAATGAGCTGTTTGCGGAATGCTGCGTGGACTTCGGCCTGTTTGACGAGGCGTCGGCGGAGCAGGCCGCGCGCAGCTGGATCGACGTGCAGCACTTTTTCTCCGCGCCGTATTATGTCATCAGCTACTGCGTCTCGAACGACGCTGCCCTTCAAATTTACCAGCTGGAGCAGGAAACGCCCGGCGCGGGTCTGAAGGCCTTCAGCGACCTGCTGTATGCCGCGCCGGAGTCGACGTTCCTCGCCATGCTGCAGGACGGGAGCCTGACCTCGCCGTTTGACGAGAACCGGATGCAGGATCTGGCGGCATATTTTAAGGAAGCGCTGTAATTTGTAAATTTTTGCGCGGACATCGATAGCGCGCTGTAGGGGAGCGGACAGCCGGGCCCGGCTGCGCACTGCCGAGCGAAACAGGCCTCCGTTAAAATGATAACCGCTCCCGAATTGTCATTGCGAGGAGCGAAGCGACGTGGCGCCCTCGCAATGACAAACTTGGAGGCATTACACGGTCGGCAAAGCCCCCTGTAACTTGTCAGCCCGCAGGGCGCTCAGGGAACGCCGCTACAGTCAAACCTGGTAGCATGTACGGTCGGCGATGCCTTTCCCATTCCGGCAGTGCCTTCCCGAGATTGCCACGGGCGCAAAGCGCCCTCGCAATGACACATCAGGGAAGCGCGAGGTGCACCAGTGCCCTCGCGCGGTTGAATTACCCCGTACAAGGCGGTCACTGACCGCCGCTACAGACGCAATTGGTGCATGCCGTTTTAACGGCGGCCTGTACGGGCTGCAAGTGCCTTCCCGAGATTGCCACGGGCGCGAAGCGCCCTCGCAATGACAAATCCGGGGCCATCCTCGTTTTATCAACAGCCTGTTCGGATCGGCAGCATTGCGCCACTTTCCATTTTCAAATTTCCATTTGCTGCATTTCCCGCACTTACCGAAAGGATCACATCATGTCTGACATCATTGCTGCCATTGCGACGGGGCGTGCGCCCTGCGCCATCGGCATTCTCCGCCTGTCCGGGCCCGGCTGCGCCGCGCTGACGGGCCGCGTTTTCACCCCGAAGCAGCCGTTTGCGGACGCGCCGGACCGCCGTCTCGTCCTCGGCCTGCTGCACGACCGGCAGGGGCGCGTCATTGACGAGTGCCTCGGCGTCGTGTGCCGCGCGCCGCACAGCTACACCGGCGAGGAGACCGTTGAGCTGCAATGCCATGGCTCGCCCGCCATGCTGGCCGCCGGGCTGGAGTCGCTGCTGGCCGCCGGGGCGCGGCAGGCGGGACCCGGCGAATTCACGCGCCGGGCCTTCCTGAACGGCAAGCTCGACCTGACGCAGGCCGAGGCCGTCGTCGACCTCATTGACGCTGAAACGGCAGACGCCGCCGCGAACGCCGCAGGGCAGCTCGGCGGGGCGCTCAAGCGCGCCATCGAGCCGGTCTACGACGGGCTGACGGACCTGTGCAGCCATTTCCACGCCGTGCTCGACTATCCGGACGAGGACATCGAGGACTTCAGCGCGGCGGAGCTGAGCGGAGCGCTGGACCGCGCGGGCGCGGCGCTGCGGGAGCTGCTAGCGACCTATGAAAAGGGCCGCCACCTGCGGCAGGGCGTGCGCGCCGTGCTGCTCGGCAAGCCGAATGCGGGCAAATCGTCGCTGCTGAACCGGCTGGCGGGCTATGACCGCGTCATCGTCACGGACATCGCCGGGACGACGCGCGACACCGTCGAGGAGCCGGTGCGCGTCGGCCGCGTGCTGCTGCGCCTGACGGACACAGCCGGCATCCGCGAGGCCGGGGACGCCATCGAGGCCCTCGGCGTGGCCCGCTCGGAGCAGGCCGCGCGCGAAGCGGAGCTGGCCCTGTTCGTCTGCGACGCCTCGCAGCCCCTGACGGACGAGGACCGCCGCGCCATCGAAGCGGCCAAATGCGCCCCGCGCAGTCTGGCCCTGTGCAACAAATCAGACCTGCCCGCCGCCATCTCGCCGGACGAGCTGCCGTTCGACACCGTTCTGACCGTCTCGGCCCGCACGGGCGCAGGGCTGGACGCCCTGCCCGCCGTGCTCGAGGGCTGGTTCCTCGGCGAAAACGCCTGTGACGGCTCCCTCCTGACCAACCCGCGCCAGTTCGGCGCGCTCGACCGTGCCTCCCGCGCCATCGAACGGGCGAAAACCGGCCTCAGCCTCGGCGTCACACCGGACGCCGTGCTCACGGACGTGGAGGAGGCCATGGCCGCCCTCGGCGAGGTCACGGGGCGGACGGTCCGCGAGGATATCACAAATCGCATCTTTGAGCGATTCTGCGTCGGAAAGTGAGCGAATATGAAAGAAAAGATTGAGGAAATTTCCCTCTCCATGGAGCGCGGGCACCGGCGCATCCTGCGGGTGCTCTCCGCGCTCGCGGTCATCGGCCTGTTTGCCGCGCTCTGGAAATGGCGCGGCCTTGCCGCGATGGAGCCGATCGTCGAGGGCGGGCAGCGCAGGTGGCTGCTCGCCATTGGGGAGAGCATCGCCGTGTCGCTCGCGGCGCAGTGGGTGCTCTATCTGCTGCCGTGGCCGCTGCTGGCCCTGTTCGGCCGAATGACCCCGTTCTGCTCCATCTTTGCGCGGCGCCCGTGCGTCGGCTCGAATGCGGAGCTGAGCCGCGCCGCCGTGCTTGCCGTGCGGCTGCTCCCGCCCGTGCTCGTAGGTGCGGCGCTGTGGTTCGCGCTGGCGCGCGTGCCGCTCGTGTGGTTCTGGCCCGTGGCGATGGCAAGCGCCGGCTGCACCGTCGCGGCGCTTGGCATGGTGTATGACGCCGTGCGCGTGCTGCAGGTCCCCGGCCGGGCGACGTTCTGCGACCTCGGCATTGTTATTCAGGTTTACCGGGAGGTATCGTAATATGCTGCAAACCCTGTTGGATTCCTGCGCAGCGCTCGGTGTGCCGCTGACGGCGGCGCAGGCGGAGCAGCTGTGCGACTTCGGCGCGCGCCTGCTCGAGCAGAACCGCGTTATGAATCTGACGGCCATCACGGAGCCGCAGGCCGTGGCGAAGCTGCACTTTGCCGACTGCCTCGCGCTGCTGCGCATCGTGCCGTTTTCAGGCAGGCGCGTCATCGACGTCGGCTGCGGGGCGGGCTTCCCCGGCGTGCCGCTGAAGCTCGGCGAGCCGAGCCTCGACCTGACGCTGCTCGACAGCCTCGGCAAGCGCGTGACGTGGCTGGAGGCAACGCTGCGGGACATGGGCGTCCCGGCGCAGTGCGTCTGTGCCCGCGCGGAGGACTATGCCGCCAAGGCGCGCGAGCAATATGACATCGCGACGTCCCGCGCGGTGGCACGGCTGAACATTCTGGCGGAGCTGTGCCTGCCGTTCGTGAAGCCGGGCGGGTATTTCCTCGCCATGAAGGCCGCCGCTGCGGCCGAGGAGCTGGAGGAGGCGAAGCGCGGCATCGCAAGGCTGGGCGGCCGCGTGGAAAAAACGGAGACCTACGACATCGACGGCGCGCCGCGCTGCGTCATCGTCATCCGCAAGGAGCGCCCGACGCCCCCGGCCTATCCCCGCCGCTATGCGAAGATCAAGCAGTCACCGCTGTGATTTGAAAGAAAGTTGAGCGTAAATGAGCTATTTTGCAGGAAATTATGACATTGCCGTCATCGGCGCGGGCCATGCCGGGATCGAAGCCGGTCTCGCGGCCGCGCGGCTGGGGCTGCAAGCCGTCGTGTTCACGATCAATCTGGACGCCGTGGGCAACATGCCCTGCAACCCGGCCATCGGCGGCACGGGCAAGGGCCATCTCGTGCGCGAGCTCGACGCCCTCGGCGGCGAGATGGGCCGCGCGGCGGACGCCTGCTGCATCCAGTACCGCATGCTCAACCGCGGCAAGGGCCCGGCCGTGCACTCGCTGCGCGCGCAGGCAGACCGCCGCCGCTATCAGGAGCACATGAAGCGCCTGCTCGAGCGCGAGCCGAACCTCTATCTCAAGCAGGCCGCCGTCACGGAGATCCGAACGGAGGACGGACACGTCAGCGGCGTCGTGACGCAGCTCGGCGCGGAATACCGCGTGCGCGCCGTCATCGTCGCGGCCGGAACGTACCTCGACAGCACCGTCATCACCGGGCAGTGCGTCCTGCATTCCGGGCCGGACGGCCTGCGCCCCGCGCCGGAGCTGAGCCAGTGCCTGCGCGCCCTCGGCCTGCGCATGCGCCGGTTCAAGACCGGAACGCCTCCGCGCATCAACGCGCGCAGCGTCGATTTTTCGAAAATGGAGGTCCAGCGCGGCGACGACGATCCGGAGCCGTTCTCGTTTTCCACCCGCGAGCAGCCGAAAAATCAGGCCGTGTGCTGGCTGACGTGGACGAACGAGCGCACGCACGCCGTCATCCGCGAAAATCTGCACCGCAGCCCGCTGTTCGACGGCTCCATCACCGGCGTCGGCCCGCGCTACTGCCCGAGCATCGAGACGAAGATCGTCCGCTTTGCCGACAAGTCGCGCCACCAGCTCTTTCTGGAGCCGTGCGGCCTCGGGACGGACGAGCTGTACCTGCAGGGCCTGTCCACGAGCCTGCCGGAGGAGGTGCAGCTTGCCATGCTGCACACCATCGCGGGGCTGGAGCACGCCGAAATGCTGCGCCCGGCCTACGCCATCGAATATGACTGCATCGACCCGACGGAGCTTTCCGCGACGCTCGAGTGCAAAAAGCTGCCCGGCCTCTACGGCGCGGGGCAGTTCAACGGCACGTCCGGCTATGAGGAGGCGGCCGTGCAGGGCTTTGTGGCGGGCGTGAACGCCGCGCTGAAGCTGCTCGGGCGCGAG
>ERZ507065.554-NODE-554-length-24236-cov-16.162276_pt1 | contig 24236 bp, 20 predicted proteins | sample MGYA00513785_ERZ507065 | MGnify/ENA metagenome assembly ERZ507065
AGGCCGGTCTTCCGGACAGGCAGGTCGATTCAGCCGAGGCCGCCCGGATACTGGGTATCAACAGGCGTACCCTTCAACGGATGCGCGACGGGCACCGCATCCGGTACACCACGCTCGGCGGGAAATGCATGTACCGCCTCTCGGAGATAGACCGCTTCATTACGGAACACACGGTGACGGAGGAAAACGGCACACCGGAGGGCATCAGCCGGAACCATGCGCTCCGCACGGGAAGCAACGGAAAGACAAACGGACGGAGGCAATAGGTCATGGAACCGTTTTACCAGAAAGAATTTCGAGAACTGGCTGCAGAGAATCCTCGAACGGCTTGACCGCCAGGACGAGTTGCTGCTCTGCATGAAGGCAAAGGAGAAGGAGCCTTCCCTTTCCGAGAGCGTGAGGCTTTTCGGCAGCCAGGACCTGTGCTTGCTGCTCCAGATCAGCAAGCATTCCCTGCAGGCTATATAAATGATAACGAAATATCATGTCAAAATGACAGCGATATCTTGATTTATCAACAGAAAGACTGCCGGAAACCTCACCGACATAAAGATGGCATAATCCCAGTGTCAATGGGTCTTCAAAGAAATTCTCAGCATATTTTTCATAATTGACAAATTCCCCATATCCATAAGACAACGTAATCATCGAATATATTCATGAGTTACAATTTAAACTGTTAGAAATATGGTTGTCATATCCCGGTGGCATACATTCTGCCTGACTTCACAAAGCCAGCGTTTTTACAGCGAAAATAAAACTGAAAATCCCGTTCATCGACCAAACGAAAGCAAATTCATTTCCGAAATCTCTTCCGAAAGATAGGGAAACACAATATGACCAGGACCCTCCTACATCGGAAGATCCTCCACCTCGCTCCTCGAACAGACGGGAAGCTTGCCTTCCTTTCCCATATTCACGTACGTATTGGCACAGAGCACGGTCCACGCGTCGCCATACGTCATGTTACTGCTATGACCATAGCCCAGACAATGCCCGTATTCATGAAACATCGCCTGGCGCGAGTAAGTATGCGCTCCCAGATTGGTCTCGCAGTCGAAATAGGCAAGTTCATAAACGTAATTCGCCAGGCCGTATGTAGTGCCGCCACCAAGTCCCCCGACACCGGTAACCCTTCCGAGCACCAGTCCGTTGTGTTTGAATATTTTTCCTCTGAGCTGATCCAGGCTGATCGTATTATGACTGTCGTCATAAAGTTTGCCGTCATACTTCTGCAACTCCTCATTAAATTCAGCCGAAGAGAACATAAAGGCCATGTTGAGCACGAGCGCCACCCCGTGGCGGCACAGCAGAGGATCCATGTGCGCCCAGTTGGTACCCTCCTTGTCTGCCGTATATGCGGAAAAGTTAATATGCCACCTGGGGTTTATCTGTTCTATCTTCTTCATGTAAGGGTCCTCGGAACGGATGGCAAAAGTCACATCGGCATCATCCAGGTCGGGTTGGGCCGGTATGGAGACGTGGCGTCCTGATGCCGACTTGAAAGTTTGGGCCGATTTAAGCAGAGGCATGGGGAGATTGATCTCCATGAACGGATAAACCACATCAAAGTGTGCCAGTTCGAAATACTCGGTACTATATTTGTTGAAGCGGCACAGTATGGTCACATCACGTACGGTTGCCGGTGAAAAGAAGCGTATCCGCAATTTCTTGTCATCCGAAATGTTCACCCTCAGGGGAGCGTTCACGTAGAATGAGCGGTGCTTCTGGTCGTAGAACACACTCCGGGGCTCGTCAGCCAAAAACATCGTGTCGGCCTTGAAAGCCGGAAAATCCTGCATGCGGACGTACATCAGTCCATAGTTGTCCTCCGGATGGCGGTAGTCAATACGGATACGCGAAATATGTCCGGCCTTGACTTCACAATCCTTGAAATGGTAGGTACGGGTAAAATCGGTACCGTCACTCCGAACAGAAGTTACGCTCACATATCCCGAATTGTTCCCCCGGCCCGGAAGGGAAAGAAACGAACGGGTACGGGTGATGTCATGGTTCTTCACACTACCGGCCCCCGAATAGTTCCCGTCAGCATGAAAAGCCGTATAGACCGCGTCATCCCTGTCAAATGTCACACGCACCTCCTTGATAAAGCGTTCCATATATTCCGAAACGGTGGCAATCTCCACGTCCACCCGTGCCACGCAACGAGCCAGATCGACCTTCACCACAACGGGCGCTTGTTCTTCGCCTATGGAAAGCGGCATCTTCCTATAGAAGAATTCCTCTCCCAAAGGCATGCCGGCGTCTTCCTGTCGCAACCATGCGGAAGACAAGTCTGCAAGCTGTTGCACGGATATGCCTTTATCTGTGGTGGCAAGAAACACAACAGTATATTCACCGTATTGCAGACCTTCGACCAACAGCTTCGAGAAGTCACTCTCCATTTTCTGGAACTCCGGATTGAACAGGTTACCGCGTTCGTCGGCTATGGCATACCACATGGCGGCTATCTTCCGTTCGACGGCAGCGGTACGTACAGACGTATCGCCGTCTTCATATCCGTCCTGTAGTCCGAACTGGAAAGTCACCTGACACTCGCCACGGCTGTTACTATCAGGCAGGTCTATCCCGGCTATGCAGCCGCTTAGCGTTAACGGTAATGCAAGCAGCAACCCTAATATCTTTATATACTTTTTCATACCATTTACTTTTTAACGCAGCGGACCGGAGCGAACGCCTCTTTCTGCAATTGTTCCTTACGCACTGCCCCACTTGTGTTGATAGTCTTACCATAATCCACCTTATGACTCCACGCATATCCTCCTGTAGGACTTTCGGAGTCGGACCAAAGTACCATGCGTAAACCGAATTCCGGATTGTTGTGGGTGACTTTATCCCCTTTCGAGCCAGCCAAAGGCAAGATAAGATATTCTCCGGTATTCTGGTTGGTAAGCTTTATATAACGTTCGACATGGTTCGGATTATTGGTGGCAGAAGGTATTTTCCCGTTATCCACCAATGTGACCTCTATGGGTTCTCCCACTCCGTTGGTGTAATTGTCGGGAAGCCTGTCTGTCCCTGCAGGAATGGGGATCAGCGACTCCAGTTCTTTCACAGTCGGCAGGCGGTAACCTTCGGGGCAGGGCATGTGTGTATCGTGTTCCCAGGGAATGTCTTGCGCCTGCCCCCCGAGATTGTTCGAGGGATTATAGCCTTTCCACGGAATATACGTATACAAACGTCCCCATTGGTAAAAGCCGCCTGCACAGGCAGACCAGTTTTCGCGATACATATGTTCCACATCATAGCCGGCAGAGGGGTAGGTCTGGTCTTCCAACTCACGTCCCCAAGTATTGAAAGCCATCCATTCGGCACCTGCCATGCGGACAGTCTCTATCTGGTTCTTGCTTTTCTCCACGCGCATCTCCACATAATCATACGACTGTGTCAGCAGCGGACTCTTCATGTGCATCATCACGTTGTAGGCCAGGCTGCCCTTGCCTTGCGGAGCTACCTCCACCTCAAAAAACGAAACGACGCCTTCATCCGTCCGTATGTTATCGGGCAGCGGACGGATTACCACGTCCGGTGTCTGTCCCTCAACAGAAGACATCTGTACGGCGGAAGCCGCAACAAAGGCGAGTGTCATATTCGCTCCACTTTCAGGAACATTGACAATGCCGTTGTCATAGTCAACCGTCACACCGGCAGGCAGCGTGCACTGCGCGGCACTCAGGCGTATGCGTTTCGACAAGTCGGGATTACCGTCCACACTGCTGCCATCCAGCCAGGGAAGTATCTCGAATGTGCTTTCCAGCGTAGCTCCGGCATTAAGGACTTTTGCCGTGTAGATGGTATTGCGGTCCACACCGGGGAGTTTCAGATACAGCCGTACAGGCACTCCGTCGTATGTCGCGTCAATGGTTATCCGCACTGGATGCGGAGTGGGATAAACATAGAACAGGCCTTCCTGCCTGCCGCCTGTGGCGGGACTGAAATCCTTGCTGTACATACAACTCGTACCGTCCTGCGGATAAGATCCCTCTTTGAAAGCATATCCCGTGGCGGGGGCATTTTCCACCACTACCCGTTCAATAAGGGTTTTGGCATCCGAAGATGCGTCTATGTCGATACGGGCGACGCCACGTTTCAGCCCGACCTTAAGGTTGCCCGTCTGTGAGGCGTCGCCTATTTCCAGATGGGAAGAAAGGAAGTAAGGGGCGGAATTCGGATGCTGGCTGCTCTGGCCGATGCTCAGATCCATGAAGTCGCTCTCTAAGGTAGCCCCCTCCTGTACGGTTGCCGCGTATCCGGACAACAGATAGAGTCTCGACAGCGAAGGTACACTTAACCTGGCTGTATTAGTCCGGTCAAAGTTGACTTGTAACTCTTTGTAAAGAACACCATCACGAAAGATATAGGCGGTCGTTGCAGGAATTTGCTCCTGATTAACGGGGACAAAGCCGTTGACCGTCACTGTCTGCTGTTTCAATCCTCCTGCGTAGGGAGGAGAATCATGTTTGCCGTTTTCAGATACTTCTTCCATCCGTGTGCACGACTCGAAAAGTAACATCATGGTTAAAATGGCAAAGGGAAAAATACTTTTTACTCTTGTCATATTAAAATTATTTGGTGAGATTTTCCAATTGTAGCCAAGGCCAACAGAAACGATGTAAAGTTTTAATTTTGACGATTAAACATCTGTATGACACAATGAAAAAAATATGCCGTTAGAATTTACCGTGACATGTCCGCTCCGCCTTCACTAATAAGTCAAACAATCGTTAATTATCACGCTGCGAATTTCGGGGGCAATTCTGGAATAAAAATAGAAATATCATTATAATAAAATCTTTTTTTTAGAATGATTGTGTATCCAAGAATGAAAATATCCCTCACCCGTCCGACACCGCAAAATGTATTGTTCTGTATGAAACATTCCGAACGGATACAAACCGTGTGACATGACATGCTGCACGGCAGGATGACGCACGGGAAATGTATTCGCCCCACTTCCGAAAACCATAGGCCGGAAGATTCGGGTGCAAAAATAATAATACCGGAATTTATAGGGGATATTTGATCTGATAATTTATGTAATATTATGAATATAAAAGCTATTACAAACAGATAGCTTGTTGAATTTATGTTACATCAAACCGGAGAAAAAGATACAAATATCCGTGTATTCAAGGCCGCACGTCATGCCCGGGAGATGAGAAAATAACAGGGGAAAATTCATCCCTTCGGGAGATAAAAAAGTTTCAGATGAAACAGATTTTCTGTTCCATCTAAAACTTAATGAACAAGAAAAAAGCAAGGATGACATGCAAAAAACAGAGGATGAAAAGCGTGGGGAAGAAAAGAAAATCAGGTTAAAATACATTGCATCATTAATGAAAAATGAAAACAAATACAAATAAACGGATAAAAATGATAAAGGGGCAAAACGGAGGGGAGCCGTGCCGAGACACGGGCTGTAAAGGGTGCGGGCACCCTGCCGAACAATTGCCTTCCATACTATATATACGGGAACCATTCCGTGTTTCCGGAAGGAAGCCGGAAGAGAGCAAGAACAGTTCGTACCATATATATGTTTTTCTGTCGGATTTTTCGTAGATTGATTAGAGACAACCTCGACAATCAACATTAAAAATAAAATCCAGGGTCATTATGAACAGACAGAGAAAGAAGCAAGGGACAGCAACGCTCATGGACGTGCTGAACCAAAGTATCGAAGAGAAGGAACGGGACGGACATTTCCGTACCGCCGCCAATTACCGCAGCAGCATGAACAAGCTGGCTGCCTACCTGGGTGCCGGATTCCGGCACCTGACCTTCGGGGAGCTGACCTCCAAGTGGGTGAGGGAATACGTGGAGTGGCTGACAAGGCAGCACCCCGAAGCTCCCAGCACGGCGGAATTCTACCTGCGCAACCTGCGTGCCATGTGCCGCGGCTACCGGGAGACGCACCGCCTTGCCTGGGCAGAGGGGAGCGACCCCTTTACCGGTGCCGGCTTCCGTACGCAGCCCACCTCCAAACGCGCCCTGTCCGCCGGACTGCTGACCAAGCTGTTCTCCCCGGAGCTGAGGAAGCAGCTGGACGAAAGCCGCCGCGAGTCGCTGGACGTGCTGCACTTCATCTTCTTCATGCGCGGCATGGTGTTCCAGGACATCTGGAACCTGCGGCATGACATGATTGGCAGGGACGGGCATATCCGCTACCGCCGCAGCAAGACGGGCATACCCATCGAGGTGGAAATCCCTCCCGAGGCGGAAGCCATCATCAACCGGTATTTCCGCGAAGACTCCCCGTACGTGTTCCCCTTCCTCCACCACAAGAAGGAAAAGGCGGGCGGGAAACGGCAGGACGGCAGCCCGACAAAGAAAGGGGAAGAGGCGGAGAACCTGTCGGAAGAGAGCGCCCTCAGGCGCGTGAACCGGCACGCCACGGAGATAGGCAGGCTGGCCGGACTGTGCACGCCTCTCACCACCTACGTGCTCAGGCATACCTGGGCGACGCTGATGCTGGAAGCCGGCTACCCCGTGGAACTGATCGGGCAGTGCCTGGGCCATACTTCGGTCAACACCACCCATATCTACCTCTCCCGCATCTCGTCCGGGCGTGTCGATACGGCAGTGAACGAGATGTTCAACCGCATGGTACGACCACTCACGGGAAGAAAGGACGGCACGCCCAAACGTCGGAACCGGAAGAAACACAAGAAAACGGACAGGGGCTACGCGGGTGGAAAAAAGCCGGAATGGAATGACAAAGTATTTAACCCCCTGCGCCGGAACGGGGCCGGGAGGCATGCAGGAGGCAAAAAAATAAAGCCTGTCCGTTTCTTCATAAGAAAGAGACACACCCCATAAATAACATCGCCTGCGCACTGTTTTTGGGTGCAAATATAACATTTTTTTTTATATCCACGTAATTTGAGCCCTTTTCAGGCTACAAATTAACACTCTTTCACTTTCCCTTTTAATACTCATGGAAACGCTTTTACCCTCTTTTGCGCTTATACGCGCCGCATACGGTTTATTCAACAATTTGGCTTACAATGTAATACAATCAAAAATAAGGCCGTGTCTCTTTCTTATGAAGAAACGGACATGTTGATAATCATAAATACCTTTTCCCGTACATACCAAATACGGCATTAACGGCTTTTAGGTGTATTTGGCTTTCAGCATCTCCGGCTGTCCGGCAAGGGACGTGCCGCAGGGAAAGGAACACCGGAAAGGCGCACTGTCATGGATAATGATATAAAATAAAAGATTTATGTTTTTGAACTCTACCCGTTATGGACTGATCGCCTGCCGCTACCTGGTGCGGTGCTATTATCAGGGGGGGGCTGGCTTTCCGCCCCCGAGATTGCGGAGCATTACGGGATGAACGTGCGTGCGCTGACCCCTTCGCTCCGGCAGCTTTCCCGTGCGGGCATCCTGCGCTCCCGCCGTGGCGGCAGCCGCCCGGGGTTCATCCTTGCGGACGACCCGGAGCGCGTGAGCCTGCTCGATGTGATGCTGGCGCTCGAAGGCGGGATAAAGGTTGAATGCTGCCGCCGGGTCATCCCGGAGCTGCGGTGCGACTGCCCTGCGGAAACGTGCAGCGTCTGTACGGTTTTCAATGTGGAGCTCTCCTCGCTGCGCGAACGGCTGGCGGCAGTCTCGCTCAAGGATTACGGGGAGGAGCGGGGAAGCGGCAAAGCTGACAGGCAAGGATAATGTATGGTGATGATATAATATATATAGGTATGGCTTATGGATAAAATACTGATAAGGCTTGTCGTGCTGGCCGACGGGGGATTCCTGATGCTGAATGCGCTTTTTTGCGCGCTGCTTTTTCTTCCCGCAATCCTGTTGTCGGATGAGGAAGGCCTTTTGCCGGATGACCGTGCAGCCGGTTCTGCACGGGATGCCTGTGGAGTCGGAAAAAATTTAGTAACCCAATAAAAACGAAACGAAAGATGATTAGCAAGACGAAACTTTTGACTTTCCCGTGGCAGCGACGCCTGCTGTTGCTGCTCTCTCTGCTCTGCTGCTGCGGCTGGCTCCCGGCCCAGACCGCCGAACGGCGCCACACGCCCTCGTTCGCCCTGAAGAGCAACATCGCCTACGATGCCGTGGGCAGTTTTAACCTCGGTGCCGAGTTCCGGGTTTCCCCGCGGCTGACGCTCGACGTGCCGCTCGTGTACAACCCCCTGTCCTTCAGCGACAACCGCAAGTGGAAGCACTTCCTCTTCCAGCCCGAGCTGCGCTGGTGGTCGTGCGAGCCTTTCAACGGGCACTTCCTGGGTATCCACGCGCACTACGCCTTCTACAATGCGGGCGGCGTCGGCAGCCGGTGGATGAAGGACTACCGCTTCGAGGGGTGGCTTGCGGGAATCGGCGTGAGCTACGGCTACCAGTGGCTGCTCTCCTCCCGGTGGAGCATCGAGGCGAGCGTGGGCGTGGGCTACGCGTACATGGACTACGACCGCTACCTGTGCCGGAAGTGCGGGGCGTTCCAGGCGCATGACAGGATGAACTACTTCGGCCCCACGAAGGCCGCCGTATCCCTGATATACATCATCAAATAGCCGGCCGCCGTCTGCACGCCCCGACTTGTGTACCGTTCCCCATTATACATTATAATATTAACAATAAAATCCCGAATGTCATGATGAAGATAAAGAAACTGTTCCTTTATGTTCTTCCGGCACTGCTGTTGCCGGGTTGTCTCGCGGCGCAGGATGTGCCGAAGGGTTCCTTGAACATTTTTACCGAGAACGTCAGGCTGCACACCGACGGTGAGAAGCGCCTGAGCATCGAATTTGATATCAATCCCGGCGGCATCCTTATCTCCGCCGACGAGCAGCTTGTAATGAACCCTCTGATCACCGACCACCGGGGGAACTCCCTCGCGCTTCCTTCGGTCTTTGTCAACGGCCGGCGGCGGAACAGGGTGGAGCGGCGCATGAAACAGATCAGCCGCCATACCCCCGAGCCGGAGATGGTCTATAAGGTTGTCCGAGCCGGTCGCAAGGGCGGTGTGGACAAAATCCGGTACCGCGCCGCGGTGGCCTACGAGCCCTGGATGGACAACGCCGGGCTTTACCTGCAGAGCGAGTTCTGCGGGTGCGGCGGCAACGGCCAGGAGTTCGCCGAGCGGCTGGTCGCCGCAAGTATGGGTGACACCGCGCCGGACCTTGCCGGCAGGGACGGGGGAGATGACGGTACCACCGGGCCGGTTCCGGGTGCCACCGCCGGTGCTTCCTGCACCCTTACGGCCGGTGGCTGCGCCCTGACGCCCTACATTACTTTCTTTGAGCCCGCGCGTGAGAACGTGAAGCGCCGTTCGGAGGAGGGCAGCGCGTATATCACCTACCTTCCGGGCTCCGCCCTTCTGCAGCCCTCGCTGGCGGACAACCACGGCGAGCTGGAAAAGATAGCGGAAAGCCTCTCGCTGGCGGGCAGCGACGCGCAGGGCAACCTTGCCATAACGGGGGTGAGCATCACCTCGTGGGCATCGCCCGAGGGGTCATGGGACACGAACATGAAACTCTCGCAGAAACGTGCCGACGCGCTGAAACGCTATATAGAGGACGGATTCAGCCTTCCCGGGGGGTGCAGGCTCACTTCCGAGGGCAAGGGCGAGGACTGGGAGAAGCTGGCGGAGCTCGTGCAGGCTGACCCGCATGTGGAGAGCAAGGCCGAGGTGCTGCGCATCATGACGCAGGTGGGCATCTTCGACGGACGCGAGAAACAGCTGATGGACCTTGCGGGGGGACGTCCCTACCGCTACCTGATGCAGCGCTACTTCCCGCTGCTGCGCCGTTCGGACTACCGCATCGAATACACCGTCCCGGTGTTCGGACTCGAATACGGCAAGGAGATCCTCGAGCACCGTCCGGGCATGCTGAGCCAGTACGAGCTTTACCGGATCGCATTCAGCTACCCCATGGGCAGCCCGATGTTCTGCAAGGTGTTCCATACGGCGCGCATACTCTTCCCCACCGACCGCACCTCGCAGTTCAACCTGGGCGCGACGTGCCTGCTCGAGGGCAAGGCGGGCGAGGCCGGGGCGCTGCTGCAGGGATTCGAGAACGATCCCCTTGCCTGGAACAACCTGGGCGTGCTGTACATGATGCAGGGCCGTTACAAGGACGCGCACGCCTACTTGAACCGCGCGGTGGGAAGCGGGAACAGGGAGGCTGTGGAGAACCTGAAGATACTCGGGGAGATGTGGAACCCGAAGGAGAAATAACCGGGCGGTTGTCCGTCAGCCGGCCATTGGATATTTGACAATCCGGAATTCATTATTGGCACCGGATTCCACAGACAGACAAGATATAGTTTTCATCAAAAAACGGAGCTTTCAAATTCCGGCTTTTTGTTCATAACTTTTTTATCATCAACAAATTATTAGTTTTTTTTATTTATTAATTTTTTAAATTTTATTTTTTATGGAAAGAAAATTTTTTTCAAAAGTAATCATGACAATGACTGCCGCGGCTGTAATGGGTCTGGCAAGCTGTTCGAACGAAAACGATCCTCAAATCCCCGAAGGTGAAAAGGGAATGCCGACGGAAATGTCCCTGACATTGAATATGAACGGGGTACAGACAAGAGCGGATCAGAATCCTGACAACTTACCTGTTGGAAGCTATACTACAACAGCCGAAACTGAAGTGAAAACGCTTCATGTGTACATTTATGATGTAGCATCGGGCTTATTGGATAATAAATATGATCTGAACCGTTATCAGGCCAATGGCCAAACCGAAACAGGTGATATTACGTATGAGGATGCAACAAAAAGCTATACAACCAAGGCATTGAAGGCTTTCACCGGTATGAAAAAAGTATATGTGGGTCTGAACCTGACAACTGCCATGAAAAATGTACTGCAAAAAAGCAGCTTGCAAACATTGAATACGTCTGCAGTAACGGAAGAGCTGAATAATATGATTGGCACCGCAGGTTTCTCCATGTTCTCTCCGAACGGAAAAGAGAGTAATTTTCAAGAAGCAACTGGTGTAGATGTGCCGGCCGGTAACAAAGTAGAGATGTCCGTGGAACGTATGGTTGCCAAAATCGGACTTGGAGCAAAAGTGGCACCTACGAAATTGGGAGCTGACGGAACCCTGACAGACCTGCAATGGGTAGTGGATAACATCGGAAAGAAGTTCTATATGCCTGCAACCCAGAAAGACCCGAGCATGTCAGCCGATGTCTGGAAAGCGGAAGACTTCCTTAACAATCTCTTCGTGAATGACAACGACTGGGCGGGTGTTAAGATTGTATGGAATAACCTGGTGGAAAATACTGACAGAACACAATGGACTACAGCCTATTCTACTGAAAACTTCGTGAATGACAACAAACTGAAAGGTATGACCCGCGTGGTGGTAAGAGGCAAATATACTCCAGCCCAGGCTGTCACTTATACCTTGGATACACAAGGTGTTCTTACACCGGCACAAACTGCAATAACAGAAGGCTCCACTTACTATCAGATTGTAGTGAAGGGTGATGACAAGTTTGTTTTCCTTGCCGCTCAACCTGACCAAACCGGTTTAGAGGCGTATTATCAGAAAGTAACGAACCAAGCTTACCCAGGAGCTAACATAATGCAAGAATGCGTGAAAACATACACCAACGGTTACAACTACTGGTGGGTAACCATGGCTGAGAAGGGTCAGGAAGGTAACGTGGAACGTAACCACGTTTATCTGGCCAATGTCAACAGCATCTCCCTTCCGGGACGTACCGAAGGCGAATTCAACGAAGACAAGGACAAGGATGACGAGCTGGACCAGGAAACCAATATCGACATTACCGTTACGGTAGAGAATTGGGCGATGGTAACATTCGACGCTAACCTGAAACCCTGATCCGTTATCGGGAGACGGATATACGGAGCGTGCCCCCCCCCCCCCGACTTCGGACGGCTTCAATCCAAAAAGGAGAGCAACCCCTTAAATAGTTGATAAGCATCCATAGCGGCCCCTCCTCAAGGAAGAACGCGGAGAACGGCGGATAGAAGGAAAAGACGCTTCGTGTGGAAAAATACCCGGGTAACTGTGCCGCGTAGAGAACGGGCACGCCCACCCCGGGTATCTTTCACACGTCCCATATATATACCGGTCCGCCGATACTCCGCATTTTTTTTAATACTGATACCCATATTAAAGAAATATGATGAAGAAGAAAAGAAAGAATCTGATAACGGGGGCATTGCCGCTTGTCCTGCTGTACTGCTCCCTTCTCTGCTCCTGCGTGGCCGAGGACCTGTCGGACTGCCGGCGGCAGAAACTGCGCGTCACGCTCAACCTCGAGACGGAGACACAGGGCACACCGGCCCGGGCGGGCGAGACACACGCCGTGACGCTCTATGCCTACGGCGAGAACGGACAGTGCCAGCTGGTACAGGACTTCCAGGTCGGGGACCTGAACAGCACAACTACCCTGGAGGTGGACCTCGCCCCGGGAATGTATGACTTCGTGGCGTGGGTCAACCACTCCGGAGAGTCTTTCGAACTGCCCCACTACGAGCAGTTCCCACAGGTGCGTCCCACCAAGGACGTATCCGTACTCTACCTGAAAATACCGGCCAGCAGCGTCATAGACCATGAACTGCCCAGACTGCTGCACGGCTCCGTATCAGGAAAACGACTGCAGGACAGCGATGAAGAGGTGAGCATCCCGCTGGTACAGAATACGAACTACATACATTTCACCGTGGAAGGACTGGAACGGACCACCGACGTGTACGAGTTCAAGGTGCGCGACTTCAACGGGGCATACACCTTCGACAACGAATTCACAGCCTGCGCGCCCTTCAGCTACGTGAGCACCGCGTGGTTCGCCGGCGGCGGCAAGACACTGGAGAGCGACATGACCGTATTGCGCCTTGAGAAAGGGCGTTCTCCGGAATTTCTCCTCCGGGACCGGGATACGGGAAAGACCCTGTACCCCGCATCGGATACCCATGAGACGAATCTGGTGAAACTGATAGAGAGAGCCTACGAAAGCCAGGGAAAGACCATTGACTTCAGCAGGCAGCATGTGTTCGACATCAGGATGAAATTCAACGGGGGCGTGGACATGGACGTGAGCATCACCATCAACGGATGGGAAATCACCGAGGATGACACCGGACTGAGACCCTGAGATGACAGGACATGAAACAGAAAACAAAGAGATGCCCCGACCGGGGCGGAAAACATATATAAACCGAATAAACAGTTATAATAGAGAAATATTATGAAAATGCGAAATCATTCAAGGCTGTTACGCTGCCTGGCGGTTCCCTTTCTGGCTGCCGCTCTTTTCTGCTCGTGCACGGAAGAGCTTTCAAGCGAAGCGGTTCCGGGCGGCGGGGGCGGCAAGACGGGAGAATCGGAAGTGACGCTCAGACTGCAGGTACCGGGTACCGCCACAGGCAGGACACGCGCCATCACCGCCGATGACGAGAGTAAGGTGGATGACCTGTATATCCTCGCCTTCAAGGTGGACCCAGACAACGGGAGCGAGACGTTCGAGTATTACGTGGCGGCCAAGCAAGTGACGCCCACCGACGGGACCGGACAGAGCACCTGGACCGCCAGCCTGAAGGTGAAAGAGCACAACCAGACCTTCGTGATGGTGGCGAACGCGCTGGGCACCAACAACAAGGTAAACGAACAGATAGGTGACCTGGTGAAAGAGGGAAATTCCAAAGTAGGCCTTGAAAAGATGGAAGTATTGGAAGGGCTGGTAGAGACGCTGAGTACGAACGAGATAGAGAACGGCTTCAACGCCACCTCGCATCCCCTTACGATGTACGGGCAGACCGAGCCCGTAAAAATCGGGCTGGACAAGACGACGACCCTTACGGTGGCACTGCACCGCATCGTGGCGCGGGTACAGGTAAGGTTCGATAAAAACGCGGCGGTTGCAGCGAAATTCTCCGCCCAAGAGGTGTATCTGTATAACTTCAACAACCGGGCAAGGGTGATACCCGCCTTCCTGCAGAAGACGACAGATGACGGCTATGAGCAAACAGCGACCATACCGGACGGTGCGGAACTCTACCCCAAGACGCAGGACGGAACGGAAACCGTTCCGACATATACGGTGACGAATAATGCAGTGGAGAATACCATCTATATGTTCGAGGCAGCGCAACCCCAAGCGGCAACAGATGCGGCGAAGCACCTGAAACGCCCGTGCCTTATCGTAAAGGGGGTGTACGAGGGAAAGGACTGCTACTATCGTGTGGACTTTGCCAAAGCGGGAGCCGACGGTATGACATATATGGACCTCGTCCGCAACCACAGCTACAACATCACGGTGACCAACGTGAGCGGCCGCGGAAGCGACACCGCGCATGAGGCACTGAAAAGCAAGGCGGCGAACATCACAGCCAGCGTGATTGAATGGAACGACAACACCGTCGGCAATATAGAATTCGAGGGGGACCGCGTGCTGGGCATCGCCACGAAGGAGTATGAACTGATGAAGGCGGGCGGCGTACGGCTGCAACAGGTGCGGGCTACCGCCAACCTGGAATGGACGGCGAAGCTGTACGACGTGAATGCCGACGGAACGGCCAACACGAACAGCCAGCCGGCCTGGATAAACTTTACGGATAAGGATGGAATTGTACAAGGTGGCGGCAAGAGCGTGATGCAGCAAGGAACGAATGCCTTGCAGGACGTGTACTTCAAGGTGGATATAAACAATGCCCTCCCGGAACGGAAGGCCATCATGCGGTTTACCGCCGGAACACTGAGCGTGGATGCGCTGGTGGTGCAGAACCGGAAGGAGATACCGGTGTACCTTAATGTGAAGTCCGCTGGTATGGAGGCTAACGAGATTGAGTTTATGCAGGCCGGCGGCGATGTTCTGACGGATATTGAATTCGGACCTGATGATGTGACGCTGAGCTGGGAAATCGTCAACGGAGAGAATGATGGAATGCGCTTCAATTCTGTGCAAATGGATGCTGTTGATGTTGCTGCTATGAAAGGTGAGATAACATATGACAAGAATAACCTCAAGCATTATTTACAAGTCAGAGTAGACGAGTTACAAACGGTTAAGACTTGGGAAACAAGAAATGCAAAGCTGCAGCTAATCGCACTGCAAAAGAGTACGGGGGAAATGGTGGTAAGGGAAATCCCACTGTTCCAGAAGAAGTACGGGCTGGAGATTGACAAGAAGGAGTTTGTATGCGGAGGGCAGGAAGTCCGCATCTATGTGAAGGGCAATATGCCATGGCACGCTTCCTGGTCGGGAAACGGCTTTGATGCTGCCGTTGCTGCCGGACTGATACCCGAAAGTAATAATGCCGGGTCGGGACACCCCAGCGAGACATCATGGAGCAGTTACATAAGTGTCCGGACAAAGGCAAAGCCACTGCTGAGTAAGGATCCATACAAAATGGACTTGATTTTTACTCACCAAAATAGCCCCTCAAAAAGACTGGATCCCATACAGGTTTCCATTAAAGGCGGGGGAATTGAAGTCGATGGTAAACTCTATGAAGTATACGGACCGGTGGAGAGAAGCTATAATACTAAACAAGATCCTTATATCGATGCCGGAAACGCAACCATTAAGGGCGCTATTATGATGAATTACCAGCAAGCAACTCTTTTGCAAAATGCTGAACCTAACCTTGTGTGGGGAATATGTAAAGATTCTGAAGTGGTACATGAATTTGCCATTACCATGGGGGCGGAAACACTTTTTAACACTTTGTGGGGGGCGGATTTTGCGGGATATATTCCGTTCATTGTGCGGGGATCATATGCTTTTTGCGAACGTATAAGGATGACAAAAACAGAAAGGGGTGATAAAGAATTGGACAAACAGGAGTTAGTGTTCCTGGAAGACTTTGGGCATGATCAGGTACATACGCATATCTGTGTGACAGGTACTCAGGCCAACACCGGTAATCTGCTTTTCAATATAACGGGAATCGGTAAGTTGGTGAAGGATAAATATGATAATCCGAAGTTTATATATTCATACCGTGACGTGGAATGGGAAAATATAGAGGGTGAAGGGACAGCGAGCATTCCTCTAAAAGTGTATGGCAATGCGTGGTCCGCAAACTTTAAACCTAAATATTATAGCAACAAGAACTCGCGGTTGAACGTGCGAAGACGCGGTATTATGAATGGCTTAGATGCAGGTCAATACCGAGAAAAGAAATATAAAACCTATTATTTAAAGCCTATAGAGTAAGAAAAATCTATCTTCCCGTCTGTATCCTCCACTGTTGCGGGACGGTTAATCCCCACGACTGTGAAGGGGCAGTGAAGGAAAGTAGAAATGACCCGAAAGAGAGATAGTGTTTTTAAGAAAAATGATTTTAAGAATATGAAAATGAATATGAATATCCGGAAAGCATTCGGGGGGTTGTGTATCCCCATACTGGCGCTTGGCGTATTTTTCGCCTCGTGTACGGACGAACTCTCAAGCGAGGTGGTTCCGGGCGGAGGCGGCAAGGGAGGGGAATCGGAAGTGACCCTGAAACTGCAAGTGCCGGGCACGGCTGCCGGAGCCAAGACACGCGCGGTGACTCCACAAGAGGAGAATGAGATAGACGACCTGTACGTTCTTGCCTTCAAGGTGGACAAAGATGATAATCAAGAAACATTTGACTACTACGTGGCGGCGAAGAAGCAGAGTACTCAGGGTCCCCAGGGGGATCTGAGCACATGGACCGCAAGCCTGAAGGTGAAGGATTACCAGCAGACATTCGTGATGATAGCCAACGCCCAGGGGACAACCAGGAAGGTGAACGAACAGATCAGTGCCCTTGCAAGAAACAGCGTGGGGCAAGGCAAGATGGAAATGCTTGCGAAACTGACCGAGACACTGAGCGAGGATGAAAAGACCAAGGGCTTCAATGCAGACGCGCCCGGTAACCATCGCCCCTTTACCATGTACGGACAGACTGCCGCTACCTTAATAACTGAGAACGGAGGTCATAACCTTACGGTGTCGATGCACCGAATCATGGCGCAAGTGCGGATAACGTTTACCGGGGATGCGGCGGATGATACGAAATTTGAAGCGGAAAGCGTACTGCTGTATAACTTCAATGACCGGGCACGGGTGATACCCGACAATTTGGGAATGACCGGAAAGGATTATGTAAAAACTCCCACCATACCGCAAGGGGCGGTGCTGCTGCCCGCCAAGGTGGACGGCAAGGAGAGCGTGCCGACCTATGCGGTGGATAAAGCGGCTAAAACAATAGAACACAAAATCTATCTGTTCGAGACGGCACAACCGGGAGACGGGACAGAACTGGAAAAGCATACGAAACGCCCGTGCCTTATCGTGAAAGGAAAGTATGAGCAGGACGGCAAATCCTGCTACTACCGTGTGGATCTTGCGAAAACGGAACCGGCAGGCGACATGACCTATATGGATGTGATGCGCAATCACAGCTACAACGTGACGATAAATGCCGTCACGGGACGAGGACATGACACCCCGCAAGAGGCCCTGCAGTCGAAACCGGCAAATATCACCGCTACCGTTGCCGCATGGGATGATACTGAAATAGGCGACCTGGACTTCGACGGACAACACGTGCTGGGTATCGGCACGATGAAATTCCAACTGAACAAGAGGGGCGGCAGGGACCTGCTGCAAGAGGTGAAGGCGAGCACGGGACTGGCATGGACCGCCACCTTGTATGAAGCGGATGAATATGGACAGGCCACAAACAATTCTCCGACCTGGATCAAGTTTGCGGGTGCAGGCGGAATAGCGACCTCGACAATATCGGGCATGGGAACCAATGAACTGGAAGACTGGAAATTCAACGTGGAACGGAATGATCAGGTGCCCGAACGACGGGCTGTGATGCGGTTTACCGCCGGAAATCTGAAAGTGGACGCACTTGTGGTGCAGGACCAGAGCAATCCGGTATATATCAATGTTAAAATAGACGGCAAGGTTATAACGGAAGAGGAATTCGAACAACGGGGCGGATGGTGCCGCGAAATGACTATCGAATACGGACCGGAAAACACGGCATTGACCTGGAAATACTCCGGCAGAGGAGTTGAGTTGAGCCAGACGTCCGTTGATACTGGCATTACGACTGATACGGATGGCACCGCGAACAGTGGAAACAACGAGGATGCGACTCTGCTCTGGAAGGGTGAAGCCAAACCGCTTGCAGGCGTAGATGCCCAGGACTATGCAACAGGAGACGGTGTGCTGACCCTGATAGCGAAGGGACCACAAGGCATGGAGGCGAAGAGCATCCGGCTGTTCCAAAAAAAATACGGTGTTACGCTTGCGCAAACAATGGTGCCCTGTAACGGTCGGGCTCAGCATATATACGTCAAAGGCAATATGCCGTGGAAAGCGACCATGAAGGCCGGTGATCTTAACAAAATTATGGATAACGGAATGTTGCAGACTGTTTACACCTCCGACAGCGGGGAAGCGACAGACGCCGGTAGCAATCCATTCTCCCGGTTGACTTTCGATACAAAGCAAGCTGACATTAAGAAAGGACTCCTGGCTGCGACCATGATATTCCAACACCCCACAAAGCCGGACATCGGACCCTTTGAGAAAAATATCCAGTTTGCAGGACTACTCGAAGATGGCGGAAATCGCTACTTGGTGCTGGGACCAGTTAAACGCTCACTGAACGAAATTGCTGCCCGAAAGAAATATACCTACCCTGACGGTACAGAGGATGAAGCAGCATTCATGCCAAACAAATATCAAGCAAATATGCTGACAAACGCCGGCATTGCGGATTGGGAGGTATGCTCGGAATCGGAGCTGATAGACATTAATTTCTTCTCATACCAAAGGGTCATAAGCCTCGAAAGAATATTCGTACAATTAGGTCAATACTGGATAAATGGAAGGAACAATGAAGCACAGATCACTATCGATAAGGACAATACTCTTGTGTACTATTGCAACGCAAAGTACATCGACAATTTCAATAATCCGAACCTGAACGACAAAAAGTATGTATACGCCGAAAACTACGGACAAGTGAGTGTTGATCTACCTAGTGCAGGAAGTACGTGGCACAAGTGGGACCGAATGCGTCTCTATCATACTGGAAACAACTTGATTAACATCCAAGGGGGAACCTGGGGACAGATACAAATCTCTTGGAACGACAATAAGACTTTACAAAATATGGGTACTCTAGGCGGATTTCCACCAGCTGCATGCGGGTTACCAACCATTGTTCGAGACAACGACCGCCATGAATGGCAACAGTGGCGAGTGCAGATGTATGGATCAAGGCTCGCTTATGTCAACCTCCATGCTGGAAAGAACTACGAGAATAATTCATATTGGGCAGGCGGAGAGAAGGACAACAATAAGCTTATGACGCAGCTTTATAATATTTATTATCTAAAGCCTGTTAACTAAAAACAGCTTTTCTTCTCCCGTTATCTTCCTTTTTCATAGGGTCGAATAAGTTGACCCTATGAGAGAAGAAAAACGGGTGAAAAGAAACGCAAGATATATAAATTGTTTGTAATGAACGGTTTGTACCCTCCGAGAGGCAGGCATCTGTTGCCCCGAATAGGGCAAGTCCTTGCAGGAAGAATGCTGAAAACAGCCGTAAAATGCTGTAAGCAAGCACCCTGTCTCAGGATAACCCCCGGAGGGGTACAATCCGGTAAATAAAAAAAGAAATGACCGATGAATGAGTTACGCCTATCCATAAATCCTATCCGCCCGCTACCCTACTACACTGTAGAAGGTAACGCGGACGAGAAGCGCCTTGCGGCTGCTCTTCGCCGGGAGTTCGTGCCGAAGGTAAAGAGGCTGCTGCCGGGACATCACCTGAGCGGTTTCAGGCATGATACGATTGTGAACTTTGTCAGGCGCCACAAACGGAACTACCCCTGTTTTGTCCGTACCGACATCACACAGTTCTATCCGTCGGTACGCCATCAGGACCTTGTGGTCGGCTGCCAGGTGGCTTACCGGGACCTGGTGAACATGGAGTACGTACCGAAGAGCTTCAAGATGAAGTATGTCGGCGCTGTCAATGCCTGGTGCAAGTCCCTTCCGCTGCACAGGGGCATCCCGCTTGCCAGCCCCCTCTCGGCGATACTGGCTCCTGCGATGTTGCTGCCGCTGTGGCTTTCGCTCAAACGGCAGTTCGGGGTTCCTTTCCTTGTCTATATGGACGATGTGCTGGTCTGCACCAGGGATGACCGCCACAGCGGGGAGATATATGCCTTTATTGAAAACTACCTTCATCACCACTATGCCCTGGAGCTGAACCGCACGAAAACCATTTCCGGCAGATTTGCCACTGCCACCGTCAGCTTCTGCGGCTGGCAGTTTGCCGGCGGTTACGCTACGGTGTCGGCAGACAAGGTGCAGGAGGTTGTGTCAAAACGTTGGCACAACCTCTTTTATATTTTACAGTTCTGCTATATTTTCTTTTGGCTATGCTGCTTTTTCCTCATGCATTTGGCAACAAGTTGCTATATTCCAATTATATCGGGTTATAAATAGTCCCATAAACATATATTTGGCAACTGTAATGAGCCCCTTTCCTTCTTTTATCAGTTTAGCACACATTTTTTTGATATTAAAGGCTATAGCAAAGAAAGCAAAGTCCATTGTAACCTTGTCTTCTCCCACATGCCGGAATCTTCTGTATGCCATGTTGTATTTCATTTGTCCAAACACAGCCTCTGGTTCTATACACCTCCTGCCTCTATGCTTGATACCTTCTTCTGAGAGCAACCTTTCCCGTGCCTGCCGTTTGTATTGATTTAATCGGTGGTTGACTTCTATAATACGGTTCCCCCGAGCTTTAAAACAACTGCCACGCAAAGGGCAACCTTCGCATCTTTTTGCTTTGTAAGTGTTCGGTGAACTCCCTTGACGAGTAAAGGTAGGGTGTACGTCCTGCTCGGCGCACCTTAAAGTAACATTGAGGGGTATTTACCCGTGCTTGGGCTACCCAAAGAGTGCATCGAGGGGTATTTGTCCGTGTTTGGGTCATCAAAAGGGTACATCGAGGAGTATCTGTCCGCGCTTGGGCTATCAAAAGGGTGCATCGAGGGGTATTTGTCCGTGTTTGGGCTATCAAAAAGGTACATCAAGGGGCATTTGTCCGTGCTTGGGCTACCAAAAGGGTACACCAAGGTACATTCATACCTTTTGCCCCACCTAAAGGGCGTTTAGGATAATGCGTAGGAGGCGAGCTTATTGTAAGCTTTCAGATTATCCGGCAGTAATTCTGCGAAGTCTGTTGAGTAGTCATTGTCATAGTCATGGATATGTTCGAGGAAGTAGATCAGCCATGTACGGAAGTCCACACCGGCAGATTTACAGCACCCGAAGAACGAGTAGAGTACCGCAGCATCTTCCGCGGCGTCATGGTTGCCACAAAATAAATAGTTTTTGCGTCCGCACGCCACGGGACGGACCTTATTTTCTTTTTCTTCTGGCATGGGCCCAACAGCCCAGCAGGATAATCCCTTTCTTCGCGTCCAGCAAATCGTATCTTTCGTAACCGTCCGTCTGTATGGCTCCACGGAACTTGCTGAAGAGCTTCAAGACCACCCTACCTGCACGGGAGCCATTATCATAATAGAAAAACTGACGTCCGGTCATAACGCTGCGCACAAGCCAGATGTATCCTTTTACCGTCTTGTGTTTCTCGTCATGTATGACAGGGATTGTAGTCTCGTCCGATTGTATATAGTCCGTTTGTAATATCAACTCCCAGAGTCGGAAGTATAGTGGCCTTAAAAGATCGGCCACATCTTTGAACCAGTCGTTAACCGTCGATGGCGGGAGATGCACGCCTACTCGCCTGAATCTTTCCAACTGCCTGTGGAACGGGAGGTGGTCCACATACTTGTTTATCATCATTTCAGCCAGCAACGAGGAGGACGCATAGCTCTTGGCGATCGGCATGACCGGTACTGTTCCTGTACGGAACTCGTCCGTGCCTTTCCGCTTGGCCGTATGCCGTATTATTTTCCGGATATAAAACCGTTCAGGTTCATACACGAGGACCTCGGTCACTTCCTCTCCGGGAAGAAGAACCCATTCCTCTTCATTATACCCTTCAGGATAAACATGCTCCTCCCTGCGTTCCAGATTTTCAGGGAGAGGATTACGGACCGGACGCTTTCCTGCCATCTTTTTACGGGCGATGACCGCCTCTCTGGTAGCTTGCAGCTCCTTTTCTGCTTCCGCAGCGGCTTCCGCTTCTTCCGGCAACATGTCAAAACCTTCAAAATCCAGCCATCTGTCTTGTGCGTCAGGTTTGATAAACTTTTCCGCTTTCCGCCCATATAATTGACGTTCCAGATATGCCACCCGTTCTTCCAACTTGCTGATCTTTGCCTCCTTTTTGGCGATAATGGTATCTTTTTCAGACAACTGAAGCTCATAAGCCTCCTTTTCCGCAACCCCAAGAGGCTGCGCGGACACCTTTTCCCTCAACCTGCTGTTCTCCCTGTAAAGGCAGTCGCATTTATACATGAGGTCTTTTATAAGGGCTTCGTTTTCTGTTGACGTATTTGACATAACTGTTTCTAAATATGACACTAAGATACGCAAAATCGGTTAAAGGACAATGCGACATGTGTTATAATTTGTTACAATTGAACGTTACAGGCATATTTCTTTTATGCCGTCTGACCTTGCTGCTGTCTATACCCTGGACCATCATTACAAGATCGCTCCAGAAGGTCTCCACGACTTTGATGCGGCCTTCTTCCGTATCAATAGAAGGTACGTGGAAGTACCCTTGTTCCAATTTCATGTGATATATTACCAGTCCACCATATTCCATGTGGAGGATTTTCATAGAGGCGCAATTCCTTGATATGAAAATGAAAGCGTCTCCATCACGCACATTCTTGCCCATCTGATCTGTCACCAGACCGCTCAAAGTATAAAAACTCTTACGCATATCGGTCGGATAAGGATACAGATAATATCTGTTTGACTCGTTAAGACTGAACATCGGCTGATTAACGGTTAAGGTTTAAAAATATAAGGGTCTGTAAAATCTCTGATGACACGGGACCATTTAACCGCACAGTAACACCATTGGGATATACTATTTCACAGACACTTTGTGGCTGTCCGGAAGAAGGAAAATCAGGAGAAAAAAAAGATGCTGGAGCTGGAGTTTTGCCGGACAGGGCATGACCGCCAGCTCCCATTTTAACCGGTATAAACTTACCTTTGGCTGCGGCATTCGTTTTGGGACCTTTCAGTTTTGCTTTCCAAAAGCTGAAACGTTTACGCTTGATTCCTTCATTAGAGCAAAAATCCTTTATTGTTAAACCGCTTTCTTTATATCGGGCATAAATTTCTTTGAAATCGTCCATTGTCCATTGAACTCTTGTCACCATAATTGTATATTTTTAAATCATGGACAAAGGTATTCAATGAAAGGATTATTTATAGGGGGAGTTCACCGAACACTTACGAATTTTTCTCGGGATTCCATACTCCACCGTCTATTACCCCTCGAAACTGTGGGACAGCACGAAAAAGCCCCGTATTGACAGAGTATCCGTTCAGTACCAATTCTGATACTGTGCGCTGAAAAAGATCGACGGCATGCTTTAAAGTCTCTGCCCGCAAACCGGTATCTTCTTTCTTCATTTCATCCAGTACATCGGTTAGTGTCAGGTTTCCGGCGCTTTCCAATACCAGGATTTTGTCTTCTTTGTTGTCGGTGGTCACGGTATTGTCCGCAAGCCAGCCTTTGAGTTCGGTTTTCATGATTTATCTATTTTAAAAGTGAATATATTACTGTTTGGTACCTTTCACGCAACGAACAGAACATCCAAAGGCACCAGAACCTGCGTCGGAAACTATGTGTCCATTTGTTCCAAACAAAAAACGATAATATTTCTCTGTGCACCAATAATTACCATCAAGATTACCATTTATTACCCCACTACCAGTATTGGCTCCTTGAGTATGTCCAGCTAATGGCAGAAAGAGCCCCTTGGAACTATTCATAAACCACATTCCATTATTTACTTTTGTCTTATTTGTACACCGGGACAACTTGGTTAGTTCGTTCCGTGACGGTGTACGCCACTCGGTTCCATAAGTTGAGGTGTTAAGTTTCGAACATGGATCAGTATTATTTTGGCTTGTATTTCCTGTGTAAGTACTATACCAAGTGTAGTAATAACCTCTATCTGTTGAAGTAGTCCACACATAATTAGATGAACCTGTACTTTTCAGATTCCCGTCCGCCCATATTAATTTGGCCAGGTCTTTCTTAT
>ERZ507065.588-NODE-588-length-23117-cov-6.001734_pt1 | contig 23117 bp, 18 predicted proteins | sample MGYA00513785_ERZ507065 | MGnify/ENA metagenome assembly ERZ507065
CCATCACCGCGTCGGCGGCGGTGAGGATCTCGTCGATGTTGTCCACGCCCTCGCGGTTCTCGATCTTGGCGATGATGCGGATGTGGGAGTTGTGGCTGTTCAGCAGGCGGCGCACTTCCTGAATGTCCTGGGCGCTGCGGGTGAAGCTGGCGGCGATGAAGTCAAAGCCCTGTTCGATGCCAAAGAGGATGTCGTCCTTGTCCCGCTGGCTCATGTAGGGCATGGACAGGGAAACACCGGGCACGTTCACGCCCTTGTTGTTGCTGATGGGGCCGCCGTTCTCCACCTTGCAGGTGATGTCGGTGTCGGTGAGCTTGGTGACGGCCAGACTGATGAGGCCGTCCGCCAGCAGCACGGTGCTGCCCACAGAAAGGTCGCCGGGCAGGTCCTTGTAGGTGATGGAGCAGATCTCGCTGGTGCCCTCCACGTCTCGGGTGGTGAGGGTGAAGGTCTGGCCGGTCACCAGCTCGGTCTTGCCGCCGGCGAACTGCTTCAAACGAATTTCAGGGCCCTTGGTGTCCAGCAGGGCGGCCACGGGCTGGTTCAGCTCCTCGCGCAGGCGCTTGAGAGTGTCCAGCCGGCGCTTGTGCTCCTCATGGGTGCCGTGAGAAAAGTTGAAGCGAGCAACATTCATGCCGCTCAGGATCATATCCCGAAGTACATCTTCCCGGTCCGTGGAAGGGCCCAGGGTGCACACGATTTTGGTTTTGCGCATTCTGTTCATAAGGAACCTCCTTAAATCAAAGAACCTCAAATTCTTGCCAGCACATATTATACACCTGAATGCAAGAGCGTCAAAGGTCTGAAAGCAATTTTTTTAAAGTTTTGACGTCCCGGTGCAAATCGGAGGAGAAATCTTTGCCCTGCGGCTTAACTTCCTTTGGGGAATATTGTATAATGGAACCACCTTTAGACATAAGACCATTCCAAGGAGGGAATATCATCATGACAAAGCGCGTTTTTCTGATCGTGCTGGACAGCTTCGGCATCGGCTACGAGCCGGATGCGGATAAATTCGGCGACGTGGGGGCCAACACCCTCGCTTCCATCGCCAAAGACCCTGGCTTTGAGGTGCCCAACATGGCCTCTCTGGGCCTGTTCAATCTGGACGGCGTGCAGTGCGGCGCGCCGATGCATCCTGTGGCGGGCAGCTGCGTGCGCCTGCAGGAGGCCAGCAACGGCAAGGACACCACCATCGGCCACTGGGAGATCGCCGGCGTGGAAAGCGAGCGGGCGCTGCCCACCTATCCCGACGGCTTCCCGCCCGAGGTGATCGAGCAGTACGAAAAGCTCACCGGGCGCAAGGTGCTGTGCAACAAGCCCTATTCCGGCACCGAGGTGCTGAAGGACTACGGCGAGGAGCACATGCGCACCGGTGCGCTCATCGTGTACACCTCGGCGGACAGCGTGTTCCAGGTGGCCGCCCACGAAGAGGTGGTGCCGCTGGAGCAGCTGTATGAATACTGCCAGATGGCCCGGGATATGCTCAAAGGCGAGCATGGCGTGGGCCGCGTGATCGCGCGCCCCTTTGTGGGCAGCGGCGCGGCGGATTTCAAGCGCACTTCCAACCGCCACGACTACTCCCTCAAGCCCCCCGCAAAGACCATGCTGGACCATCTCAAGGCCGCCGGCAAAGACGTGATCGGCGTGGGCAAAATCTATGATATTTTCGACGGCGAAGGCCTGACCGAGAAGATCCGCACCAGCGGCAACACCGACGGCATCCGGGTGATGCTGGAGCTGGCGGACCGGGACTTCGAGGGCCTTGCCTTCATCAATCTGGTGGATTTCGACATGATCTACGGCCACCGGCGCAACATCCCCGGCTATGCGGCGGCGTCGTCCGAGTTTGACCGGGGCCTTGGCGTGCTGCTTCAGAAGCTGCGCCCGGGCGACGTGGTGATGATCACCGGCGACCACGGCTGTGACCCCGGCTTCACCAAGACCACCGACCACACCCGCGAGTATGTGCCGCTGCTGGTGGCAGGCCCCGAGGTGAAGAAGGACAATAACCTTGGCACTGTGCTGGGCTTCGGCGCCATCGGCAAGACCATCTGCACGGCGCTGGGCGTGGATGCAAAACTGGACGGCCAGGACCTGGCCGCGAAAATTTTCGACTGAACTCTCACGACGGGTGAAATAAAATTCACGCCCGATTCGTTTACGCTGTGAGACTCTTTTGAATCGGGACCGCCGGCCCGCAGCGGAAAGTGAGAAATTCCATTGAAAAGGAACAAAATGCAGATCAAAATCATCATCGTGTGGGTGCTGGCAGTCGTCCTTTTGGCCGACAGCGTGCTGCGCAGCTTTCGCTCCAACTTCAATTTCGGCCTTCTCCTGATGTATCTTCTCACGGCGGCGCTTTGGGCCTATGCCGTGTTCCACCGCCCCATCGACGCTTTCTGTGCGGACGGTGTGGGCCGCTGGCTGAAGATCCTGTTCTTCTGTGGCGTGGGCGTTTTCTGCCTGCTGCTGGGCTTTGTGGCCGTCAGCGGCTACGCAGGCGCGGCCACCGGGCAGGAAAAGGCCATCGTGGTGCTGGGTGCAGGCCTGCGAAAGGACGTGCCTTCCGACCTGCTGCGCCGTCGCCTGGACGCGGCTTATGCCTATTACCTGGAAAATCCCGAAGTGGTGATCGCGGTCACCGGCGGGCAGGGCAACGGCGAGACCATCCCGGAAGGGGTGGCGATGGCCCGCTATCTGGTGGAAAAGGGCGTGCCGGAGGAGCAGATCGTGGTGGAACAGAAGAGCACCTCCACCGAAGAGAATCTGCTGTTTGCAAAAGAATTGCTGGAAGAGCGGGGCATCGGCGCGGACGAGCCCATGGCCGTGGTGACCAACGCCTTCCACTGCTACCGCGCCCGCTGCTACGCCCGGTTGGTGGGCTTTGAACAGGTGAGCTCCATCCCTGCGAGCATCGGCCTCAACTCGGTGCTGCCCTGTTACATGCGGGAGGTCTTTGCCGTGCTTTACTACTGGGTGTTCAAAACGAGCCAGAGCGGCTGGATCAGCCCGCTTGTGGGTATTTTATGAGAACGGCGGCCCGAAAGGCCGCAGCGAAGAGGTGAAAGAATGGCGCCAATCATCTGCGTGGAACATCTGCGCAAGGTGTACCGGGTGGGCAAGGAAAAGGTCATCGCCCTGAACGACGTGAACCTTGCCATCGAACCCGGTGAGATCTGCTGCATCGTGGGCCCTTCGGGCAGCGGCAAATCCACCCTGCTCAATCAGCTTGCGGGGCTGGAAAAGCCAACAAAGGGCAGTGTGTACATAGGCAAGCACGAGATCAGCGCGATGAACGAAAACCAGCTGGCGAAATTCCGCCAGGCGCATCTGGGATTCATCTTCCAAAGCTACAACCTGCTGCCCAACCTCACCGCCGCCGAGAACGTGGCGCTTCCGCTGATGTTCAAGGGCGTGCCCCGCAAGAAGCGGCTGGAAATGGCCAAGGCAGAGCTCAAGCGCATGGGTCTGGGCAAGCGCGCGAACCACAAGCCCACCGAGATGAGCGGCGGCCAGCAGCAGCGCGTGGGCATTGCCCGCGCGTTCGTGGCAAAGCCCAAGGTCATCTTCGCCGACGAGCCCACCGGAAACCTGGACTCGTCCACCACCCGTCAGGTGCTCTACCGCATGCTCACCATGGCGAAGGAGAACAACATCACCTTCGTGATGGTCACCCATGAGCGTGACCTGGCCGATGTGGCGGACCGGGTCATCACCATCCGGGACGGCATGGTGGAGAGCAACATCCTTCTGGACGAACAGGAAAAGGCGAAAAAGCAGGCCGAACTGTTCAAGGATATTCTGGAATCGAAACAAGAGGCGCCGCCGGAGCCTCAAACCACCGTACCGGCAGACAGTATCACCGACGAATGAGAGGAATCACATCCATGAAACAGATGAAGAACAAGATCATCAGCCTGTCCCTGGCGCTGGCTTTGGCGCTGGGCGTGTTTGCCGGCGCGCCGGTGTATGCGGAGGAACCCGCCGAAGGTGGCGACGCCGCCGATGTAACTGTTGCCAGTGCTTCAGAAAACGGAAGCTCTGTGCCTGCCCCCAGCCCAACCGATATAAGCATCGTCAACTATGACATCGGCGGTGGGTTCGGCGCACATCTGCGCCCGGGCGAAACGGCCACCATCAGTATCACTCTTTCGGACGAATGGGCAGAGCAGGAAGAAGCAAACTTGCGAGGCCGCATTAGCACATCCTCTTTTTCCGGTAAAGATGCTACCACAGAATATGATGGCACGGACAGATACACGCTGGTATTTGAAAATGTTACTTACAACGGCGGCAGCAACGAGTTCACCTTCGATGTGATCACCGAAGGCGGCAAAAACGGGAAATCTCGCGAGATCATCCCCGAAAAACTGACCATTACCCAGTGCGCCGAGGCCATTGAGCCCACTCCCGCGCCCACTCCCGCGCCTGCCGAAGTGCCCAAGATCATGGTGAAGGACTTCACCTTCGGCGGCAGCAGCGTGGAGGCCGGCAAGGAGTTCACCCTGGAGCTGACCCTGTTCACCACCAGCGGCAACACCAATCTGGAGGACGTGATGGTGGGCCTGACCTTCCCCACGGACTCCAAGAACGTCAGCCTCGCCAGCGGCAGCATGAACACCTATGTGGGCGTGATGGCTCCCAACGAGACCCGCACCATCAGCTACAAGATGATTACCGACGCCACCATGGAGCCCGGCTCTGTGAACATCACCGTGCAGCTGACCAGCAAGAACGGCGAAGCCGCGACCTCTCCCATTTCCATCCCCGTGACCCAGCCCGAGCGCTTTGAGATCACCAATGTGGAAGCTCCCGAGACCATGATGATGGGTGAGGAGGGCTACCTCTCCGTCACCTTCGTCAACAAGGGCAAGAGCGCCATCAACAACCTTACCGCCGAGATCCAGGGCGAGAACCTGGCCAACCCCGGTCAGAGCCAGTTCCTGGGCAACGTGGCCGCCGGCACCGAGAACTCGGTGGATTTCAGCGTGATGGCCTCCGCCGAGGGCGTCATCAACGGCAAGGTCATCCTGAGCTATGAGAACTCCAAGGGCGAAGTGGCCACGCTGGAGAAGGAATTCTCCTGCACCGTGGAGGCCATGCCCGTTTACGACGACCCCGGCATGATGGATCCCGGCATGATGGACCCCACCATGGGCGAGGATGTGAGCACCGGCATGCCCATCTGGGGCTGGGCCCTCATCGTTGTGGGCGTGGGCGCTGTTGTTGCGGTCGTCGTGGTGGTGATCCGCAAGAAGAAGGCTGCGAAGAAACTGGCAGAGCTGGAGGACGAAGATGAAGATATCTGATCTGCTGCGCCTCAGCACGGATAATCTTCGGCGGCGCAAAGGCCGCACAGCCCTGACCGTTATCGGCGTGGTGGTGGGCACCTTCGCCATCATCGTTATGATCAGCCTTGGCATCGCCAGCAACGCCCAGAACGAAGCCATGCTGCAAAGCTGGGGCGATCTGACCCAGATCCAGATCTATAACTATTCCTACGGCGCCGCAGGCGACGTTCCCAAGCTGGACGACGAAATGCTGGAAACATTCCGCAGCCACGAGCATGTGGTGGCGGCCACGCCGTTCTATTCCTCCAACTCCATGAACGGCAATGTCTACGCCGGCAAGGGCGACCGGTATGAAGCGTATCTGTGGGATTGTTACGGCGTGGACATGAACGCGTTGGAGGCCATGGAGTTTCAGCTGCAAAGCGGCAGCTGGATCGCCGATGACGTGAACCTGGGCAAAAAGAAGATCCCCGTGCTGGTAGGCGCCAATTTTGCCTATCAGTTCCAGGATACCCGAAAGAGCTACAACAGCGGCAAGCGCCAGCGCTGGGCGGGTCAGACCGACTCGCTGGGAAACCCTATTCCGCCCTTTGTAGACGTCAACAAGGACAAACTCACCCTGAAACTCACCGCTTATGACACCAACGGCAACGAGAAGACCAGTGAGTTCCAGCTGGTGGTGATGGGCACCTTTGTGTCGGACACGTCCAAACACTATTTCACCGAATCCGGCATTGCCATGCGCGTGTCTGATATGAAGCTGCTGGAGAAGGAATATCAGCGCCTCAGCGGCAAGAAAAACAATTCCAGCGGTGGCGTGATGATCTCCAACGGCACGGTCATGCGTGAGCAGGACAACGGCTACCAGGAAGTCTACGTCAAGGTGGACGACGTGGAGAATGTGGGCGCTGTGGAAGAGTGGATCCACGATTTGGGTTACGAGCAGACCAACTCTCTGACACAGATCCGCGAGGAGATGCAGGCCAGTGTGGTGAAGAGCCAGATGATTCTGGGCGGCACTGCCGCCGTGGCTCTGCTGGTGGCGGCGCTGAACATCGCCAACACCATGATGATGTCCATCTACGAACGCACCAAAGAGATCGGTGTGATGAAAGTGCTGGGCTGTGAGGTGGGCAAGATCCGCAACATGTTCCTGATGGAAGCGGGCGCCATCGGCCTGCTGGGCGGCATCATCGGCGTGGCCCTGAGCTACGCCGCGTCGGCCATCCTCAACAACATCAACACCATTGCTGCGCTGTTCGGCGGCGGAGGCATCGACCTGAGCGGCCTTTTGAACAGCATCGGCGGCATGTACGGCGGCATGGGCGGTCAGATCTCCATCATCCCCCCGTGGCTGGTGCTGCTGGGGCTTGGGTTCTCCACCCTGGTGGGCATTCTGTCCGGCCTGTGGCCGGCGGTGAAAGCCACCCGCATCAGCGCGCTGGAGGCCATCCGGCACGAATAAAAAATCATTCTACGAGGCTCCCTTGAACGGGAGCCTCGCCTTTTTGTTTTTTCGGCGGGCACATCCCCGGGCAGGGCCGCCGCATATACATGTCCTGAAACTCTTTCAAAAAGGAGAAGGAACATGGAGATTGTGGAACGGGCGCTGGGGTTTGTGATGGAGGCGCTCCATCAGCTGGCCTGGGGGCCGGGCACCATCTGCCTGCTGGCCTTGTGCGGCGTGGTGTTCAGCACGGCCACAGGCTTTTTTCAGCTGCGCGGCGTGCGCTTCTGGCTGGGGCGGACACTGGGCGCGGCGTTCAAAGGAGGGGACAAACGGGGCGCGACCACCGCCTTCCAGTCTGCCTGCACGGCGCTGGCCGCCACTTTGGGCACAGGAAACATCGCCGGCGTGGCCACTGCGCTGGTGGCGGGCGGGCCGGGGGCAGTGTTCTGGATGTGGCTCTCGGCCCTGCTGGGAACCATGACAGCCTATGCCGAGAACGTCCTCGCCGCCCTCTACCGGGGCGCGGACTGCAGAGGCGACCCGGTGGGCGGGGCGATGTTCTACATCGAAAAGGGCCTGCACAGCCGCCGCCTTGCGGCGGCGTTCAGCTTTTTCTGCCTGCTGGGATCATTGGGCATGGGCAACATGGCCCAGGCAAACTCCATCGCCGAGGGCCTGCGGGACGCTTTCAACATCCCGCCTCTGGCCACCGGGCTTGTGGTCGCGGGGGTCATAGGCCTCACCATCGCCGGGGGTGTCGCCCGGGTGGGACGGGTCACCGAAAAGATCGTGCCCTTCATGGCCCTGGCCTACACCGGCGGGGCGGTGCTCATCGTGCTGCTCAACATTCAGCAGCTGCCCGGCGTGCTGGCCATGATATTCCGGGAGGCCTTTTCCCTGCGTGCCGGCCTTGGCGGCGCGGCAGGCTACGGCCTTGCCAGAGCACTGTCGGTGGGCGTGGCCCGTGGGGTCAGCTCCAACGAGGCGGGGCTGGGCTCCTCGGTGATGGCCAACTCTGCCGCCGGATGCACACCGGTGGAGCAGGGGATGTGGGGCATCATGGAAGTGGCGGTGGACACCCTTTTCATGTGCACCCTCACCGCCCTTGCCATTTTGTGCAGCGGCGTTTATGATTTGCAGACTTATGCAGCGGCGGGGGCCCGGGGCGTTTTGGAAACGCTGCCCAACGGCGCGGCCCTCACCGCCGATGCATTTCGCACTGCCTTTGGTCCCTGGGGCGGCGTGTTCCTGGCGGTCAGCCTGTCTCTGTTTGCCTTTTCGACCCTGCTTGGCTGGAGCTGCTACGGCGCGCAGGCGGCGGAATATCTGTGGGGCGGCCGGGCGGCCGGGGTCTACAAGGCGGTGTTCGTGGCGGTCATCGTGCTGGGCTGTGTGATCCGGCTGGAACTGGTGTGGGAGATCTCCGACACCTTCAACGGCTTCATGGCTCTGCCAAATCTGGCGGCGCTGCTCTGGCTCAGCCCGCAGGTCATCCGGGAGAGCCGCCGCAGCCTGCCCGCTCGAAAAAAGACGCGTTTTGAACAAACAGCGGCATAATGGAAGAAAACCCTTGCAAGGCGGGGGATTCGGTGGTATACTTTAGTGCAGTAACACATTGCGGCAATAAACTGGCCGCGGATGTGAAGGGCCGCTTGGCCCGAACAGGAGGGAATTGACCATGAAAAAGCTGATTTGTGCATGCACGGCGGCGCTGCTGGCCGTCTCCATGCTGGCGGGCTGCGGCGGCCAGACGTCCACCCCCGCTTCCGACGGCGGTTCCACGCCCGCTTCTCAGGGTGCTGACGGCGCCTATGTGGTGGGTGTGTGCCAGCTGGCCCCCCACGATGCGCTGGATGCCGCCACCCAGGGGTTCCAGGACGCCTTGAAAGAGGCCCTGGGCGACCAGGTGACCATCGAAGTGAAGAATGCCGCCGGTGATTCTCCCACCTGCGCCACCATCGTCAACGGCTTTGTTTCCTCGGGTGTCGACCTCATTATGGCAAATGCCACCGCCAGCCTGCAGGCTGCCGTGGCCGCCACCTCCGACATCCCCATCCTGGGCACCTCGGTCACCGAGTACGGCGTGGCCCTGGGCATTGAGAACTTCTCCGGCACCGTGGGCACCAATGTGTCCGGCACCTCTGACCTGGCCCCGCTGGACCAGCAGGCCGCCATGCTGCAGGAGTGGTTCCCCGACGCCAAGAACGTGGGCCTGCTCTATTGCTCGGCCGAGCCCAACAGCCAGTATCAGGTGGACGTCGTGCAGGCGGAACTGGAAAAGCTGGGCTACACCTGCACCCAGTACGCCTTCTCTGACACCAACGACATGGCTTCCGTCACCCAGAACGCCACTGACAACAGCGATGTGATCTATGTGCCCACCGACAACACGGTGGCCAACAACACCGGCGTGGTGGATAACATCTGCCGCCCCGCGGGCGTGCCTGTCATCGCGGGTGAAGAGGGAATCTGCTCCGGCTGCGGCGTCGCCACTCTGTCCATCAGCTACTATGACCTGGGTGTCGCCACCGGCGAGATGGCGGTGAAGATCCTCACCGGCGAGGCCAACGTCTCCGAAATGCCCATCGAATATGCGCCCCAGTTCACCAAGAAATACAACGAAGCCATCGTGGCCGATCTGGGCCTGACCGCTCCGGAGGGCTACGAGCCGATCGCTGCCGAATGATTTGCTTTTATCGAGCGAAAAAAGCAGAGGAAAAGGCTTTCCTTTTCCTCTGCTTTTTGTTATAGTAGTAGGGTAAAGCATCACCGGGGTGAAGTTTCACCCCGCAGGAGGGAAGACTCATGGATTTTCTCAACGCGCTGCCGGGCGCCGTGTCCCAGGGGCTGATCTGGGGCATCATGGCCATCGGCGTGTACATCACGTTCCGCATCCTTGACATCGCGGACCTCACGGTGGACGGCTCTCTGTGCACCGGTGCGGCGGTGTTCGCGGTGCTGTTCACCGGCGGGGTCAACCTGTGGCTGGCCATGCTGGCGGCCACGCTGGCGGGCATGGCGGCGGGCCTTGTCACCGGCCTGCTGCAGACGGCCTGCGGCATCCCGGCCATTCTGGCGGGCATCCTGACCCAGCTGGGGCTGTATTCCATCAACATGGCCATCATGGGCATGAAGGCCACCGTGGCCATCAACGTGACCACCAACGAAATGCTGGACAAGCTGCTGGTCTCCCTGCGTTTCGTCACCGACGTGGCCAAGGGCACCCGCCCGTTCTGGCGGCATCCCATCTTTGTGGGCGGCCTGTTCACCCTGGCCATCATCGCCGTGCTCTACTGGTTCTTCGGCACCGAGCTGGGCTGCTCTCTGCGCGCCACCGGCGCCAACGCCAACATGGCCCGCGCCCAGGGCATCAACACCAACTTCGCCAAGGTGCTGGGGCTGGTGGTCTCCAACGGCTTGGTTGCCCTTTCCGGCGCGCTGCTGGCCCAATACAACAGTGCCAGCGAGATCAACATGGGCCGCGGCGCCATCGTCATCGGTCTGGCCGCCGTTATCATCGGTGAGGTCATTTTTGGAAAGGTGTTCATCAATTTCGCCCTCAAGCTGTTCGCAGTGGTGCTGGGCTCCATCATCTACTACATCGTGCTGCAGGCGGTGCTGGCGCTGGGCCTCAACGCCAACTACCTCAAGCTGCTGGCGGCGCTGGTGGTGGCGCTGTTCCTGTCGGTGCCCTACTGGAAGGACCGCCATTTCTCCAAATCGGTGAAGAAGGGAGGCGCCCGCAATGCTTGACGTCAAGAACATCTCCAAGACCTTCAACGCCGGGACCGTCAACGAAAAGGTGGCGCTGAACGGCCTGTCGCTGCATCTGAATGAGGGCGACTTCGTCACCGTCATCGGCGGCAACGGCGCGGGCAAAAGCACGCTGCTGAACGCGGTGGCGGGCGTGTGGCCGGTGGATTCCGGCACCATCATGATCGACGGCGTGGACATCACCCGCCTGCCGGAGCACAAGCGGGCAAAGTACATCGGCCGCGTGTTCCAGGACCCCATGATCGGCACCGCCGCCACCATGCAGATCGAAGAAAATCTGGCCCTGGCGGCCCGGCGCGGCCAGCGGCGCGGCCTTGGCCCCGGCATCACCCGGGAGGAACAGGAAGAGTACAAGGAGCAGCTCAAGATGCTGGGCCTGGGCCTTGAGAACCGGCTCACCAGCAAGGTGGGCCTGCTCAGCGGCGGCCAGCGTCAGGCGCTCACGCTGCTGATGGCGTCTCTCAAAAAGCCCAAACTGCTCCTTCTGGACGAGCACACCGCCGCTCTGGACCCCAAAACGGCGGCCAAGGTGCTGGAGCTCTCCGCAAAGATCGTGGCGGAGCACAACCTCACCACGCTGATGATCACCCACAACATGAAGGATGCCATCCAGTACGGCAACCGGCTCATCATGATGCACGAGGGCCGCGTCATCTACGACGTGAGCGGCGAAGAGAAGAAGGATCTGAAAGTGGCGGACCTGCTGCTGAAATTCGAACAGGCCAGCGGAAGCGAGCTGGACAACGACCGGATGCTCCTTTCCTGAATGTGTTTTTTTGCCCGGCGCGGCGACGCGCCGGGCATTTTGCAATATTTGGGAGAAGCTTATCGTATTATAAGCGTGGTCTGGTGAAATTCCACACCTTTGCGTTGTGTCGGAACAGGAAAAATGGTATAATAACTGTGCCGGTGCCGCCCCGGGTCCTCCCGGTCTGTTCTTTATGAACGGCAGGCGGCGCCTGCGGCACGGCCTGAAAGCCGCGCCCAACACAGGAAAGGCGGTGCCAGCTTGGCTTGTTTTGACGCAGTGCTGTTTGATGTGGACGGCACATTGATCCATTCCAGTCCCGGTATCCTCGCGACCATGGAGTACACCTTCCGCACGGTGGGCATCGACCCTGCGGGGATCGATCTCACCCGTTACCTCGGGCCTCCGCTCCGGCGCAGCTTTGCCGAGCATATGCGCAGGGAAGAGGATGTGGAGCGCATGGTGCGCATCTATCGTGACCGCTATCACGAGGTGGGCCAGCATCTGTGCCAGGTGTTTCCCGGCGTGCCGGAAATGCTGCAGCGGCTGAAAAGTGCAGGCGTGAAGCTCTACACCGCCACCTCCAAACCCACTTCGGTGGTGACCCCTATCCTGCACGAACAGGGGCTGGCGCATTATTTCACCTTCATCGGCGGCGCCAGCGAAGACAAAAGCGTGGACACCAAAACCGCTGTGATGCGCACGGTGCTGGTGCGCCCGGAACTGCAGGGCGCGCGGGTGCTCATGGTGGGAGACCGGGCCGACGACATGCACGGCGCGGCCGACTGCGGCGTGCCGGTGGCGGCGGTGCTGTACGGATACGGAAGTAGGGAAGAGCTGCTCCCCTTCGAGCCGTGCTTCGCGGCTCAGACCTGTGAACAGCTGGCTGATTTTATCCTCGGCCAGGGAGCAAATGATTAAAGGAGGGCAATCGAATGCCTCAGAACAGACGCAAGTCCCGTGGCGGCTCGGCGCCGCTCACCCCAAAGCAGAAGCAGGCAGCCATCGTGCTGGGCATCTGCGCTCTTGTGCTGATCATCACCATTGTGGTGGTGAGCGTCATCGTGTCCAAAGCCGGCGGCGGCAAGCCCGATTCGGGCAGCAGCAGCCAGACTTCCTCCGGCACCAGCCAGGTCGTGACGGGCGGCTTTGACGCCAGCAAGTACGGCGACGCAGTGCTGGGTGAGACCGAGGACGCCGGCAAGACCTACATTGACGAAACCATCTTTGTGGGCGACTCCAACACCTACCGCTACTACCAGTACGGCCTGCTGGAGCTGGATCAGGTGGTTGCCGTGGAGGGCCTGGGCATCCAGAGCTTCACCACCGACAAGTCCATCTATTTCAAGAGCGACGATAACGGCTATTCCATCCCCAATGCGCTGGCCAAGATGAAGCCCCGCCGCATCATTGTGATGATGGGCACCAACAACGCCGACGGCACCATGAGCGCCTCTGACTTCGCCTCCAACTACCGCACCGCGCTGGAGGCCATCAAGACGGCCTATCCCTACACCGACATCATCGTCTCCGCCGTGCCCCCCATCCCCGAAGATCACTCCAGCTATCCCAACATGAGCATGGAGACGATCAACGAGTTCAACGATGCGCTGGCCCAGATGTGCGTTGACAATGGCTATAAGTTCCTGAATGTCAACGACGTGCTGGTGGGCGACGACGGCTACGGCAAGTCTCAGTATTTCCTGTCCGGCGACATCCATCTGAAAAAGGATGCGCTGACTGCCATCATGGAGTACGCCCGCACCCACGCCTACCTGGGCACCGAGGACCGCCGGCCCGACACCGACAACATCCCCGAGCGCCGCAAGACCGGTTCCACCGGCACGGTGACCTCCACCCCGACCCCCTCGCCGGATGAAAAGACCTACACCGCCCAGTACAATGTGGACAAGAACGTGGGCGGCACCCTTACCAGCGGCGACAAGAAGGGCGTCACCAGCCTGAGCTTCAAGGATCTGGACAGCAAGAGCAGTGTTTCGGTGACCGCCGTGCCTGCCGACGGCTACGAGTTCCTCAAGTGGAGCGACGGCAACACCAACGCCACCCGCACCGACAAGGACTTCAAACAGAACGTCAACGTGACGGCCATGTTCGGCGCGAAGCTTGTGGTGAGCATCAAGGAGGGCAGCTCCGGCACCACCACGGTTGGGCAGAGCGTCACCCTGCACGCCAATGTGAGCGACCGCTCCAACATCAATGTGGACAACGACATTTACTGGACCGTCAACGGAACCGAGTTCCGCCGCGGCATCAGCGCCGGTTACACTCCGGACAAAGAGGGCACCTATGAGATCAAGGCGAACGTGACGCTGAACGGCAAGACTTACAGCGCCACCTACACCCTGACCGCAAAGGCGGCAGCTGCCACGCCCGCGCCCTCGCCGTCTCCCACGCCTCACGAACACAAATACGTGGAGGAGAGCCGCGTGGAGGCGACCTGCACCGAGGCGGGCAAGATCATCTACAAGTGCAGCTGCGGTGAGCGCAAAGAAGAAGCCATCGCTGCGCTGGGCCACAGCTGGGGCGAGTGGTCCACTGTGACCGAGGCCGGCCCCGGCACGGAAGGCCTGAAAAAGAGAGTTTGCTCTCGCTGCAAGCTGGAACAGACCGAAGTCATCCCCGCTTTGCCGGTAAGCTCCACCACGCCTCCGGCGTCGTCCACCGTGCAGACGCAGAACACCACCGGAAAATCCGGCGACGAATAAATCCGAATAGCCAAAAGGCCGCCCTGTTCGGCAGGGCGGCCTTTTCACGAATCAAAACAGCAAGGAGAACGCACCATGAAACTTTCCGTCCTGGGCTGCGGCCGTTGGGGCACTTTTCTGGCCTCCTATCATTGCGCAAAGAACGAGGTCCTGCTGTGGGGCCGCCCCGGTTCCCGCGGGCTTGCCCAGCTGCGGGCCGAGCGCAGAAATGAATATCAGACTCTGCCGGATTCTCTTCTTTTGGGGGATGATCTGGCCGCCGCGCTGGCCTTTGGGCCGGTGGTGGTCATTTCCATCAGCGCCCAGCAGCTGCGGCAGCTGGCGGCGCAGATCCAGCAGTTTGATGTGAAGGGAAAGACCTTTATCCTTTGCATGAAGGGCATCGAAGTAGTCACCGGCAAGCGCCTGACCCAGGTGTTCCGCGAAGAGGTCACCCAGCCGGTGAACGTTGCGGTGTGGGTGGGGCCCGGCCATGTGCAGGATTTCTCTGCCGGGGTGCCCAACTGCATGGTGGTGGATTCGGACGACCCCGCCACCACCGACTTCATCGTGGATAACCTCAGCAGCGACCTCATTCGCCTGTACAAAGGGCGCGACCTCATCGGCACCGAGGTGGGCGCCGCCGCCAAAAACGTGATCGGCATCGCCGCCGGCATGCTGGACGGGGCGGGTTACACCAGCCTTAAGGGCGCGCTGATGGCCCGGGGCGCCCGCGAGATCGCCCGGCTCATCCGCGCCATGGGCGGCAACGAGCTCTCGGCCTATGGCCTGTGCCACCTGGGCGACTATCAGGCAACCCTCTTTTCTTCCCACAGCCACAACCGCCAGTTCGGCGAGAGCTTCATCAAGGGCGAACCCTTCGACCGCTTGGCCGAAGGCGCTTCCACCGTGCAGGCGCTGGTGCGGCTGGGTGAGGAATACAAGGTGGACCTGCCCATCTGCCAGACGGTGAACGACCTGTTGTACAACGGCCTTTCCGCCAACGAGGTCATCCCGCGCCTGTTCAGCCGCTCGGTGAAGGGCGAATTCGACTACTGAGCGCACTGCCTGCCCCCGCGCACACCCCCTGATGGGGCTGCATACATTGGGGCAAGGGAGGCGTTCAACAATGACTGATACAAGCAAGTGCCTGAGAGCATACGCCGTGGGCGACGAAGACGTGACCAACGGCAGTGTGGAGAACTACGATTTCGACTGGGGCGAGCCGGTGACCACACCGGACTGCAGATGCACCGAAAGTTCCGGCTGCGGCAATCGTTGCTCCTGCAATTGCGGGAACTCCTGCGGCTGTCAGAACCGCTGTGGCTGCCAGGGGAGCTGCGGGTGCGGCGCCTGCGGTTGCCAGAACCGCTGCGGGAATTGCTGCGGCTGCCGGAACTGCTGCAGCTGCGGGAATACCTGCGTCTGCACGCCGGAGCCCGAGCCGGAACCTGATCCCGACCCTGTGGAATGCACCGGCAGCCGTTGTAGCTGCACGGCGTCGGACGAAGGCACTTATCCCATCATCGACCTGTGAGCACGGCGGCACCCGGACAGCGGCTTCGGCCTGTCCGGGTGCCGCTGCGTCTGCGTGCCGCTTCCCTTGACGAACGAGGCGGAATAAGCGATAATAGACAAGGTACACGCCGCCGGAAAGGGCGGCAAAGGATAATCAAGAGGGAGAGATTGACCCATGGCATATTATCATTGCCTCTTGCTGGATGTGGACGGCACCATGATGGATTTTGCCGCCGCCGAGCACAAGGCGTTTCACGAGACGATGAGCGAGTTCGGCCTGCCCGCCACCGACGAGGTGGAGCACACCTACCACACCATCAACAAGGGCCTTTGGGCCGCGTTGGAAAAGGGCCAGATCAAGCGGGAGAAGCTGGTGGTCCGCCGCTTCGAGGAACTGCTGGCGGCGCTGGGAACCACCGGCGACGCGGCGCGGATGAATGCCTTCTATCTGGACCGCCTGAGCGAGCACCCCGACCTGATGCCCGGCACACTGGAGGCAGTGAAGGAACTGTCGGAGGTGGCCACGTTGGCGGTGGTCACCAACGGCGTGGAACATGTGCAGGAAAAGCGCCTGAAAGAGTCCGGCCTGGGCGAGTATATGGACGGGGTGTTCATCTCCGAATGCATCGGCGTGGAAAAGCCCAACCGCCGCTTTTTCGAGACGGCCCTGCGCAGCCTGGGCATTGAGAACCGGGACAAAGTGCTGGTGGTGGGCGACAGCCTCACCGCCGACGTGAAGGGCGGCCAGAACGCCGGGCTGGATACCTGCTGGTTCAACTGGGAAGGCAAGGAAGCTCCCGCCGAAAACGGGCCGACCCACACCGTGCGCAGCTGGGAGGAACTGTACGCCATCGTCATGGAGCCGGATGAGCTGGAAAATGTGGGCCAGACCCGGCGCAAACATCAGTTTGAGCAGGGCGGCTGAGACGGCTCTGCCAAAGAAACGGAACGAACATGGTACTATCCTTACAAAACATCGGAAAAAGCTTTGGCGAAATGGTGGTCCTTGAGGGCATCAACGCCACGGTGGAGCAGGGGGAACGCATCGGCATCGTGGGTGAAAACGGCGCCGGCAAGACCACTCTGCTCAAGATCCTCTGCGGCGAGTATCAGCCCGACGAGGGGGAAATGCAGCTGACCCGGGGCGTGACCCTTGGGTATCTGGAACAGAACAGCAAGCTGGACCCTCAGCAGGACGTTTACGGTGAGATGCGCAATGCCTTTGCGCCGGTGCTGGAAGCGATGAACCGCATGCATCTGCTGGAGAAAAAGCTGGAAAAGGACCCCCACGACCAGGAGGTCCTTGCGGAGCACGCCAAGCTCTCGGCGGTCATCGACGCGGCCGACGGCTACAACATGGATGTGAATATCAAAAAGGTGCTCAGCGGCATGGGCTTCGGGCCGGAGACCTATCAGAAGAGCGTGGCGGTGCTCTCCGGCGGTGAGCACACCCGGCTGTGCCTTGCGCGGCTGCTGCTCCAGCGGCCGGATGTCCTGATTTTGGACGAGCCCACCAACCACCTGGACTTCATCACCATGGAATGGCTGGAAAATTATCTGAAAGGCTATTCCGGCGCGGTGCTGGTGGTCAGCCACGACCGCTATTTTCTGGATGAGGTGTGCACTCGCATCTGGGAGGTGGAGGGCCACGGCCTGACCAGCTACAAAGGCAATTACTCCGCATTTCTGCCTCAGAAAGAGGCGGCGGTGGCCTTGCAGCAGAAACAGCATGACGCCGATGTGGCCAAGGCTCAGAAGCTGGAGGACTACATCGCCCGCAATCTGGTGCGCGCTTCCACCACAAAAATGGCTCAGAGCCGCCGCAAGCAGCTGGAAAAGCTGGAGATCACCGAAAAGCCCTCCAGCGGCCCCCAGCAGCTGAAATTCCGCTTTGAGTTCGACGTCACGCCTTACAACGAGCTGCTCACTCTCAAGAACCTCTGCGTCAAAATAGAGGGCCGCACGCTGCTGGAGCCCTTCGATCTGCAGGTGCTGCGGGGCGAACGGCTGGTCATCGCCGGCCCCAACGGCGCGGGCAAATCCACCCTGATGCAGGTGCTGGCCGGGCGGCGCAAACCCAGCGGGGGAATGGTGCGGCTGGGCGCCGGGGCAAAGGCAAGCATCTTCGAGCAGCAGCAGCTTCGCCGTGGCGGCCGCGTCATCGATGCGATCTGGGACAAGTGGCCCCGCATGACCGAGCTGGAAGTGCGCAGCCATCTGGCCCGCTTCGGCTTCAAGGGCGAGGACGTGTTCAAACCCTGCAGCGCTCTTTCCGGCGGCGAGCTTGCGCGCCTGCGCCTTTCCGAGATCGTGCTGGAACGGCCCAACCTGCTGTTTATGGACGAGCCGACGAACCACTTGGACATCTACACCCGCGACAGCCTGACCGAGGCCCTCACAGCCTACGAGGGCACTCTGCTGCTCATCACCCACGACCGCTATCTGATGAACAGCCTGGCCTGCCCCATCCTCTACATCGAGAACGGCAAGGCCACCCTGTATGAAAGCTACGAAAAGATGATGGGCCGCGGCCAGACGGCTCCCGAGCCGGTCCCCGCCACCCAGAACGCCACCGGCGGCAAAGCCTCCTACGGCAAGGAGCAGCGCCGCCGCCGCGCGGAGCTTCGCGCCCGCATCAAGGCGGTGGAGGATGAGATAGAGGCCATCGGTGCGCGGGTGGTGGAGCTGGAAAACTCCATCAACGACCCGGAGGTGCTGCGTGACCACATCCTCCTGCGGGACACCTGTGACGAACTGGAAGACACCCGCTTCCACCAGCAGGAACTCTTTGACGAGTGGGAAAAACTGCTGGAAGAGCAGGAACAGTACGAACAGGAAGAAGAGTAAAACAAACCCCTGACAAGTCGTTTGACTTGCCAGGGGCTTTTTCGCATGAACGGGGGCTTCAGAAGGAAGCGTTTTTCGGGAAGATGATGCGCACAGTGGTGCCTTTGTCCAGCGCGCTTTCCAGCTCCACCTGGGCATGGTGGAAGGCCGCGCCGTGCTTTACGATGGAAAGGCCCAGGCCGGTGCCGCCGATCTCTTTGGAGTGGCTCTTGTCCACCCGGTAGAATCGCTCGAACACCCGGCTGTGATGCTCCGGGGCGATGCCGATGCCGGTGTCCGCCACTTCCAGCGTGACGTGGGCGGCGTCCGAGTGCACGGTCACGGTGACGCTGCCGCCGGATTTGTTGTACTTCACCGCGTTTTCGCAGAGATTATAAACCATTTCATCCAGGATGGCGGGCACCGCCTGGATGACCGCCTCCTCGCCCTCCAGAAGCAGGGTGACGTCGGCGGCGTCGGCGGCGCTTTCCAGCAGGCTGAGGTTGCGGGCGGCGCACTTTTTCAGTTCCACCGGCACCGGGGTGTCGTGAATGTTGTTCTCGTCCAGCTGGGAGATGCGGATGATGTCCCGCACAAGCTGGATGAGGCGCTGGGATTCATCGTAAATTTTGCCGGCAAAGTGGGGCACGTCCGCGGGGGCGATCATGCCGCTCTTCATAATTTCGGCGATGCCGGCGATGGAGGTGAGGGGAGTCTTGAGCTCGTGGGACACATTGGCGCTGAACTCCCGCCGCAGACCCTCCCGTTCCTGCTGTTCGGTCACGTCCAGCAGCACCAGCACGATGCCGGTGAGGGTGCTTTCCTGATAGACGGGGTTGGCAAACAGCTGGCAGATGCGCCCGTGCAGGGGAACAAGGCTCTCCACATGCTCGCCCTCCTGGGCGCCATGCAGGCTTTCCAGAAAATCGGGCTCGTCGGTCAGATCGCGGATGTTGTGGCCGTCCAGCGGCTTTTCCGGCTGCAGAAGGCGGGTGGCGCTGGAATTGTAGGAGAGCACCAGCCCGTCGGCGTCCAGCACCAGAAAGCCCTCCCGCATGTTGTCGGTGATGGCGGTGAACTGGCGCTTTTGAGCCTGCAGCTGCTGGATCTGCTCGCGTATCTGCCGGTTCTGGTGGTGCAGGCGGCGCAGAAGCGGCTTGAGCTCTTCGTAGGGGGCCTGATTCACCTGGGGATGCTCCAGGTCGATCTCGTTGAGGGGCTTTGTGAGCCGCTGGCTCAATTTGTAGGCGATGGTCACCGCCACCAGAGCCGCAAAGATCAGCACCAGCAGCAGGGAAGGCGTGAGGCTTGCCAGCAGCGCCATGCTGGAATACTGGGTGCTGGAGATGCGAAGCACCTGGCCGTTTTCCAGCAGTATGGCGCAGTTGATGGTTTTTTCAGTCAGCGTTTCGGAATAACGGCTGCTTTCGCCGGCGCCCTCGGCAATGGCCTGGATGACCTCCGGCCGGTCGGCGTGGTTTTCCATCTGCGCGGGGTCGGCGTCGCTGTCAAAAAGCACGGTGCCGTCGGCGTCGATGAGGGTCAGCCGGTTCTGCCCGTCGCCCAGGCGCTCCAGATAGCCAAGGCCGTCCCGTTCCACATTGGGGGCAAGGTATTCCAGCTCGTTCCTCAACTCGTCGGAAAGCTGCGTTTCAAAATAGGGAAACAGGATGGCGATGAACAAGGCCATGCACACGAGCAGGGTGGTGAGAGTCACCGCCATCATCGCTTTGAAAATACGTTTGCTCATTGTTCGTTCTCCCGGATGCGGTAGCCGGAGCCCCGCACCGTTTCGATGCAGCTTCCGCACTCGCCCAGCTTCTGGCGCAGGGTGCGCACATGCACGTCCAGAGTGCGGCTCTCGGCGTCAAAGGTATAGCCCCAGACCTCCCGGAGCAGCTGCTCCCGGGTGAACACGATGCCGGGCGACTGGATGAGCAGGCTCAGCAGCTCGAATTCCTTGTGCGTCAGGGTGACGGGGCGGCCGTTCGCCAGCACCTGATGCCGGGCGGGGCAGACGGAAAGACCGCCCGCCTTGTACTCCATGACCTGCTCGCCGGGAGCGGTGCGGCGCAGCAGCGCGTTGACGCGGGCCACAAGCTCCATCATACCGAAGGGCTTGGGGATGTAATCGTCGGCGCCGCTGTCCAGCCCCAGCACCCGGTCGTATTCACTGCCCTTGGCGGTGAGCATGATGACCGGCAGTTTGCGGGTGGCGGGCTCCGCCCGCAGCTGTTTCAAAATTTCGATGCCGTCCTGCTCGGGCAGCATGATATCCAGCAAAAGCAGGTCGGGCGCGGCTTTTGCCATCTGCGCCCAGAACTGGCTGGGCAGCCCGAATCCCTGGGCATCGTGGCCGGAGTGGTTCAGCGTGTACACCACCAACTCGCGGATGCTGTTGTCATCTTCCAAAACATAGATCACGGACATGGATGCTCTCCCTTCAAATCGGTCCGCGCCCGGGCTGCCGGCCCTGCCTCGAAAAGGCGGGGCCGCGGCGGGGGCCGCGCGGATCTCATTCGATTCAAGTATAAAGCATTTGCGCCGGTTTTCCCACCCCGAAATGTAAAATGTCCGTAAAAAGTGGGCTTGTCAGGGGAAAAATCAACGCCCCTGCACAAACCGTGCAGGGGCGTTGGAAAGGCTTCAGCCCTCGCCGGCCGAGGCGGCAAGGTAGCTGGAGATATTCGTGGTGGAATAGGTCTGGAAACTGAACAGCAGCAGGACCTGATCGAACTGCTCCCGCTGCATCAGCGCGTCGATGCTGTTCCGGTAGCTGCGGGGGTCGATGACGCAGATCTCGGCGTAGTTCTCGATGAGGTAAGGGACCAAGCTGTTGGCATAGCTGTCTTTCACCACCAGCACACGGCCCTCGCCGCGGCCTTCGATGGTGACGTAGCCCTGGTTGCCGTAAAGGAACATGGAGTACTTGTCGGCGGTCTCGGCCTTTTCCATCTCATACAGGCCGCTGGTGAACTGCGGTTCGGTGGCCTCGCCCCTGGCGTTGGTTTTCCAAACGGTCATCTGATCGGGAATGTCCAGGTAGGAGATGGTGTCCGGCGTCTGATCCCACCGCAGGCACTTGGAGTAGGTGGTGCCATAGAAGTCCGGCACCTGGCCAAAGTCCCCGGCGCTCACTTCCATGGGGGCCAGGCCCAAAGAACGGCAGTATTCCTGATAGGCCAGATACGCGCCGCCGTCGGTGGTCCAGTGGTGGTCGGTCTTGTAGTAAAGCTGGGTGTCCTCCGCGGCTGCACTGAAAGCCTCCCGCAGATCGATGCAGTTGGCGCCCTCGTGCATAGAGAAAATGGTGTCCAGCAGCGCGTTTTCATCCAGCAGGGGGGCGTTGGCGGGCAGTTTGTCGGGATAGATCACGCTCGCGGAAGGCGTGATCATCAAGGTGACCTTGCCGGGGTAGCGCAGCGCGAACGAAGAACTCTGCTGGATGTTGCTTTTCAGGATGCGCTCCTCGGTGGGCTTGAGGGCCAGCGTCTGGGCGAAGAGCATCTCGTCATCGCCCAGCAGCGCGCCGCCGATCTCCTGCTTTTGGAACAGCAGGCTCTCGCTGCGGCTCTGCAGGCGCAGCCACATGTCGCGGCCCACCACCTGGTCTTTGGTGTAGTTGTCGTACTCGCTGGTCCACACATTTTCAAAGAGTTTTGTCAGGCTGAATTCCGGCACCTGGGCCAGATCGCGGCGCTCCAGGTCGCTGTATCCCCGCTTGGGCCAGGCCATGTCCAGAAACATGAACCCGAACAGGAACACGAAAAACAGCACCAGCAGGGGATACTTTTTCAGTTCATTCCATTTTTCTTTCATCTGTCTCGCACCCCCTTAGAACCGGAAATAGAGGAACGGCGTGTTGGTGGACGCCACGATATACGCGATGCACAAGACAAGCAGCAGGCCCACCAGCACGATGCGCATGAAGGTGTTCTCCTTGATCTTGTCGTAGATCTTCAGCGGCAGGGGAGTGCAGCAGGCGATGCACACCGCCAGCAGCACGCCGTAATTGCGCAGGAAATACAAACAGCCAACGCCGCCGCTGGGGATGAACAGCTTCTGGAACAGAAGCGACAGACCCACGCCGCTCTCATTGCCCACGAACAGGGCCCAGCCCACGGCCACCAGGAACAGGGTGTAGATGTGAGGCCAGACCTTGCCCTTTTTCAGCTTGTCCAGCAGGAACACCTTTTCGATGGTCAGCAGCACGAAGTAGTAGATGCCCCAAAGCACGAAGTTCCAGTCGGCGCCGTGCCAGATGCCGGTGAGGGACCAGACCACGAACATGTTGAAGATCTGGCGCTTGATGCCGCGGCGGTTGCCGCCCAGGGGGATGTAGACGTACTCCTTGAACCAGCTGGAGAGGGTCATGTGCCACCGGCGCCAGAAGTCGGTGATGCTGCCGGCAATATAGGGAAGATTAAAGTTCATGGGGAAGTCAAAGCCCAGCATCTTGCCCATGCCGATGCCCATCAGGGAATAGCCGGAGAAGTCGAAATACAGCTGCAGGCTGTAGGCCAGAAGCCCCAGCCACGCAAGGGGCGTGCTGGCGTTTTCCAGGCCGACGCCGGCGATCTCCAGCGTCCCGCCGGACCACTGGCCGATGATGTCGTACCACAGCTGGCTGATCATGTCCGCCAGCAGGACTTTTTTGGCCAGGCCGAACACGAACAGGCAGATGCCGTCCTGTATCTGGGAAAGGCGGTAGCGGTTTTTATACACATGCAGCTGGGCGGCCACGTCCCGGTATTTCACGATGGGGCCGGCGATCAGCTGGGGGAACATGACCACATAGGCGC
>ERZ507065.596-NODE-596-length-22424-cov-5.879789_pt1 | contig 22424 bp, 18 predicted proteins | sample MGYA00513785_ERZ507065 | MGnify/ENA metagenome assembly ERZ507065
CCACTCGAAAGTTTAGAGTTCATTTTCTCAAAACCACTCGAAAGTTTAGATTACTGCTTTTTCTATCAATTCCATACGACTAATTTAAGGTAACCGAAATATCACTTTCCGAATTGATGGTAGCGCCCTGCGCTACACTTTGCGCCGTTACCGATCCGCTGCCCGACACCTTGATTTCGATGCCGGTCAATTCTTGGAAGGTCATCACATCCTTCAGTGTCCAGCCGTTCATATTCGGCATAACGATATTGTCACCTTCGGTAACCACAAAAATATTTTGTTTGGTGATGATCGCTTCCTGCGCTTTCGGATACTGTTTTACCACACTGCTGCCATTACCGATCATCACGATGTTTACATCCATTCCCTCTAGTTTTTGATTGGCATAGTCAAGAGAATGATTGACGATTGCAGGCATGCTGTACTCTTGCCAATTCGTATAACTGTTATCGGATTCATCATGGGTCACACCACCCATCGCATTGACCGCTACTAACGCTTCACGAAATGCCTGTTTGAAATTATCGCCGGTATAAGTCAAATACTGATCGCTTTCAAAAGCGTAATACATCATGATCTTCGGATCATCTTTCGGCGCCGCCGCCATGACGGAATTGATATAAACGCTCGCGTTATACTTGCCGTTCTCCGCAATTTCCGCTGTTCCGGTTTTCGCAATTACCCGCACATCATCCATCGCATATTTACGGCCGGTTCCATCATCTGAATTAACGACCGCATCCAGCAGTTCTACCATCTGTGCCGCTGTATCGGCGGTGATCGGTTCTCCGGTTATTTCCGTTTTTCCTTTATACAGCACTTCGCCGTTATAAGGATTCACTACACTGTCGATATAGTAAGGCTTTACCATTTTTCCTTCATTAAAAATAGCGGAATACGCCTGCATCAGCTGTAAGGCGGTAACTGATGAACCTTGTCCAAATCCGGTCGTCAATTTTTCTACCGGATAGGTAAAGTTCTTTTCTCCGGTTCCCTCAGATACACCGTAAACACCGACTTCTTTGAAAAAACCGAAACGATCCAAATAGCTTTCAAACACATCCGGATCCAGATAATCCGCAAGCAGCTGACAAATAGCCGTATTTGCGGAATAAGTCAGCGCCTTGTCAAAACTGATCATGCCCCAGTTTTTTCCCAGCGCATCATGAATGGACCAATAGCCGGGCTGCGCTTCATTCGTACGAACGATATCATCGTTCTCCGCATCATAATACCAGTTAAAAGTACCGGTCTGCACCAAAGCATCACCGTCATATACGCCCTCATTGATCGCCGCGGCATAAGTAAACGCCTTCATGACCGATCCCGGTTCAAAATTGAAGCTGCTTGGCAGATCCAGATAGCTTTCAATGTCTTCTTTCTCATTCAGATCAAACGTCGGATAACCGCTCCAGCCTAAGATCCGTCCGGTCTCGCATTCCATAATGATTGCCCATGCCCGTTTACAGTTAAAGTCGGTCATCGTCTGTGCCAATGCACTCTCTAGCGCCAACTGGACATTTTTATCCAGTGTCAGATTGACATCATTGCCATCTACCGCTTGCTTTTCCACATATTTACTGCCGAGCTGAGCGCCGCTGATCGTCTGTTTATATCGTTCAATACCGTTGACACCTTTTAATTTCTGATCCATAAAAGCCTCTAAGCCCATTTGTCCGACCTGTCGGTTTTCATTTTCATCATAGGTCGCAAAGCCGATCAGCGTCGATGCGAACTTGCCGCTTGGATAATAGCGAACACTTGATTTGGAAAACTCGATGCCCGGCAGCTCCAGTGATTCGATTTCCTCTTTGACCGCTGATTTCAAATTACGCCCGCGCGCGCCGAATTCCGTCTGATACTGATCATGATCGATCGCCCTTTGCAGGATCGAGGCGATCTCCGTTTCTTCCATATTCAAATAAGGCGCCAGCTGTTTGGCGGTTTTATCAACATTTTTCACATACTGAATTTCATCACCGCTTTTGCGGCTGGAGCTGACTATGGCATAGATGGAGTATGTTTCCAGATCCTCGGCAATGGTATTGCCATTTCGATCTTTGATCTTACCGCGGTCCGCCACTACTTCATTGATCTGATTTTCTGCACCGGTCCAGCTTTCTTTGATATTGACGCCGCTGCGCAGATGTGTCCCGGTCGCCATCGTATAGATCGCATTGCCAACGACCAATGAACAAGCGATCGCAATGACTGACATGATCCAGACGATTTTTCGATTTGCACGTTTCATTTGTCTACCTCCTTGGCAATGGAAAATGAGAAAGGAAAAGATGTACATCCTTTCCTTTTTGATTATTTTACAATGCTTCTTTGCTATGTACAAGTATCGTTTATCACATATTTTTTCAGTAATTTGTTATTCTTCGCTGCCGATGATCACGACATTGTCCTGGTTGGTCTGTAAACCCTGATCCTTGGCTTGTGCCAAGATGCGATCACGTGCCCGCAGCTGTTCCACTTCTACCCGCAGCGCTTCTTTTTCTTCTTTTACATCGCTGATTTCTTTCTCATAATCTGCGGCTGTTTTACCGAGATTGACGTTATAGGATTTCAAAAAGATCGATGAGCCTAGATAAAGCAACAGCGAAACCATGAATAACAGGGTCGCCATCGATTCGAATTTTAATTTTCTTCTGTTTTTGTTTTTCTTTACAATCTTTGCCATCTTATTTGATCCTTTCTATTACCCGCAGTTTTGCGGAATGCGCCCGATTATTTGCCTCTTGTTCCTGCAAATCGGGAATGATCGGCTTGCGGGTAACGAGCCGATAAGGCTTTGCTTCTATTTGCGCAGGAAGAAGCGGGATACGTTTATCGACCTTGTCGGCCGCTCCATAACGCTTAAATGTTTCTTTGACGATGCGATCTTCCAAGGAATGAAAGGTGATGACCGCCAATCTGCCGCCGGGTGCCAGCAGAGAAAGCGCCGCATGCAGTCCTTCTTCCAGCTGCTTCAACTCATCATTTACTTCGATGCGGATCGCCTGAAAGATCCGTTTTGCAGGATGTCCTTTCTTATTCAGCACTTTGGTTGGCAGGGCGGATTTTATGACTTCCACTAATTCGAATGTTGTTTCGATCGCTTTTTGTTCTCTTTGTTTTTCGATTCTTTTCGCAATCACCTTGGCAAACGGTTCTTCACCATAGCGATAAAAAATACGTACCAGCTCTTCATATGGGTAGGTATTGACGACATCATATGCACAAAATGACTGGCTTTGATCCATACGCATGTCCAAAGGCGCGTCAAAACGATAGGAAAAACCGCGTTTTGCTTCATCAAATTGCGGCGAGCTGACACCAAGATCCAATAACATGCCGTCGATCTGCGTGACACCGTTTTCCGCCAGCACTTCTTTTACCTGCGCAAAAGTCGCATGGATCAGCGTAAAGTTACTGCCGATCGCCGCTAACCGCGCTTCACTTTCGATAATCGCGCTTTGATCACGATCGATCGCGTAAAGATGTCCTTGCGGGATCCGTTTCAAGATCTCACTGCTGTGTCCGCCGCGCCCCAGCGTACCGTCCACATAAATGCCGTCGGCTTTGATCTGCAGCTGTTCCATGCAGGCGTTTAATAAAACCGATATGTGCTTTGTCATAGGAACTCCGTCAGGCTTTCCGCCATTTCTTCAAAGTTATCGGCATTGTCCGCATTCAACTGTTCCCATACGTTCTTCGCCCAGATTTCGACCCGATTTCCGGTTCCGGTGATGATACACTCCTTTTCCAGATGGGCAATCTGGATCAACGATGCGGGGATCAAGATCCGGCCCTGTGCATCCAGTTCGCACTGTGCCGCTTTGCTGGTTACCATACGCACGTACATACGCGCTTCTTTTTTCGTCGTAGGCAAAAGCATCAGTTTTTCGTAAAGCAGCTTCCACTGTTCCATCGTATAAACACAAAGGCAGCCGTCTAAGCCACGCGTTACCATCATCGTATCGCCCAGATCTTCACGAAACTTAGCGGGGATGATCAAACGCCCTTTGGCATCGATGTTGTGTCCATATTCACCAATGAGCATCTAATCCCTCCACTTTCTACCACTTTCTACTACTTCGTACCACAATTATAACTGATTTCCTGTTATTTGTATAGAGGGGAAACAGAATTTCCTTTTCTTTTTTCGACATTTTTTGTATTACTTTTTCCATAAATTGTAAAATTAAAACAAAAAGCAGAAGGAACTGTGCCCTTCTGCCGATAAACATCGCTTTTAATTAAAACAAACTCATCTGATTTTCTTCCTGTAAACCGCTTAATACACCCATCGCTTCCATCTTTTTCGCCAGCGTGCCGTTTAACAAAGTGCGGTCCATTAAATCCTGCTTTGACAAGAACGCACCTTTCTGACGCGCTTCCACGATGCTCAAGGCAACGCTTTCGCCAAGTCCGTCAATGCTAGTAAAGGAAGGAATGATGACATTTTGATCAGCCGGATCGACCACGAACGTCGTTGCCTCTGACTTTTCAAGCGAGATATTGCCGAAGCGATACCCGCGCAGCACCATTTCCAATGCCAGCTCTAAACAAGTATAGATATCTTTTTCTTTCTTGGTTACTTCATTTTTGTATTCTGAATTCAGCTTTGCCGTGATTTCTTCCATACGTGAACGAATGGCCGCTTCGCCCTTGATCATCGTTTCAATCTCATAGGCATCACAGCGGATCGAGAAAAACATGCAGTAGTAATACTGCGGCTTATGCACCTTGAACCAAGCGATCCGCACTGCCATCATGACATAGGCGACCGCATGTCCTTTCGGGAACATGTACTTGATCTTCAAACAGGAATCAATGTACCAATCCTCTACGCCGCACGCCTTCATTTCTGGGATCCATTCCTCTTTTAAGCCTTTTCCCTTACGCACGCTTTCCATGATCGTAAAAGCGAGCTTTGGCGCCAAGCCTTTATGAAGCAGATAAACCATGATGTCATCACGACAGCCGATCACACTTTTTAACGTGCAGGTACCGCTGTCGATCAAATCCTTGGCGTTGCCCAACCAAACATCTGTCCCATGTGACAAACCGGATAGTTTTACCAATTCTTCAAAGGTCGTCGGACGAGTCAATTCTAGAATACCGCGTACAAACGGCGTTCCAAATTCTGGCAAGCCGGCTGCTCCGGTTACTTCGTTTGTTTTAGAAGTATCCATCTTTAAGGCTTCTACTCCGGAAAAGATGCTCATCGTTTCCGGATCATTCATCGGAATGCTCTTTGGATCTACCCCGCTCATGCGCTCCAGCAATTTCATCGCGGTTGGATCGACATGCCCCAAAATATCGAATTTCAAAACATTGTCATGAATGTCATGGAATTCAAAGTGAGTCGTTTTCCATTCCGCAAACGGGTTGTTGGCGGGATACTGGACCGGAGTAAAATCGTGCACATCCATATCAAGTGGAATCACGATGATGCCGCCGGGATGCTGCCCGGTCGTACGCTTCACCCCTTCACAGCCCTTCGCCAGACGCAGCTCTTGGGCTCTTCTCAGCATTCCTTCTTTGCCCATTTCCTCTTCATAACGCTTGACATAGCCAAACGCCGTCTGCTGGGCGACCGTACCGATCGTACCGGCGCGAAATACATGGTCTTCACCAAATACTTCTTTCGTATAAGCATGTGCATACGGCTGATAATCGCCGGAGAAATTCAAATCGATATCCGGTACTTTATCGCCTTCAAAACCTAAGAAGGTCTCAAATGGAATATCCTGCCCATCACCGCGAATGGTAGCACCGCAAACAGGACATTTTTTATCCGGCAGATCAAAACCGGAAGCAACGCTGCCATCGGTAAAAAACTCCGAATAATGACAGTGTGGACAGACATAGTGCGGCGGCAGCGGATTGACTTCGGTGATCTCTGCCATCGTTGCGACGAAAGAAGATCCTACCGATCCTCTGCTCCCTACCAAATAACCGTCATTTAATGATTTTTTCACCAATAAATGTGAAATATAGTAAACGACATAAAAGCCATGCCCGATGATGCTCTTTAATTCCTTTTCCAGACGTTTTTCGACGATTTCCGGCAATGGGTCGCCGTAAATGCGATAAGCGTTTTCATAGCATAGTTTTTTCAGCTTTTCATCGGATCCTTCCATATCAGGAGGATACAGACGATCTTTCACCGGATAGATCACTTCGATCTGATCGGCAATCTTGCGGGTATTGGTCACGACCATCTCATAGGCTTTCGTTTCTCCTACCCACGCAAAAGCTTTCAACATCTCATCCGTGGTTAAAAAGTGCTGCTTAGGCGTTTCCAGCTTCCGCCTTTTTTCTGTATTATAGATGTAAAGCGGATGGCGGGCGCCGCCGATTGCCTGTGATGAAATATAGATATCACGGATCATTTTTTCACTTGGATGCACATAATGCGCATCACCGGTTGCCACCAGCGTTTTTCCCAGTGCATCGGCACAGTCGATGATATCCCGCAGCATCGCATAAAGGCGATCCATATCGGCCATCTTATTGGTTTCCACCAAATGCTTATAGCAGTCGATCGGCTGAATCTCTACATAATCGTAAAATTGCATCGCCTCTTTTAACTGGGGAAGTTCTCGCGTTGTAGCCAGATCAAATATTTCTCCGTTCAAACAGCTGGTACCAATCAAAAGATTCCCATTGCGGCGGCGCTTTTCAATTTCAAAGCGCGGGATGCGCGGCTCTGCCACCACATTATCGACATTTTTACCGTTATAAGCCAGATAGTTGCAGTGAGACAAAGTGACCAGCTCAAACAGTTCTTTTAAGCCTGCGGCGTTTTTTGCCAAAATCGTTACATGCTTTTTACGCACTTTATTAAAACACTGTTCACTTTGCATATTCTGCAGATCCTTTAAGGTCTTGATCTCTTTCAGATCATTCAACATATGCAGATATACTTGTGCCAATACCTGTGCATCATAGTCGGCACGATGGGCGACATCTTCATCATAACGGATCCCATAGCCATGCGCGATCTGTCCCAGCCGATAACCGCGCCGATCACTTTGCAAAGAACGCGCCAGATCCAGCGTATCGATGACCGGATTTTGTAATGGCTCCCGTCCCATGCGAATGAGCGCATCATTGAGGAAATTCACGTCAAAACCGGCATTGTGCGCCACTAAAATGCGGTCGCCGATAAAGTCTAGTATCTGATCGATCGCCGCTTCGATAGAAGGCGCATCTTTCACGTCTTCCTCGGTAATATTGGTCAGTGAAATCGTAAAAGCGGATAAGCGCTGCGGCGGTTTGATGAACAGCTGCAGTTCTTTGACGATCGTGCGATCTTTTACGATCTGTCCGCCAAATTCAATGATATGATCATAGCGAGATGACAAACCGGTCGTTTCCAAGTCAAAGACACAGTATTCCCCTTTTTCCAGTTCGGTGTCATCGGCATTGCGCACGATTTGTAACTGGGGATCGACCATGTTCATCTCAATGCCGTAAATCATCTTGAACGGCTTTTCTCTGCCTTTGTTGATGGCGCTCACGCAATGCTGGGCCTTTGGAAATGCCTGAACGACCATATGATCGGTGCAGGCGATCGCATCCATTCCCCAGGCATCGGCCTGTTTGATAAATTCTTCGATGTTGCAGACGCCGTCCATTTCGGAAAGCTTGGTATGCACATGCAGTTCAACGCGTTTTTCTTCCGCCTGATCCTGCCGCTTCACTTCTTCGATTTCCATGATCGCATCCGGCGTCATGACGAGTTCTCGGGCAAAGGTGTCATATTCCGCTCTGCCATACACATCAATATAACTGCCGGTCTTGATCTTTTCCAGTTCTTCACGGGTCAAAGAGCCGCGTTCAAATCGCTTTACAACGATCGCATCGCTGTCATCGCCGACCCAAAGCGACTGGATGCACTTGCCGCTGCGCAGTTCTCTGATCTCACTGTCGAAAACTTTTCCGCGGATCCGGATCCCGTTTCCCGCTTCTTTGATTTCCGCAATTTGATAAGGAGTATATTGGTCTAACGCCCGTTTCCCCTTCGGCTTGTAGTATTTCGGCTTACTTTCCATGACCGGCACCGGTTTTGGCGCTTCCGCCTTTCCTTTTACGGTCATGACTTCCATATGTAATTTTAATTCTTCGATCGCGCTTTCCATCTGGATCCCGCATTTTTTCAAAAACGCATCCAGGTGGTGGCGATTCAGCACCGCTTGATCACGCTTCTGCGCATCCGCGATACGATATACGATAAAGCGTTCTTCGACTGCCGGCAGCACTTCATCAAAAATGCGGTACTGTGGATGTAAGGATACAAAATATCCGATATACTCTTTTAATTCCAGCAAGGTGCAGATCCCTTCCTCACAGGTCAGGGTCAAGTCGATCTGACAGCGCGTTGCTAAGCGCAGTTTGTGAAGCAGCGATTCATACAGGGAAAAAGGGAGCACATGTTTTAGTTTCATGTTGAGTTCCAGCACTTTGCTTTTATGCTTCAAGATCGGATTCATCGTAAAAACGGCTTCTTCAAAGCCCGGATATGCCGCAAGCTGCGGATCGATCTTTCGTAAGATTTCGGTTGCTTTCAGTTCCATAACACGCCTCATTTCCAAGTATGTTTATTCTACCATTTTTTTGAGTATAAAAAAAGCAAAAGGAAAAAGAATTTACGGCTGATGCTGCTCGTGTATATAAGGGGAAGTTCCATTCAAAAATAGAGCAGATGGTTCGGTTGGATCGCTGGGAACGTATTTCGGGATAGAAGCGCGGTGTTATTTGCTTTTTAGGTTTGTGATATTTTTGATCTGAATGGAATAGGTGCCATCGGCAGCTTCAATGATCTCAAACTTAGCCGGCTGGGAAAGGTATTCCAACGGCAAGGTAATTTCAATTTCTGCATCGGCGAGCAGTTTCTGGACTTTATTGCTTTTTGCCAAGCGGCAATGCGCGGTTGATACCTTAGCGGCGATCCCGGCACTTTTTACTTCTTCGACAAATAAATCTTTGGCATAAGGCACTTCCTGAAAAAGGACTTCCGTAACCTCGGCAACGGCGATCTCGCTTTGTGCTTCCACTGCTTCTTTCATCATCTGCTTCATCTTCGGCAATACTTTGACAACATCCATATCATATTTTTCGCTCATCGTTTTACCGACGGTTTCCATCACTTTCTGCGTTTCTTCAAATGAAGGGGCAGTTGTGGCTTGTAAATAGCGTGATGCCAGCAGTGTCGTTTCCTTCCCTTGCCATTCGCTTTTTTCTTCTAACACATATAGTGTGAAATCAGATAATTCTATTACAAAAACAAAATCAGTTTTCAAGATTCCGTTTGGCAGTACCGTTGTTTCATACAATGCGTTGTTCTGCTCCTGATCCGGATAGCAGGTCATCGCCGACTGATAGTTTTGGTCGATTCCGATCAAATAACGACGGCCTTCCTCTACGATTTCCGAAATCAGAAAGGCACTGTCTTCATAGCGGGAACATTCTGATTTTTCCGCATATAAGTGTTCTGCCATCCATGTGGAAAACGCGTCAAAGGAAATTTTCTTATCACGATACTGCCGCAGCCTCTCTAAGAAAAGCGAGTTTTCTTGGAAGCTGCCCTGCTTGCGTTTGCGGGCACCGAGCGCTTTGCTTAATTTCCGTTCAAGGAAGGCAGCGGTCTTTTCTTCTTTGATGGGCAGCGGTGCTTGGGCACAGACAAGTGTTTGTGAAGCGGTATTTAATAGATGCAACATGCTGTGTTCGATCTGCATGAAATCCCTCCTGTTTTTTCATTTTTCCATCTTATCAGGTTTGGGTTACTTTTGCCAGTGTTTTCTTGTCTCTATGTCCATAAAAGCAGATATGTTTTTTCTGTCCGCTATGTGATTGCATGCTCTTATTTTCTATTTTATTCGTCATCGGATCTATTTGATCAAATTGGTGCAAAGGGATAAAAAAGAATTTCGGTTTCATAATCATGGCTCTTATTACACTTATTGTGTGTTATTTATGACAGCAGCGATCGTTAATCGCTTCCTTTTGCAATAAAAAACATCAGTTGTGAGGAACTGATGTTAATAGTCACTGTGGGTTACTTGCGGAATTAAGCATAAGCTGTAGATGCCGCAAATACCGATCAGCACATAGGTTACTGTTGTCAAGAAACTGCCGCCGCCGAACAGAAATGTGACTAGATTAAAGTCAAATACGCCGATCAGGCCCCAGTTAATTGCGCCGACTGACGCAAGCAACAGTGCAATGCCATTGATAACTTTCATATTCTGCCCTCCTACTTCTAGTATGGGACAATGATGGAAATTTATTCATCGATCATAGGTAAAAGCCCGGCAAGTGTTTTGTAGCGGGCATAGGATACAGGGAAAGGAGAAATCACATGGCAAAAATCATTGTTTACAATGTTTATACGCAGGTACTGGAGATTTATGACCGTGGAGAAAATGAACCGATGCCTTATGCGTATAATCGAACGCTGCTGGTGCGTGAATTTAGAGGTTCATCTAAAAGCAATGTCTTGTGGACGACGAATGCGGCGATGGAAAGCTGGAATGCGACCAGACGATCGTTTAATGCGCCGATCCCGATGCGCTATGCGTTTAAGCGGATTTGGGAAGGCGGCCATGGGCAGCAGTCGCAGCATTATGCGGGATTGGCATTTGATGCCGGGCAGGCTTTGTCAAGCACGCAGCGCAATCGTTTATGGCAGACGGCTTATAACTTAGGGGTGTGGAGCTATGTGGAACCGCAGAGTTTAACACCAACGTGGTACCATCTACTGTTAAGGAAATAAAGTTCCACTTAGAACAGAAGAATTATTTGAATATTTCCAAATATCGCAATATTGAATGATTAAAACGTTAAATGCTTTAGAAATCATCAATAGAAATATCATACTTAGAAAACTCAGACTTCATCTTCTCATAATCTTCCTTTGACAATTGTTTCAAATCAAGTTCATCCATGCCATAAACTATACCAGCAGCATATGTATATAAAGAAAAATTAGTGATATGTAATCCCATTTTCTTAACTGCAAAAGGAAATTGATCAAAGCCTTTATCAATCGTTAATATATTTTTGTTCATCTGATATGCCATTTCATAAATTGCTTGCATTATTCTTCTATCTCTTCTTGCCATTATCTTATATTTGTTTTTTCTAACATAGCGAATGTAGGCATAAAAGTAACGTTCGTCAGCAAAATCAGGACTCTCTTGATGACATTCTTTACATAGCAAAAAATAATTTGATGGTATATTTTCTCCACCTAACATTTTAGATTTAATATGAGCTTTTTGCAAATAACGAACTTCAGGAAAATTCCAAATTCTCATACAATTTTCAGTATTTAGTAATCTGTCATAATTTGGATTATCATATATTTTTTCATTGAACATACCACAAGCCAAGCACTCCGGTTCCCCAGGATCAGTAATTACCAGTTCTGCACCTTCTTCATAAAAATCAATTATTTTAAAATCATTTGATATATATTTACCAATCCAATATTCTGCAATTTGTTTTCTTGAAGGTGAATATCGTTTATTGTTGTCCATATAAATTTCCTTTCATTATTTCAATTAGAACGAACTTGCATCCACTCATATTTTTAGCATTTAATTCGTTTTGCTCACGCTTTTCATTAAAGTTATATTCGCTATTAGAGAATCTCTTAAAACATTCATAGATATGAATTATACTTTGTGATACTTACTATGTTTTTAATATATGATTCTAAAATAGTCTAAATATTTCTTATATTTATCTTGTGCTGTTAAACAAGTGTCCATAAGAAATCCCTTTTCGTGTTTCCACTCTTTAAGACCACGATAATAAAACATTTTTAATTGATCCTCAATTATAAAAGGAACAATCTTGTGTTTTAAGCATTCTTTAAACATGATCAATCTTCCAACGCGACCATTGCCATCTTGAAAAGGATGTATTCTTTCAAATTTCACATGAAAATCTAAAATGTCCTCTAAGGATTTTTCCTTCTTGGCATTGTATTCTGATAGCAACTGTTTCATTTCTTTAGATACTTCTTCAGGAAGAGTAGTGATCGTTCCACCTACTTCATTAGGAAGTTTTTTATAATCACCTACTGCAAACCATCCTTTTCTTGAATCCGCAGTACCATTTTTTAATACAAGATGAAGTTCTTTAATGAACTTTTCACTTAGCATAGCATTTGCATTATCAATAATCATATCGATACAACGAAAGTGATTGGATGTTTCTATAACATCATCCACATTAAGAGTTTCATTTTCAACTCCAATCGTATTTGTCTCAAATATATATCGAGTTTGATCATGTGTTAATCGACTACCTTCGATATGATTTGAATTATACGTTAAATCAATTTGTGTTTTATGATAAATACCGCCATGTTGTTTACTTTCTTTTTCATCTTTTAATACATTTAGCAATGTTCTAGATTTCTCGCTTTGTTGAGACTTACGAAATGGTTTCTTAGCATTTTCTGGTATATTCCATGTTTTCCCAGTAAGAAAAGCACCTTCCACTCTGCCTTGTGCACAATAGTTTCTAACGCTTCTCTCCGATACATTCCAAAGTTTCGCTACTTCTGCAACGGAAAGATATCGCATAACAATACCTCCTTTAATTTGATATTAGTATAACACATTATCGGCAATAAATAAAGAATTATCAACTTGTTATTCACTATAATATTGCCGATAAAGGAAAGATTATAGAATGAAGCTAGTTGCATTTAATAAAATCGTATTATCCTAAAATTAATATACTTATGAGTAATATATTCGTAAGTATATTAATAATCTTTTATGTTTTCTAAGAAAACACATTTTTCTGAAAATGAAGATTTTTAATTTTATTAAAGTATCGTTTAGAGAATCTATCATTTAGTCTTTTTGATAAATGGCTTTCTTATTTTTATAAGGTCTTTTTATAACCCCTTTAACTTCTAACTGTCTGATATGATTCATAAAGATACCTTTATAGGAATACGTATAACCTTGATCGAGTAAAGCTTGATGAACACTTTTTAAAGAAAATTTTTGATCTACCACTTGTTTTTCAATTTCTTCAATGATCGCTTTACGATATGTGTTTTTTTCTTCATCAACTATCATAGCATTCGCATCAATTTTATCCGAAAAAAATCCCTTAAAATGAAATACAATTTGATTATCATGCACAACAATCTTGCGAAATAATGTTTGCAATTCTTTCTTACTATAATCCTGTTTCGCAATCATTTCATCCATCACATCTAGTGCTGTTATAAAGCGTTCTTCGTGTAAAGAGTAACTTTCTATTTCTTTTTCTAATAACGCTATATTCTCTTCACACTCTTTCATCATCTTTGCTTTTTCATCAATTAAAGATTGATAAGATTCTTGTATAATTTCATAATTCTCAGGTTTAGTCATACTTTCTCTCATCTTATTTTCAATCAACTGTTTGACTTCTAACTTTAACTGAGTAACTTTTGTTTTATGAGAAGTAATCTTTTTAGAAATACGCTTTATATCTTCATCTTTTGTATCAGCATGAATCTGTTCTTCTAAAAAATCTTTATATACATCTCTACATTGCTGCAAGAATATCGTAACTGCTTTTTTTAGTTCTTGTTCAGTTACAGACTTTGAACTACACACTGTTTTACCTTGCTTAAGATAGGTTGAACAGTAATAGTGAGTATTCCCCTCTCTTATATCTTTCGCTGTTCTAGAAGGCTTTAAAAGGCTATCACAGTCTACACAATATAATAAACCATGAAATACATTCTCATGAATTTTTCGTTTTCTTTTAGACCGTACTTTCTTACTTTCTAACTTTTCTTGACAAATACAAAACAACTTTTCATCAATAATTGCTTCATGATGATGTTGAAAGATTTTCCATTTCTCTTTAGGAAGTTTTTGATATTTTCCTCTTATCTTCACACATTCTCCTTTATGAAGAATTAAAGTTCCTAGATACGTTTCATTCATTAAAATCCTACGTACACAAGAATCATTCCAAACATCAGTATATTTACTCTTATCATCTACTCCATTTTTTAAACGAAATTCATGTAAAGAACGAGATGGTGTTGGAATATGTTCTCTTGTTAGTGTACGAGCAATTTGTAAGATACCATAGCCATCCGCATACATTTGAAAGATGCGTTTTATAACATTAGCATTTACTGGATCCACTACTAACTGGGCACTTTTTTTATTTACTTTACGATACCCAAAAGGTGGTGTTGTCATCCATTCTCCATCATCTTGTTTCATGTGAATAACATTCTTTACTTTCTTACTCGCTTCTTTAACATATAGTTCATTGTGCCATGTTTTAATACCAATCGTAGAATCGTTATCTTGAAAATTAGAATATCCATCATCTAATGCAATGACTTCACATCCATAATCCCTTGCGTCTTCCATAAACAGAAGCGCACGAGCATTATGTCTTCCTAATCGTGACATATCTTTGATGAGTAATCGTTTCACTTTACCAGATGCGATATCTTTATTCAAACGATCAAATTCTGGACGTTCAAATGAATAACCACTTTCCCCATCATCAATATACCGTTCGCTAATCACATAATGATTTTCTTTCGCAAATCGTGTTAATATCTTATCTTGGTTTTCAATGGATATAGAAAGGCCTTTGTTTCGATCATCTCTTGATAATCTTAAATAAAGAACAACATTACGATCTTTTGTCTCTACCATAAAATCAATCATAATAATGATACCTGTCTTTCTAATATCACTATTATGTCGTGCTCTCTTTTATTTGACAGCGCCCTAATGCTCATATTTTTTATCCATCCTACAAGCAATCAGTTCTTTTAATAACTCTTTCATATCCACTGTTCCACTTACAAAATGGACTTCATAAGTGTGTTTACCATTTGTAGTAGAAGTAATTGATTTTGGGTTCTTTGATTGCATAGATACATCTCCTACAGTATCATATGAATCAGTTGTGTGTTGTTTTCTCATTCTATGAGAATCCTTTAATTTCAGGGTTTTATTTTGATTACATAATTGCAAAGTCCCTCCATTCTTCTCTGATATTTTATCTAAAATTTCAATATTTGAAATTTAGCAGGATAAGAGAATGTCGTGCAATGGTGCACTCATTCTCCTTTTGAACAACTTACTAGAAGTAAGTTTTAAGCTTAATTGAAAGCATATATTAGACTTTTGTGTCATGTATCATGAGTATCATAAACACCTTGATTTAGTAATGCATTCATTTCGTATGCTTTTATACTGTATTGCAATTGATACAATATAGTCGAATGATACAAAATAACTTATCTTATGATACAAACAACTAGTGTTATTGATATAAAACAACTCCATTTGTACTTGATATTTTCATTAAAATATATTTAGGTTTTGAATTGTTTGATATATTTTTATGATAATTTATCTAGAACCTCATTCCCTTACCCCCACCCCAACATGGGTTCACATGGACAAACGCTATGGCACGCCTGCCTGTCGAGCCGGCTATCCATTGCTTAAAAGCGGCAGCCGCGGTGTCTACGTATTAGTCTTACAAGATGCATTAAACGCCTTGGGCTATTCGACGAGAACTTTAGACGGTGCTTTTGGTGCCAACACCCGCAATGCTTTGATGGCATTCCAGCGCAATAACAACTTAAGTGCAGATGGCATATGCGGTTGTGCAACATGGACCAGACTAGTAACAGAAGCAGTCAGTATCGGTAGAACAGACACCGTTATTGATCCATAAAAATCTTATTCTTATCCTTATCTATTTGAATACTATAAGTGTTATCATTGTGGTCTATGCAATAAAACAAATGATATCATTTGCTTTTCCAACGCAAAGAATGCACATGCTGAAAAGCTATATCGGCCCTGCAACAATAAATACCCATCAGCACATTCACCTAACAACACACTACACACAATAAGTGTGATATAGTTAATAAAAACACGGAACATCACCTGAAACACTCAGGTAATACGCCGTGTTTTATTGCACTTCCCAACAAACAATTTCCATAAAAACGAAAAATGAGCTTGACATTTCACTGCCAAACTCATTCATCTACAAAATGGTGGTCCCGGTCGGAATCGAACCAACGACACAAGGATTTTCAGTCCTTTGCTCTACCGACTGAGCTACGAGACCATTTGGTTGCGGGAGAAGGATTTGAACCAACGACCTTCGGGTTATGAGCCCGACGAGCTACCAGACTGCTCCATCCCGCGATGTATAAAGATTTTTCAAAAATGGCGGAGGAACTGGGATTCGAACCCAGGCGCCAGTTTCCCGACCTACCGGTTTTCAAGACCGGACCCTTCAGCCACTTGGGTATTCCTCCAGATGTTTTCTACTGGTGGACCCTGTAGGACTCGAACCTACGACCCACCGGTTATGAGCCGGATGCTCTGACCAACTGAGCTAAGGGTCCATTTTTTATCAAAATGGTGGCTAGGGTGGGACTCGAACCCACGGCCTTCCGGGTATGAACCGGATGCTCTAGCCAACTAAGCTACCTAGCCATCTAAATGGTCGGGATGACAGGATTCGAACCTGCGACCCCTTGATCCCAAATCAAGTGCACTACCAAGCTGTGCTACATCCCGCAGTATGGCGCGCCCAGTAGGAATCGAACCCGCAACCTTTTGATCCGTAGTCAAACGCTCTATCCAGTTGAGCTATGGGCGCACATTTATCAGCCAGTTATCAGGCTTGTATATAATACCAAATATCTTTCGCTAACGCAACCCTTTTTTTCAACTTTTTTATATTTTCCAATCGATTTCCTTCCTCCGCTCCTTAAGCCCCTCTTGCTCATCACTTTCCGTCGCTTTTCCCATCATCCTCTCTTTCTTTTTCCATATTCTCCTTTTATAATAACAGTGAACATTTTCCTAAAGAAAAGAGGACTGCCATGAAAAAAACAACTGTCATTGAAATGCCAAAGCTCTCAAACGATCAGCTGATTCCTTACCAAAAGAACCGATTGACAGACAGCTACTACGAACAAACATGCTTTGATCATCTGCACATCGAACAATGTGGAGAACGCCTGCATCTTTCATCATGCAAATTTGATCATTGCATCTTTTCCAAGTGCAATTTAGAACGCTTTGACGGAATGGATCTCCTATTTGACCACTGCGATCTTTCCAATCTCGATTTATCCCACGCTGTTTTTCATCGCTGCATCTTCATCGTTTGTCGCTTGACTGGCGCCGATTTCACCAATACCACTTTTCGCAACACGACCTTTCAAAATTGCAGCGCAGCCTACTTCAACGGCGCCTGCTCTTCCTTCAAACAATGTGCTTTTATTCAATGCGATTTATCCAACAGCTCTTTTAACGATTGTGAGCAGCAGCATCTCATCTTTCAGGAATGCAATTTGAATCAGTGTGAATTTCATCATACAAAAATGAATTGTGTCGATCTTTCTACCAGTACCATTGAAGGAATTCTCCTTTCACTGGATACCATCAAAGGAATGAAAGTAAATCAGGAACAGGCGATCTCATTGGTCGCTTTGCTCGGCATCGAAATTGTTTAACATCATGCGCCCCACTATCCTGCTATATCGGCATTGATCATCAGTATGAGCAGCGCGATCAATTTGCGCCATCAACCGCATCACCAAAAATCCCCTTTTCCTAATATACAGCCAGTCATAAATGAAAAGTATCCATATCGCTCATCACATATTTCATTTCCCGACATCAATCGTCTTATCAAGAACCAACAATAAACCGATCTGATCAATCAATGCACCGCCATCTCAATGGTCCTATACGCATCTCCTAACTCAGATCGGCTCTTCTGTTTTTGCTTTTATCCTGCTTTCTATGCCACAGGATGCTCTTTTTTCACAAAATAAGTGTTTCTTCCACATAGTCAAGCAATCAAAGCGACGCCCTTTTAGACGCTGCCTACTGTTCACTCATCAAATCTGTTGCATCCTATCATAAAAATATAACATCATTTCATTTCACACGATCACTGCCATCCGGCAATTATTCATACTATAAATGTTAATTAGTATTCATCCTTCCTTACTGCCCATTTTATTCCGTCTGCAGCTTAGCCATTTCAACTAATAACTTCACACCGGTTTCCATCTGCGAAACTACTACAAATTCATACTTTCCATGGCAATTATGATCACCGGTTCCGATATTTGGACATGGTAGGCCTTCATATGTCAAACGTGCGCCATCCGTTCCTCCGCGAATCGCTTCCACTTCAAAGGCAATACCAAGCGACGCATATGCCTTTTCCAACAAATCCACACAGCTCATATCCTCTTCTATTTTTTCACGCATATTGTAATAAGAGTCTTCCATTGTCAGCACCGCACAATCCGTACCGTATTTAGTATTGATAAAGCCAACTGCCGCTGCCATCAGCGCTTTTTTTCGCTCAAACTTCTCTCTGTCATGATCGCGGATAATGTACTCCATCCGCGCTTCTTCCACTGCTCCATGCAGTTCACAAAGATGGAAAAAGCCCTCATAACCATCGGTGGCAGCTGGCGTTTCCAAAGCCGGAAGCAGTTGATGCAGCTCCATCGCTACCAAAGCCGCATTGATCATCTTTCCCTTTGCACTGCCGGGATGAATGCTGCTGCCGTGAATTTCCACCAATGCCGATGCTGCGTGAAAAGTCTCATAGCTGATCGTTTGGATTGGTCCTCCATCCACTGTATAAGCAAATTTAGCCCCGAATTTCTGAATATCAAAATGATCGGTGCCGCGTCCGATCTCTTCATCCGGTGTAAAAGCGATCGCAATGCGTCCATGCAAAACACTGGGATGATGCACCAGATAATCCAGCGCTTCCATAATGATCGCGATGCCGGCCTTATCATCACCGCCCAACAGCGTCGTACCATCGGTTACGATCAAATCCTCATTGACATATTCCTTCAGAAAAGGAAATTCACTTGTTTTCATAACGATCTGTTCCTTTTCATTCAATAGGATATCTTTGCCGTCATAATCTCGCACAACTCTTGCCTTTACGTTCTTGCCAGACATCTCCGAAGCTGTATCCATATGTGCGATCCAACCGATCGTTTCCACACCTTCTACATTTCCCTCAAGCCAGGCATACACGATGCCGTATTCATCTAAATGCGCATTTTCAATGCCGAGCGCATGCAGTTCTTCCACTAGATGTTTACCTAATGCCAACTGCTTTTCGCTGCTGGGCACAGTATTTGATTTACCATCAGACTGTGTGTCATATGCGACATAATCTAAAAATCGTTCCGTTACCTTCATATTTCTACCTCCATTTGCTGCTATTATATCATTTCCAATGTGATTGCACAAAAGGAAAGCAGATGCAGATCCTATTCATTTGTCAAAACGATGCGATGCAGCCTATGATAGATCGTTTCATAATCATCACCCATTACTTGCAGTAGCTTTTGCAATACCATCGGTACTTGATAGCGTTCCTTGAAATCATGAAGTGCCTTTTTTCCCATGTCGATCGCTTTTAACGCCTCATCGGCAATTTCGCGGTCATTGTTCACAACCAGATGTTTTACCATCGTCATAAGATCCGCAAACCGTTCGTCCATACCTTTTTCATTCGGTGTTTCTTCGCCAAGATCATGCAAATAGCGGATCAGATGTTCCTCATGTCTATGAAACAATGCGATTGCTTCACGCAGCAGATCCCGCAGTTCTTTGCAATCCGCTTTTTCCAGAAAGTCATCGAACGTAAAAATCCCCATATGTGTTCCTTTCAGCAGTTTTTCCAGCTCATCTTTCATTTTCTTATCCATCATTTTCACTCCTTTGCTTGTAGTATGCGTCATAAGCGACAAGTCAATCCGCAAAGTTCCAAAATACGTTTTGATGGTTTTTCCCACTTCCCTTATACCTTTCCAAATCAACCACTCGATGATGCGCTCTTAATCAGCTATATTCTTGTTCGTATGATCTCTTTTTTATAGCATGCGCTTTTATCCCCCCAGCCTTTTCGATTTCACACTGCTTTCTCTCCTATTGATTCATACATTGTTCTTTCTGCCCTGTTCATCACTATTACATCACTCCATTTATCAGCTAAGCATAAAAAACAAAAGGGCGTCCTTGCTATGACCCCTTTTGTCTCTATCTGTTTTCCCTTTATTTATTATTTTATCTCATGGATCACCTACGCTATTTGATTATCCATGTTATCTTGATTATCTATGTTATTTGATTGTCTTGATTATCATCTATTTTATTTAACATCTAGTCATTTGCAGCGATCCCTTTTCCTATTTCGCAAATCTTTTAGCACCCCGCTTCTTTTTGCTGCTGAAATTCAGCCTTGACTTCCTCTAACAGACCCTGCTCCGAAAGCAGTCGATAACCGATCATCGCCAAAGCGATCGCACCATCCCGCAGTCCCTTTTTTCCTGCTTCACTGATCGTTGCGCTTGCCATTTCCTTAGAATGACCGTTTACTCCGTGTTCCGCGATCTTTACATAGCCATGCAAAGCCGGACAGATATAGCTTACGATTCCAATATCACTTGATCCAAACGGTTCTTCTTCCACCGGCTCCACATTCATTCTGCCAACCTGATGATATTCTTCCTCTAATAACCGGCACAATGTATAATTGATCCGACAATCCTCATAAGGACACTCATAAGTGGAAACCTCATAAGTACATCCGCTTGCCTTGCAGGCTCCTTCTACACAATCAATCGCCCGCTGCGATAATTCCTTCACATAAGCCATTGTCGTGCCTCTGAAATAATACTCCAATGACGCATACGCAGGAATTACATTCGCCGCTTCTCCACCTTCTCTGATAATGCCGTGAATATAAGTATGCGGCAATACGTACTGTCTTAGCAGGTTGATGTTCAAATAACTCAGAACCGCCGCATCCAAGGCACTCTTGCCGTTCTCCGGGGAACAGCCATGCGTATTCACACCATGAAATTCAAATTTCAAAGGATTCAAAGCCAAGGTTCTGCCGCCCAATCGATCATCTGTATCCGGGTGAATCATCATCGCTACATCCACATCATCAAAAACATGCGCATGCGCCATGGATACTTTCCCACCGAAATTTTCTTCTGCAGGCGTGCCGATGACACGAATTTCCCCGCCGAATTGATCGACAGCATCTTTCAGTGCCGCACCGGCCGCCAATGACATCGGTCCGATCAAATTATGTCCGCATCCATGCCCGACTTCCGGAAGCGCATCATACTCGCATAAATAGGCAATGACTGGTCCTTTCTTTTTCCCTTTATAAATGCCGATAAAGCCGGTCGGAACAATATAGCCTTCCTGTGTTTGAAATCCTTGTTCTCTTAATCCCTGTGCCAGCATTTTCATAGATTCAAATTCCTCATTGCCCACTTCCGGATGTGCATACATCTGTTTTACATAAGACATATACGTTTCTAAATGACTCTCAATTTCTTTTGTGATCTGCTCTCTCAACACGATCCCTCCTATACTTGATTTATAGTTCTATTGTATCATGCTTTTCTTCTGCTTTCATCTCAGCTGAGCAAAAAATCCTGAAAAGGATCAAAATAGCGTAAGATGCAATGCCCCTTCTTTTTGAAACAGTTATAATCCTTCATTCCTGTTTGGATCAAAAAAAAACAAGCGTATAGAAACTTTTGTACATCTTTCTATGCTTTCAATATCCTAACCGCTTTCCCAATCGTGTCCTTCACATCCAAAAGCAACAGGACAGAAAACAAAAAAGAACGATAGCCGCGCCACCGTTCTTCATGCTTCCTTTTTCATCTCATTTACGCTTTATTTTTAAGATGCGATTCGCTCATTTCATCGCAATGCCATATTTGTTTCATTTTGTCTCTTTGGTAAAATAGAACGTGAACACCATTGTGATGATTCCGGCAGCAGTTTCCGCCTGCAATTTTCCGCTGATTGCCATATATCCAAATACAAATCCGGCAATTAACGTCATAATCGATTTGATCTTTAACAGATTTTTCAGTGCTTCCAGCATATTGACCTCTCCCCTTTTTCCCTGTTTGATGGTGCATGCTTCCTTTGCTCATGCATGCTGCCATGTATTTATCTATATGTAAAAAACAGGATCCTGCCACTGCCTTCTTCACATACCTCACATTTCTTATTCAAATGTATCCTTCCATCTGCCCTTTCCCTTTCCGATAAAAAAAAAGGAAATCTCCTACTTGCAAGACTTCCACGATAAGCAGATGGTGACCCCTGGGCGATTCGAACGCCCGACCCTTTGATTAAAAGTCAAATGCTCTACCAACTGAGCTAAGGGGTCATAATGGAGCGGATGATGGGAATCGAACCCACGTAGTCAGCTTGGAAGGCTGAAGTTCTACCATTGAACTACATCCGCATAAAAAATGGTGACCCCTGGGCGATTCGAACGCCCGACCCTTTGATTAAAAGTCAAATGCT
>ERZ507065.597-NODE-597-length-22411-cov-7.001252_pt1 | contig 22411 bp, 21 predicted proteins | sample MGYA00513785_ERZ507065 | MGnify/ENA metagenome assembly ERZ507065
ATTCAGCCGGTATTGCAGATGTTGGAACAAGCGCCGCAGCTCGATACCGTTCTGCTCTGTCTTGATAACGATGAAGCTGGCCATCAGGCCAGCCGCCGGATGCGAGAGCAGTTGGAGGCGCGTTATTCCGTGGAGCGCCTGATTCCCGAGAACAAAGACTGGAATGACGATCTGACCCTGAGCGACGAAAACGCTCAGGGCTTTGCTATGAATGAATTGAGGTGAAATGTTGAACGCAAGTATCTGGATCCTGATCGCGGCGGGAGCGGCGATGTTTCTTGTCATCGGCGGGCTGTCCATGATGTCCCATCACTACACCCTTGGCAATATCAAATCCCGCACTGTGGGCGATGGACAGCATGGTACAGCCCGATGGGCCACCGACAAGGAAATCAAGCAGACCTATGCCCATGTGCCCTTCAAAGTCAGAGAGTGGCGCAGAGGACAGAATCTCCCCACGGAGCAGGGATTGATCCTCGGTTGCAAGGGGCAACCACAGGAGCTCACCGCACTGGTAGACAGTGATGATATTCACTGCCTTATGATCGGCGCCAGCGGTATTGGCAAGACCGCATTTTTCCTGTACCCCAATCTGGAATATGCCTGCGCCTCCGGCATGAGTTGGCTGGCGCTGGACAGCAAGGGTGACCTGGCCCGAAATTACGGTACGATTGCAAAAAACTGCTATGGCTACAATGTATCTGTTATTGACCTGCGAAATCCCACCCGCTCAGACGGCAATAACCTGCTGACATTGGTCAACCGCTACATGGACATCGCAAGAAAAGATCCCAAGAACCTGGCGGCTCGAGCCAAGGCGGAGAAGTACGCCAAGATTCTTGCCAAAACCATTGTTAACCCCGATGGTGATGACAGCAATCGTGGACAGAACGCCTTTTTCTACGATGCGGCGGAGGGGTTGCTCACTTCGGTCATCCTGATGCTGGCGGAGTTTCTGCCGCCGGATAAGGAGCATCCGCAGGAGCGCCGGCACATCGTCTCTGTCTTTAAGCTGGTGCAGGATTTGCTGGAACCCAGCAAGGTAAAGGGCAAGAGCCATTTCCAGCTCCTGATGGGCAAACTGCCGCCTGACCACAAGGCCAGATGGTTTGCAGGGGCTGCACTCAACAGCGCGGAGCAGGCCATGGCTTCTGTCATGTCCACGGTGCTTTCTCGCCTCAATGCGTTTCTGGACTCGGAGCTGGAGCAGGTGCTCTGCTTCGACAGCGCCATCGATGCAGAGAAGTTTGCTTCTGAAAAGTCTGCCATCTTTCTCATTCTTCCGGAGGAGGACACCACCAAAAACTTCATGGCGGGCTTGATGATTCAAAATCTGAGCCGTGAACTGTTTGCTGTGGCGGATGAAAACGGAGGGAAGCTGCAAAACCGTGTGGTACTGTATTGCGATGAATTTGGCACCATGCCGCCCTTCGATGTCCTCCCGCTGTTCTCCGCAGGCCGTTCCCGCCGCCTGACGCTGGTGCCGATCATTCAGTCCTTAGCGCAGCTTGAAAAGAACTACGGAAAAGAGGGCAGTGAAATTATTCAGGACAACTGCCAGGACACCATCTTCGGTGGCTTCGCACCAAACAGCCAAACGGCGGAGGTGCTGTCCAAGGCGCTCGGAAACCGCACAGTTCTGTCTGGATCGGTGAGCCGTGGAAAAAACGATCCCAGTCAAAGTCTGCAGATGATGGAGCGCGCGCTGCTGACGCCAGATGAGTTGAAGTCTATTCCCAAGGGAAATTTTATTGTCCAGAAGACAGGACAGCATCCCATGCGTACCCGCCTGCGGCTTTTTCTGGAATGGGGCATCACCTTCGAGGAGCCTTATATCGTGTCGGAACGGACAGATCGTGCGGTGGCCTATGCCAACCGTGAGGATCTGGAGCGCAACCTCCCGCAGTCAAGCAAGGCAGAAGATACGGATGTTAGCGGAGCCTATGCCGTCTCCAAACGCGGCGGCATGGCCCATGAGCCTGCTGTAGATAAGCCCCGGCGCAGAGGCGGAAAGCAGATGAAAACCTATGGTGAGGAGGATCTATGAGTTACTTTGGAACAATTTATGCCGACGCCGAGCTGCCCTCCAGAGCGAGGGCAGTTTATATGTATCTGCGTGACCGCGCAGACAGCGAGGGAAAATGCTGGCCAGGAATCAAGACGATTGCGTCCGACATGCGATTGTCACGCTCCACGGTCAAACGGGCATTGACGGATCTGGAGCAGCATGGATACCTGCAAAAGATCCCACGCTACCGTGACAATGGGAGCAGCACATCCAACCTGTATTCCGTGCAGTAAGGCCGCAGAAAAGCGCAGTCCTCCGCCAAGGGAGGACTGCGCCTATTTGCTGAACCCAGGGGAGGTTCATGATGGACCTCCCAGAAGGACTCACTCTATCGGAGATTTAACACAGAGAAAGAAACAAGCGTCACTTCCAGAATTGCTCTAAAACCCTCTATGATATGCAAACTATGGCTTTTAGATAGTCTTCTCCTGAAGAATGAAGTCTTTCTTTTGTAACCGCCTCAGCCACACTGCTGGGCATTATTTCACATGAACAGATGCAATGTCTACGTAGCTGGCATCTGTGTAGAAGTCATAGCCAGTTATCTTATCAGTATTCCACAGAGCCAGATCGTGAGTGCCGGTTACAGGCACCAGAAGATTCTGATCTGCAATACCATTCAGAATCATTCCATAGATTTCCTGCACACGCTGAGAATCAGAAGTGGAGTCCAATTCTGCGAAAATTTCAGGATTCTCAAAGAAAGCAGAGAACTGGCAGAGGATCGGATCACCCATAGCGCCAGGAGCCATATTGCTCATATCTGTTGCAGGGTCAAAGGAACCGCCAGCAGTATTGTAGAAGGTCAGATCATATTCGCCAGCCATCAAGGCTCCATACCAGGTGTTCATGTCTACTGCATCAATAGTAACATCGAAGCCGAGTTCTTTAAGAGAAGCTGCAATAGAAAGAACTGCATTGTCAACACTTGCAAGGCTCTGAGAATAGTTGAAATGAATGGCGAGAGAAGTTCCGTCCTTCTCCAGGATACCGTCATCATTGGTATCCTCATAGCCGGCTTCCTTCATGAGCTGCTTTGCCTTTTCCATGTCGGTAGGATAGGTCTTAACCTCCACACCGCAGTTGGGCTTTTCATTCGTAAAGAGGGTTTCGGCAGCAGTCTCCAGACCATCGAAAACAGAGGTTTCCAACTCCTGCTGATTAACAGCGTAGGATACTGCTTCCCTTACAAGAGGATCATTAAAGGGAGCCTTATTCAGGTTCATACCCAGATAACGAGTTTGGTTGGTGCTGTCATCCATGGCATGACCGAAAGCGGCATCCTTGGATATTTCCGTGTAGCCTTCTGCGCTAAGTCTGCTGGAGCCGAGAATTGCATCGATTTCGCCGTTGCGCAGAGCAAGAATTTTTGCAGCATTATCAGGAATCACTTTGACTTTGAACTCGTCCACTTCAGGAGCTTTGCCCCAGTAGTAGGGATTGCGGATAAAGGTATAGGTATCTCCCTCGACCCGGTCAAACATATAGGGACCAGTACCCATAGTTGCACTCACGCAATTCTCGTAAGCCTTTTCTACGCCGCCTTCAAAGGCTGCGGGATTCACAATACCAAGAGGCAGCGCCATGGTCAGATTGTCAAGAGCAGCGTAATAAGGGGTCTTCAAAGTCATTACAAAGGTTTTTTCATCCGGGGTTTCCAGCTTGTCAAACAAAGTAGTGAGCTTACCGAAGGCACCATTCTGGGGACCCAGATGGGTTACTACTGCTTCAAGGGTCATCTTTACTGCCTCGGAAGTCAGAGGAGTACCGTCAGAAAATTTGACACCATCACGCAGATGGAAGGTGTAAGTCTTGCCGTCATCACTGATTTCCCAGGTTTCAGCCAACTCGCCCTGGATCTTCCCGTTATCATCGTAGCTTACCAGAGTGTTGTAAAAATTACGACTCCAGAATCCGGCACCATAAGTGCTGGATACCATAGGCGTGATGACAGGATAGAAGCCTACAGAAAAGTCCCAATTCTCGGTGACAGTGATTGAGACCGGCTCTGCATCGGTCTGAGAGGTGGATTCCTCCGGTTTCTCGTCAGGGTTCGTGCCGCAAGCAGCCATAGCAAGGCACATCACAAGTGCGAGTCCGAAAGCTAAAAGTTTTTTCAGTTTCATGTACAAAATCTCCTTTATTTATTTTTATATCATGCTTTTCAGCAGGGTATACGTATTTATTGAATGGTTTAACCCAAATATGGAGCAATAGAATGCAGCAGAAGCTTGGTATACGGATGTGTAAAGCAGTCTGTCGAACCGTGAAATGTACGGTCTTCGATAATCTTACCGCAGCGCATCACCATCACACGGTCTGCAAGATATAGCGCAACGTCCAGGTCATGGGTAATGAAAAAGCAAGTCATTTTTCGCTCCTGATGGAGTCGCTTCAGCAAATCAAGAATATGTTTACGAACCAGGACATCCAGCCCACTGACTGCTTCATCAAAAATCAACACATCCGGTTGAGCCGCTAACGCTCTTGCAATACATACACGTTTTTGTTGTCCACCGGATAGCTCATGAGCTTTTCGCAGCTTGATCTCTTCGGGAAGCTCCATCATGGTAAGAAGATCATTGATTTCCCGTTCTTCTTCCTTTTTGCTGAGTTTTCTGAAATTGCGAATTGGCTCTGCAATGATTTGATATACCGTAAAGCGAGGGTCCATTGCTCCCTTGCCATCCTGAAGAATCAGCTGTATTTTAGATCGCAGTACCTGCTTTTGCTTGCCCCGGCAGAGGGAAATGTTTTTTCCTTCAAACAGTACCTCTCCAGAAGATGGAACCAGAAGACCGCACATGAGCTGAGCCAAAGTGCTTTTACCAGATCCGCTTTCTCCTACCAAAGCGCAAAATGAACCATTCTGAATAGTAAAATCTACATGATCAACGGCCAGAAGCTCGTTGCTTGTGCCTTGTTCGTGAAATTCTTTTGATAGGTTGTTGACTTTAATCATGATTCCGCCCCTTTCGTGAAAGCACAGGAAAGGGAGTAAGCTTCAATCAGCGACCTTGTATAAGGTTCTGTGGTATGATCGAAGACAGATTGAACTTCACCGGATTCTATAATTTTTCCTTCTTTCATCACCAACACGTTTCCACCTAATTGAAGAGCTGTTGCGAAATCATGAGTTACCATAAGAATCCCAACTCCATTTGCTTTCATCTGCGAAAATAAATCTATGATTCCATTTCTGTGAATCACATCCAAAGCAGTTGTCGGCTCATCGGCAAGCACGAATTTTGCATCAAGCATCATAGCCATTGCGATAATGACACGCTGAAGCATTCCTCCGGAAAGCATATGGGGGTATGCTCTGTATACCCTGTCAGGATCATCTAAGCCTACATCATGCAGAAGCCGCAGAATATAGTTGTAACGCTGCTGGCGGGATTTGTCGGAATGAAGCCGTAGCGTTTCATCCATCTGTCTGCCAATACGCATAGAAGGGTCCAATGCAGTCATCGGATTTTGCGGGATATAGACAATCTGGTTTCCGTATATTCCTCGTCTCTGCTTTTCTGACGAATTCAAAAGATCAGTCTCGCCGAAGAAAACGGAACCCGACACCTTAAATTTTTTAGGGTCCAATAAGTTTAGCACCGCACTACAGGTCATTGTTTTGCCGCTGCCTGACTGGCCTAACAAGATCAAAGACTCTCCTTCTTTGATTGCAAAGGATATTTCAGAAACCAAGTTATCCGTGCCTGACCGAAGATTAATGCTTAAATGATCAATCATAAGTGATGGCATCATAGGCTGTCCTCCTCCGGCATCAGAATATCACGGAGTGCTTCTCCAAATAAATTGAAGCCTGCTGCCGTTACGAAGATGCACAAGCCTGGATAGATTAGCAATTCCGGATGAGAGTAAAGCGCTGTCCTGGCATCATTTAACATGGCACCCCATTCCGGTGTGCCGGAGGGAAGGCCAAGTCCGAGGAAAGCAAAGCTGGAAACCATAATGATGGAAGAAGCGACACCAGTGGAAACATACACAAGAAACTGTGGCAGAATGTTAGGAATCAGATGTCTGAAGACCAGCTTTCCTGTATTGCACCCAGAAATCCGGGCTGCCAGGATATAATCTTTACCCATTTCTTGAACGGAATAAGATCTGACAATACGAACAAACCAAGCCCAGGTCGCTATCACAACAGAAACGGCAATGTTTTGGAGTCCGTTCCCCAGAACTCCTATGACAGCAATAGCAATGATAAGAGAAGGAAAAGCAATAAACACATCACAGAGTATAGTAATGAAATGGTCTGCTTTTTCTCCAGCACAGGCGCTAAAAGTACCGACAATCAGACCAATCACAGACAAAATCAGCAGCACAGGTAAACTGATTCCGATGGAATATCTGGCTCCATACAGCAGCCTTGATAAGGTACACCTGCCCAATTGATCTGTTCCAAGAGGGTATTCTGCGTCAGGCTGAGCATACTTTTGCGATAAATTCACCAATTCAGGGTCGTGAGGCGAAAAAGCAGGTGCTGCAATCGCAATTACAATCACAATAGCAATCAGGCATAGACCGATGATTGCCTGCGGCCTTTTGAGTAGCTTATGTATCATTTTCTTCCCTCACCATCCATGGACAAAGCAGACGGTTGATTATGTCTGCCATTAAATTTGCGACGACAAAAATTGCCGCAATGACGACTATACAGGTAGAAACTGCAATCGTATCTGCTGCAATCACACTGTCCACCAGATAAGTTCCGATTCCCTTGATTGAAAAAACACTTTCGATTACCGCCCCTCCGGCAATTAGAAAGCCGAATTGCTGAAAGAAAATTGTAACAACAGGCGGTAAGGCATTTCGCAGAATGTGACATACCAGAATTCTGTTGGCAGATAGTCCACGGGCTTTTGCAAACCGAACATAATCAGAAGATAATTCAGCCAGAAGAGAGGAACGCATAATTCGGATGAGTGAACACGAACTGGGAACCGCCAGGGCAAATGAAGGTAGTAAAAAGCCCCTCCAACCTGGACTTGGTAGGACACTGAACCATTTCAGATGAATCGCAAAGAACAGTAGAAGAAGGAATCCCAGCCAGAAAGTTGGCACACAAATACCGCAGATAGTAATGCCTCTGGTAACCTGATCGAAAAGGCGGTTCCGCTTTCTGGCACAGAGCAAACTAATCGGAACGGTGAGCACGATAATCCATAGAATGGCCATCCCTACAAGAGATGTGGTCGTAGCCAGATACTTGTGCAGATCCTTTACAATCGGTTGATGAGTGGTCAAAGAAGTCCCAAGTTCTCCTGTAAACATTCCGGAAAGCCACTGAATATATCGCACAGGGAGAGGTTGATCCAATCCCATTTCCACCCGAATCATCTCAATCTGTTCCGGCGTAGGATTGGATACGCCTCGGTGTGCAATAATTTCTGCAGGATCTTTTCCGGACCAAGCAATCAACAAAAAACTTAGAATGCTGACGCCTACCAGCACAATGAGGAAGCTAATGATCCTTTTTCCAATATATTTCTTCAAATAATGCACCTCCTCACATCAGAAATCAGTTAGACATAGTTAACCAAATGCCTTTATGTTACCCTTCAGTGCGGTCTGCATCTGAAGGGTGACCTGCTTAGTAGTTAAATTTCTCTGCCAGATTGGACTTTTCAATCATCTTTCTATATGTGGGCGACTGTTTCAGCAGATGAGCATGTTTTCCACAGGCTTCTACCGTACCTGCTTTCATAACGACGATCTTATCTGCATTTTCAATAGACTTCAGTCTGTGTGAAATAACAATCACGGTCTTGCCTTGAATCAAATGATTTAATCCAGTCTGTATCTGGACTTCTGTTTCCACATCTAACGATGCAGCAATCTCATCCAGAATGATAATTGGAGCATCCTTCAGGATTGCTCTGGCAATGGACAGCCGCTGACGTTCTCCGCCGGAGAGTTTGGCTCCATTTTCCCCGATTATTGTCTGGTAGGTGTCTGGCAGACGGCTGACAAACTCATTGCAACCAGCCAGTTTTGCAGCTTGTATTACTTCTTCGTCAGAAGCATCCAGCCGCCCAAGGCGAATATTTTCCATAATAGAAGTATTAAATAGAATGACTTCCTGAAAAACAATGGAAACATACTTGAACAAGCTATCAGTGTGAATTTCTCGTATGTCGGTTCCTCCAATCTGAACGGTACCGGAATCTGCATCATATAGTCTGCTGATGAGCTTAAGCATTGTTGTTTTTCCGCAGCCGCTGGGACCGACCAATGCGGTTACCTGTCCTTGCTCCGCCGTAAAGGATGCATGGCGAATCACCGGGGTGTCTTTCTGGTAGGAAAAACAAACATCCTTTATTTCTACATTGAAATCTGAAAGGACTGCCTTTTCTCCACCCTGAAGTTCATGATTCTTGATTTCACCAATCCGGGCAATTCTTGCGTCCAAATAAAAGATTTCCGTCAGATAGAGCAAAACACCACCCATGGCCCCGCTGAGTTTCGCCGCCATAATAATATAGCCCAGAAGAATCAGGGTACTTACCTGACCGGAGGCGAGCATTGAAAGGCCAACAGTCGCCGTGATTCCAATAGGAAGAATAGATAAAGTCTGGCCGATTGTAACAGGAATCGTCTGGATGATCTGAGCTTTCCATTGAAGATTTTCTGACTCATCCAACTGCTGGTCCATTTGAGCTTCTACTTTTTCTTTCAACCCATAGCTTTTAATTTCCTGATTCAGTTCGATTGCATTCTGAAAGCTTTCGGAAATATCTCTCAACTTATCATAATGTTTATTTACATCTCTGACCTGCAGTTTCTTTGTCAGGAAAAGAACCGAAGCAGAAGTAAGAACGGGAAGCAATACACAGAGACCTAATTTCCAATTCATGATCAGAAGGGCTACGCTGATAACCAAAAAGTAAATTGCAAACCCTATGGAATTAGCCACTGCGTTCGCAAAAGCATGCTCAATCGAAGCCACATCTGCCATGATTGTTTGAGCAAGGTCAGACAAATTGTGCTTTGAAAAATAGGATAGGGGCAGTTTGGAAAGCTGTTCCGCCAGATCAATTCTTAAAGTTGCAGATTCCTGGTAGGTTTCATCATAGGTCGTTTTATAGTTATAGTTAATAACTAAGTACATCACCAGGGTCGCTGCCAGCATAAACAGGAGATATACCACCGGTTTCCCGGTATTTCCATTCAACAGCCTGTCTGCAAACAGAAAAACACAGATCATCGGCGGTACAAAAGAAACATAATAGAGAAAGAATGACCAGATTGATTTTGCAAGGCCCTTCACACCCGAATCACTCAGCTGGAAGGCTCTTTTTAGATATGTCTTCATCATGCCAACCTCCACTGATTTGCCTTGCAGTATACATCCTGAAAATCCTTATAACGTCCATTGCAGGCCATCAGTTCATTGTGGGTTCCCTGTTCCACAACTTTTCCATTCTGGACAAACAGGATCTGGTCTACATTCTGAATAGAGGACAGCCTGTGTGCAATCATGATAACTGTTTTGCCCCTCATCAGTTTTTGGAAAGCCTGCTGCAACTCGTATTCATTTTCCGGATCTGCAGCTGCAGAAGCCTCATCCATAATGACGATATTCGCATTCTTTAGAATAGCCCTTGCAATGGCGATCCTTTGCACCTCACCACCGGAAAGGTATACGCCCTTTGCCCCTATGACGGTCATCTCCCGCTGGGGGAATTTGTCAAGGATGGATGTGCAGTTCGCTGCGTCAAGTGCATCCATAATCTGCTGCCGTGTTGCCTGAGGATTTCCGATTCGGACATTTTCGTAAATTGAGGTCTTTAGTAATTGACTGCGCTGGAAAACAAATGCGATGTTCTGAATGAGAGCTTTTTCAGAATAACTCTGAATGTTCTTTCCACCAATCAGAATTTCGCCGCCATCGACAGGATAAAAACCTGAAATCAGCTTTGCAATGGTAGATTTCCCTCCCCCAGAAGACCCGATGAGCGCATAAGTTTTATTCTGATGAAGTGTCAGGCTGAAATCCTTCAGCACGAAGTTGTCATCATACTTAAAGTCAACATGACGAAATTCAATATTGAAATCTTGGAAGGTCTCTTCGTTTCCATGTGGAAGCTTTGCCTGATCCATAGAAGTAGTCAGCTCATCAAGCTGATTCAGCGTATTTTGTGCGCCAAAGTTATCCTGCCCCGTAAACATGATCGATGTGAAAGAAGTAAATACAGCTCCGGAGAACACAGCAAAGAAAACAATCTTTGCCAGGATTAGCATAGCAGGTTCTCCATAGCTGATGAATACAACTGCGGCTGGTACAGCAAAAGCATAAAACACGTTGAACAGAACCTGGAATCCGACGTAGGGATTCTTACAGCTGAGGCTATACTGATAGACGTACTGTTTGTACTCTTTGATCGAGTTAATCAGAGTTTTGTAATACTGTACAGTTACACCGAAGATTTTTATGATCTGCATTCCTCTGACATATTCTACTGTTGCCGCACTCATTTTTTGAAGCGCCGCTGAATAGCCAGACAGAAATTCAGTACCACCGGACATTTTACGGTACTGAAGAACACCAATCACAGTTGTAAGGAGCAGGAGAATACCAAGGCGATAGTCTATTGCAAACATCAGCACAAACATTAACACCGGCGTCATAACAGCAGTGACATTGTCCGGAATCAAATGGGCCACTGTTTTGTGTGTTTCTGCTGCGTTATCATCAATAATTTTTCGAATCTCTCCAGAGCTGTTATGGTCAAAAAAGGAAGAAGAGGCATCCAATAATTTATGAAGCCCATTTTTCCTTAAGTTTGTTTCAAGCCGGAAGCCTAAGTAGTGGGAACACGTTGCCGATGCAATGTTGAGAATGCCTCGTAAAATCATAAGTATGACTACAATAATTGCGTCATACATAGCCTTCTCATATACGGGAATAACCAGAATAGACACAATGGACTGCCACAGAAACCAATATGCTCCCATATATGAGCAGACGGCAGCGGCAGATAGTGCCATGGAGAAATATGCCAAAATTCTTTTATCTGGGACATAATGAAATAGTTTTTTATATAAACTGCGCATTGACTTCAAATATACACCTCTTTTTGCTTAAAAACGGTTTGACATACATCAACTCTTTCATTATAATTAGTTGTAGCTAACTGTAAAGGGAAAAACAGATATAAAGTCTAAACAAGGTATTAATAAATCTAAACGAGGTATCTTTGGGAGGAGCCAATGATAGAAGTTAAACGAGATGATTTCTTTGTTGAATCGATAAAGAATCCAATAGAGCACGGAACATATTATAAGATCAACCCAAAATATGGAACCGGATTTCAATGGACGAGTGAGGTTCACCACGATTTCATCATTACAGCGACAGATATAAGATTTAACCAGGAAACTATGGTCGGAGAACATATTGGGTCTGGTTATGTACTTGCTCTCTATATTAGTGGCGCAGGAGATGAATTCTATCCGTATCAAAATATTTCTCCGAATACATTGCGCTGCTATGAACCATCTGAAAAGTATAAAGCTATTTATCATCCTCAGATTCCATTAAGATGTATTACCGTGCAGGTTGACCAGGAATTTATTGATCAGTATCTCCAGGAAATTTCCGGTGATCTTGAAGTGAACTTTTCTGATTTTTTCAAAGAAAAAGGGAAATTCTATTTACCAAATGTTAATCATGCTATGCAAAGCCTATATGAGTATCTGCTTTCCATGAAAGCGTCCAGAATTACAGTAGAAGCAAAAATATATGAAATCATCTCTTATCTTGCTTCATATTTGAAAGAAAACAGACTAAATGAAGAGAATGGCCAGCCCATTAACAAAACAGATTTGCAGGCATTAGCTGAACTAACGCATTACATGGACGAACATTACAGTTTTAATATTACGTTGCAGACGCTTTCCACCATTGCATGTATGAGTGAAAGCAAAATGAAAAAGCTATTTAAGTCAGTTTATAATATGTCCATTACTGAATACATTCAGAGGAAAAGGATCTCTGCAGCCGAGCATATGCTTATTCAGACCGACCTCACCATTGCGGAAATTTCAAGAATTGTTGGATACTCCAACCCCAGTAGATTGATTGAAATATTCAAAAGGTATTATGGATTTACTCCCTCAAAATACAGAAAATAAAAGTTTTATACTAATTTGGATAAACCTAACCCTCTAAAAATCAACCAAATCAATCGTTATGAGGTGACGCATACAAGCGTCACCTCATTTCTTTTTGGAAATTTCATCTTGAAAGCATCTGTGTGGGCAAGCTACCACCTGACCACAAAGCCAGATGGTTTGCGGGTGCTGCACTCAACAGTGCGGAGCAGGCCATGGCCTCTGTCATGTCCACGGTGCTTTCTCGCCTCAATGCGTTTCTGGACTCGGAGCTGGAGCAGGTGCTCTGCTTCGACAGCGCCATCGATGCAGAGAAGTTTGCTTCTGAAAAGTCTGCCATCTTTCTCATTCTTCCGGAGGAGGACACCACCAAAAACTTCATGGCGGGCTTGATGATTCAAAATCTGAGCCGTGAACTGTTTGCTGTGGCGGATGAAAACGGAGGGAAGCTGCAAAACCGTGTGGTACTGTATTGCGATGAATTTGGCACCATGCCGCCCTTCGATGTCCTCCCGCTGTTCTCCGCAGGCCGTTCCCGCCGCCTGACGCTGGTGCCGATCATTCAGTCCTTAGCGCAGCTTGAAAAGAACTACGGAAAAGAGGGCAGTGAAATTATTCAGGACAACTGCCAGGACACCATCTTCGGTGGCTTCGCACCAAACAGCCAAACGGCGGAGGTGCTGTCCAAGGCGCTCGGAAACCGCACAGTTCTGTCTGGATCGGTGAGCCGTGGAAAAAACGATCCCAGTCAAAGTCTGCAGATGATGGAGCGCGCGCTGCTGACGCCAGATGAGTTGAAGTCTATTCCCAAGGGAAATTTTATTGTCCAGAAGACAGGACAGCATCCCATGCGTACCCGCCTGCGGCTTTTTCTGGAATGGGGCATCACCTTCGAGGAGCCTTATATCGTGTCGGAACGGACAGATCGTGCGGTGGCCTATGCCAACCGTGAGGATCTGGAGCGCAACCTCCCGCAGTCAAGCAAGGCAGAAGATACGGATGTTAGCGGAGCCTATGCCGTCTCCAAACGCGGCGGCATGGCCCATGAGCCTGCTGTAGATAAGCCCCGGCGCAGAGGCGGAAAGCAGATGAAAACCTATGGTGAGGAGGATCTATGAGTTACTTTGGAACAATTTATGCCGACGCCGAGCTGCCCTCCAGAGCGAGGGCAGTTTATATGTATCTGCGTGACCGCGCAGACAGCGAGGGAAAATGCTGGCCAGGAATCAAGACGATTGCGTCCGACATGCGATTGTCACGCTCCACGGTCAAACGGGCATTGACGGATCTGGAGCAGCATGGATACCTGCAAAAGATCCCACGCTACCGTGACAATGGGAGCAGCACATCCAACCTGTATTCCGTGCAGTAAGGCCGCAGAAAAGCGCAGTCCTCCGCCAAGGGAGGACTGCGCCTATTTGCTGAACCCAGGGGAGGTTCATGATGGCCCTCCCAGAAGGACTCACTCTATCGGAGATTTAACACAGAGAAATAGAACATCGAAAAAAGCGTGGTCGTTGTGATCCGCAGTGGAGAACTATTGACGCAGTCTTGACAAAAGAACAGCTTTTTGTTACTATATGACTGAAATGATAAATTCGGTCATAAATTCAAGGGGCGTGCACTGTGGCATTTACGGATAATCAAAATGAAACGATCCGCAGGGACTTGATACGTGAGGCGCGGCGCTGCGGCGTGAGCATCGGGATGCGGAAAACCTCCGTTGAGCAGTTGGCAGATGCCGTGGGTATCTCTAAGGGTTCGTTCTACAAATTTTTCCCATCCAAAGAGTTGCTGTTTTTTGCGGTTTTGGAAGACATCCACACGGAGTGCTTTGCTGCGGCACAGGCGTCCTTGCAGGAAGCTGCGGAACTGCCACCTGCGAACCGTGCGGCTGAAGCGATACTTGCCGCTTGCGGTTGGCTGTCTGAAACGCAGGCGCTGGTCTTCGTCGAAAACGACGCAGAGTTTTTGCTCCGCAGACTTCCGGATGAGGTCAAGACAGCGCACTATCATGATGACGAGACACATATTCGTGCGCTTTTGGAGAGCGGCGGCTTGCAGCCCAAGGACGGGATCGCACTGGCTACCGCTGTCATACGCGGACTGATTCTGACCGTCTCACACAAGGAGCAGATCGGGGAACTGTATCCGCAGGTGCTGGAAACGCTGGTGTACGGTGCTTGCAGGGAGTTATTTGGATAAGCGGAAGGCCGCAGAGATGCGGCTTTCCAAGAAATGCGAGTTAGCCTCATCTAACTGCATAATGCGTGTACTTCAGTTAGATTGATCTAACTTATAAGAGGGGCGATAGCCATGCGAAAACACAAGGACTTCTGGGACAAAAATGCCGGACGTTACGACCGGTTTATGCGAAAAGACGGAGCGGCATACGAAATGATGTATGAGATGATCCAGCCAGTCGTGCGGCACAAGACGGTGCTGGAGCTGGCGACCGGCACGGGATTGATCGCAAAACACATCGTAAACGCGGCGGCGCACATCGAGGCGACGGACGCCTCCCCGGAGATGATCGCCGAGGCGAAGCGGGATAACCGTTCGGCAAAGCTGCACTTTTCGGTGCAGGATATGTTCCGCCTGCCCTATGCGGACCAGTCCTTTGATGTAGTGATCGTGTCCAACGCGCTGCACATCGTGCCGCGGCCGGAGAAAGCCCTTGCCGAAATCCATCGGGTGCTGAAGGACGATGGTGTGCTCATCGCGCCGACCTTCACCCACGCGGGAAACTCGTTTTCCGGCAAGGTCAAAGCCTTTTTCATGAAGCGGCAGGCTTTCCTCTCCACAGCAGGTGGACGAGTGCGGAATACCTGCGCTTCCTACGGCAAAACGGCTGGGCGGTGCGGAAAAGCGCTGTTCTAAAGGCGTCCTTCCCGCTGACCTATGCAGAATGTGTGAAATCGGAGGTGTGATAAGATGTCATTTTTTGAGAACACCAGAAAGCCTGTGGGGCTTGGCGGAAAAATTATGGTCGCCATGATGAATCTGGGTCACAGTCCCGTGGCACGGTGGGGCCTTCAATTTTTAGAGCTTGCGCCGGACGCCAGGGTGCTGGACTGCGGCTGCGGCGGCGGGGCGAACATGGAAAGGCTGCTGAAAAAATGCCCGCAGGGGATCGTCAAGGGCATCGACTATTCGCCCGTCAGCGTGGAGAAATCCAAAAAGGTCAACGAGGCCGCCATCGCGGAGGGCCGCTGCGCCGTTTTGCAAGGCAACGTGGCGGACATGATGTTTGCAGGCGACTGGTTCGATGCGGTGACGGCCTTTGAAACCGTCTATTTCTGGCCTGACCTGCCGCAGTGCTTCCGGGAGGTTTACCGGGTGCTGAAGCCCGGCGGGACATTACTCATCTGCAACGAAAGCAACGGCGATACGGACAAGGACAAGAAGTGGACGGAGATCATCGGCGGCATGACCATCTACAAGGACACCGAGCTGAAGGCGTATCTGGAGCAGACGGGCTTTCACGAGGTGCAGATACACAAAAAGAAAGGCTGGCTCTGTATCACGGCGCGGAAATGAGGGAGAGGCAGACAGATGAAGGACAAGAAGCTCCTATTTGACCGCAAATGCCATGTGCTGTATTCCAAGCCCTGCAAGAAAGAGATACGGGCGAAGATCGCCCTGCACTACCCGGAAGTGGAGCGGGAGGCGATATGGGAACAGGTACAGCGGCAGTATGTGGACTTCCTCTCCGACTGGCGCACCGATTTGGGCGGCAAAAAGAACTTCCACAACGGCGTAGGCGGCACCTACGACTGCATCGCCATCATGAGCTATTATGTGGTCTGCAAAGCCGTTACATCCTTCCGCGAGATCGAGGAGATGGAGGAAAACCTGATCTTGCCGATCTTCCGCAGGCTGCGGTTCGTGGACTGCAACAAGCCGTTCTGGAGGAAGCTGATGTACAGGGCGTTTGTACGGGCGAAACGCGGCTGCGACAAGTGGCACGATTACGAGATGACGGTTGCGCCTTATGAAACCGACAAGCCTATTTATTATGAATTTACATCGTGTCCGGCAGCGGAGTTTGCCATCCGCCACGGCCTTACGGATATTATGCCCGCCCTGTGTAATGTGGACTTTGCGTCTATGGAGCTGCTCCATGCAAGGCTTATACGGACGAACACCTGCGTGGACGGCTGCCGATGCGATTATACCATCTGCGGCAATCAGGACCCGTATGTAAAAGAACATCCCGAATATCGGGATGAGGCGGGCTTCAGGAGAAACAAATAAAAACGCAATGCAAAGGCGGTGAGACAAATGGAAACTTTTATTGGAATCATGATCCCTTTCTTGGGTACAACACTGGGCTCGGCCTGCGTGTTCTTTATGAAGAGATCCCTTGGCGATCTGGTGCAGCGCGCCCTTGCGGGCTTTGCCGCCGGGGTGATGGTGGCGGCGTCGATATGGAGTCTGCTGATCCCTGCCATCGAGCAGTCGGAGGGCATGGGCAAGCTGTCCTTCCTCCCTGCCTTTATCGGCTTCTGGGTCGGCGTGCTGTTTTTGCTTTTGCTCGACCATCTGATTCCCCACCTTCATGTAGGAAGCAATCAGGCGGAGGGACCGAAAAGCAGGCTGGACCGCACCACCATGATGGTGCTGGCAGTGACCCTGCATAACATCCCGGAGGGAATGGCGGTGGGCGTCATGTATGCGGGTTTCCTCGCGGGGAACGCGCAGATCACGGCGGCCAGCGCGCTTGTCCTGTCCCTTGGCATCGCCATTCAGAATTTTCCCGAGGGAGCGATCATCTCCATGCCGCTCCGGGCGGAGGGCGAGAGCAAGAGTAAGGCATTTCTCGGCGGCGTGCTCTCCGGTGTGGTGGAGCCCATCGGCGCGGTGCTGACGCTTCTTGCGGCGCAGCTGGTGATCCCGGCGCTGCCGTATCTGCTGAGCTTTGCGGCGGGCGCCATGCTCTATGTGGTGGTGGAGGAGCTGATTCCCGAAATGTCACAGGGAAAGCACTCCAACATCGGCACGATTTTCTTTGCCGCTGGCTTTAGCGTCATGATGACGCTGGATGTGGCGCTGGGGTAGGCGCGGAGGTGCTTATGAAATACAAAATCGAGAAAAACACTGTGCAGGAAACGCTGGTGATTCCGTTGTTTGCTCGGAAGGTATGTTCGGAGCTGTATCCCAATCTCTACCGGGACGAAACAGCGGTGCGCCTGATCGACCAGATCGACTATGACTTTTCCGAGGCGGAGAAAAATTCCCGCAGCCTGATGCAGCGCTTCGGCTCGCTGGAGGTCGCCATGCGGCAGAATGACCTTGCCTTCGAGGTGCGGGATTATTTGAAAGGCCACCCCAACGCGGCGGTGGTCAATCTGGGCTGCGGGTTAGATTGCACCGGCAGATCCTGCGACAACGGAAGCTGTAAAATCTACAATCTGGACTTTCCCGATGTCATAGCTGTGCGCAACGAGCTTTTACCCGCCGGGGAGCGGGAGAAAAATATCCCCTGCGACCTGAACGACACGGCGTGGTTTTCTCAAATCGATGCTTCAAACGGCGCGGCGTTCTTTGCCTCCGGCGTGTTCTACTACTTTCTGACAGAGCAGGTCAAAGCACTTGTGCAGACCATGGCAGATGCCTTTCCCGGCGGCATGCTGGTATTTGACGCAGCAAACCGGACGGCGGTAAAGATGATCGCGAAGACATGGCTCAAGAGTGCGAAGATTCAAGATGTTGGCGCGTATTTCGCGGTTTCCGACGCTCCCAAAGAGATCGGTGCGTGGCACAGCCGTTTGCAGGTTACGAGCCGCGGCTATATGCTGGGCTACAATGACCTTCGTGACCCGTCCGTCAGCGGCTTTTTCCGTCTTCTCGCAAGAGTCGGCGATGGCATGATGAAAATGCAAATCGTGAGGATCAAATTCGGCGGCAGGTAATGAAATACACCGGGATGCCTTGGGGCGTGTGGACGCTGCTTGCGCTGCTGCGAAAATGCGGAGAAGCTGGACTTGGCACCGGAGCACACCTCCCGCACCTTGAACCGGGAATTTGAGGACAAGCTCACCCTCACTGTTATACGCCGCGGCGCTTCCAACCTGTTTCTGCCGGCGCCGGTGACGTCGGCGCTGGCTGTGATCCGCTCCGCAAAGTACATCAAAGAAGGGCTTCTGGCCCTGTGGCACCGAAAGCTGTCCGTTGCCGTGCTGGATGCCACCGCCGTCACCGTGTCTATGGTGCGGGGAGATTTCGCCACTGCCGGTTCGGTCATGTTCATGCTGCGGCTGGGGGAAATTCTGGAGGAGTGGACCCACAAGAAGTCCGTGGCCGACCTTGCCTCCGCCATGAGCCTACGGGTAGAAAACGTCTGGCAGCAGGTAGACGGCACTGAGGTGCTGACGAAGGTCACCGACGTGAAGCCGGGGGACCGCATCGTGATCCGCGCTGCTGCACAATACATCCACATTGGGCATCGGCCTGAAAAACATGACCGATCTGTTGGAGGACGAAAATACACAGAAGAGAAATGCGCGTTAAGCGCATTTCTCTTCTGTGCTAGTTAGATATATATGACTGCCACCCGATATCTGCGTGAGTTTGTCACATTCGTGTACGACCGTTTTAGGGGATGCGCATCGCGGACTTTAGAAATGATCACCATGAAACAGCCAAGGACTGTTATGGAGCATCCACACTGGAAGAATCATTTTCTGCCCCTGCCGGCAGCTCTACCGCGATGGTCGTGCCCTTGTCCGAGCTTTCCTCCACCCAAACGGAGCCGCCGTGGAGATTGGCGATCTCCCACACCAGAGAAAGCCCTAGTCCCGCGCCGCCGTACTCCCGGCTGCGGGACTTGTCCACGCGGAAGAATGGCTGGAAGATGCTCTGCTGATACTTCTCCGGGATGCCGCAGCCGGTGTCAGAGACACGGATCCGGAGCTTTTCTGGCTCCTGTGTGACGCAGACCCGCACCGAGCCGCCTGGGCGATTGTATTTGACGGCATTTTCCGTCAGGTTGAAGAGCAGCCGGTAGATCAGCGCGTCGCTGCCGGTCATGACGCCGTCGCCCTCCGCTTCCAGCGTGATGCTTCGCTTCTCCGCCAGCGGTGCGAGATCTGCGAAGATCTCCTCGACCATGGGGGCGAGCTGGAGTTGCTCGTTGCGCGCCACCTGCTGCAAATTGCTCATCTCCAGCAGCGTCTTGGTCATCTGCGTCAGCCGCTCCGTCTGCTCGCGCAAAAGCGTGAGGAATTCCGCCGTCTCCGGGCGCACATCTGGATGCTCCGCGGAGAACAGCTCCAGCTGCGCCTGCATCAGCGCCAGCGGCGTGCGCAGCTCGTGGGCAGCGTTGCCGGTGAACTGCCGCTGGGCGGCAAAGGCGTTGTTCAGCCGCTCCAGCATCTGGTTGAACGAGCGGCTCAGCTGCCGGAACTCCGAAATGGCGTCTTCATCGATCCTCATATCGGCAAGATTGTTCAGCTGCACCTGCTCCACCTGCGAGGTAAAGCTGCGCAGGGGCTTGAGAGCGCGTCCGCTGACGAAATAGGCGAGGATGCCGCTGAGCAGCGTTACCGCCGCCGTGATGTACCAGTTGGTGGTGCGGAAGCGCCCCTGCACCCCATCGACGACGATGGTCAACTCCTCGTTGGGCGCTATGAGCTGCGGGTCAAAGCTCGCCGCTCCGTCCTCATTCAGGATCACCGTGCTGCCGCCCTGTAAGCTGTCCGCAATGGTGTCCATATAGTACACACCGGAGGAGCAGAGCAGCAAATTCATGGCCACGCAGGTGATGCCGATGAGCAGGACGGACATCAGTGTGATGCGCCACTGCAGGGAAAGACGCTTCATACTTCCTCGCCTCCCATCAGATAGCCCTCGCCGATGCGGTTGCGGATGGGGTCATAGCCCAGCGCGGCGCGGAGCTTTTTGCGCAGGGCGGAGATGTGGACGCGAATGGAATTGCTGAAGCTGTCCACACTGTTGTCCCAGACATGATCCATCAGCTCCTCCTGACTCACGGGCCGTCCCTGATGCACCATCAGGTATTCCAGGATTCCCGTTTCCTTACGGGTCAGCGTCAGCGTCTGCCCGTTGACGGCGGCGGTGCGGGAGCGGGTGTCAAAGGTCAGGGCTCCGCAGCTTAGCAGCACATCCTGCTGGGTGAACTGCCGCAAGGTCAGGCTGCGGATGCGGGCCTCCAGCTCGGCCAGGTGGAAGGGCTTTGCCAGATAGTCGTTGGCCCCGGCGTCCAGCCCCTGCACCTTGTCCTCCACCTCACTGCGGGCGGAGAGGATCAGCACCCGCGTCTCCCGGTCAGTCTGCCGCAGGGTGCGCAGCACCGTCATGCCGTCCTTTTTCGGCAGATTCAGATCCAGCAGCACCAGATCGTAGCGCTCCACGCCCAGCAACTCCAGAGCCTTCTCCCCGTCGTAGCAGTAGTCCACGCTGTAGGCCAGCCGCCGCAGGCTGCGGACGATCGTCTCGCACAGAGCGCGTTCGTCTTCAATTACTAAAAGGTGCATGAGAGCCCTCCTTTTTATTTCTCCGTTTTTGTGGTGCTTTCATTATAGCAAAAATAGATAAGGTTTGCGTTAAATTTTCGTTCTTAACAGAGACTTTAACTCTCCCGCGCTATGATGGGGGCACAAAATCGGAAAGGGTGATGAAAAATGAGTTGCGGGAAAAAGGCCGCGGCGCAGATCGCGCTGCTGATGGCCGGAGCCGCCATGCTGTGCTTCGGCGTCTGGCGGGGCGAGGCGGCGACGGTGCTGAGCAAAGCAATCAAATTATGTCTGGAGTGTGTGGGCATTGGGTAAAAAGTTTTCAGGCATTTCACAGACCATGTCCCGCTTCCGGGGCTGGATTCAGGCGGGGGCGACGCTGCTGACCAACCTGCACCTGCCGAACTTCCTCAAAGGAGGGCTGTATCAGGGCGCGGGGAAGACCGTCTGTGTGCCGGGACTGAACTGCTACTCCTGTCCGGCAGCGTCCGGGGCCTGTCCCATCGGGGCGTTTCAGGCAGTGGTGGGCTCGTCCAAGTTCAGCTTCTCCTATTATATCACAGGCTTTCTCATTCTGCTGGGCGTGCTGCTGGGGCGCTTTATCTGCGGCTTCCTCTGTCCTTTCGGCTGGTTTCAGGAGCTGCTGCATAAGATCCCGACAAAGAAGCTCTCCACAAAGAAGCTCAAGCCCCTGACATACCTCAAGTACGCCGTCCTGCTGGTGATGGTTTTCCTGCTGCCGGCGTTCCTTGTGAACGACGTGGGCATGGGAGACCCGTTCTTCTGCAAATACCTCTGCCCCCAAGGCGTGCTGGAGGGAGCCATCCCGCTGTCCCTTGCCAATTCCGGCATCCGGGCGGCGCTGGGCAAGCTGTTTACATGGAAATTCAGCATCCTGCTGTCGGTGATCGTGCTGAGCGTACTGTTCTACCGGCCGTTTTGCAAGTGGCTCTGCCCGCTTGGCGCGTTCTATGCGCTGTTCAACCGGGTGTCCCTCTTCCAGATGAAGGTGGATAAGAATAAGTGCATCTCCTGCGGGAAATGCGCCAGAGCCTGCAAGATGGACGTGGATGTGACGAAAACGCCCAACCACACCGAGTGCATCCGCTGCGGGATGTGCGTCCGCGCCTGTCCGACGAAAGCAGTGTGCTTCCGTTACGGCTTCGGCAGCGGGAAAGAAACAACAAAGAAAACAACAATGGAGGAATCAAAATGAACAGGAAGAGAATTTTTGCACTGGCTTTTGCCGTGCTGATGGTGCTGGCCCTGGCGGCCTGCGGCACGAAGAACAATGACAAGATGGGCGACATGAGCGGCAACGGCTCCGCCATGACCGGCGAGCCAAAAACCGCCGAGGAGGCTCTCGCCCTGCACAAGGAGCTGCTGGAGCGGGAGAACGCGCTCCTGTCGGAAAATACCGAGCTGTGGGAAAAGGTCTTTATGGAGGCCGACAAGGGCATGGCCATGATCGAGGACGGAAAAAACTACGGCGACTTCCTGTTGGATACCGTCGAGGCCGCTAAAGAGCAGTTCACCGACAAGGAGTATGAGTGGCTGAAGGAGGCCGCCACGGAGATCAGCAATATCGAAAACAAGCTGACCGCGCTGGAGGAAAAGTACCCTGAGATCGTGCAGCAATCCATGGACGGCGATATGAGTATACCCGCAGGCAGCGACACGAGCAACCCTCCCGACGACGGCAGTATGCAGAAGTTCCCCACCTTTGAGGGCA
>ERZ507065.607-NODE-607-length-22115-cov-11.294515_pt1 | contig 22115 bp, 20 predicted proteins | sample MGYA00513785_ERZ507065 | MGnify/ENA metagenome assembly ERZ507065
ATCTGGGCTATTGTCTAATCCCCTCCACCAAGGGCCAGAAAATGCTCATGCTGATTGGCAAGGGAGGCGAGGGCAAAAGCCGCATCGGTGTGGTGATGAACGCCATTTTCGGGCTCAACATGAACACCACTTCCATCCAGAAAGTAGAGAACAGTCGTTTTGCCAGAGCCGACCTGGAGGGCAAGCTGCTCATGCTGGACGATGATTTGGACATGAATGCCTTGACCAAGACCAACTATGTAAAATCCATCGTGACAGCAGAACTGCGGATGGATTTGGAACGGAAGAGAGAACAGAGCTATCAGGGGCTGCTTTATGTGCGTTTCCTCTGCTTTGGCAACGGGGCATTGACTGCACTTCATGACCGCAGCGATGGTTTCTTTCGCCGTCAGATCATTCTGACCACCAAAGATAAGCCTGTGGATCGGTTCGATGACCCGTTTCTTGCTGAGAAATTGATTGCCGAAAAAGAGGGAATCTTCCTCTGGATGCTGGAGGGATTGCGGCGGCTGATCGCCAATCACTATCACTTTACCATCAGCCAGAGAGCCAAGGACAATATCACTTCCGCAGTTCGGGATGCCAACAACATTCTGGACTTTCTCGATTCTGAGGGTTATGTGGCATTCAAGGCCTATTATGAAGCCAGCACCAAAAATCTGTATGCAGCCTATAAGCGGTGGTGCGAGGACAACGCCGAAAACCCACTGTCACCAAAGAGCTTTGCAAACCAGCTCAGCCAGAACGCAGAACGCTATCATTTGGAGCCGGTCAATAACCTGCACATCGGTGGTGGAAAACGGTGCCGGGGATATATGGGCATTTATGTTCTGCTCTCGCCAATGGAGTTGTAAAGAAACTCAAAACCTTCTGTTCGTGCGTTCATGCGTTCCTGATTGGGTACAACCTGTGGAACGAAGGAACGCACGAACGCAAAAAATCGAAGTTCATTTTTTATTGTTCGGCTCAGAGGCCGCTCTAAAATCCGAACTTTCCAATCAATGGTTGTGCAAGCAGTGAAAAACACTACCGTAAACAGAACGCAAATCATCATTTGGTGATTTACAGAATGGTGATAGTGGTATGCGGAAAGGTAACTATTTTCACGGTTTCGCTTGCAAGCCCACCTAATCGCAAAGTCGATGGGGTGCTGTTACAGACAGTTCTTCATGGACGCAATCCTGAGTGATTTTTTGAATGTTATCTGTTTTTACCGAGCCATGCAGCGAATATGCTCCACAGCAAACCAGCTTTACGAAAGAATGAGGTGTTTTCTATGAAATCCAATTTGAGAAATGAAATCAAGTCGTACATCGTGCGTTCGGGCTGCACGATGCAGGAGGTCGTTGACCAGCTTTCCGAGGATTACGGCTGGAGCGACAGCGTTTCCAACCTGTCCAACAAGCTCCAGCGGGAGTCTCTGCGGTATGTGGAGGCGGTTCAGCTTGCTGACGCCCTTGGTTATGACCTTGTATGGCAGAAACGGGCCAAACCGTAACCCCTGTTCCCATCAAAAACAGCGAACCGCTTTTGATGGACAGTCAGCGAAAGGATGTTTTCGCTGACAACGAAGGACTGCGATCCGGTGTCGGAGAGCAGGCATTCGGGCTGGATATGGAAAAGGAGCGCAGACGGATTTTCCGTATCCAGCAGCGGTCATCGCAATGACCGCAATTCCCCCTCGGAGAGCCCCTCGGGAGAGCCCACGGCACTTTGCAGACCTCTGGGCTGAAAGTGTTATAGTGGGTTATTACACTTCCCGCAGGAAGTGTATCCCCATCCCCCAGCCGTCTGCCGCATAACAGAAAGGAGCTGATTTTTATGGCCAGAAACGATGGAATCGACCGTACCAGTGCCAGAAATGTGGATGTCCCGGACAAGGACATCGGCAACACCCAAAAGCACAATGAACGGGAAAAAGACAGCTACCGCAACCCGGATATTATCCCGGAACGTCTCAGCTATAACGTCCACTTCAAAAAGGCATCCGCCAGCTATACGGAACTGTTTGCACAGATGGAATCCTCCGGCACGATTTCCACCCGTGGACTGAAACCGGATGCCATTCACTATGGAGAACTGATTTTCGATGTGAACTCCGCCTATTTCCACAATCACGGCGGCTATGAGTTTGCCAAGCAGTTTTATGCCGAAGCCTACCAAGCCGCTGTGAAGATTGTGGGCGGCGAACAGTATATCCTCTCTGCCGTCATGCACGCCGATGAGATCAACCGGGCCATGTCGGAAGCTCTGGGACAGGATGTGTACCACTACCACCTTCATGTGGTGTACGTCCCAGTGGTGGGAAAGCAGATTCTCTGGTCAAAACGGTGCAAGGATAAGGCTTTGGTGGGGACGGTCAAGGAGACCATTATGCAGGTCAGCCGCAGCAAAAAGTGGCTGTCCCAACCGGCGCTGGACGAAGCCGGGAATCCCGTTTTGCAGAAAAATGGAAAGCCGGTTCTAAAGAAATCCTACTCCATTTTGCAGGATGATTTTTACCAGCACATGAGAGCTGCTGGATATACCGACGTAGAGCGTGGAGAGCGAGGCAGCACCGAGGAACATCTGACGGTGACCCAGTTTAAGGTGGCACAGGAGCAGCAGCGGCTGGAAGATGTGACCGCCCAAATCGCTCAGAAAGAACAAACGCTGGACAGCGCACAGGCTGCTGTTGAGAAAAAACAGAAGGAGCTGCAATTCCTGCAAAAGCAAACCAAAGAACAGCGCACCGCCGCTTTGACTGTACAGGAAATCCGTTCTATGGGAAAAAAGACGATCACCGGCAATATTACTCTGACCCCATCCGAGTGCAGCACACTCAAGGATTATGCGGTCAATGGGATTCTTGCCAAGGCAGAAAACAGCCGCCTGGAAGCAAAACTGCAAAGCGCACAAAAAAGTGCCGCTGTCTGGAAACAGCGATATGAATCGCTGAAAGAACAGGCACGGCCTTATCTGGAAGCTGTCAAGCTCGCACCCGAAAAGGTGCGGGCTTTTCTTGACGCCATTTTGACACGAACTCGGCAAACAAAGCAACACGATCAATCTTCCCGCCGCAAATCGCAAGATATGGAACTTTAACAGAAAGGAATTTTTGCTTATGACCAATCTGACAACAAAACTCAATAAGCTGATGCTCGATGATTCTCCTTCGGAAAAGCTGATTAACGCTTGTGCTGAAATCGATATTGAATCCTGCTTTGACCCGATTTTTGAACCGCCGATTGATTTTCTGGAAGAATGCCGGAAACGCTGGGAAAACCTAATGAATCCTTTTACAGGTACGGTAGAACGAAAAATTGGAAATACCTGGTATCTGCTGGAGACTGTATGTGATGGAAATGAGCCGCTTACCCACAAGGTAAAACGGCTCATTTTCTCGGATAAGGAGGCGCTTTGTTCATGACACAGACTCAAATTCATGCTACAATATCATCATGCACACCGATTCTGTCAGCTGACCCAACCGTAAAGGAGGACGCTATGTTGGATCAGCAGAAAATCACCATCCTGTATTGCCGCCTCAGCAATGAGGATGCGCTGGATGGAGAATCAAATTCGATACAGAATCAAGAGATACTATGTAGAGGGTGGTTTCTCCCACCTAATACATATGACTGCGGCTCATTTGTGGTGAATGGAACAGCAGTTATAGGAAAGGAGTAGAAAAACCTATTAACCGCTGAAAATCAACACAAAAAGGAGCTGATTCTTATGAAATCTCTATTTGAGGAAATGGGTGTCACTTACCGACAAGAGGGAGATTATCTTATTCCCAATCTCTCGCTGCCGGAAGAACCGGAATACCAAATCGGCAAGTATGGGTGTATGCGCCGCAGCTATCTGAAGGAGCATCGTCCTGTTCTTTACGCAAATTTGCTCACAAGCGGAACGCTGCATCGTCACCTTGCCGAGATCGACCAAGCCTGCAATGAGCGTATGGAAATCATCGTTTCTGCAATGGCGAAGCGGGAAGGTGTGACCGAAGCACTCAAAGCCGCCGACCAGATGGAATGGGTGTGCCGCATGAACAACATCCGCAGCCGTGCGGAGGAAATCGTTCTGACCGAGCTTGTATATGAATGACAAATGCCCGTTATTGGCAGCATGGCCGATAACGGGCATTATCTTTATTCTTTAGGCGGTATAAACTTATACTTGCCCTTTCCAAAGCCACTGACAGGCTCAATCAAATCCGCATTTTTCAGTTTTGTAATGAGATTCCCTGCGGCAGTAACAGAATCCTTTGTGATAGCAGCTATATCGGATCGGCCAAAGACACCATCGACGCCCATATTTGCAAATACCGCTTTCGCCTTTGCAATCGTACCTTGGCTTGCGTTCAGCCGGTCAATCGCAACCTCAATCGCAACATTTTCATCTTCAATCGTAATCTTGGTTGTGTTTGCCGCCGCTCCATAATTCAGATTATAGAGCGTAACTTGGAACGAACTGGCATCGGAATAGAATTTTGGCTCCAGTTCGTCACGGTAATTGTGAGCGGCGCGGTAGGTTTCCGTGATTTTCTTAAAGCCGCTGCCTTGCCGCTCCATATAGCCCAGTCGTCCGAAAATATCTGCAAGGACGGGATTACGGCGCGTGGAGGAAATGCTGGATAGATCCCGTTCCTGTATCCGTGTGCCGTCTGCCATACCGCCGGGAGAATAAATGGCAAGGCGGTCATCGTAAATGTCGATGTGAACTTCGCTGCCCAAAATCAGATAATCACGATGGATCAGCGCATTGACAAGCGCCTCAAAAACGCTCCGCTCGCAGTAGTCGGGCATCTCAACACGAGAATCGGCGGTTTTCTTCCAGCGTGTTTTCATATTCCGCTTAACAAAACTGACACCCTCATTGAGCAGAATGATCAGGCTGCCGGAGAATTCTGCGCTGTCAAGTGCATCCACCATGCCGCCGCTTTTATCAAGGCCGTTCCAGCGTGTGCAGAACAGGCGGGAATGCCTGATGGGAGAATCATCTGCAAGCAAAGCGCCTGCATTGGTCAGCTTGCCGTGTTCGTCCCGCATATCGAAGGAATCGAACAGCTTTTCTTCCATGCTGTTGCCCGTCCAAGCCTTATACCGTTCGCGCAGCTTGGAAAAAGCGTAATCCTTGAAATCATACTCGGAAACCAGTTCGTCATAGGTGCGGTGCATCCCTTTGAGAATCAGCTGATTCAGCACATAGGACGGGGCAATCACGCTTTCATTGCCAATGCGGATATACGCCTCCATAATGCCGTCCGCTTTGTAGTAATACGGTGTGGAGCGCCCTGCTGACACAGACAGCACAAGAATATCCTTGCCGTCCTCCTGTTCTGGTGCGAGGATAAAACTCGGATAAGGCGTGATACGCTCTTTGATCAAGCGGCTGATTGCCTCCGCATTGTTCTGTGCGTCAGCTAAGCCGACAACATTTCTGTCATTATCAATACCGAAAAACAGCGTGCCGCCAATGCCATTTGCAAAGGCGCTGACGCTTTTGAGCCAGCTTTTCGGCTTCTTTACCTCCAGCGCGACCTTGAAATCGCATTCGGTCGCTTCTGCGATCCAGCGGTCAATCATTATTCTCACCGTCCTTTCCCTTATTCTTCCCTCTGCTCTTATAGACATTATACTGATTCTTGCACCGGGCGCTGCAAAATGCGGAATTGGAACGGCTGCTCAGGAACACCTTCTGGCAATGCTTGCACAGCCGCAGGGGCTTTTCTCCATCCACCAGCAGGAAGCTGAACATCATCTGGATGCCCAGCAGCAGGGAGTGAAAGTCCCAATAGATGGTCGGCTTGTCCAGCAGCTCAATATGATAGCTGGGCGCAATGCCGCCGAAGGCTGCCATGCCCATACGGTACAGATTTCTTGTATCCTCGTCGATCAGATCATAATCGTTGTAGTACAGAATAGATGTGGTTAGGGTGAATGCCCAGTCCTTGAACTGCTGCGCTACCCAGTCATAGGCTTCAGCATACTCCCGCTGGAAGCTCATGGTTTTTGCCATGGGTTCACTCGCAAAGGTCATGGTCAGTGCCACCATCATGTTATCGCCGGACACACTCCAACTGGACTCAATGCCCTTCTTGACCAGATCCAACTGGTCAAATGGATAGAACAGGGCAAGATAGTCCTCGGTTTCCATGGACTCCGCCTTGATGAAGTGGTTTTTCGGCAGATACACCTTTTCATAGTCCATAAAGGACGGCGTGGTAGGCAGCGCCGTCATCAGACCCAGCAGACCGTAATGGGTCACAAACTCCAGAATGGCCTTCTGCACCTCGTCCTCCGGGCTGCGGTTCATCATCAGCATTCCCACATTCAGCGCATCCAGCACGATTCCTGGCGCTTCCTTCAAGGGATTATAGATATCGGGCTTGGCATTCTTCCCCGGCGTGATATATCGCTTGCCGTCTGCGGCTATTTTCAGTTCATAGCGGTCATACCGTACCCAATGGGAACGGGACTGCTCAAAGAGATTCTTCATGGTACTGTTCCTCTCTGCTCGTAATCCAACTATATATTAACCATATTACTATTGTATCAACCGTCCTTGGCTTCGTCAAGGGCGGCTTTTTTTCTTCCTCGGCTTCGTTTTGTTTTCCCGGCGGATCACGGCATCCTTGCCCATGGTTTGCAGCAGTGCTTCATATTCCTCTACGAACTCGCGCTCCCGCAGCGTAAGTCCATGATCGTTTTCCAGCTTTTCACTCAGATGCTCGTACATCCGCTTTTGCAGCTTTTTCTGAATGGTCATCCGCAGCTTTCGGATGTTCCGGTCGGATTGCCCACGGATGGCAGCAAGCCTTGTGGTGCTGTATTGCTTGACGAACAGGTAGTACAGTACCTCCTTCTGTTCATCGCTGAGGGTGAAGAAGAGCTTGGAGAGAAACCGGTTTGCTGTCAGCTGGTGCAGCTCGTAGGGACAGGAGAAGATGATGTCAAGAAAATTTCCCTGACAAAGCTGGCGAAACCTTGGCAAATTCATCCACATCGGGGCGATCTTCGGATCAGGCACGGCCTGAAACTCCAACGGCACATCCCCGCGCAGATTTTCGTGGTCACGCTCCCGGCGTTCCCGATTTCTGTCCAGCTTGTTCCACTCGTCCACAACACTCAGAAAATCCGATTCCGTCCGGGCTGCTTCCTCCAGCCGCCGCAGAGCCTCTGCGCGAATTTCCCGTTTGAGCCGTTTTTCGCTGGTGGGCGCGGCTTCTTCCTCCTCGTCCTCCAGCTCGGCGGCATAGTTTCTGGGATGCTCGTCCTGCTCCAGCTCTCTCTCCAGCTCCAGCGTGCGTTCCTCTGCAAGCGCTTCCTCCAGCGATTCGTTCTCCGGCGCACCGTCCGACGCATCCTCCCAATCGGCAAAGCTGTCCGCAGCCATTTCAAGGCCGGTTTCCTCTATTTGCTCCTCGGCATCTTCTTCCTCATCGGAATAATCATCATCCCACAGCAGTTCATCCTCCCATGGTTCCACGACAGCTTCACCTCCCCGAAAAAGAATTTTCTTTTTTTCAAAAACAGTTCCGATTTACACCCCGTATTTCTCCTATTAGTGAGAAGTAATTTGACACTCGGTTACTCGGATTACTTTCTCAACGCAGAACAAAGGAAAAGGAGGAACGCAGAGCGCGGCAACGCCATGGAAAAGAGATATGACACATTCGGCTTACAATCGCCGGAACCACAATCAGTATACCAAAATACGATGAGTTTTTCAAGGAGGGACAGTATGGAGCAGAACAAACGAGAACAGTTTATCATCCGCCGAATCGGCGGCACCACCTACAAGGTCAGAGTCGTGTTCAACGAAAGCGGCGGCGAGACCATGGAGGATAAAATTTTACGGATTGTACGCAATGATATGGTTACAAGTGACGGAACCTGTGGTATAATGGAGACACCACAAATGAGCCGACAGTCTGAAAGGAGCGCATCATGAGCGTGAAACAGACTGAAAGCAAAATTACCGCTCTCTATGAGCGGCTGTCCCGTGACGATGACAACGCCGGGGATAGTAATTCCATCGTGAATCAGAAAAAATATCTCGAAAGCTATGCCCAGCAGAGGGGCTACACCAACTGCCGACACTATACGGACGACGGCTGGAGCGGCGGCAATTTCGAGCGCCCGGCATGGAAGCAGCTCATCGCAGATATTGAGGCAGGCAAAGTTGCCCATGTGATCGTCAAGGATATGAGCCGGGCGGGGCGTGACTATCTGCAAACTGGCTTTTACACGGAGGTATTCTTCCGGCAGCACGGTGTTCACTTTGTCGCCATCGTCAACAGCGTGGACAGTGACGACCAGAACAGCAATGAGTTTGCCCCCTTCCTCAACATCATGAACGAATGGTATCTGCGCGACCTGAGCCGCAAGCAGAAAACCGCCATCCGTGTCAAGGGGGAATCCGGCAAGCCCACCACCAACTGCGCCATTTACGGCTACAAGAAAGATCCGGAGAACAAATACCACTGGCTGATCGACGAGGAAGCGGCTGCCGTGGTGCGGCGTATTTTCCGATTGACCATCGAGGGCAAAGGTCCCTATGACATCGCCCGCATTCTGTTCGATGACAAGATCGACACCCCTGCGGTCTACTTCGGCAAGCAAAACAAGGGCATCTGGAAAAGCAAAGAGGAATTTTCCAATCCCTATAACTGGAGCGGCTATGTCGTGGGACAGATCCTCTCCAAGCCGGAGTATATGGGGCATACGGTGAATTTCCGCTCCCACAAGCAGTCCTATAAAGATAAAAACGCCGTGATGAATCCCAAGGAGGATTGGCTCATCTTTGAGGACACCCACGAGGCCATCGTGGACAGGGAGACATGGGAGCTTGCGCAGAAGCTCCGCAAGACGCCAAAGCGCATTGACACGCTGGGAGAAGCGAATCCGCTGACCGGGCTTTTGTACTGCGCTGACTGCGGAGAAAAGATGTATAACCATCGCTCCAAAGGCGGCACAGAGAATAATCCGTACCCATCTGACTTTTTCGACTGCTCTGCCTATACCCTGGCGCATCAGAAACGGACAAGTGCCTGTTTTGGTCACTACATCTCCACCAAGGCTCTGCGCACCCTGATTCTGGACACCATCCGCACGGTCAGCACCTTTGCGATTTCCAATCAGGAGGCGTTCATGGAAAAGGTGCGCTCTGCCTCCCAGCTCCAACAGGCAGAAGCGGCCAAGGATGCCAAGCGAAAGCTGAGCAAGGACAAAAAGCGCATTGCCGAGTTGGACACCATCATCAAAAAGCTCTATGAATCCTTTGCCGTCGGGCGCATTACCGATGAACGCTTTGACCGCCTGCTGGCAGATTACGAAGCCGAGCAGAAAGCGCTGCAAACTGCTGTCGCAGAAGCGGAAGAAAAGCTGTCCGCTTTCGCAGAGGACACCGCCCGTGTGGAGCAGTTTTTGGAGCTGGCAAAGAAGTACACCGATTTTTCCGAGCTGACCACGCCCATGATCAATGAGTTTATTGAGAAAATCATCGTCCATGCCCCAGAGCGCATTGACGGCGACAGGGTGCAGGAGGTGGAGATCCACCTTCGCTTTATCGGGCAGTTTGAGCTTCCCGCGCCGGAGCTGACCGAGGAAGAAATCAAGCGGCAGGAGCAGCTCAAGCGACATCGCATTAAAAGCCGGGAACGGTATCAGAAAATCAAGGCTGGTGAACACGCTGTCGGTCAGCCTTTCATGCTGACCTGCAAGTGCTGCGGGCAGGAATTTGCATCCAAACGGACGAACACCCTGTTCTGCGGCCCCAACTGCCGGGCAAAATTCTACCGGCAGGAGGCGGCAGAAAGCCGCAGCCGGGAGTGTACCTGTGAAAACTGCGGCAAGGTGTTTCCTACGACACGAAGCAGCGTCAAATACTGCTCCGATGCTTGCCGGTATGCAGCACAGATCAAGCGGCAGGGCGCACGGAAGAAAGCCTTGCGAGAAGCCAAGAATGAGGAAGAAATCAAAACATCATAAGAAAAGACACAGACGGCGGCTTGCCCCAGATCGGGCAGGCCGCCGTTTTTGCGCAGAAATGGAGGTATCATGCGTATTTTTGAAATCGTAAAAGAAAACATCAATCTGCGGGAAGCGGCAGAGCTGTACGGGATCGATGTGAACCGATACGGCAAAGCCCTCTGCCCGTTTCACAATGACCGACATCCCAGCCTGTATGTGGCCGACGACCACTATTATTGCTTCGCCTGCGGGGAGCACGGGGATGTGATCGACTTTGTGGGCAGGCTGTTTCAGCTTTCACCCTACGATGCGGCACGGAAGCTGATGACAGATTTTCATCTCAGCCCGGACAAGCCGCCCAGCGCAGCAGCGCTTCACGCAAAACGCATCCGAACAGAAGCACAGCAGCTCATGGAAAACGAGCGGCTGTGCTTTTCTGTTCTGTCTGATTACGCCCGTGTGCTGCGGAACTGGAAGGTGCGGTATGCGCCGCAGTCACCTGATCAACCTGTTCACGCACGGTTTACGGAAGCCTGTCGCAAGCTTGATGAAACGGAATACTATCTGGATATTTTGTGCGCCGGGGATTCCCATGAACGCGCCGAAGTGGTGCAGCACCAGATGGAAGACGGCAAGCTGGACAGGCTGCGAAGAAGATTAGAGGAAATTCACAAGGAGGAATTGGAAGATGGAAATGACACCGCAGGCGTGGCCTGACTGGTACGATGGCAGGCATATCAATGAAGTGCTGTTCTGCCAGCAGTTTTTGGACAAGCACCCCATGAAATGTGTGCGCGGGCGGCTGTTCACGGTAGACGGGTTGATAGAGGACGAGGGGCAGATCGGCAATCTCATTCTGGAGGAAATCTCCGGTGTGCTGACCTCCGGACTGTCCAAAGTCGTGATAAATCTGCTTGCCAGCATCAAGCTGCAAGCCTATTCACCGCCGCTGCCCATTGAAACGGATCGCATCCATGTTGCCAACGGAACGTATTTCATGGATGGCAGCTTCACCGCCGACAAGAGCTACTGCAACAACCGGCTGACGGTCGCCTACAACCCAGACGCGCCTGAGCCAAAACGCTGGCTGCAATTCCTGTCCGAGCTGCTGCAACCGGAGGACGTTCCCACCTTGCAGGAGTTTCTCGGCTACTGTCTGCTGCCAACCACCAAGGGACAGAAGATGCTCATGCTCATCGGCAAGGGCGGCGAGGGCAAAAGCCGCATCGGACTGGTCATGCGCTCGCTGCTGGGCGACAGTATGAATACCACCAGCATCCAGAAAGTCGAGAGCAACCGGTTCAGCCGCGCGGACTTGGAAAACAAGCTCCTGATGGTGGACGATGATATGGATATGAGCGCCCTGCCCAAGACGAATTATATCAAATCCATCGTGACTTCGGAGTGCAAGATGGACATGGAGCGCAAGGGCGTTCAGAGCTATCAGAGCCAGCTTTATGTTCGCTTCCTCTGCTTCGGAAACGGTGCGCTGACCGCCCTGCACGACAAGTCCGACGGCTTTTTTCGCCGCCAGATCGTGCTGACCACCAAAGACCGGCCCGCAGGCAGAGCGGATGATCCGTTTCTGGTGGACAAGCTGCTGCGGGAAAAGGATGGTATCTTCCTATGGTGTCTGGAGGGGCTGCACCGGCTGATTGGGAACAACTATCAGTTCAGCATTTCGGGCAAAGCCAGAGAAAATATGGAGACGGTCAAGCGCAGCAGCAACAATGTGATCGAGTTTCTGCAATCTGAGGGCTATATACGCTTTCGGGCAGACAGCGAGGCCAGCTCCAAGGCAATTTATGAAGCCTACACAAGATGGTGCGACGACAACGCGCAGAAGCCCATGTCTGCCAACCGGGTCAGCTCTGAGCTTGCACAAAATGAGCGGCTTTACAATGTAGAGGCCACCAACAATGTCCATGTCGGCGGTAAGCGGGTGCGGGGCTTTGTGGGTATTGAGGTGATCAATCCGCCGCCGTATTGAAAATAAGAAACGGACTTCAAAACTGCCGTACACGCCGTACACTCTGTACGGCTGTTTTTGATTTCATTCTTAAAAACCGCTTTTGCTTGTGAGCACCGTGGAGTATTTCACGTCAACGTGTAAAATCTGCCGCTGAACCGACGGCTGGTACACAAAACCGGCGTACAGAAGCGTACACAAGAGGGCTCTTCTGTACCGAGCCGTACACCGGCGGCTCAATCTTGCAGCCCCAAAATCAATGCTTGTGAAATCCGTGAAGATTTTCGCCGTAGGTCGAACGCGCTGCACCATCCGGTGATTTACCGAAGCGTGAAGCCGCCGCACTGGACTGTGGCATATCCTGCCATTTCGTATGCTTTCGCACAAAACGATGAAGCTGGTAGGGTACTGTTACGAACAGGGCGTCACGGACGGAAATCTGAGCGGATTTGCGGCACAGCAGATTTTTCACCACAAAGCGCACACAGTTCACTTACTCAAAAACCAATATCACGAAAATATGGAGGTAAAAGTTGATGAAATCCAATCTGAGAAATGAGATCAAGTCATACATCGTCCGTCAGGGCATGACCATGCAGGAGGTCGTTGATCTACTGCGGGATGAACACGGCTGGTCTGACAGCGTATCAAACCTGTCCAATAAGCTCCAGCGGGAATCCCTGCGCTATGTCGAAGCTGTCCAGCTTGCCGACGCGCTGGGCTATGAAATCGTCTGGCAGAAACGAAGATAAGGAGGGCTTTCGCATGATGACAGATGCGGAAAAGAAACTGTTGCAGGCACAGCACCGGTTGGAAGAAGCGCAGGCGCGGGATCGGGTCAAGGAGCGCAAAGCCAGAACACGCAGGCTCATTCAGGAGGGCGCAATTCTGGAAAAGGTGCTGCCAGAAGTGCGGACGATGGAGCCGACTGTACTGGAGGATTATCTGATACAGAAGCTGCCGCAGCACGATTGAATCTGCTGGGAGGTCTCCGGGAAACCGGGGACCTTCCTCTTTTTTCTCCCAAAGGGCGCACTTACTCACCACCCCGAAGGGGCGGTGGTATGCCTACGGCATCGTGCGCTCTCCGAGGGGGATTTCGCTTTCTGCGGAAAGCGACAGACAATGCCACAGCACCTGCGGGCGCTGCTGTCATCGTCTGCGCGATTGGGCAAATACCGTCGCTTCAACCGACGCTATTTTTCCAACCGCCTGCGCAAACCTGCCACCGGCAGCTTTGCCGCAGAGATGGACGGGCGTTCTGCCCGTCCATTTTCTCTTTTACGAAAGAGAAACAGAAAAAAGAAAACGAGGTGAACGAACGATGGCAATTTATCATATGGAAGCGAAGGTGGTCAGCCGGGGCGCAGGGCGCTCCGCCGTGGCCGCCTCTGCTTACCTAAGCTGTTCCCGTCTCTACAACGATTACGATGGGATACAGCACGACTATACGAAAAAGCGGGGGCTTGTCTGGCAGGAGGTGTTTCTGCCGAAATGTGCCCCGCAGGAATGGCAGGATCGTGAAAAACTATGGAACGCCGTGGAGGAAGTGGAGACAGCCAAGGACAGCCGTTTGGCGCGGGAATTTGTCGTTGCCCTGCCCATAGAGCTGAACCGTGAGGAACAAATTGCGCTGCTGCAAGAATTTATCCGAGAGCAGTTTGTATCAGACGGAATGTGCGCTGATGCCGCCATTCATGACACCGACGGTCACAATCCCCATGCCCACATTCTGCTGACGGTGCGTCCACTGGACGAACGGGGCAAGTGGCAGTACAAAACCGAGAAGGAATACCTCTGCATGAGAAACGGCGAGGAACGAGGTTTTACCGCCGCCGAATTCAAGTCGGCGCAGAACGATGGCTGGGAGAAGCAATATCCCTACAAGGTCGGCAAAAAGAAGGTGTACATGACACCATCTGCTGCTGAGGCGCAGGAGCTTATCCGTGCAGACAAGCATCCCAAAAGCACCCGCTACGGCAGACAGAATCCCATCTCCGAACGCTGGAACAGCGAGGAACAGCTTGTATCATGGCGGGTGGCATGGGCTGATGTGACCAACCGTTATCTGGAAAGTGCTGGACGGGAAGAACGCATTGACCATCGCAGCAACGCTGCACGGGGGCTGGATGAGATCCCCACCATCCATGAGGGCGTGACAGTGCAGGCATTAGAGCGTAAAGGAATCGTCTCTGACCGCTGCGAGATGAACCGGCAGATCAGGGCAGACAATGCGCTGCTGCGGGAGCTGAAAGCCGAAATCAAGAAGCTGGCCGCACTGGTCGCTCGTACTGTCCCCGCCATTGCGGAAGGGCTGGAAAAGCTACGCAGCCGTGTGCTGATCTTCTGCTATCAGCTCTCTCATATTCGCAACGGCAAATCGCATATTCAAAAATCCCTTGCCGTATGGAAGCCGGAGCTGGAGCGTTACACCGGTCTGGTGCAGCAAATCAAGGAAAAGAGCAAGGAACGCAAAACATTGGTTGCCGAGAAAAAGGCATTGCCAATATACCATGTGAAACGCCACAAGGCGCTGGCTGTCCGCATTGCAGAGCTGACGGAAGATTTAGAGGAACTGCGTTCCGAAAAGGCGCTTCTTTTTCAAAAACTTGAGTATGCGGAGGATGCAGGCGCAGAGGAATTCCGCAAGGATATTGCCACCATGGAGGCTGGACTGAAAAAGCTGGAGGCGCAGGAGCAAAGATACTCTGCCGAGTTGGATAAGGCGCTGGCTGAATACGCAGAGCTGAAGGCACAGGCTTCGGATTTTGATTCGGTGGAGCTGTACCAAGCACGGCAGGTCCTCCGTCCTGCGCAGGAAAAGGCAGCGGAAAGGCAGTTGGAGGAAACCTTGCAGAAGAAGCCTTCTCTTATTATGCTGCTCAGCGCAAAGCAGGAAGTATCCAGACTGCTTGGAGAGGACACAGAAGAGCGGCAGGCACGGCAGATGGTTATTCGTCGGCAACGGTCAGACCCGCAAAAGCCCAAGCACTTCCAGCGCTAAGTGATAAAAATGCACATTTTCCCTATTGACTTTTCAACTCTAATCCGTTAGAATAATACTAACAGATTAGAATGAAAGGCCGATAGAATGAGTACACCAAAAGTTTTTGAAAGCGAATACCGTTTTTGCCTGATCCTTTGGGATCATGAACCCATCAAGAGCAGAGATTTAGCTCAACTTTGTGAAGAGCAACTAGGCTGGAAGGTTACTACCACTTACACGGTAATAAAGCGTTTGTCGGAGCGTGGCGTGATAAAGAATGAGAATACGATCGTTTCTTCGCTGGTATCCAAGGAGCAGATACAGACAGCTGAAATTGAAGAATTGGTCGAGAAGAAATTTGCCGGTTCGATTCCAGCTTTTTTGACCGCATTTACCAAAAGCCAACAGCTCACGGCAGATGAAATTCAGGAGATACAGCAGATGATTGACCGCTTTCGGAAGGAGCATCCGGATGACTGAATTGTTTATGAAGCTGCTTAATATGAGCGTCAATGCCGGATGGCTTGTTCTGGCTGTTCTTCTTGTTCGCATCATGTTCCACAAAGCTCCAAAATGGCTGTTCCCCTTATTGTGGAGCTTTGTTTGGATCCGGCTTCTCATGCCAAACGCATTGCAAAGTCGCTTGAGTGTCATTCCTGATATAAGTGGCTTTTCGGCATCCGAGCAGGGCCTGCTTTCTGCTAAAGGTTTCACTGCTCCTGTTCCTTATGTTGGAATCGTCTGGTGTACTGGTATGGCAGCAATGCTTCTGTTTGAAGCATTAAGCTATGTACATCTCCGCAGCAAAGTAAAAACTGCTGTCCGGCTCTCGTCAAACGTGTATCAAAGCGAGCATGTGAATGCTCCATTTATTCTTGGCCTGTTTGCGCCGCGCATCTATATTCCGTTCCATATAAAGAGCAAGGAATTGGATAGCATAATTGCACATGAACGTGCGCATATAAAACGCCGCGATCATTGGCTAAAGCCCATTGCGTTCTTAATTCTTTCTCTTTATTGGTTCAATCCTTTGATTTGGATTGCGTATTATTTCCTTTGTAAAGATATTGAGTTGGCATGTGACGAATACGCTATCAAGGATATGAGTGATTCTCAGCGCGCTGCGTATTCGCAGACGTTGCTCTCCTGCACTGCAAACCAGCGTATTTTTGCGGCCTGCCCGCTGGCCTTCGGCAGTAAGAATGTGAAAACACGAATCCGTGCTGTACTTTCTTATCGAAAGCCTCATACTTGGATCATAACCGTGACCGCGATACTTGTTTTGGCAGTTGTCGCCTGCTTTATGACAAACCCGAGACAACCAAAAGAAAGTACTGCTCAGGGTAGCAACTATATTGATCTAAATCAGCCTCCAACATTGGACGTGATTCAAAATGGACAAACTATTTCGGATAGAAGTAGTAGCGAAGATCGGCAACGTGAAGTAGAGCTTGAGAGCGCTTTGTTGGGAGAAGCGATAAAGAAGCAAGAGTCTCTTACTCAAATTCAAACAACTGATTTTTACAGATGAAAAGTCCTACGTTATCTATAGGATTGACGTTAATTTAACTGTCGATGTGGTTACATGGAAGGATGGAAAATTCATGAAAATCATTTGAGGAAGCACATGGCCTGTCTGTTCAACGGATTCTGGCTCATGTGCTGAACCAAGAAGACATCAGACAAAAATCAGTTAAAAAGGAGCGTTGTTTATGCAAAAGATCAAGTCACTGGCCGCAGTTTTTCTGGCCCTTTTTATCCTCGCAGCGATTCCGACGCAGGCTCTCGCCGCCGAAGCTCATGTTGATGCTATCACTGCACATACTCATCAATGGTATTTTGACCATTATGACACTACGTATATCCCAATTGACGATGAAACTCACTTAAAGACGCTCTATCCTGTGTATAAATGCTCCGTTTCTGGTTGTAGTGCTTTCGACATCAGGGATGGTTATGAATCAACGCCGTCCCATACAATGACCAGTTACTCGTATACGGGGAGCAATTATCATGCGGGTAATTATCATTATATCCGCTATGAACGGCATTGCGTCCAGTGTGGACATTCCACTGGCTATTGGGATCATTACAGCTGCCCCGGTAATGGGCATTGCATCCTGCCCCAGTCTGTTTTCCCGGTTTTGACAGATAAGTAAGTGACAGCTGAGCAGCGGCATGGGTGAATATTTCTCCCATGCCGCTGCTTGCATTATTGGAGTGCAGTTAAATGATTGTTTTCTTTTACGAAAAGGTGCGCTTAAAGCGCGGCGCTTGGCAGACGGTGAGTATTGTATTGCTGATAGCTTTCCTTTGTGCATTTTTTACTCTCTTTGATGGCTTCATTTGCCAGAAAGAACAGGATATGGAGAGCGCCTACGCAGTGATTCCCGTAACTGTCGTCGTATCCAATCTTACCGGCACGAAAACCGATGACCTGAAAATTACAGACTATATTATCAACTACTTTCTCTCTGACAAATATGCTTATGGCGGGGAGCTTCAGGAAAAAGCATTTTCCTCCTATGTGAAGGATGTTTGCCTGAAAGCATCTGTCTATTACAGCCAAGGGACGGGTTTTTCGAGTCGGCAAAAGCTGATTGGCATTACTTCTGTTGATGCCGCATCGGAATTGGCACCCGTTTCAGGAAATTCGATTACTTATTTTGAAGGATACGACGAATCAATTTTTACCTCAAATAAAGCAGCGTGTCTTGTTTCGACCGCAGCGGCAGAAGAACTGTCGCAAGATACTGATAATAATGGTAATGTCATATTGACGGTTCAGATGTCGCCTGCTGCGACCGGTGAAGCGGCCACACAGATTTCGCTCGAAATTGCTGGGACGTATTCGTCGGAATTTCAAACGATCTATTGTCCATTCAGCTGCGTTGCCGCAGTACAAATAGAGCTGGATGGGAAGATTACGGGGGATAGCTTGAGCGCCACAGTGCGCGATAATCATGAGCTGGACGAATTCCGGCAAATACTGATACGTCACTTCGCAAATGTGGACCCCTCCGGGCATCAAGAAGAAATCAATAATTCTCCAGCTCTCCGATATCAGCAATTTGCCATAACAGTTCATGACGAAACACTCCGCGAAACCCTGAATGCTTTGAATCGAAATCTGCAAACACTGTATCGACTAAAACCAATTTTTGCCTGCATAGAGGTCATGATTGGTGCTGCCGCAGGTTTTTTCTATATTCATATCCGAAGGCGGGAATTTGCCATTGCACGATCTCTTGGTACAAAACGCATTGAAACAGTCATTATGGTATTCGTCGAGATATGTCTGATGTTTTTGGTTGGCGCAGCTATTGGAACAATTCTCATCCTGGTTGTCCAAGAGACTGCCATCCAATATGCCATGGCCGCAGCACTCTTTTTTGCTATGAATGTCGGGGCAATTACAGCTTGCTTGATGGCAACTGGAAAAAGCGGAATCCGATTACTACGGGAGGTTGAGTAGTATGTCCGTATTATCTGTGCAAAGTGTTTCTTATTCATACAAAACAAAATACCAAACTGTTCAGGCTGTAAAAGACGTCTCCTGTGATTTGAGTGCTGGAACTTTTTATGCGTTAGTCGGCAAAAGTGGAAGTGGGAAGACAACGCTGCTTTCATTACTGGCAGGATTGGATACGCCGCAGAGCGGAGACATAATAGTCGGCGGCCAAAGTTTGCGGGAAATCGACGTGGATATCTACCGTCGCAAGCAGGCGTCTGTGATTTACCAAAGCTATAATTTGTTTCCACTTATGACTGTTTGTGAAAACGTCATGTATCCCTTAAAACTGCTGAGGCATTCCGATGCCGATGCAAAAAAAGAGGCGCAGATTGCTCTTGAAAAAGTAGGTCTGGGCGAAAGCTATTGGAAGCGACTTCCTGCCATGCTGTCAGGCGGCGAACAGCAACGAGTCGCAATTGCCAGAACATTAGCCGTTCATACGCAGATCATTCTCGCAGATGAGCCTACGGGAAATCTGGATACAGAAAACAGCACACAAATTATTCAGCTGCTTTCCAGACTGGCACATGAGGAAAACTGCTGTGTAGTGGTTGTCACACATGATCTGGAGGTAGCCAAAGCAGCGGATGTTGTATTCCGTATGGACAGCGGCAGACTCAAGGAGGAAACTGTATGACCCCTTTGAAACAGCTCTTTCGACAACCGGTTCGTTTGTTTGCAATCTTCCTGCTGGTGGGAATGGCCTCCGCTTTTATCTGCCTGAGCGCAGGCGTATTTGCATCCGCTAAAGCAACGCTCGCGCAAATTGAAGAACGTTATGTAACCATTGGTGTCCCAACAACGGAGACAGCAGACGTAGCAACAGAGTACAACGGGCTAACGCTCCACCATGAAGAAAGTGTAATAAGTCAAGATATGTGGGCGTATATGGATCAGCTTGCTGCGGATGGAACAGTCATAAAAGGTGCGTACCAACAAAAATATATCAGTGCTTATTGCCCCTCCATTCAGAGTGTTACCAGCGGCAAGGAAGACGGCACATATGCGCCAAGCCTTGATTCTCCGTATAACAGGGCAATTATGATCGTTCGGGTTACATCGGTAGATAAAACGAATCTGCCGGAGTCTACTGAACTTGCTTCAGTATCTGTTACTGCTTCGATTGAAAACGTTGTTAAAATGCATCCGGACTATGCTGTTCGCAGCACACTGCGCCTCATCATAGGGTGCAACTCTCAGGAAGAGTTAGATGCTCTTGATATCCGTCCCGGAGGGCGGTATTTGGTCTTTGGATCAGATTACATTGACCGCGATTTGGAACTGCGTACAACGTTGGCAGGAACGCACCGATGCTCTGTGGAAGATATTGATTTGTCTAGAATATCCTATGATTTGACAGAGGACGAAAAGAAAACAGCTTCGCCAGATTTTCTGCCGATAGCAAAATATTCCTCTGGTGAAAAAACGGCCATTCTAGGGCAAGACATGGTTGATGCAATATATTCCTGCACAATGACCGTTACACATTGGCATGGCTTGTATTCTGAAACACAACTGGACTATGCAATTGACGGCTCTGAAACAGGTGTGTTGCTAAACGACCAATACCTTGATGCATACATGACCCAGTTGGAAACGGATCTGGATGTTTTTCTAAGCTCGAATGCAGGAGTGGAATGGCGAAGCGCAGTTCAAGAATTGGATACGCAATATCATACTGTCAGTGTAATTGGTACAGATCTTCTGGAAAGCATGTATTGTTTCCATCAAAAGGACTCTTTCGTAACAGAAGGACGGAGTTTTGGGGCGGACGATTATAAAAATGGCTCTAATGTCTGCCTGATTTCTGAAACAACTGCCATTGCAAGCGGACTCGGTATAGGGGACAGCATTGATTTGTCGTTCTATTGGGGTCCAAACCCTCTTGCTGATTTAACAGCTCCGGAATGGAAGGTACAGCCACAGCGTTTTTCCCAAAAGATTGGGGTTTCGGGTGATGCGAAAACGTATCAGATTATAGGGATTTACCGACAGTCAGACTTGTGGGATACCGCAGACTATCGCTTCCTTCCGAATACCGTCTTTGTCCCTAACACTTCTCTGCCAGAAAACTGCTATAGTAGTCGAAATGGCGTTTTCTTTACATACGTTCTGCAGAACGGAAAGGTATCTGCGCTCCAAGCTGCACTGGAATCGAATGGATACCCGGCAAACATTCTGTTTTGCTTTGATAACGGATACACTGAAATCGCCGAAACTTTGCATGGATTTTACAGCAGTGCGCAGCAGCTTCTTTTCGCTGCCTGCATAACAGCGAGTGCGGCCCTGTTCGTATTTCTTGCTCTGTTTGTAAACCGTCAACGGCGGACGCTTGGCCTGATGCTCTCGCTTGGTTCCGGTAAAAGGACCGCTGTGATGTTTAGCTGGGAGGTAGCTGCAATACCTATCATCCTTGCGACAATAACTGGGATCATTGTTGGAATCCTTACAATGAATGCTACGACACTAAATCTGTTTTCCTCCGTTTCAGAAGTGCTTAATACAAGTTTGAGCGGTGCAGCCACGATTGGATATAACGATATGATAACGGAAGTCGTATCAATGCCAATTGCGGTTATTGTGGCAGGTGTCCTGCAACTGATTGTTTATATTGTGGCGACTTACCTGCATTTGCAGCGGTTGGCGCAACGATCCCCGCTTGAGTTAGTGCGGAAAGGCTAAGTTTCAGTATTGACAAGAAAAAGCAAACTTGATTGGTTATCAATTCCAATACTTCATTTAGAGAGCGCCCTGTCATGATTATGTGCAGGGCGCTCTCTTATGAGGAAAATACCCTTGACAAATCTCGTCTCAAAAAGAGTTTTTAACCCGGTATGCAGCCGAGCATGGCTACACCAACCTGAAAATTCTGGTGGATGACGGATATACGGGAACCAATTTTGACCGCCCTGGCGTACAGGAAGGCTTTGCACTGGTTAAGCAGGGACTCGTCGGTTGCTGGCTGGTCAAGGATCTCAGCAGGTTTGGCCGAGATTACCTGACCGTTGGGCAGTACACGGACATCATTTTCCCCAGCTACGATGTGCGTTTTATCGCCGTCAATGATGGTGTGGACAGTGAACGGGGCGACAGCGACGGCTTTGCCGCTATTCGCAATTTGTTCAACGAGTGGTATCCACGGGACACCAGCAAAAAAGTCCGGGTCGTATTCCGTCAGAAAGGCACCAGTGGAAAGCATCTGGGAAAACCGCCCTATGGTTATCGCACTGACCCTGCCGATAAAGACCATTGGATCATTGACGAGGATGCCGCCCCAGTAGTCAAGCGCATCTTTGACTTGGCTATTGACGGCAAGGGGCCGGAACAGATTGCCCGTATACTGGAGAAGGATAAGGTGTTGACTACCAAGGCGCTGTATGCCAAACAGTCGGAAAACCATCCTGACCCGAAAAAGCGTAAGAAAATGCCGGAGCGCCCTTACCATTGGATTGGTCAATCGGTTGCGGGTATTCTGGAACGGATGGAGTACACCGGCTGTACCTGCAATTTCAAGACCTATTCCAAATCCTACAAGCTGAAAAAACGGATTCCCAATGCCATCGAAGATATGTGTATCTTCCCTGATACGCAGGAAGCAATCGTTTCTCAGGCTCAGTGGGACAGGGTGCAGGAGTTGCGAAAAAACAAACGCCGTCCCACAAAAGCGGAACGGCAGGGATTGTTCTC
>ERZ507065.611-NODE-611-length-22036-cov-4.573086_pt1 | contig 22036 bp, 19 predicted proteins | sample MGYA00513785_ERZ507065 | MGnify/ENA metagenome assembly ERZ507065
TGGGGGTCAAAGGGGGATATTCTCTTTCCGAGGAAAGAGAATATCCCCCTTAACCGCTCCCCTGCACGGCGCAGGGAAAAATCAGCTGCTTACTGCTCCAGTAAGAACCGTGCAATATTCTCTATTGCAACAGAAGCCTTTCTAATGGGAAACATCTGAAACACATGCCACATCCCCTCGCTGACCTGCAGGCGGCAGGGAACGTTTGCGCGCTTCATCGCCTGATAGAGTTGTTCTGAATCCGAATACAGGATCTCGTGGTCGCCGACCTGGATGAGCGTCGGCGGGAAGCCGGTGAAGTCGGCAAAAAGTGGGGACAGGTCGCTCGAACGGTAGTCTCTTCCTGCGGCGTAGGCGAGGCGCACGGCTTCGATGTACTCGGGCGTGAGCATCGGGTCGATCTCCGCACGCTCTGTATAGGACTGGCCGGACATCGTCATGTCGGTCCACGGGGACATCAGGATGAGCGTGCCGGGGAGCTTGCGGCCCGCCGTCTTGAGGCGGTTGCAGAGCACAAGGGCGAGGTTGCCGCCCGCGCTGTCGCCCGCGAGGACGATATCGCGCGCGCCGTAGCCTTGGAGCATCAGATAGTCCCACGCGCGCAGCGCGTCCTCGACCGCGGCGGGATAGGGGAACTCGGGCGCGAGGCGGTATTCAAAGCTCAGCACGTCGTAGCCCGTCGCATGCGCGAGCTTGGACGACAGCACGCGCGAATAGCCGAGGTTGCCGCTCGTGTAGCCGCCGCCGTGGCAGTATAAAATCGCATGGCGGCTGCCGTGGGGGGGCTTGAGCCGCGTCCACGCCGCGCTCATGCCCGAGAGGGCAAATTCCTCGTAATCCATGCCCGTCATCGGCGCAGTCAGCTTGCCGAGGACCTCCTGACTGCGGCGCTGACGCTCAAGCTCTTCGGCGGTCATGCTTTCTGGCGCACCGGCGCTGTGCAGCGCCTTGAGCGCACGCATCAGCGGGTCGAGATGCGCGTTCTCGGCCTCGCTCTTCTTTTTGCGGATGATGCGGAGTTTGGGTTCCATAGCTCCTCCTGAAAAACAAAATTCTTTAGGAGCATGATATCATAATTTCGTAAAAATGCCAAGGAAAAGCCGCATCTTTCTTGTAGCGCGGCGCGCTTTGTGCTACAATGAACCTCTCAAGACCGCGCAGAGGGAAAGAGGGAACATCGGATGGCCAAGCCCAACAGCAAATGGTATAAGCTCGACTCCGCGGGCACGCTCTACTCCGCGCTGCAAAAGGAGGAGTATTCAGCCATCTACCGCTTTTCCGCTCTGATGGAAAAAGACGTCGACCCCGCGGCGCTTCAGCGCGCCATCGACCGCTGCATGCCGCGCTTCCCGACCTTTGCCGTGCGCATCCGTAAGGGTGCGTTCTGGTACTATTTGGAGCACAACAGCGCGCCGGGGCCGTTTTTGAAAGAGGACGTGTCCGACCCCTGCCAGCCCGTGCGCTTCAAGGAAGACAACGGCTGGCTCGTGCGCTTTTACTATTACCGCAACCGCATTTCGATTGAGGTCTTCCACGCGCTTTCCGACGGCGGCGGAGCCATCGTCTTCTTCCGCACGCTGCTGGCCGAATACCTGCGCCAGACCGGCGTTGATATCCCTGCGGGGAACGGTGTGCTTGATTTGAACGAGCCGCCGCGCGAGGAGGAGATGGAGGACGCCTATGCCCGCTACGCAGGACACCACGCACTGGGCCTCCACCGCCAGCCGACGGCGTATCAGAATACCGGCACAAGCGAGCCGTTTTACACGTTCCATGTGACGATGGGCTTCGTGCCGCTCTCGAAGCTGCGCGAGGAGTCGAAAAAGTACGGCGCGTCGATCACCGAATACCTCTCCGCTGTGCTCATTTACGTCATTTTGGAAAAGCAGAAGCGCGAAAAGCCCTACCGCCTGCGCCCCGTGGCGCTGGCCATCCCCATCAATCTGCGCGGCTGGTTCCCGAGCGAGACGCTGCGAAACTTCATTACCACCGTCCGCCCGTATATCGACCCCAATCTCGGCGACTACACGTTCCCCGAGGTTGTCTCGCAAGTGCGGCATTTTATGAAGCTGCACATCAACCGGCAGGAATTGCAGGCGGCGTTCACGGGCAACGTTCGCTTTACGGAAAACTTTTTCCTGCGGCTCATTCCGGTCGTTTTCAAAAATCCCGTCATGGCGCTCAATTACCGCCTGCACGGCGTGAGGCCCTATTCCTGCACATATACGAACCCAGGCGCGTTCACCGTGCCGCCCGAAATGGCTGAGCATATCCGCGGGGCGGAGGTCATTCTGGGACAGGCGACGGTGCCGCGCTGCCACTGCGCGTCCATCAGCTATGGCGACACGATGGAGATCACCTTTGCCGGCACGCAGGCGGAGACGGACACCGAGCGCGACTTTTTCCGCTTCCTCGTGCGCGCGGGAATCCCCGTGCGCGTAGAGAGCAACCGATGAATAGCAGATCGAAAGAAGGAATTTGATGTCATATTGTGTCAAATGCGGCGTGGAGCTGGACGAGGGCGCGGAGCGCTGCCCGCTCTGCGGCACGCCCGCGTGGAAGCCGGACGAGACCGCGCCGCGCTATTTCCCGACCAAGCCGGCCGAGGTGCCGAGAGCATCGCGCAGAGCCGCCGCCGCACTGCTGACGGCGATGCTCGCGTCCGTGTCGCTCTGCTGCGGGCTGCTGAATCTCATTTTGCCGACGGAGCACCCTTGGGCGCTCTACGTCGCGGGCGCGGCAGTGATGCTGTGGATCTGGTTCGCACTGCCGATGCTCGTGCGCGGCATCCCAATCTTCTTCCGACTGACGGCGGACGTCGCCGCCATCGGCATTTACGTGTGGATCATCTCCGTTGCGCTGCACGGGGAGCGCTGGTTCCGCGGGCTCGTGCTGCCGATGCTCGGCTGGGCGTGCGTCGTCGTATTCCTGCTGAGCTTTCTGCTGCGCGACGGCAGGCGCTCGCGCCTTTCTTCCATCGCCATGTGCATCGGCGCGGTGGGCCTGATGGCGATGGGCGTCGAATACTGCCTTGACCGGTATTTTCTTGAGGTGTGGCAGCCGAGCTGGTCGCTCGTCGTGCTTGTCATCTGCATCGGGCTCATCATCCCGCTGCGCATCGTGCGCCGCGTCCCGTCGCTGCGCGAGGAAGCGCGCAGACGCTTCAATATGTGAAACCTGCTTCTGAAAATGGAAAACCCGCCCTGACGCTTTTGCGTCGGGGCGGGTTTTGTGATGTTAGCTTACAGCAGCAGCCAGCTGAGCACCATGCCGACAAGCAGTGTGATCCCGGCGGTGAGCAGGACGAGCAGAAGCTTCTGATAGGGCCGCTTGCCCGCTTCGACCTTTTGCTCGATCTCATCGAGCTTTCTGCCCTCGCTGAAGGCCAAGATCTCCTTGTAGGACTGGACGTTATTTGCTTTTTTGATGCGCTCGAGGCGGAGGGCAAAGTACATCGCGCTGCCCCAGAGCAAAAGCTCGGGAATGAGACCGTAGAGGTCGAACCACTTGAGCAGCGGCACGGGCAGAATGATCGTGGCGGCGAGCAGAATGGCGTAGATGATGCCGTCGCGGTTCATGGCCCTGACGTCGGCGGCGTTGACTTCCTGTTTCATGGTTTCCAAATCTCCTTTGATGAGTTGGTCGAGCGAAACATCGAAGAGGGCGCTGAGCAGGAGCAGGCTGTGGATATCGGGGTAGCTCTTGCCGGTTTCCCAGTTGGAAACGGTCTGGCGCGTGACGTAGACCTTTTCCGCCAGCTCCTCCTGCGAAAGCGAGAGCGCGGCGCGATGTGCCTTGATCTGATTACCGAGTTCCATAAGTGCCTCCTGTGCGTTTCGTTCGATCTGCCCCAAGGGTAGCCAAAACGGGAAAGTTTGTCGAGCAAAGCTGCTTTACATGAGGAAAAATTGCGTGTCAAAAGATTTTGACACGCGCCTTTTCGCCCCAATATCAGCGGCTTGCCAGCTTTTCGCGCAGCCTTGCGATGCTTCGCTGCGGGGCGTCGATGGCTTCGCCCTGCGTTTCGTGCCAGTCGGCCTTTTCGATGGCGATGACCTTTTCGTAGTAGGTGATCGCCGTTTTATAGTCACCGCGAATTTCGCAGATCTGCGCGATGGCCTCGGCAGGGTCGACAAAGCGCGGGGGCGGCATGAGCGCCATCGCCTTTTCATAGTCCGCGATGGCCTCGTCGTAGTGAGCGAGCTTGGCGAGCTCGCTCGCGCGCATAACGTAGACCTCCCACGTGTCGGGATACTTTGCGCACATGTCCTCCCACTGCGCGAGCGCGTCGTCGGTGTGCCCCTCCTGCAAAAGGATACAGCCGAGGTAAAAGTCGTCGTTGTAGGTCGGCTTCAGGCAGTGCATTTTGTCCAAGACCTCGCGCGCCTCCGTGCAGCGGCGGTCGGCGATGAGAAGGTCCAGAAGCCACAGGTGCGCGCTGTGATTCTCCGGATGCGCGGCGAGAAACTCCTGATAGAAGGCGATCGTGCGGTAGTGGTTCGTCGCGTTCCAGTCGAGGTACGCGCCGTGCTCGGCGTCGAAGATGGCGTTGTGCGCCTCCTTGCAGTCGAGATTCAGCGCGAGCGCCTGACGCGCGAGGGGAGAGGCGAGGTCATTGTATTCCCGAGCGCGCTTGCAGTAAAGCTCTGCGAGCAGCAGCGTCGCGCGCGGGCGCGTTTCCTCCTCGCGGCACTTTTCCTGCAAAAAGTGCTCCTCTTCGTCAAATTCCTGCTGTGTGAGAAAGCGCTTGTCCCAGAGCATATTGTCGATGCGGGCAAAGCGGCTCTCGTCCGTGAGGGAGAAGAGCGAGTCGATGCTCGTTCCCAGCGTGACGGACAGCGCGGGCAAAAGCTGAATATCGGGAAGCGAACTGCCGTTTTCCCACTTGCTCACGGCCTGCGCGCTCACGTGGAGGGCTTTTGCAAGCTGCTCCTGCGTCATGCTTTTGGAGAGGCGCAGCGTTTTGATCTTGCTGCCGATGTCGATGTTCATAAAGGCAAAACTCCGTTTCTATAAAGTGCGGACGTCCTTGATGAGTTCAGTATAGCCGATTGCAGGAAAACGCGCAATGGAGGGGGAGTTTCGCGCGCTCAAACGGCGGTTGAGCGCAAAAAGGACGGAAGATGCTTTTCTTCCGCCCTTTTTATGCAGTTCCAGTCGAATCAGTCGCCGACGCCGGGGTTCAGGACCTTGCCGACGTTCCACAGGTGCGCGACTTGCTGCGCGGCGGCCAGACGTTCCTCGGGGGACTCGTAGCTTGCGTGCGCGGTCTGCGCGCCGCAGTCGACACAGGTGACATAAACGCACCAGCCCTGCTCATCCTCCACCGTACCGGTGCCGCGGCAGTAGGGGCAGTCCTGCAATTCGATCTCATAAATCGGGTCCATGGTATCATCCTTTCCTACCGCGCAAAATTGACAGTTTGCGCGGAAATAACCTAATGACCGTAGTATAGCAGGGAAACGGGCGCTTTACAAGCAAGAAAATAGCAAAAATGGGGCGCTCGCAAGCGCCCCGCTTTTTACACGTTTGACGACGGAACAGGAAGCTGGTACTTTTCCACGTAGGATTCGTACGTCTGCTGGAAGCTGCCGTCGGCAGTCTTGGCCTGGCGCAGCGTTTCGTGCAGGTTGAGGTTATGCGCACGGGCGTCGATGACGCAGCCGGCGATGTTGGAGCAGTGGTCGGATGTGCGCTCAAGGTCGGTCAGAAGATCGGAGAGGATAAAGCCAGCCTCAATGCTGCAATGGCCCTGCTGCATGCGCAGGATGTGGCGCGTGCGCATCTGCTCTTTGAGCGTGTCGATGACCTGCTCGAGCGGCTCGACCTGTTGGGCGAGCGCGACGTCCTGCGAGGAGAAGGACTTGAGCGAGAGCGAAAGGATCTCGCGGATGGCGGAGGTGAGAATGGCGAGCTCGTTGAGGGCGCTGCCGGAGAACGTGAGGCCCTTTTGCTCCATCTCCTCGGCGGAGGAGAGAATGTTGACCGCGTGGTCAGAAATGCGCTCAAAGTCGCCGATGGTCTTTAAGAGTTCGGTCGCCTCCTCGCTCTCGTCGCGGCCCATTTTCTGCGTGCTGAGCTTGACGAGGTAGGTGCCGAGGATATCTTCATAGTGGTCGCAAAGCTCCTCATCGTCGCGGATGCTCTGGGCGAGCTCAGGCGTGTTGTGGTCAAGGGCGGTGAGAGCGTTGTTCAGCGCGCGCACGGCGCAGTCCGCCATTTCGCGGGCGACGGCGCGGCTCTGGCGAAGGGCGAGGGACGGGGTGGGGAGAAGACGCTCGTCGAGCTCGGTCGTCTTTTCACCCTGCGTCTGGGGATCGTCTGGGACGATGCGGCAGGCGAGCTTTTCAAGAAGGCCGCCCGCGGGCAGGAGCATGGCGGTGCAGAGGACGTTGAAGACCGAGTGTGTGACGGCGATGCCCGCCATGGTGGCGGATTCATTGAGCAGCGCGGGCGCAAAAGCCGCGCGCACAATGCAGAAGACCGTCAGCAGCACGACAACGCCGATGACATTGAAGAGAAGGTGAACGACCGCGGCGCGGCGGGCGTTTTTGTTCGTGCCGATGGACGACAGCATGGCCGTGACGGTCGTGCCGATGTTCTGGCCCATGATGATGGGAATGGCCGCAGCATAGCTTACAGAACCCGTGACGGCGAGCGCCTGCAAAATACCGACGGACGCGGAGCTCGACTGGATGATGGCCGTGAGCAGCGCGCCGGCGAGCACGCCGAGGAGGGGATTCTGAAAGGCAACAAAGAGATTCGTGAACGCGGGGACGTCCTTGAGGCCCGCGACCGCGCCGCTCATCGTCTCCATGCCGAACATGAGCGTGGCAAAGCCGAGCAGGATCATGCCGGTGTCCTTTTTCTTGTTGTCCTTGCAGAACATGTAGTAGATGATGCCGATGAGCGCAAGGACGGGAGTGAAGGATGAGGGCTTTAAGAGCTTGATCCAGAAGTTGCCGGAGTCGATGCCGCCAAGGCTCAAAAGCCAGGCCGTGACGGTCGTGCCGACGTTGGCGCCCATGATGACGTTGATGGCCTGACGCAGCGTCATCAGGCCCGAGTTGACAAAGCCGACCACCATGACCGTGGTGGCGGACGAGCTCTGGATGATGGCCGTGATGCCAAGGCCCGTTAAAAATCCGGCGAATACGCTGCCGGTCATCTTGTCGAGAAGGGAGCGGAGCTTGCCGCCCGCGCGGCGCTCGAGCGCCTGGCCCATCAGGTTCATGCCGAAGAGGAACAGGCACAGCCCGCCGATCATCGTGAGCACATTGAAAATATCCATATTTTCTATCTTTCCTTTTTTCTTTTTTGAGACTCTATTTATAACCAGGTAATAGTTTACGCGCCAAATGTCAAAACTGCCAGAGGAGAATTGTAAAATCTATGTAAAATACACAGCGGCGACGGAATGCGGCGTGATTTGTGTCATGTTGCACAGTTTTTTTCCGCATGAACTGGAAAAAAGTGCAGACACTAAGCGCAGCATTCGCCGCGGCGTCTGCCTCCGCGGCAAAAAGCAACTTGAAATGTCGGAGGAATCGTATGAAAAAAGACTTTATCGACACCAATGAATTCACAAAGCAGGAACTGCTCGACATCATCGACTTGTCGCTCGCCATCAAAAAGGCCATTCAGGCGGGCTACTATCCGCCCCTGATGCGCAACATGACGCTCGGCATGATCTTCCAGCAGTCCTCTACGCGCACGCGCGTCTCGTTTGAGACCGCGATGAGCCAGATGGGCGGGCACGCGCAGTATTTAGGCCCCGGTATGATCCAGCTCGGCGGGCATGAGACCATCGGCGACACGGGCAAGGTACTCTCAAAGCTTGTCGATGTCGTGATGGCGCGCGTCATCGAGCACAAGACGATCGAAGAGCTCGCAAAAAGCTGCACCATCCCCGTCATCAACGGCATGTCGGACTACAACCACCCCACGCAGGAGATCGGCGACCTCTGCACGATCGTGGAGAACCTTCCGCAGGGGAAAAAGTTAGAGGACTGCAAGGTCGTGTTCGTGGGCGACGCGACGCAGGTGTGCGCGTCGCTCGGCTTCATCACGACGAAGCTTGGCATGCACTTTGTCCAGTACGGCCCCCAGGGCCACCAGCTGAATGAGCAGCACAAGGAGATCATGAAGAAGAACTGCGCGCTCTCCGGCGGCAGCTACCTTGTCACCGATGACCGCGAGAGCGTATGCGGCGCGGACTTTATCTATACCGACGTGTGGTACGGCCTCTACGAAAACGAGATGCCGAAGGAAGAGCGCGTGCGCGTCTTCCACGACTATCAGGTCAACCGCGAGCTGATGCAGCTGGGGAACCTCGGCTGTAAATTCATGCACTGCCTGCCCGCGACGCGCGGCGAGGACGTGACCGACGAGGTCGCCGACAGCGACGCCTCCCTCTGCTGGGAGGAGGCAGGCAACCGCCTGACGGCCATGCGCGGCCTTCTTGTCTACTTTACACGCTGCCGCAAGGAGCCGAGCGGTCTTCAGATCGCGGCGGCGAAGGAGGAGCTTGACAAAGTGCTCTGCGACAAGCTCGGCTGCGTCGAGGCCTACTGCGGCGTTTCGAAAGCGGAAAAGAGCTGAGATAAGCCATGGAGAAGAATCAATTCCGGCTCGCAGACGTCATTTTGTCGGTCATCTGCGTGGTGTTTGTCGCCGAGGCGGCGGCGCCGGTCGCGTCGATCGGCAACAGCCAGTATTTCTGGTGGATCTTTATGATATTGGCGTTTCTGCTGCCCTACGGCCTCATCGCCGCCGAGCTCGGCACAGCCTACGCGGGAGACGGCGGGCTCTATGACTGGATCCACGCGGCGTATCCGGACGGCAAGTGGGCGGCGCGTGCCTCGTGGTACTACTGGATCAACTTCCCGCTGTGGATGGCATCGCTCGCGGTGATGTGCCCCGAGCTCATCACGTTCATCACGGGGCGGAGCCTCGGGACGTTCGGCTCGCTCGTGGTCGAGCTGCTGTTCATCTGGATCGTCACGCTCATCGCGTGCTATCCCGTGTGCGACAGCATCATTATCCTGAACGTGAGCGCTGTCATCAAGATCGTGCTGGCGCTGCTGGTCGGCGGACTCGGCGTGTGGTATATCAGCCGTTACGGCTTTGTCAACGACATGTCGGCGCGGACATTTCTGCCGTCGTTCGACTTAAACAGCCTCTCGTATATCTCCGTCATCATCTTCAATTTCCTCGGCTTTGAGGTCGTGTGCACGTACGCAAACAACATGAGCGACCCGAAAAAGCAGATCCCGCAGTCTATCGTGACCGGCGGCATCGTCATCGCGGCCATCTACCTCTTCTCGGCGTTCGGCATCGGCGCGGCAGTGGATGTGCGTGAGATCAGCGTGGATTCGGGGCTTATCGACGCGGTGTCGCTCATTCTGGGCGGCAGCGGCGGCGTGCTCGTGGGCGTGGTGGCGCTTTTGTTCCTCGTGACGCTGTTCGGCAATATGATCTCGTGGTCGATGGGCGTCAATTCGACGGCGGCGCTGGCGGCGGACCACAACGACATGCCGCGGGTGTTCGCCAAGCGCTGGGCAAAGAACGACATGCCCGTCGGCGCGGCGGTCACGTCGGGCGTCGTCGCCTCGTGCGTGTGTGTTTTGGGCGTGCTCATCGAGATGGCGTCGCCGGACTCGTCACTCTTCTGGAGCTTTTTCGCGCTGAATCTCGTGATGCTGCTTTTGAGCTATCTTCCCGTGTTTCCGGCGTTTTTGAAGCTGCGGCGCGAGGATGCGAAGACGCCGCGCCCGTTCCGCGTGCCGGGGTCTGACACGGCGCTCAAATGGATCGCCTACGTGCCGATGGTGCTCATCGTCATTTCGATCATTTTCACTGCGGTCCCGCTCTCGTTTGACGCAGAGACGCTTGCAAGCTTTCTGCCCATTACGATCGGGTCGATCCTCAGCGTGGCGATCGGCGAGGTGCTGATCGCGCTGCGCGGGAAAAACGCGCGCAGCTAAGTATGGTTTCATCATAAGGAGACAAAGCTATGGCAAAACGAATCATCGGCACAACGCCGAAGCAGGACGGGTATCGCATGCCCGCCGAATTTGAGCCCCAGCAGGGCGTGTGGATGCTCTGGCCCGAGCGCAACGACAACTGGCGCGACGGCGGCAAGCCCGCGCAGAAGACCTTTGCTGACGTGGCAAAAGCCATCGCAAAATTTGAAAAGGTCACGGTCGGCGCATCCGTGCGCCAGTATCAGAACGCGCGCGCCAAGCTCCCCGAAAATATCCGCGTCGTGGAGCTCGAGAGCGACGACGCGTGGGTGCGCGACTGCGGGCCGACGTTCCTTGTGAACGACAAGGGCGGTCTTCGCGCGGTGGACTGGGAGTTCAACGCCTGGGGCGGGCTCGTCGACGGGCTGTATTTCCCCTGGGACAAGGACGACCAGATCGCGCGCAAGATCTGCGAGATCGCGGATGTGGACAGCTACCGCACAGAGGGCTTCGTGCTCGAGGGCGGCTCTATCCACGTCGACGGCGAAGGTACGGTGCTGACGACCGAGATGTGCCTGCTCTCCGCGGGCCGCAACCCCGACAAGTCGAAAGAAGAGATCGAGCAGATGCTCTGCGACTACCTCGGCTGCGAGAAGGTGCTGTGGATCAAGGACGGCATCGACCCTGACGAGACGAACGGGCACATCGACGACGTCGCGTGTTTCATCGCGCCCGGCGAGGTCGCGTGCATCTGGACGGAGGACAAGGACCATCCGTTTTATGAGCAGGCGCAGGCGGCTTACAGATTCCTGAGCGAGGCGACGGACGCCAAGGGTCGCAAATTAAAGGTCCACAAGCTCTGTCTGACGAAAAAGCCGTGCTTACTCGAGGGCGCGGATACCATCGACGCTGTGGAGGGCACCATCCCCCGTGAGGACGGTGAGGTCAGCATCGCGTCGTATATGAACTTTTTGATCGTCAACGGCGCGGTCATCTTGCCGCAGTACGGCGACGAAAACGACGTAGTCGCCATCGAACAGGTGCAGAAAATGTTCCCCGACCGCGAGGTCGTGGGCGTGCAGACGAAGGAGGTCGCCTTCGGCGGCGGCAATATCCACTGCATCACCCAGCAGCAGCCTGCGGTGAAGAAGTAGAAAGAGCGCCGTCCGTGCAATAAATGTACGGGCGGCGTTTTTATGGTGCTTATGCAGTCTGCTCGCGGGCGATGCGGATGAATTCCGAGAGCACGCTCCACGGATACGAGCGGCTCAAGTACCCAAAGCAGATGGGATAGGAAGCCTCTGGGCAGAGCGGGAGAATGTGCAGGTGCGCGAGCTGCTCGGGCGAGAGCGCTGTGTGCAGCAGATTTTCCGGGCAGAAGCACGCGCCGACGCCCTGCTCGCAGAGCGCGAGCAGCGTTTCGACGTTTTCCGACGTCGCTTTGCTGACGGGCGAGACGCCCGAGGAGCGCAAAAGTCCGCGCCCGATGCGCCCGCCGATGTCCTCCGCGGAGCCGAGGACAAAGGGGCAGTCACACAGGGTACTTAGGTTTCCCGCGGCGATCTCGCCGCGGTGCGTGTCGAGGTCGATGCCGCACTGCGCGAGCAGCCCATCGGACAGGCACAGCACGATGTGCTCCAGATAGTAATCCTCAAGCACCACGCCGGGGAGCGGGTGTGGAAAGCCGGCGATGGCGAGGTCAATGCCGCCGCTGAGCAGCGCCTTCTGGATCGCGTCGTTCGAGCCTTCGAGCAGCGTGATCTCGACATTCGGATACTGACGCTGAAAGGCGGGGATCAGGCGCGGCATGATGGCGCGGCCGCGCGTGTAGGCGATGCCGACGCGCAGCTCGCCCTTCTGATTTTCGGAGATATCGCAGAATTCGCGTTCCATGGCCTGTCGCGTCTGCCCGATGGATTCGGCATAGCGCAGAAACGTGCGGCCCGCATAGGTGAGCTCAAGCGGCGTGCGGCGCACAAGGAGCGTGCAGTTCAGCTCGCGCTCTAAATTGGCAATGTGCGATGAGAGTGATTGCTGCGTGATGTGCAGCGCTTCAGCGGCGCGGGTGAAGTTTTTCTCCCGCGCAAGCACGAGAAAATAGTCAAGAGAATGGAAATTCATGGGAACGCTCCTTTAACAGCTTTTTCTTGTAGAATATATCAATTTTAACAGTTTTACAAGATGAAAATCCGCGCTTATACTAAAGACAACGAAAGGCTGAACGAACGGCAAAGCGCACGGGTTTTCTTTTTCACCGCGCCTCCATCCACACACGTTCGTTCGCTTTGCGTGGGGGAACCTGACAGCCGGAGCACCAGCAGGAGATTTTGCAATTTCCGCCTGCTGCACTCCACCTTGCAGGGCATATCGAAAAGGATGGCGGGAGAGGAACATGAGCATTTTATAGCTGGGGAGCTTGCAGCTGACGCTTTTTGCGATGATGCTAATCGGCGCGCTGCTCAAAAAGAAGGACATCATCGACGAAAACGGCAAAAAGTGCCTGGCCGACCTGTGCATCAATGCGGTCATCCCGTGCAACATCTTTAAATCCTGCCTCATTGAGCTGGATGCGGGTGTGCTCAAATCCTGCGAGATGCTGCTTGTGAGCGCAGTCGTCATGCAGCTATTGTGCCTCGCCTTGAACCGGTTCCTTTTTGAACGCTATGATGCGCAGCGGAAAAAGGTGCTGCAATACTGCACCATCGTGCCGATGAGCGGCTTTCTCGGCAATCCCATCGCCGAGGGAATCTACAATGAGGTTGGTGTGCTCTACACCTCGATTTTTTGATCCCGATGCGCATTGTGATGTGGTCGGTCGGCACGACGTACTTTGTCGCGGGCGCGACGGTGGAAAAGAAAAAGCTCATCAAAAACGTGCTGACGCACCCCCTGCCTTGTCGCCATCTATTTGGGGCTCCTCTGCATGGTGACGCAGGTGCAGTTGCCGTCCGTGATTCTGAACAGCGTGAAGTACATCGGGAACTGCAACTCCGCACTGACGATGTTTATTGTCGGCACGATCCTGACGGATGCGCCGCTCAAGAGCATCGTGAGCCGCGACACGGTAAAGTTCAGCTTGCTGCGGCTCGCGCTGCTGCCCGCGGCAGCGCTGGGCGTTGGGCTGCTGCTGCACCTTGAACCGGCGGCGCTTGGCGTGAGTGTCCTGATGACGGGCATGCCCGCGGGCGCGACGGCGGCCATCTTTGCCGCCAAATACGGCAGCGACGCGCCGTTCGCCGCGCGAAATGTTGTGTTCACAACGCTTTTATCCATGCTGACGCTGCCGCTGTGGGCGTATGCGGTGGGATAAAAACAGGTTTTCTTTTTGATCGCTTCGTGCTAAGATAGCGATACTGTGTTAAAAAGGATAGGGAGGACTTGGATGGCTGCGATCGTTTTATTCTGCCTTGCGCTGCTCGTGTGCATCGTGCTGGGGACGAACATCCTCTACGCGCTCCTGACGGGGCTTGTGATCTTCACGCTGTACGGCAAAAAGCAGGGCTTTTCGTGGAAAGAGCTCGGGAAGATGATCTGCTCGGGCGTGAAGACGTCGGCAAGCGTGCTGCTCGTCTTTCCACTGATCGGCATTCTGACGGCATTCTGGCGTGCGTGCGGCACGCTGCCGTTCATCATCTGCTGCGCCGTTGACCTCATTCGGCCGGAGATCCTGCTGCTGATGACGTTTCTCCTGAATTGCGGCGTCTCGATGCTGACAGGCACGGCGTTCGGCACGGCGGCGACGATGGGCACCATCTGCGTGAGCGTCGGCATTTCGATGGGCATGGACCCCGTGCTGCTCGGCGGCGCGATGCTTTCGGGCGTATACTTCGGCGACCGCTGCTCGCCGGTCTCGACGAGCGCGCTGCTCGTGAGCGAGCTGACGGAGACGAACATTTACGACAACATCAAGCGTATGCTCAAGACGGCGCTCGTGCCGTTTCTTCTGAGCTGCGGCGTCTATGCGGCGCTCGGCATGGTGAAAAGCGGCAGCGGCGCGGCGGGCGAGCTGTGGTCGCTCTACGGGCGCGAGATGACGCTTCACTGGGTCATGTGCCTGCCGGCGGTGCTCATTTTGATCCTGTCGGTCCTACGCGTGAACGTGAAAAAGGCGATGTCGGTCAGCATTCTGGCGGCGGTCGTGCTGTGCATTTTTCTGCGGCATCTGGACGCGGTGACGATCCTCAGGACCGCAGTCTTAGGCTACACGGCGTCGGACGCCGAGGTCGGCGCGATGCTCAACGGCGGCGGCATCATTTCAATGGTGCGCGTGGCGCTGATCGTGATGATCTCGTCGGCGTATTCCGGCATTTTCCGCAGGACGGGGCTGCTCGACGGGCTGTGCGGGCGCGTGACGGCACTGAGTGAGAGGACCTCGCCCTATGCCTCAATGCTGCTGACGGCGGTTTTGGCGAGCCTTCTCGCCTGCAACCAGACGTTGACGATCATCCTGACACACCAGCTCTGCGCGCCGTCGCAGAAGGATAAAGAAGAATTTGCCATCAACCTTGAAAACAGCGCCGTCGTCGTCGCGCCGCTGATCCCGTGGTCGATCGCGGGGGCGACGCCGCTCTCGACCGTCGGCGCACCGATGACAGGCATGGCGTTTGCGTGCTTTTTATACATTCTGCCGCTGTGCGAGCTCGTGCGGCGGACAGCGCAGCAGCGCGCGGCAAAAAAAGCCGCCGCGCAGAAATGAGAAAGGACTTTGTATGAACGGAAAGACGTTACTGGCGGAAGCCATCGAAATGAAAGATGAGATCGTCGAGAACCGGAGAGCGATCCACCGCGCGCCGGAGGTCGGCGCGCACCTGCCGCAGACGGTTCAATTTGTCGAAGAAAAGCTGCGATTGCTCGGCTATGAGCCGCGCGAGCTGGGCGGCGGCGTGGTCGCGGAGCTCACGGGCGAAGACATGGGGCGCTGTATCCTGCTGCGCGCCGACATGGACGCGCTCAAGGTGCGGGAGAAGACTGACCTGCCGTTCCGTTCGGAAAACGGCAGCATGCACGCCTGCGGACACGATATGCACGCAGCCATGCTGCTGGGTGCGGCAAGGCTGCTCAAGGCGCATCAAAGCGAACTCAAGGGCACGGTGAAGCTCGTCTTCCAGCCCGACGAGGAAGGCTTCACGGGCGCGAAAGCGATGCTTAAGGCCGGTGTGCTGGAGGCGCCGGAGCCGCAGGCGGCGATGGCGCTGCACGTGAACTCCGGGACGCCGTCGGGCCTCGTGCTGTGCGGCAAGGGAACGTTTATGGCGGGTTGCACGCTGTTTCGCATCACGGTCAAGGGTGTCGGCTGTCACGGGGCAATGCCGGAGACGGGCGTCGACCCGATCAACATTGCCGCGCACATCTACCTTGCGCTTCAGGAGATCACGGCGCGCGAGCTGCCCGCGAAGACGCCCGCCATCGTGACAATGGGCAAATTCAGCGCGGGCCACGCGCCGAACATCATCCCGCAGGAGGCCGTGATCGAGGGCACGATCCGCACGTTTGACCGCGACGTGACCGCGCTGATCCTGCGCCGCATCGGCGAGATCGCGGACGCGACAGCCAGGGCCTTCCGCGGCAGTGCGAGCGTCGAAGAGCTCGCGAGCGCGCCGCCGCTCAAAAACGACGAGGCGCTGACCGAGCAGATGGCGCGATATGCCGAAATGCTGTTTGGCGAGAAGAGCGTCTACCGCCTGCGTGAGGGCGGGATGGGCTCGGAGGACTTTGCGTCCTACACCTACGAGCTGCCGTGCGCGTATCTGTTGCTCGGCGCGGGCACGGCTCAGGAGGACGCGCGCTACGGAAAGCCCATGCACAACGAGAGCGTCGTCTTCAACGAGAACATTTTACCGCGCGGGAGCGCACTGCTCGCCTATGGCGCGATGCAGTGGCTCGAAGACCGGCAATAAAAAAATCCGCTTACGAATTTCGTAAGCGGATTTTTTATAATCGATTGTCGATGACTTAGCCGACGAGCGCCTCGGTATCCATGGCGATCATGAGCTCCTCGTTCGTGGGGATGAGGAGGACGGTGACCTTGGAGTCGGGCGCGGAGATGACGCGTTCTTCGCCGCGGACCTTGTTGGCGTCCTCGTCCATCTTGACGCCCATGAACTCGAGGCCGGAGGCGATGGCCATGCGCTGGGAAGCGCTGTTCTCGCCGACACCTGCGGTGAAGATGATGGCGTCCACGCCGCCCATCGCGGCGGCATACGCACCGATGAGCTTCTTCACGCCGTAGTTGAACATATCGACGGCAAGGCCGGCGCGCTCATTGCCCTGCTCGAAGGCCTCTTCGAGATCGCGGAAGTCGGAGCTGACGCCGCTGACGCCCATGACGCCGGACTTCTTGTTGAGGATTGTGAGCATCTCGGTGATGTCCATGCCGTACTTGTTCATCAGGTACTCGAGGATACCGGCGTCAATGTCGCCGGAGCGGGTACCCATGGGAAGACCGGCGAGCGGGGTGAAGCCCATGGAGGTGTCGATGCTCTTGCCGCCGTCGATCGCGGTGACGGAGGAGCCGTTGCCGAGGTGGCAGGAGATCAGCTTGAGCTGCTCGATGGGCTTGCCGAGCATATCGGCCGCGCGCTGGGAAACATACTTGTGAGAGGTGCCGTGGAAGCCGTAGCGGCGGACCTTGTCCTTCTCATAGTACTCATAGGGAAGAGCATAGGTGTAAGCCACGGGAGGCATGGTCTGGTGGAAGGCAGTGTCGAACACGGCGACCATGGGCACGCCGGGCATGAGCTCCTGGCAGGCCTTGATGCCGATGATGTTGGCGGGGTTGTGGAGCGGGGCGAGGGGAGTGCACTCCTCGATTGCCTGCATGACCTCGTCGGTGATGACGACGGACTTGGCAAACTTTTCGCCGCCGTGGACGACGCGGTGGCCGACAGCGTCGATCTCCTTCATGGAGCCGATGACGCCGTTCTTCTCGTCGACGAGCGCGTTCAGCACGGCCTGGATGGCCTCGCTGTGGGTGGGCATGGAGACGGAAGCGGCCTTGATGGCTTCCTTGCCGGGAAGCTGGGGCTTATAGGTGAACAGACCGTCGATGCCGATGCGCTCGCACAGACCCTTCGCCAGCAGCTCGCCCGTGGTGGGGTTGAGCAGCTGATACTTCAGGGAAGAAGAACCTGCGTTGATGACCAGAACATTCATAAGTATACTCCTTTTTCCGAGGGCGCTTGCATTGCGCCCGAATTTCCGATAAAATAAGAATCAAATTGATCGGATGTATAATTCAATACAAAATATATTATAACAACTTTTTTTGCAAAGACAAGTAAATTTAACAAAACGTAACTCTTTTGTAACCGCTTTGAGAGGACTTCCATGAGGGTATTTGGTATAATATGCGAATATAATCCCTTCCACCGCGGCCACAAGTGGCAAATTGATGAATTGCGCCGTCTGGCAGGCGAGGAAGAGTGCGCGGTCGTGTGCGCGATGAGCGGCGATTTTGTCCAGCGGGGCGATTTTGCCATTGAACGCGCGCATGCGCGCGCCGAGGCTGCCGTGCGCGGCGGGGCAGATTTAGTTCTTGAGCTGCCGCTGCCGTGGGCCATTTCGTCGGCGGAGGGCTTTGCCCGCGGCGGCGTGAGCATTTTGGCGGCGACGGGCGTGGTCGACACGCTGGCCTTTGGCAGCGAATGCGGTAACGCGGCGAAATTGCAGCGCGCGGCAAAGGCACTGCTGCGGGCGGATTTTTCCGACGCGCTGCGAGAGGAGCTTGCCAAGGGCCTGTCCTTTGCCGCGGCGAGGGAGAGCGCCGCGAGGGCGCTCATCGGCGAGGATGCCGCGGTGCTCCGGGAGCCGAACGATATCCTCGGCGTAGAATACTGCAAGGCGCTGCTGCAAAGCGGCAGTACCATCGCGCCGCTGGCAATATTGCGAAAGGTCGTCGGGCACAACGGGGGTGCGGCGAAGGGCTTCGCCTCGGCGAGCCACATCCGCGAGCTGCTCACGAACGGAGAGGACGCCTCCGCGTATCTGACGGCGGAGAGCGCCGCCATCTATGCGCGCGAATGCGCAGCGGGCCGCGCGCCGGTGACGATGCAGAATGCGGAGCGGGCGGTGCTTTCCCGGCTGCGCGCGATGTGCGAGGAGGACTTCGCCCGCTATGACAGCGGGAATGAAGGCCTTTATCGCCGGTTTTATGACGCAGCGCGGACGGCAGCGTCCGTCGACGAGCTGCTCTCCGCGGTGAAGACGAAGCGCTATGCCTATGCGCGGCTGCGGCGGATGCTGCTTGCGGCGTATCTGGACGTGACGGCGGCGGATGTGCCGCCGGAGGTCCCCTATCTGCGCGTGCTGGCGTGCAATGAGCGGGGACGAAAGCTGCTCAAAACGATCAAAAAAACGGGAAGCGCACCGGTGCTGACCAAGAGCGCCGATGTGCGCGCGTTGAGCGAGGAGGCACAGAAGCTCTTCGCTCTGACGGCGCGCGCGGCGGATCAATACGTGCTCGACTATCCCGAGCTGCGCGCGGCCAGAGGCAGCAGCGCGTGGACGGAGGGGCCTGTGATCGTTTGAGCAAGGAACCGAGACCTCGAAAGGAGAACAGAATGAAAAAATGGATGACGCTGCTGCTTTGCTGCGTGCTGGCGCTGAATTTGACCGCCTGCGGCGCAGGAGCGCCCGGCGGGCCGGAGGACAACGCGCCGCCGCAGGCGAGCGCGCTGCACTTTGAGGTCGCGACGCAGATCTACGAAAACGAGTACAAGGCCGACGACGGCACGGTGCTTCTGGCGGAGCGCTACGAACTGCCGGTGCTCGAACTGCGCACGGAGGACGGCGAGCTCTACACGCTGGCGGAGAACGTGATGGCGAACGGCGGTGCGGGAAACCCCGCGCAGGTCACGGCGCAGAATGCCTTCAACACGGAGATGAATAACGTGCTCGCAGGGCTTGAGTCCGAGGCGGCGCAGATGGCCGCGGAGGCCAAGGAGCTCTACGCGGAAAACGGCACATCGGTCTTTTTGAACGGAAGCTACTGGACGAACGAGCTGAGCCTGACGCAGACCTACATGACCGAGGGGAAGCTCCTGAGCATCGCGGCGGAGAATTACACCTACTACGGCGGCGTGCATCCGAATTCCGCCACCCGCGCGTGGAGCTTTGATCTGACGACGGGCGAATTCCTGACGCTGGACGCGCTGGCCTCGGAGGAGGGCGATTTGCGGGGAAACTCGCTGCAGGAGAGCATTTATTGGAATATCTACGAGCAGATCGCGCAAAAGGGCCTCAGCGAAGGATATTTTGACGATTATGACTCTTATTTGCAGGATTTCCCCACGCTCGCGACGCTGAACTTTACGGAAAACGGCCTGACGGTCACATTCGACCAGTACGTCATCGCGCCGTATGCGGCGGGGCCGCAGGTGTTCTCGGTGCCGTACAGCGAATTCTACAACGCGCTGAGCGAGCACGCGAAGACGATCCTGAGCGTGTCGCAGGAGCAGACCGTGACAGCGGATTTCAAGGCGGCGGCGACACTGTGGTCGTGGTTTTATATGGACGATCCGCCGATGGATTACAATGTGACAGCCGAGGTCGACGGCAATCTTTATGATCTGGCGGACATCAAGGGCGTGGAAACGCTGGAGGGCCTCCGTGCGCTGCTGCTGCGGTATGTCACACCGGAACTTGCCGACGAATGGCTGGGCAGCACTGAGCAGCGTTACCGTGATATTGACGGCAGACTCTATGTCATGTCCGCAGGCCGCGGCGGCAACGAGAGCCTGGGCGGATACACGTGCACGGCTGCGCTCGACGGCGACAGCGGCGTGCTGACGCAGACGGTCACGCTGCTTGCGTGGGACGACATCGCGCAGGCGTGGGCGGATACCGGCAAAACGGAAGCCTATGAATATCCCTTTACCCTCGTCGACGGCCACGCAGTGTTCTCCGCATTCCCGTATCCGTACTGATGAAAAGGCAAAAGAAAATGCTGGCTCTTATGAGCCAGCATTTTTTATGTAGCTTACCGGAAGCGCTCGCGGTGCGCGTGCATGATCTCAGCCAGCAGCACACCGTTGTCAGGCGGGGTGTAGGTGATGGCGTTCGCGCCCGCGGCGATGGTCTTGCGAATAGTCTCATCCTTCGGGCCGCCGGTGGCGATGATGGGGATCTCGGGATGGCGCTCGCGGAGCGCGGCGACGAGCTGCGGCGTTTCCGACGCGGCAGAGACGTTCAAAATGTCGACGCCTGCGGCGATACGAGCCTCAGTGTCCTGCGTGGCGGAGACGATGGTCGCCACGACCGGAATGTCGATGTGCGACTTGATGTCGCGCAGAATATCCGCCGAAACGGGCGCGTTGAGCACAACGCCGTAAGCGCCGCAGTGCTCAGCCTCCATCGCCTGCGCGACAGAGCGCGCGCCGGACGTGAAGCCGCCGCCGACGCCGCAGAACACGGGCATATCCGCCACGCTGATGACGGCGCGCACGATACGTGGCTGCGGGGTAAAGGGATAAACGGCGATCACCGCATCGGCATTGACGCTTGCGATGGTGGCAACGTCAGTGGAAAAGACAAAGGACTTGATCGTTCTGCCGAAGATGCGGATGCCGCTGCACTCGTTGATGCACTCGGGCACCATCAGCATATGGTTGCGGAGCTTTCCGCTGTAACTCGGCGTGGGCGTAGGGGTAAAATCGCTCATAAAAGCACCTTCCTTTCCGCAGGTAATAGATGACCGGTAAAATGTTATGCAGGGAAATTATTCGACATGAATGCTTGCACGCATGGCGAGGATCGTCTGCTCAATGAGCGTGTCAAGATCCCAGCCGAGCATTTCCGCGCCGCGCTCGATGACCTCGCGCGAGCAGCCGGCGGCAAACTTCTTGTCCTTGTACTTTTTCTTGACGGACTTGACCTCAAGATCGCTGACGCTCTTACTCGGGCGCATGAGCGCGACCGCGCCGATCAGGCCTGTGAGCTCGTCGGTGGCAAAGAGGACCTTTTCCATCTCGTGCTGAGGCTCGGGAAGGCCGGCAAAGTGCAGGCCATAGCCGTGGCTGGCGGTGGCGCGGATCAGGCGCTCGTCGAGACCGTTTTCACGCATGATCTCCTGCGACTTGATGCAGTGCTCGTCGGGATACATCTCAAAATCAAGGTCGTGGAGAAGGCCGACGATCTCCCAGAAGTCCGCCTCGTCGCCGTAGCCGAGCTTTTCCGCGTACCAGCGCATCACGTCGGCGACGGTGTTGGCGTGCTTTAAGTGGAATTCACCCTTGTTGTACTGCGTGAGCAGCTCCCACGCCTGTTCTTTCGTATATGCCATAATGATTGCCTCTCTTTGCTTATGGCTGCTCGTCCGTAAAGTGGACGTGATTGAAAATGTGGTCAGAGCAGAAGCAGTGGTACCCTGCGCACTTGCTGCAATAGCGGAACTGCAGCTCAGGATTTGTCACGTCCGTGCGGCCGCACACGGCGCATTTGTGGCGGAAGCCCTGCGTCTGCTGCTGATACTGCTCCTGACGCTGCTGGGCGCGCACGGTGTTATGGAAGTGCGTGGCCTGCTTGCTCTGGTGGCGTTCGAGTCCCCAAAACTGTGTAAGCTCGGGCCAGAAGAAAATGACGAAATTCAAAAGCGCCACAATGGGCATGATGGAATAGTACCATCTGCCGGCGGCAATGTAGCGCACAATGTCGAAGAAGAAGTAGAATACGTCAATATACGCGAGCCACTTCATGCGGATGGGGAAGACGAAAAACAGCAGCACCTGCGCATCGGGATAGAGGAGCGCGAAGGCCATGAACATGGCAAAGTTGACATAATTTGCACCGTAGACGGGGATGCTGTAGCCCGTGATCAGGCTGACGATGCTCGCGCCGACGACGGTGAGCAGCATGCCGCTCAGGTAATACGTCGTAAACTTGGCTGTGCCCCACTGCCGCTCGAGCGTCGAGCCGATCCAGTAGTAGAAATAGCAGGTGATGAGAAGATAGAACGGACTCGAGCTCTCAGGGATGAGGACGAAGGTGACGAGCCGCCAGACCTGCCCATGGAGAAGACCCGAGAGCGTGTAGGAGAAGAAGCTCAGAAAGTTGCCGAGATCGGAAGAGCGTCGTGT